>Ga0315289_10002637_pt1 | contig 27440 bp, 28 predicted proteins | sample YL17G11_40_MG_FD_203452 | JGI IMG/M metagenome (GOLD analysis project Ga0315289, IMG submission 203452) | Sediment microbial communities from Yellowstone Lake, YNP, Wyoming, USA - YL17G11_40 | ecosystem: Environmental > Aquatic > Freshwater > Lake > Sediment | place: USA: Wyoming | collected...
ATCCCGCCAGCGCCTGCTGCTTCGGCAGGCCCTGGCGCAGGCGGCGACGATGGCCGACCGGCTCCTGGCCCAGACGGCCGCGAGCCTGGAGGCCCTGCCCATCGATCCACCGCCCAGCGCTGCTGGGAGCTGATCTACGAGCTGGCCGGGATCGCCCACGTGATCCCCGACGGCCTGAGCCTGCGGCAACTGCGGCAGATGGCCCGGGGCAGCTGGGTACAAACGGCCAGCCTGATGGCGGCGATGTACGAGCTGCACCGCGACCCAGCCAGGCGAAGCCGACCGTTCGGCCCGGCCGACTTCGATCCGTTCGCGGACGATCGGCCCGCCGGCGACGGCGTGATCCGGGTCGAGGGTGAAGGCATCACGTACATGCGAGAGGCATTCGAAAAGGGCTTCGGCCCGGGCAAGAGGTAAGGAGATCGACAATGGAACCGCGCTGCAAACTGATGCAACTGGCCCTGTCGCTGCTGGTGATCTCTTCATTGGCCCTGGCGGCTGGCTGCAGCGGCCCCACGGCCTGGACTCCTAACGCCAGGTTGGCGGCGGCGCGCACCAGCTTCAACGGCACAGTCAATACCCTTGCCGACCTGCGTGCTCAGGGCATGTTCACGCCCGAACAAGCTGAGGTGGTGACGCTGTCTATCAAGGCTGGCAGCGAGACGCTGGACCGTTGGCAGGCGGCGCTGGAGCTGGGGCAGACGCCCACCAGTGCCATCGAGGACTTCAACGCGATCCTGCGCGAGCTGGTGGCGCAGCGGATCGCCGCACAGAGGCAGACTGGAGGTGTCCGATGAACCCTGTCGTCGTGCTCGCATGGATTCAGGTTGTGACCGAAGTGGGCGCGGTCCTGGCTCAGTTGATGGAGTTGGGCAACCGCGTCAAGGCCGGTGAGGACGTGACCACCGAGGAGCTGGCGGCGCTCAAGCAGCAGACGGCCGATGCCGTGGCCCGCTGGAACGCTGCTGCCGTGGCCGACAAAGGAGCGACCCCGTGAACACCTTCCTACAGCGTATCAGCAGCCGCAAGTTCCTGCTGGCCTTGGCGGCGCAGATCGCAGCCGTAGTCGCCATCTTCGTGCCGGCGCAGGAGAACCAAATCGCCGATGCCGCCCAGCGGATCGCAGCCTTGGTGGTTCTGCTCCTGGCAGGGTTGGGCTATGGCGTGATCGAGGCCGACGTGGACAAGGCGGCGCTGCCGGAGAGGAAGGCCCCGGAATGATCTGCTGCAGCCCTGCAGGAACGCTACTCGGTGGCGGCCCGGGTTGTCGAAGATCGGTCACCAGACCCGCTCTGGCTCATCCGTCGATCGAACTCCTGCACTGCCAGACGGAACTCCCACGGGATGTCGGCATCATCCGTCGGGATTGCGGCCATGTGCCCACCGCCCCACTTGTACGGCTGCGCAAGATGAGCGTTCTCACCGTCATACCACCAGACCCTGCGCGAGCTTTCGACGAAGAGGACCCAGGGAGGATCGCCATGGATTTCGCCGCTGTTGCCCCCAACACCGAATGCCGTCCACTGAGCTCGGATACCGGATCGGGCCGGGTCTACAACAAGAGTGCGTCGCCATCCAATCTGGTATACGCCCGGTGCAGTAACCAGCCCACGATGATAGTTCCCAGTGGAGCGAAGGCAGATCACTGTAACGATGATCAGACATGCCCCGAGGATCAGCAGCGCCGGCTTCATACAGGTCTCACACAAGTGAGCCCACAGTAACAACCAAACCGATACCAGGCAACAACATCCATGGTTAGCTCAACCGCCATCCGAGCCGGCCGGGCGTTCGTCGAGCTGTTCGCCGATGACGCCCAGCTCCGCAAGGGCCTCAAGGGCGCCGCCGACCGCCTGAGGGCCTTTGGGGGCGTGGTGCGCAACATCGGCCTGGCGTTCACGGCTCTGGGCGTGGGGATCACTGCGCCCCTGATCGCCGCGGCCAAGGCCTGGGCTTCGGCCGGCGACGAGCTGTACGACATGGCCCAGCGGACGGGCATGAGCGTCGAGCAGCTCTCGGCGCTGTCCTATGCGGCCGCACACACCGGCGCCGACATGGCCGGCGTCGAGGTGGCCGTGCGGCGGATGCAGAAGTCCATCGCCGGCGTGGCCGACGCGGCCGAGGGGACCACCGGCAAGATGGACGACCTGGGCCTGAGTGCACGGGACTTCGCCGGCAAGGGCGTCTACCAGCAGTTCGCTGCGCTCGCGACGGCGATCTCGAAGATCCCGGACGCGACCGCTCGCTCGGCGGCCGCGATGAACATCTTCGGCCGATCGGGCACGATGATCGTGCCGATGCTCGAACGGCTCAATGAGCTGACGGGGGAGGCGAAGCAGTTCGGATTCATCCGCTCGACCGCGTCAGCCAAGCAGGCCAAGGAGTTCGCGGACGCCCTGATGATGCTGACCAAGGCCGCGAAGGGCCTGTGGTACAGCCTGGGCGCCGCTGTCGCGCCGATCCTCAAGGACCTGGCTGACCGGCTGCGGGACGGGGCGATCTGGCTGCGGGACTTCGCCAAGGAGCACCCGGGCCTGATCCGCCTGGTGTTTCGGCTGGGGGCGGGGCTGGCGCTGGCCGGGGCGATGGTGACGGCCCTGGGCTCGGCGCTGCAGCTCACCTCCGCGGTCCTGGTCAGCTACGCCGCGATCCAGGCCATCGCCGCAAAGAAGGCCGTGGCCGCCAGCGCCGCCCAGACGGTCGGGCAGGCAGCGCTCACGCGGGCGACCATCAGCCATGTGACCGCGCTCGGTGCCTACTCGGCCGTGCAGGCTCGTGCCACCCAGGCAGCCGTGGTGGACGTGGGCGTGATGCAGGCGCACGTGGTGGGCCATCGCCAGGCGGCGACGGCTGTGGCACTGCACGCCCTGGCCCTGGCAGCCCTCCAACGGCAACTGACCACCACCGCCATCGTCGGCCCGGTCACCATGGGCCTGCGAACCTACACTACCGCACAGTTAGCAGCCTTGTCGGCCACCAAGCTCCTACCGGGGGCGGTGGCATCCTCCAGCGGGGTGATGGCTGCCTTCGGGGCGATCATGGCCAAGGTCGGCGCGGCGATCAGTGCCATCGCGGCCCCGGCCGTGCTGGCGGTCGGATCGGTGCTGGTCCTGGCCGCTGGGTTCACCTACGCGGCCCTCAAGGCGCGGGCGGCCGAGAAGGCCCAGCGGGAGCTGGAGAAGGCCACGGCGGAGTACGCCAAGGTCGCCAGCCAGGCTGCGGCTGCCCGGGCGGATGTGCGGTCCGCGCAGTCGCCTGATCAGCAGGCCGACGCCCTGGGCAGGTTGGCGAAGGCCTATCAGCAGCTCCAGGAGCTCGAACAGATCCAGGGCGACGAGGGTTCGGCCCAGCGCGCGGAGGCGTACGGCAACCTCGCCGCCGAGGCGTCAGCCAACCTGGCCAAGGTGCAGGACGCCATGGCCCAGGCCCGCCAGCAGGCCCAGCAGCTGGACGACTCGATCAACGACCTGGTCGCCGACCTGTCGACCCAGGTGGCGACGTTCGGCATGTCATCGCGCGCGGCGCAGCTCTACGGTCTGCAGCTCAAGGGCGCCACCGACGCCCAGTTGGAGCAGGCAGCCGGTCTGATGGTGCAGCTGAATCAGATGGAGGCCGCCCAGAAACGTCGCGAGAAGCTGCGGCAAGCCCAAGAGGACTTCAGCCGGCGGATGTTCGATATCGGCCGACAGATCGTCGACGCCGTGGGCACGCCCCAGGAGAAGCGCCAGGTCCGCGTGGCGGAACTGACTCAGGGCGGCCTGAGCGACGATCAGGCCCAGAAGATCGCCGGCGCCGAGGCCCTGGTCCAGCGCGCGGCGGCCCGCAAGGACCGCCTCGATCAGGCCGGCCAGACCGATGCCCAGCGGTCTGCTGACCTGGCGGAGCTGGAACTCCGCGCGAAGTACAGGGGCGTGGAACTGGAACGCCAGCTGCTGGAGCTGGAGCATCAGCGGGCCCGTGCCCAGGCCGCCCGCCTGGGCGCCAGTGTGGACCTTGTGGACCGCGAGTACGCCCTGCGGGAGCAGCTGGCCCAGCAGGGCCCCTCGGGTCTCAGCTCGCGCGGCGTGTTCTCGGTGGCGGCCCTCCAGAGCCTTCAGGGCTCAGCATCGGCCGATCGGACCGCCCGGGCCACGGAGGAGACCGCCCGAACCGTCAAGGAGCAGCTGGCCCTGACCCGCAAGGCCAAGGGCCTGGTGTTCGGTTAGGAGAGCCCCGTGAGCGACGCCATCACGATGAAAGAGACGCCCCGCAGCCGCCGCTGGGTGCTGGGCCCGCGCAACCAGGTGCGCCTGGAGTACCTGCTGGAGGGCACCGCCGACGACCTGGCCCTCTGTCAGCACGTGCGGGACAATGCGCCGCTCTTCTACGGCGGGTGCCTTCGGACCGAGATCAACCTGGATCCCGAGACGGTGGACGAGGTCAACGACCAGGGCCGATGGACCGCCACGGTACAGTACGAGGAGCTGGTCGGGGTGATCGGCTTCGAGGGCGGGGAATCCACAGCACACCTGACCCAATCGATCCAGACCGTGCACAAGTATGCCCCCGCCGGCCAGACCGCCCCCGACTTCAAGGGCGCCATCGGTGCCAATGGCACCGACGTGGACGGCGTGGACGTGCCGGCGCCCACCTGGGACTTCCAGCTGTCTGTCATTCGCACCGCTGACGACGTCGACGCCGGCTACCTCGCAACGCTACGAGCCGCCCAGGGCAAGGTGAACTCGGTGGCCTACACCATCTACGCGCCGGGGGTGACCTGGACGTTCCAGGCCGGTGAGCTTCTGCTGCGTCGGGTGACCGCCCAGCAGCGGGGCAAGGACTCCTGGGAGATCACCGGCCACTTCTCGGCCAGCGAGAACGCGACCAACATCGCCGTGGGCGACATCACCGTCTCGGCCAAGTGGGGCTGGGAGTACCTGTGGGTGCTTTATCAAGGGGATGTTGATGCGGTCGCCAACCAGTACGTGAAAAAGCCGCTGGCGGCCTACGTCGAGCAGGTGTTCCGCACGGCCGTCTTCCCGCCCCTGGCATGCTCGCAGGCGCCATCATGATTGCCAAGGTAAGACCAGGCCAGCCGCTGGTGATCCGCGCCGCGGACTGGAATGCCATCGCGGAGGCGGTTGCCGCCGTGGCGCGGATGCAGACCGGCCCGGGGGGGCTGTATGGCGGGACCCCGGCCAGCCTGGTGGTCATCGCCAGGAACTCAACCGGCACGGCCCTGTCAGCCGGGGGCGTGGCGACGGTCGGTGCGGCGGTTCCGGCAGCCCCGACCCCGGCAGCATTCCTTGAAACACCCATGTTCACGCTGGGCCCGACCACCGCTACAGGGCCTGTGGCGATCACGGCCGAACCGATCGCGTCGGGCGCATCGGGCCGGGTGGTGGTTGCCGGCCTGGCGGTCTGCCAGCTCCAGGTGCTCTCCACCAGCCACCTCTACGCCGCGCCGATCGCATCGGACCTGACCAAACTGGCCAGCGCCGATTCGGGCCCGGCCCGCATCCTGCATCGCAATGGGACTACCGGCACCGTCGCCGCGGCCGTGCTGCTTGGCGCGGGCGGCGGTGGCTCTGCCGCCGCGTCGGCCGAGGTCGCCAAGGTGGTCGCCCTGGGCAGCGGCTACAGCTACACAGTGCGCCCGCAGGACTGGAACGCGCAGACGCAGGCGTTCGTGGACCGATCGGGCGCCGCAGACGTGACGGCCAGGAACATCGCCGAGATCGGCGTCGGGCCCGGGCAGATGGTGGACGTGGGCACCTACGTCGTGCTGCACACGATGGGCAGCGTCTACGTGTTCAGCCACCCCGTCTTCGCGAAGTACAAGGACTAACGCCGTGGCCTACAACCCCGACTGGACCGATGGCGACCGCGTGGCTGTGGGCGACCACGCCCGCCTGACGTATCTCCGCGAGCTGACGGAGGCGGTCAACCGGCGGTTCAACGTTCTCTATGCGCCCGCCGTCGATTACAGCGCGTACACCGGGGGCGGGTTCATCCGCCCGCAGATCTGTGCCGGATCGCTGGTCACCCCGCCACACCTGCGCCTGGCGGTGACAGAGCGGATCATCTCCCACGGCCGTGCCGGGTGCCTGGGCGGCTCGCCCGCCAGCCCGTCGAGCATGAAGTGGCTGTGGCCCGAGGCCGGGGCCGACTTCGGCAAGGAGATCAGCTACGCGGTGACGCCGCCCGAGGGCAAGGTCAGCATCTGGAGCTACCTGGGCAGCGAGGTGCCGGGTGGTGGCGGATTCACTGATCCGTTCCTGACTGGCGAGCGGAAGTTCATCCGCGCCAAGCACGTCAACGAGCTGCGCCAGGTGCTGGAGTGGCTCCGCTACGGCCGCTGGGAGATGCCGTGGTACATGGCGGCGGGCATGCACTCCTGGTGGCCGGACACGCCGTGGTGGGGTGACATCGTCGCCAATGACGGCTCCGACGAGGTCCGTATCCTGGGCATGGCGAGCGTGCGGCTGGACCAGTGCTGGCCGTACCCGGCGGGCGACCTGCGCGGGCTGGTGGACGCGACGGTCACCGGCGGCTGGTTCGACATCGCCGCCGACGTGGACGGCTCCTGGCCTCCTGACCCCGATGTGTCCGCGACGATCGGCCTATACCGCTGCACCAAGCGGGTGCCCTTCGAGATGGAAGACGGGCCCAGCTGGAACAACTGGTGCAACGCCAGCGCGTGGAGTACCCCGGGGGGCTTGGGCGACTGCGAGCTGATCGGCAGCCTCAGCGTCCCGCACAGCCACCGCGACTGGCCCGTCTTCTACCGCCTCTCAGCCGGCTCCGCCGCCTTCCAGGCGATGGTCAACGGCAGCCCCAATGTCATCCTCGCCCGCCGCATGGACACTGGCCCAGAGGCCGTGCTGGTCCAGGTTCGCTGCGGGATCGAGTTCGAGCTGAATGGGCCAGCAAGCTGAGATGTGGGTCACCGAAATGACCGCTGGCCTTCTTGGCCCTGGCCCCGAAGCAGCGGGGCCTGCCGGCTGGACAGGCCCCATAGTGCACGTGGGAAATGACGGTCCATTCCTACGGCGTTGGCAGGACGATCGTGGGCCGGTCGGGGCATGAGTAGGCCTTCTGGCCCCACTTGAAGTCGCGAGGGTCCAGCGTCTCCTGGAGGGTGAGCTGCTCGGCGTGGCCATCCGCGAAGGCGTATGAGCTGGTCTCGCCGTGCATCGTGGGGTTCATGTACGCGATGTGGTGCTGTCCTGCCGCACTGCCGGCGGCGTGGCTGTTGGTGATCGCAGCCTCGGCATCTGCAGCGGTCAGGGCCTCGATCCCCGTGCCGTTGACGTACTTCTCGCCGTCGAACACGGACCCATCGGCGAACTTGATGCCGTTGGTGGGCCGGTGTGTCTTCAGGGCCGAGCCGCCGGTGGTGGAGGTGTCCAGCAGGCAGCCTATGTCATCGGTGTACTCGGCAAAGAGGATCGTGCCTGAGGCATTGGCCACGTCGGAGCTGCGCACCAGCACCTGGTTAACAGAGTTGTACTTCTTGCGGGGCATCAGGATCTCATTGGCCACGTAGGTGAGGCGCTTGATCTGCTGGTCGTCGATGCCGGCCGTCTGTGTCACTTGGCCGGCCGGCGGATCGGCGATACGGTCAGGCGTGAAGTTTGTCGGTGCCCAGCCGCCCACACGGTGCTGCGGACAGACGTACGCCTTGTTGGCGTCGAAGTATTGGCCGGACTCCAGTAAGCCCGTCCAGTGCACGTACCCATTGGAGCTGTTGGCCCCGTTCACGTAGTAGTACGACGTCGGGTAGTAGCCGTCGTGATCGGTGTTGTACTGGATCATGGCCATGGCGATGCCGCGCATGTTGCTCAGGCACATCGCCCCGCGTGCGGAGTCCTTGGCCTTGCTCATGGTGGGCATCAGGATGGATGCCAGGATGGCGATGATCCCGATCACCACCAGCAGCTCGATCAAAGTGAAGCCCTGCCGTTGCCTGCTCGCTCTTGCGTGTGTTCGCATACCTGTCTCCTTATTGGTTATGACAAGGGCCAAGGTATCCCCTGGGTGTTGGGGTAGTGTGAAGGTGTAACTAGGCACCGGTGAAATCGTGACCAAATGCCAAGCAAGGCCCCCCTGGGTTTTGCCGATGATTGGCACTATGCAGCAACGGCCCTCCATGGCGGTCAGGCCACGACACCCGAGCATGCGCGAGGTGCTCCGCTGGCTGTGGCAGTGGGCATGGGGTACGAATTCAGATCACGATCCGCTGCGATCGCGACGGGTTGCCTGGCTCCTGGGCGTCGTGTGGGCACTGAACCTGCTGGATCTGGCGCTCACGATCCTGGCCGTCCACATTGGGGGATTCCACGAGGCCAACCCCATCGGACGAGTTTTCATGGGTTCACCCCATCACCTCGCAGGCCTCAAACTGGTCTGCCTATCTCTGGGCAGCGGGATATTCCTGGTGTTCCGGCATCATCAGGTGACTGAGACTGCCTGCCGGGCCCTGACGGTCGTGTTTGCGGGCCTGTCTGTGATGTGGGTGGCGTACTGGATGCGATTCCACGTCTGATCCTGTCGACAGCGCAGGACCGGCCTGGCGTATGATCGCCAAGCCGGCCCTGTGCGAAGCAACACCTTCCCCGGCCACGGCCCGGAGTGCCTAGAACTTCCAGACCATGTCTGCCATGACCGTGGTGGTCATGTCTTCCGACGCGATGGAACCGCTGTTGGTCGTGGGCGAGAACATGGGCTCGGTGAGGAAGACGCCCAAGCCGAGCGTCAGGCTGTCCAGCAGGTTGTACTCACCGCCGATGATGTGCCCGCGGCGGTTGGCAAAGCCGAAGTCAGAGTCCACGAAGTTGCCCGGCAGGGCATTGGCCTCGACGAAGGCGTAACGATACCGCAGCGACCAGTCGCCCTTCCTCTTGTTCTGGCCGTACTTGATGCCTGCGGCAAAGGCGTTGTCCTGGCCGGTATAGTCGGGGTTGGCATCGCCTTCGCCGCAGTTGTGGGCGAAGGCTGCCGACATCGCCAGTGGCCTGCCGCCCAGGGGGAACGACAGGCTGTTGTTGAGGTTGACGATCCGCAGCCCGGGGATGCGGCTGACGGGGCTGTCGTTGCCGCGGGCCTTGACGGGTGCGGCGTAGTAGTCGGTCCACTCCTGGTAGTTGCCCGCCACCGTGTAGAGCAGGTTCTCGCTCAGGTGCACATCGGTGCCGGCCTGGGCCAGGTACATCGTGCTGTCGTCACCCGAGCTGGTCTCGTTGACAACGAAGTAACCCGCCCCGACGAACGGCTGGAACGCCCCGGTCCGGGCGAACTTGTACTCACTCCAGAAGCCCTCAGGGTTCACGTCACTGTCGAAGAAGATCTCGTCTTCGATCCATGGCCTGACCATCTTGCCACCAATCACCGTCAGGCCCTTGACGGCATTGGGCGAGTACTTCGCGTACGCCAGGTCCAGCCAGATGTCCTTCTTGGAGAAACCATCGGTGAACGTCTGGTTGGTGGAGGTCGGGTCGTTGTCAGACCCGGTCGCGATCCGCATGCCGACCTCAAGCTGGTTATCGAGCCAGGTCTTCATCACGCCGAAGCGTGCGCGGAAGCGGGCGCGATTGCGTGCCTCCTTGTCGTCCCCGTTGGTGCCCCAGTCGTAGCCGTTGTACTCGTACCGCAGACGCAGGTCGCCCGCGAACTTCAGCCCGTCCAACCAGCTGGGCAAGGTCAGCGGCTTGCGCCCGGCGTCGGTTTCGGCGATGACGGCCTTGACCTCCTCGCGCTGAGCGGGCGTGAGCGAGTCGGACGTCCCCGGCTGGGTCGTGGCGGCCCCCTCCGTTGCGGCCGGGGGCGTCTTCTCCAGTTGCGCCAGCCGCTGCTCCTGCTCCTTGATCTGTTGCTCCTGCTGGGCGAGCTTCTCCTGCAGGGCAGCGACCACTGCTGCCAGGCCCTCCTGGCCCTCCTGAGCCTTGGCCATGCCCGGGAGTAGGAACAGCAGCACCAGGGTGAGGCAACCGATGATCCTTCGATGCATGAGTACTCCTTTCCGTTCGTAGCCCGTTACCGGGGATGCCAGACGGCATCTGCGGCAGATGCTCAACTGGCGCCGCCAAGGAGAGATGAAGGGAGTGTGTGCATCGCGCTAAACCGTCTGGGGCGCAAGCCTGCTTGCCTTGGATGGTCTCGCGCAGACTTAACGCCGCCTTGACGCCGCCTTGCTGGCCTCAGGCGATATTTCCAGTGAATGACGAGTCAGACACAGTCAGGACGCCGCGTTTGCCAAGGCCAGTTCCGCCCGTCACCCAGCCAGGCCACCAGCGGCTCAACCTTCCGCGATCTCGTCTGGACGGCCGCCAGCAGCGTGTCGATGTCGGGGCTGCTGAGTTGGCCTCTCCAGGACGGGTGGATCCGGATCGAGTACTGCGACATGCCCCTGCCGGGTCTCCCGCGACAACTGGCGGGGGCCAAGCTGGTTCATCTGAGCGACCTTCACTACGGGCCGTTTGTCCGGGCCGCGCACCTGCATCGGTATGTGGAGTTGGTCAACAGCATGAGGCCGGACATCGTGGCCCTCACCGGCGACTTCATCACGGTCGGGTGCAGGGCTCACGCCAGCGCGGTCGCCACCGTACTCCGCGAACTGCATGCCTCCACGGCCGTCGTCGCGTGCCTTGGTAACCATGACTACGGCCTGTGGCATCCCCGGCGAGGCCGACCAGCCGCGGGCCTAGCGGACTACCTGAGCGAGCAGCTCGAGACGGCTGGCGTGGTGGTCCTGAGGAATAGCTCGACTACCCTGGGCCGCGCCGATGCCGCCCTGCGGATAGTGGGCCTGGAGGACGACTGGAGCGGCCGATTCAGCCCGGAGCAGGCTTTGCCGCAGCCGGTCTGGGGGCAGCCCGTGATCGCGCTATTGCACAACCCCGACTCTGCGCCCTACATCGCCCCGCGCGGGGTGCCGTGGATCCTTGCCGGCCACACACATGGCAAGCCCACCCCCGCAGGACGGTTGTGGGACGCGGTCTTCCCCACCCAGTGCCGGCACTTCGTCGCCGGCCAGTACTCGCTGGGGCATGGCCGATTCCTGTACGTCAACCGCGGCCTCAGCAACGCCATGAGATACCGGCCGCACCACAGGCCGGAGATCACGATGTTCTCCCTGTGCAGGGCCGTATCGCGATCCGGCGCGTCTGACAGAGGCGAAAGAGGCACCGTCTGGAAGCAGGCCAGGCATTCGACGTCGTGTTCAGCCGACGCCAGCATGTCAGAAGGAGGGCAGCCGTGAGAGCGTATCGTCCGAGTGTACGCGCCGAATGTGAGCGCACCTGGGAGCCACCGCCTGCCAGATTGGCGCGAATGAGCGATTACGCGCGCAGGGCCCAGGCGGGTCTGCCGCTGTTCGAGGAGCCCCCCAGGCCCAGCTGGCGAACGGTGGATTGTGCCGGTTCGGCTGATAGTACGGCCGGGGCCAGCAGCTCCCAGCCAGCGACGTGAGCAGCGTTGCGCGACCCCGTTCGGTGCCTCGAGTGAATCATCGACGGGCAATCAGTCGCCAGGTTCGCCCATCACTCCGGCGTGGCGGACGATGTCCCCGGTCCGCAGGAAGATGACGTCCTCGGCGACGTTGGTGCAGTGGTCGCCTATCCGCTCCATCGCCTTGGCCAGCTGGACCAGCGTCATAGTGACCTCGGCGCCCCCGGCCCGGGCTGCGTCGTGGTCCAACACAGCGTGGATGAACCGCCTGTAGAGGTGGTCAACCTCGAAATCCAGTTTGATCACTTCGGCGGCGGCGTCTGCGTCCATGCCGCCCAGCATCCGCACCGTCCGGCCAACCTGGCCCAGAAGCGCCCGGGCCAACTCATTCAGATAGGGGAACTCGTCGAAGCGGATCTGATCAGACACCATGTGCTTGACCCGCTTGGCGATGCTGGCAGCCAGGTCGGCGATCCGCTCGAGGTCGGAGTTGGCCTTGATGACCGTGCAGATGGTCCGCAGGTCTATCGCAGCCGGCTGGTAGAGGGCCAGCAGGCGGATGCACTCCTGCTCGATCTGCACTTCCTCGCGGTCGATGAAGGAGTCGGCGTCGGCCAGCGACTGGCCCAGGTCGGTGTCCCCGGTGCGTGCCGCCCGGATCGCCTCTCTCACAGCCTTCTCGACCCGCACACCCATGCGATCCAGCCGCTGCAGCAGGGCTTCCAGCTGATTTTGAAGTTCGCTCATTGCTGTCCTGGTGCCTAACCGAACCGGCCGGTGACATAGTCCTCGGTTTGCTTGCAGGCGGGCTTGGTGAAGATGGTCTTGGTGTCGTCGTACTCGATCAACTTACCCAGGCAGAAGAACGCGGTGCGGTCGCTGACACGGGCGGCCTGCTGCATGTTGTGGGTGACGATGACGATCGTGTACTGGTGCTTGAGGCCGATGATAAGCTCCTCGATGCGGGCGGTGGCGATCGGGTCCAGCGCCGAGCACGGCTCGTCCATCAGCAGCACCTGCGGGCCGGTCGCCAGGGCCCGCGCGATGCACAGCCGCTGCTGCTGGCCGCCCGATAGCGCCAGGGCAGACTTGCCGAGGTTGTCGTTCACCTCATCCCACAGGGCGGCGTCGCGGAGGCACTTTTCGACGAGTTCATCCAGCCGTTGGCCTCGCACGCCCTGAAGGCGCGGCCCGTATGCGACGTTGTCGTAGATGCTCTTGGGGAACGGGTTGGGCCGCTGGAACACCATGCCCACCTGCTGACGAAGGTTCACCAGGTTCGCCCGGCGGTCATAGATGTCCACGCCGTCCACGGCCAGCAGGCCCTCGGCGCGGGTGTCGGGGATCAGATCGTTCATCCGGTTGATGCTGCGGAGGAACGTGCTCTTGCCGCATCCGCTGGGCCCGATGATGGCCGTCACGCAGCGGGCGGTGATGTCCATCGTGATGTCCTGCACGCCCGCCTTGGCCCCGTAGTACAGGCTGAAGCCCTGAGCCCGAACCTCCGGCCGGGCCACACTCGAACGGCGGAGATTGATTGGCTTGCGTTGGGCCGACGGAGGTATCGGCGCCTGGTCCCGCTGTGATGGTTGGTCTTCCATGGTCAGCATGTCCGGCTTCCTGCAATCGTAGTTGGGACGGAGCATCATTGCCCCCTCAGCTTCCTCGCCATTCGGCCGCGGAGCACGATCGCCACGATGTTGAGCAGCAGCACGATCCCCACCAGCGTCATCACCATCCCGTACTGATTGTGCGGGGCCATGGCGGCCATGCGGTCGCCGACGGCCATGTCGTAGCTGCTGTACGACAGCGTCCGCGTCGGCTCCAGCAGCGACGACGGCACCGGCCCCATCGCCACCGCCGCGGTGAAGAGGATGGGCGCGGTCTCGCCGGCGGCACGGCTCATGCTCAGGATCAGGCCCGTCAAGATGCCCGGCATGGCGGCCGGGAGCGTGACGGTGACGAAGCAGTGCAGCCGGCTGGCGCCCAGGGCCAAAGACGCCTCACGGTACGAGGATGGGACGGAGCGGATGGCTTCCTCGCTGGCGCGGATCACGACGGGCAGGACCAGCAGGGCCAGCGTCATCGCACCCGAAACGATGCTGGACCCCTGGGGTGCCCCCAGCTTGGGCAGGAGGTAGATCACGAAGAACGCCAGGCCGAACAGGCCGAACACGATGCTGGGCACGCCCGCCAGCGTGTTGATGCACATCCGCAGCAGGCGCGTGAGCGGGCCGTCACCGGCGCATTCGATCAGGTAGCCTGCCGTGATGACCCCGATCGGCATGGCAAAGAGGATCGCCAGCACGGTGATGAGCAGTGTGCCGATTACCTCCGGGCCCACCCCGCCGAAGTAGTGCCCGCTGAGGCTGTCGTCGATGAAGTACTGCCAGTAGAAGGTCCATCGCGGCAGGAGCATTCCGGCCGCGTTGTCGCGCATCAGCGGGAACAGCCCAGCCAGTTCCGTGCCCGCGAACTGCTGCTCGCGCGGCACCGCCACCTGGCGCAGCGGCCGGCCCGGACCATCCGCTACCCACTCCCGCGCCCACAGGACGTTGGCCAGGTGCTCCCGCGCCTGGTCCCACCGGGTCGCGCCGTACCGCTGCATCACCAGCGCCGGCAAAGGCTTGCCCGGCCTGGGGCCAAGCAAGGCCTCTACGGCGGAACGCACCTGTCTGTAGGGTTCGACGTACTGGTCGCGACGGGCCAGGTCCACGCCCGAGATGGCGTCCCGGTAGTGTCGCGCGGCGTCAAAGTAACCGGCAGCCACCGTCCCCCGCAGCGGCCCGTCCTCGGCGTGGGACAGGACCTCGTCCAGGTTGGCTGTCGCAGCGGACGTGTCCTGGGTGTCCATCGCCGCCAGCAGCTTGTCACGCAGGCTGCGCGAAAGCGACTTGAGCTGCGTCGTCTGGTCGCGCCGCAGGTCGCGGTTGTCGATCTGTGTCGAGAACTCGCGGTGCAACTGTCGCACCCGCGTCACCAGGTCCGACGGATCCATCGCCGCCGCGAACCGGTCGAGCATCCCCCAAGCCTGGTCGCGAAGCCGGTTGGCCTGCTCCATCTCCTCCTGGAGGGCCTTGCGGTCGCCCCGGCCCAGCTGCTCGATCTGCATCCGGCGGAACTCCACTGTGCCCTGGAATGCCACCGCGCCCGAGCCCCGCCAGATCATCGGCAGCAGGATGCCCACCAGCGCCGCCACCACCAGCACCACCGACGCCAGCGCCGCCAGCGTGAACAGGGTGTTGGCGATCTGTCGCAGCCTGGTCCTCATCTCCGATCCCCCTTGCCCGTCTTGGCGCGGCGGAGCAGCGTCTCGGTCAGCAGGTTCAGCCCCAGCGAGAACACCAGTAGGATCAGCCCCACCGCGAACAACGCGTGACGCTGGATCGAGCCCTGCGGCGTCTCGCCCATCTCCCCGGCGATGGTCGCGGTCATGGTGCGGACCGACTGGCTCAGGTCCCACCAGGGCGAGGGGATCTGGGCGGCGTTGCCCGAGGCCATCCACACCAGCATCGTCTCCCCGATCGCCCGCATCATCCCCAGCACGATGGCGGCCAGGATGCCGTTGTGTGCGGCTGGGATCACCACCTTCACCAGCGTCTCGGCCCGGGTCGCCCCGCAGGCGAACGACGCCTCGCGCAGGTCGCGGCCCACCGCCCACAGCGAGTCCTCGGCCACGCTGACAATGGTCGGGATGGCCATCACCGCCAGCACAAGCGACGAGTTGAGGATGTTGGCGCCCGTGGTGAAGCCCAGGTGCGTCTGCATGAACGGCGCGAGCACCTTCACCGCGAAGAACCCGAACGCGACCGACGGGATCGCCGCCAGCAGCTCGACCACCGGCTTGATCGCCTGGCGCAGGCCGAACGGGACGATGTCGCTGAGCACCACGGCCGTCAGGATCCCCAGCGGCACCGCCAGCACCAGCGCCCCGGCCGTCACGTACAGTGAGCCGACGATCAGGGCGAGCATCCCAAACTGCTCCTGCCCGGCCGCCGCCTGCGGGTACCACTGCGTGCTGCCGAAGGCTTCCGCCAAGCTGCGCTGGGCAAAAAACGGCCAGGCCTCGCGGACAATGAAGACGAATATCAACACCACCGCCAGCACCGACGTACCGGTAATCAGCCCGAGCACCGCCCGCCCCAAGTGGCCCAGCGCCCAACCGAACCGGTCCCGGCCTGCGCTAAGCAGCAGCGGCCGGTTGAACCCGGCCGCCGGTTCTGCCACGAATTGTGGAGCGTCTTCCATCTGACTCCAGACGCCTAATAGGCTGTCAGTGCGACGAAGCCCTTGGCCTCGACGATCTCCTGGCCCTTCTCCGTGAGGTGGAAGGTGCAGAAGTCGAAGATCGGCGTGCCCAGCTCCGGGTAGCCGTTGGTGAACAGGAACAGCGGGCGGCTCATCGGGTACTTGCCCGAGGCGATCGTCGCCCGACTGGGGGCGACGCCATTGATGTCCAGGGCCTTGACCTTGTCGTCCACAAACCCCAGTCCGACGTACGCGACAGCGCCCGCCGTGGCCTCGACGCGTGCGTGGCACTGCGGGTTGGAGTTCACGTACTCGACCTGCTGGGCCATCTTGTCCTTGCCCATCACGAAGTGCGTGAAGCTCTCGTAGGTACCCGACGACGTGTCGCGGCTGATGGCGACGATCGGCAGGTCCGGCCCGCCCAGCTGGCTCCAGTTGGTCAGCTTGCCCGTGTAGATGTCCCGGACCTGCTGCGTGGTGAGGCCTTTGACCGGGTTGGACGGGTGGACAATCACGCAGACGCCATCCATCGCGACGGCATGGGCGACGGGCATGACGCCGTTGGCGACGGCCTTGGCGAACTCCTCGGGTTTCATGAACCGGCTCATCGTGGCGATCTGGCATCGCCCGTCGATCAGCGCGGCGGCGCCATCGCCGCTGCCGGTCTTCTTGACGGTCATCGTCACGTTTGGGTGCGAGCTGGCGAATGCCTCCACGAACGCGTCGGCGATCGGGCCGACCGTCGTAGACCCCTCGATCTGGATCGCAGCCTGCTCTCCAGCGACTGCCGTCCCCACCGCGCCCAGGACCACCATCACCGCCACCACCAGTGCTGCCTTAAGAGCTGTCCTCATCCGATGTCTCCCTATGTTTGGTCAGTGCATTCTCCCCGTGGGCGGCTAAGGATAGGTTGCGCCATTGTTAAGATTGCGCTAGTTCGTACTGGCCATATTGCCCAACCGCGTGACAGGCCGGTAAGATGCAGGGAATGTCCAGAAAACGCATTGTCGTTGTCGAGGACGAACGCGACATGGCCGACCTGGTGGCCACCCGGCTGAAGCGGGAAGGCTACAAGGTGGAGCTCGCCCACGACGGGGCCGAGGGCTTCAACCTCATCCGCTCCGATCCCCCGGACCTGGTACTGCTGGATATCATGCTGCCCGGGATGACGGGCATCGAGATCGCCCGCACGCTCCGCGACGACCCGCGGACGGCCGGCGTGCCGATCATCATGCTCACGGCCAAGAGCGAGGAGAGCGACATCGTCGTGGGCCTCAAGTTCGGGGCCGACGACTACGTCACCAAGCCCTTCAGCCTGTCGGTGCTCGTGGCACGGATCGACGCGGTCCTGCGTCGCTCGGCCGGTGCGGTCCCGCGGGGCGAGGCTGCCTTCCGGGCCGGCCCGCTGCTGATCGATCCGCAGCGCTACAGCGTGGAACTCGACGGCGAGCCCCTCGCCCTCACCCTGACGGAGTTTCGCCTCCTGGCGGCGCTGGCGACCGCCCACGGACGGGTTCTCAGCCGCAACCAACTCATGGACCAGGCCATCGGCATGGACGCTGTCGTCACCGATCGCACCATAGACGTGCACATCACCACACTGCGACGCAAGCTGGGTGTTGCGCGGGAGTTCGTACAGACCGTCCGCGGCGTGGGCTACCGCTTCGCCGCCGACCAGAGCAGCGGCGGTCAACCATGAGAGCCCCAAGCACGTTCATCAAGCTGTTCCTGGACAACCTGCTGGTGATGGTCGTCATCATCGCGATGGCAGGCCTGTTCACCTATCACCGCCTCGACGCCAACAACCAGCGAGAAAGCCAGGCCAACCAGGACCGACTGGCGCAGATGGCGACACGGCACTTCCAGGCGCTCTGGCCGATGGACCAGGCGCAGGTGGACCGCGTCTGCAAAGACCTGCTCCGTGACGGCGACATCCGACTCAGCGTGATCGCCGCTGATGGTTCAGTGCTGGGTGACAGCCAGGCCGATCCGTCGACGATGGCCAACCACAAGACGTCCGATCGTCCCGAGGTGCTGGCGGCCCTGGCTGGACAGACCGGGCGAGACCAGCGGCACAGCGGGACCGTCGGCATTCCTTACCGGTACGTCGCCCTGCCGCTGACACAGGATGGCCAGGTGGTGGCGGCGGTGCGGCTGGCCATGCCGGTCAGGACCATCGCCGAGGGCGAGACCGTCCTGCGCAACGCCGTTCTGTGGTCGGCGCTGGCGGGCACAGCCGCAGCTGTTGTCCTGGGGCTCATCGCCAGTTGGACCTGGTACCGTCCCCTGCGGCGGTTGACGCGGGCGGCCCAGCAGATCGCCTCGGGCGACCTGTCGTCAGGCGCGGGGCTTCGCGCCGGCCGCCTCGATGACCTGGCGCGGGCCCTGAACGAACTTCGCGACAACCTGGGCAAGTCGCTCGCTCAGATCGCGTCCCAGCATCAGGACTTCCAGACGGTCCTGGCCAACCTGCACGAGGGCGTCATCGCCACCGACCCCGACGGGCGCGTCGTCTTCATGAACGCCGCGGCCGGAAGGCTGCTGTCGACGGATGAACGCGAGGCGGCTGGTCAGCCGCTGACCTCGGTGGTGCCGATGGTGGACGTGCTGGACTTCCACGAGCAGGCTCGCATCGCCGACCAGACCATCAGCCACACCGCCGAGATCGATACGCCCTTGGGCAGACGGCACCTGGAGCTGCGGGGTTCGAAGGTGGAGGCGGGTTCGTCCACTATCCGCTGCCTGCTGATGCTCAGCGACGTCACCGATGCCGTCAGGGCTGGCGCCATGAAGACTCAGTTCGTCGCCAATGCCTCCCACGAGCTGCGGACGCCCCTGGCGACCATCCGCGCTGCCGTCGATTCGCTGCTGGAGATGGACCCCTCGGATCGCCAGGAACTGGCCAAGCTCACCGGCATGCTCGACCGCCACGTCCGCCGCCTAGAGGAGATGACCAACGACCTGCTGGACCTGCACATGGTGGAGTCCGCCAAGCTGCCGCTTCGGCTGCAGGAGGTTCCGCTGGGTGAGTTGGCGCGTTGGGTGCAGGAGCAGTTCACCCCGCCGGCCCAGGCGAAGGGCGTTCAGCTAACCGTTGAGGCTGCGCCGCCTGACCACCCGATGCGCACCGATCGCAGGCTGCTGGAGCTGATCCTCCGCAACCTGCTGGACAACGCCATCAAGTTCACCCCCGCAGGTGGGTCCATCCAGTGCGTGCTTGAGGCGGCCGACCAAGGCGTGAGGCTGCGGGTGAACGACACCGGCTGCGGGATCAGCCCCGAGGACCAGCGCCGCGTGTTCGAGCGGTTCTATCGGGTGGACAAGGCCCGCACCGGCGCCAGCGGCACCCGCGGGACGGGCCTGGGGCTGGCCATTGTCAAACACGCCGCCGACCGTCTGGGGGCCAAAGTTGAACTGACCAGCCAGCCGGGCCGTGGAACTACCGTGGAAGTGTCCATAGTTCCATGACAACCCCCACGGCTGTTGCCCGGTTGGCTTGAGGCTTGCCACTACGCAGCCCTGGACTCGTAGTGCCGCAGCAGACCCCCCAGCCACCGTCGGCATCGAACCGACCCTTGCGCGATGTCCGTCCTCAACGGCGACGGGTCTTCGCCCGCGCCCACCGGCCTGTTGCCTAATCCTTGGTGCGGCCGGAACCTGTTGTGGAACATCGCGTAGGTTTGGACGATATGGTCCAACTGCCTCAGGCCAAAGCAGAGGAACGTGTTCAGGCACTCGCGCTTCAGGCTGCCGATCCAGGACTTGCCCCACGTCAGCCGCCTACGCCGCCCGGAACCGCCGCCAGAAGGCTTGGCGGATGCAGGAATAAACGAGGCCCCGGGCGTCCAGCCCAGGGCCTGCGTTCCGAGTAGCATGGTGGGAGCATGCTTCGCTGATCGGAGATGATCCGGCCAGCTTGTCACCGATTTGGGCACTGGCGGCTGCTGGACAAGTCGTAACTATCTAATATTTAATCCTTTACGTGGCCATGTCCGCACGTTGCCAACGTGAATGTCGAGGGTCCGACCCCCTTCGCCCGCTTCGATGAAGGCCCGACGGTAAAGCCCGCCGGGCCTTTTACTTGCGCCCCAAGCCCCAACCACCCCAACCCTTACGCCGGATTGCGTAACGTGATGGTCGACCGTCCGGATCGTTGCCACACGTTGCCAGACGTTGCCAATCAATGCCGCCACGCGCTGCAATGGCGCAGCGCCGCGACGCGTCTGCTGCAACCGTGCTGCGGGACGTTTGGGAACCAGACGAGTGCGACTGCCGTCCAGGACCCTGGATACGGGCGCTCCAGCAGGAGGACGCAGGCCGTGACATGACTGGCGCCCTGACCTAAAACGGGCGGACCCGAAGGCCCGCCCGTTTTAGGTCTGAGGATGTTGCCACGCGGCTACTTTCGCTTGCGGCGGAGCAAGACCAGGCCGCCCAGGCTAAGCAGCATCAGGCTGGCCGGTTCGGGTGCCGGTAACGAAGGCGGTGCCGTCCAGCCCCAGTTGCCCGCCAGCACGCCCAGGTCGCCTACGTCCACCACGGTGTCCGGGGTTGTGAAGTTGCCCTGCGCCCAGGTTCGGGGGCTCTGGCCCCAGTTGCCCGCCAGAATGCCCAGGTCGCCGACGTTGACGGCCCCATCGTTGTTCGCGTCGCCCGGATGCAGCGGGACGACCACGGGCAGGATCCCCCAGTGAGCTTCGTACTCAGGCGGCGCCTTCCACGCTTCGTCGAACGCCTCAAAGTAGTACACCCGTATGCCTTCGCCATTCGACCAGTTCGCAACCCCAAGGAGGTACTTCTCCGCGTTCTCCGGCGATGTCTCCGGCGTGTTCGCATCCCCGCCAGCGCTGGGCCAGCCGGTTTCGGCTATGACCACCCGCTTGCCGGGGGCGACCGCGTGGACGGCACTGACGGCGGCGTCATACAGGCTCTCCAGCTGACCTATCGCGTCGTCAATAGGGGTGTCGCGATGAAAGGGATAGATGCAGACGAATACTTCGTCTACCTCTCGCACCAAAGCCTCCATCGTCGGCTTGACGGCCGCGCCGCTTGCGTCACCGTCGAACCACACGTCGAAAGGCTCAGGGGTTACCACTGGGATCGGTATCTCTCCTTTGACAGCGCTCACAAACTTCACCATATCCCCTGGGGTGAAGTACCCCCCATAGATCCCCTCGTTGCCGATCACACCCGTCTGAACCCACCCAGCCTTCGCCTGAGCGATAAGCTCCTGGATCTGGGGATTCGACAGAGGATCATTGGGGTCCCACCCCTTGATCCAAGTTCCCATGGTGACATCGCTGAACCCCTTCAGATGCGCAGCCTGGGGGATCAGTTCCAGACCATCATCTGCACCGTAGGTGCGAATCCGTTGCGTGAAGCCGGAATCCGCGATGATGTCAAGGAGTCGGTCAATCTCCTGCTGCGTTACGCCCCCACCGGGGCTATTGCCTTCCACGTATGGCCCGAAACAGAGCCCGTACAATGTCAGAGGGGCCGCCTGACCAATGGCGGTGGGGGTGAGCAGCAGGAGACCAATCACAGTAAGTCGGTAACGCCGTCTTGGCCATCTCATCGTCACTCTCCCCTATAAACCGGCATTTCCGAGACAATCCCCCACTGACGCCGTCAGCCGTTTCCACGATTCTACCTTGTTTGGGTGCGTTGACAAGCCAATTCCGCGTCCCCTGGCCGACGCTATGGTCGCCCCAGGTGACGCGAGCCAGGGATGGACGCCTCAGCTCGCCAAGGACGGGCTGAGCATCTGGAGGAGGGATTGCCTCTGCGAGGCCGTCAGGCCGGCCACCAGGGCCTGCATGTCTGCGTCGGGGGAAGGGGACGGGCTTGCCACTGCTCCGCTGGTCGGGATCGATGGCACGGCCAGGAGCTCGCCCGCCAGGGGCAGGAGTTTCTCGTCGGTGTAGACGCCCGCGGTCAGACGGGGGTCAGTGTGGCGCATCAGCGCCTGCGTCGCGCGCGGGGTCACTCCGTTGGCCGCCAGCATCGTGCTTAGCGACACCCGAAGGCTGTGGAAGTCCACGTAGCGCCCGGCCTGGTCCTTGTCCGGGATTCCCGCCAGCGCCAGGTCCGCCCGCAGGCACTTCATGTTCGGCACGGTGCTGAACACCCGGTCCGTCGGGGCGGCACCGGCAGGCCGCCACGCCCGCAGGTCTTCAGCCAGTTGCGGGTGGATCGGCAGCGAATCCGCCCGCTTGCTCTTGGTCGTCCCGGCCCGCAGGGCGATCCTTGCGGGCAGGCAGTCCAGCTGCACGTCGCCCCAGATGAGCTGGCGGATCTCGTTTCGGCGTAAGCCGGTCCACACGGCCAGCAGGTACACCAGACGGCGCTGGCGACCCTTGTGGCGGGCCTTGGCCAGGGCCCGTTCCCCCACCTTGGCCACCAGCTTGCCCTGGTCCGGGCCGTGGCGAACCATCTGCATCTCCAGCAGAGGCCGGCGCTGCGCCGCCTCCAATAGCCGGCCGATGTCAGCCCTGCCCAACGCCCGTCGCGGGTGGGCCGGGTCGATGGCCTTGCGCTCGGTCAGCTTCAGCCCCGCCAGCGGATCATCGCTTGATCCGGCGATACGTCACCGCCCACTTCGTGAACGACTTGATCGAGCTGACGTACTCGTTGCGGGTGATGCCCGAGTGTTTCTGGTTGCGGGCCAGCTCCGTCAGGAACCGGCCCACGGCTACCGGGTCGATCTGGTGGAGGAACTTCAGATCCAGCCCGCCCAGGATCCGCTGGATGCGGTGCTGGACCTGCAGGACGTATCGGGGGGCTCGCTTGGCTGACGCGAGGCCCTCGATGAACTCCTCGAGGTGCTGGCCGATCGGCGTGTTCTGGTGCGGCTCAAACGGGTCGGCCTTACCCACCATCCGCAGGGCCACGTCCCGGGCCAGCTTCCGCGCCAGCTCCAGGCTGGCCTCGTAGTCCGTGAAGGCGGTCTTGGCCTTGCGCTTCCCGAACTCGTCCGTCCAGGCGACAATCCACTTGGTATCCTTGCGGCGCTTATCGCCGCTACGCTTGTACACGCTGAAGCTCTGCATGCTGCCCAGCCTTTCCGCTCCAGTAGCCCCGGAGCGGTCAGTCAGGTACGGCCGTCCGGGATCAACCTCAAGCTACTTTCCGGGAAGTTCTTGCAAGTATTGTTGCACGTCCTGGTATCGCCATCGGACGGCCATGCGGCCGATCCTCACGGGCCGGGGGAACGAACCTTGCCCCGCCTTAGCCTCCGACGCCATCCGCCAGACCGAGCGTTCGCCGACGTTCAGGAGGCGGGCGACATCCGTCGCCGTCAGCAGTGGATGAACCACGATGGCGGGCAGGACGCGGGGCTCCTGGCCTTTGAAGAGGCCCCGGGACAGCGGCGCGGTCGGGATCGATTCGGGTGACCTGCTGGTCATGCCCTGGCCTCCCCAGAACGCCGCGCGCAACAGTTTTCGCCCGGGTTGGCTTCCAGGTCGGACCGCGCCATTTCGTCATTTTCGGCCCTTGCGCCACAAGGACTTATGACGGCGTTTTTCCATAAACTGTTGCGCGCCGCCTGATAGGTCCGTCGGCGACGCTGGCGCTGGCAGCCCTGGCAGAACTTCTTCCGCGCCGGCAAGGGCCCGCCACAGTCCGGGCAGAGGCGGGCGGCCTTGTGGGCGGCCATGGGAACCGCGGCGCGCTTGGCTGTGCAGAGGGAACAGACCACCGCCAACGCGTCCAAGCCGCAACTTGGTTCCATCCGGCCGCAGATGGAGCAGTACGGCGCCCTCGGATTGGACGACATCGCTTCTCGGATGGTGAGCCTGCGCGGGCGCGCGGCGTCCTTCAGTCCTCCTGCGCCGGCTGGGTGGTCTTCGGCCAGCGTTTCCCTCGTCGTTTCGAACAGCAGGATGGTTCTGACATGGTTAGCCATGGGTCACGTTGCTCCCTTGACGCGGATCATTGGCGTTGTGCCCCAACGCGCGAACTCCTCCAGCATGATGGTCTTGATCTGTCCCGCCGCGCCGGCCACAAGCAAAGCGGAGTCGTGCACGGTCAGAAACGGCAGGCCAGGAAACTCTCGAAGCAGGCGAGACCCGACGCCGTCGAGCATGATGACGCTCTCCAGGCGCTGTAGCGCCTGGGCGACCGACTTGTACCCGAGCCCCCGCTTGGCGCTGCGGATCGATGCCAGCAGCGTCGGCCAGCGCTCGCCGAACGCCTGCGTGAGCCGGCCGTTGACGTGCGCCTTACCGAACAGTACGTCACGGAAGATCTCGCACTTGGCCTGATCGCGTGCGATGCCGGCGTCCTGGGCCAGCACGTCGTACAGAGCCCCCGACTCGCAGACCGAAAGAAAGTCTCCGATCTCCGAAACAGACAATTCCCGGACGCAGGGCGAGAATGCACAACATAAAGAGCGAATGCACAACATAATGGAAAGGCGCCCGGCCTCCTCCTGGCCCCGACTCTCTTCTCCAGCAGAAACTTGGGCTGATCGTTCGCGGCGGAGAGCGCAAGAAGCAGATTTCGCCTCCTGCAGCAGCATCGCCAAGAGCAGCGGCTGGGAATTGGCGACATCAACCTCGGCGACGGGCTTGCCGGCCAGCAGCAGGCGAGCGCGAAGATGCGGTGACGTTCGCGTGATCAGGTGGTGCAGCCGCCATCCGAACGCATCGACGACCAAGCCGTCATCGTCGTGATTCTCGACGGCCTGCGCCACATACATGATGTGCCCAGGATCGGTCTGGCCGCGCAGCTCCTCTGTCAGCGCCTCGGGCGTCGCCGGCAGGGACAGTGCCATTAGTGAAGCCGCCTCGTGCGCCATCAGCGCGGCGCGACGTTCCATGATGGGCGTCAGGGCAGGATTCTTCCCAGACAGCTTATATTCAGCTCGCCAGCCGCGAATCTTGGCCGCCAAGGCCGGGTGCTCGATGACGTGGCGCACCGGCGGCCCGTCAAACGCGGGCGCTATGCGGTAGCCGGTTGGGAAGTGACCGGTGGAATGGCCGGCGGTCTTCAGCGTGCCGGAATCCACGAGGTGACGTACCAGTGCGCCAAGGGCTCGCGGTTGAATCCGCTTGCGAAGAATCGACGAGTTCAGGCGTGCGAATCCTTCGTCGTCCACCTCGCCCATCCATCGCTTCGTAGAGATGGAGTGAAGGAGCCAATAAGCATGATCTCGCCGATAGCCCCGGCCGGCGGCGATCACGTCGTCTAGGGCGGGGTTGCGAGGGATGTAGACGCCGACGCCAGCAGGAAACTGGCCATGTCCCGATTCGGAGTTCACTCAGCATCCTCCTCGTCGTCGCTACTCGCTTGAGGCGCCGCCAGCACACGCTCGCGCAGGGTGGCCGGTGTCTTCGAGTGTCGCTGCTGTGCCAGGGCCCCGTGCTTGCGGCATCGCCGAAAGACCTGCTCAGCCTCCATGATCTCGCGGGCCGCATTCACCATCACGCGGATCCCTTTGGCAGCCCGCTCTGTTGCGTTCTTCGAACTCATTGAACGCAGTCTACCGACACAGGCGCGGAGCGTCTTGCCCTGCGAGTAGGAGTACGGAAACCCCCTATTCCACCGACGTAAAATGCACGACCCCGTCCTACTCGTGCGAGTAGGCTGCGATCAGAAACCTAGGCGTTACGGGTTGTCATCGCGCCTCTCTACAAATACCCGCGGAGCTCCTCAATGAATTCCGGGTCTGCCCCATCCACTTCCGCAAGTTCCTTCCAGTGCCGCCTGAATGCCGCCGCAAAAGCCTTGGCATTGATCTTGGTCGTCTGGCCGCGGTGCATGGTGGGGATCTCGGTTGCGTGGCGCTCTAGGAAGCGTCGCAGCTTGTCGTAATTCAGGTGCACAATCTGGGCCTTCGCTGGACGCTTGCCATCGTATTGGGCAATGATCTCCGTGGCAAATTTGAAGCGAGGGTCCTTGGCATCATACGGCACCGTGGACGGGTCGGACCCGGCGTCCAGAGCATTCATGGCACCCAGAACATCCAACAGTCTGTCGTTTGTATAGTCCGGTTCTAGCACACCGCCCACCGGGAAGTGCAGAACGTATACCAGGCCCGCGGAGATTTCTCGCAGACAGTCGGAAAGCCGGTCAGCAGCGCTCTTCTCTGATGGGACAAACACTGACCGGGACCAGAAGTGACGAATCCGCTCATCAATGTCGGTGCCGCTGTTCCAACACTCCCAGCCCTTCTCTCGCTTCCTCGGATCGAGGCTGTGTGCTAACATCATCGCTCGTTCAACAATCCGATAAAGGCTGCTCCCCCGCCCAATACCTACCCCCGGTTGCCGGAACTGTATGAACTGCCGCACGAGATTGGCCAGTTCCGCCAGTTCTTGAGACTCGCTGCGTTTCATTCCTCGCCTGTCTTTCGTCGGGCCACTCCGCCGGGACTGTGAGATGGGTCAGGACGGCGGATGCCGCTGAGGGCGTTGGGCCGGGAGCTACCTGGCCTTCCCGACGTTTTCTCTGGCTGATTGTGCGCTTGAACGTGGAGTACGGTCAAGGCCGTCGTTTGGGGGGATGAAGCCGGGTTTGGATTGACATCGGTATTACGACTTGTTAGAATCGTAATAATGATACGGATATCGAAGGCGCGCTCAAGACCCTCGCGCCGTGATGCCCGGCGTTAGGAGAACGGAACATGGAAGGCGACAGTGCACCGCCTGGGTGCAGTCGGAAAGCAGACGGGACCGACGCGCTGCGGATCGAGCAGGTTCCCCTGGCATCCCTCGTGCTGGACGGGGCCAATACTCGCCGGCACGACGGGCGGAACCTCGAGGCCATCCAGGCCAGCCTGTCGGCGTTTGGGCAACAGAAGCCCATCGTCGTCGACGCCGCCGACAAGGTCATCGCCGGCAACGGCACGGTCTGGGCGGCCCGGGCGTTGGGCTGGTCCAGCATCGCCGTGGTTCGCACAAGCCTCAACGGCGCTGAGGCCATCGCCTTCGCCATCGCCGACAACCGGACGGCCGAGTTAGCCGAGTGGGACGACGCCGCCCTGGCCGCGACACTGGCCGGCCTCCAGAACGACCCCAGCGTCGACTATCTGGCTGCCGGATTCAGCGACCAGGAGATCCGCGAACTGTGTTCGCGCGCGACCGGGGCGATGGATGGCCTGGTCGATCCGGATGATGTTCCGCTTCCGCCGGACGCGGCCACCACCCAGCCGGGCGACCTTTGGAGTATGGGCAACCACCGGCTGCTGTGCGGCGACAGCAGCCAGCCGCCGGATGTGGACCGCCTGCTGGATGGCGCGATGATCCATCTGGTGAATAGCGATCCTCCGTACAACGTCAAGGTCGAGCCGCGGAGCAACAACGCCATCGCGGCTGGGCTGTCGAGCTTCCCTTCGTCCGAGACAGCAGGGTCCCGTGTCCGGCGGACCGTGAAGGCCCTGGACGCCCAGGGCCATCACCACGCCGCCATGCGTCTGGCCGGTCATCCGAATCTCCTGGGCAACGTGGACAGGAAACTCCGGCCGAAGGATCGGCCGTTGGTCAATGACTTCATCTCGGACGAGGCGTTCGGGGAGATGCTCCTGGCCTGGTTCGGCAACATGGCCCGCGCCTTGGGGCCGGGCCGATCGTTCTACATCTGGGGCGGCTACGCGAACATCGCCAACTATCCGGCGGCGCTGGCGGCGTGCAACCTGTACTTCTCGCAGACGATCGTCTGGGTGAAGGAACATCCCGTCCTGACGCGCAAGGACTTCATGGGCAACCACGAATGGGCGTTCTACGGGTGGAAGCACGATGCGGGCCACAGGTTCTTCGGGCCTG
>Ga0315289_10002638_pt1 | contig 27426 bp, 41 predicted proteins | sample YL17G11_40_MG_FD_203452 | JGI IMG/M metagenome (GOLD analysis project Ga0315289, IMG submission 203452) | Sediment microbial communities from Yellowstone Lake, YNP, Wyoming, USA - YL17G11_40 | ecosystem: Environmental > Aquatic > Freshwater > Lake > Sediment | place: USA: Wyoming | collected...
CGAGGCGCTAGATTAGGGTTACTTCCTCCTACGAACGTGATCCAGGTTCGACTCCTGGCCGGGGCATTTACGCTCTGGTGGTGCAATGGCAGCACACGAAAAACACCTTAGTCGCTTTATCTTCGTTCTTTTTTTTTGGAAAGTGCCGCTGTGTGGACGGCGATCGGTTTGGAAAACCGAGGGCTCGGGTAACCGGGCGAGGTTCGACTCCTCCTCTTTCCGCTCGTGAGGCGCATGAATTGGGTTACTTCTATGGAGAAAATACACCTAGTTCGACTTTCATCCTCACGTCATCTGTCCTTGTAGCTCAGCCGGATAGAGCACCGACCTTCTAAGTCGGGGGTCGCGCGTTCGAGTCGCGCCGAGGACACTACGACACCACTGCTATTCATCGGGTACTTGACAATCGCAACACTACCGACTAGTATGCCTCTCAGTCCTCGGGAGGTGTGCCACGTTGCTTAGCTACTCTACAGCCTTGGAAGCACTGACCTCTTGTCAGGGCTTTGGGCACCTTTTCGTCGGCGGGCGCTATGGGCACTGATTCACACGAAAGCTTGCGTCAGCGCGTTGCCTCCCGGAAGAACAAGGCGGCTGCGCACGCTAGGGAGTTGGAGGAGCTTCAGGCGAAGGAGGCCAAGCTTCGTAAGGCGCTGCGCGAGACCACCATGGATCGGCCGGTCAAGGCTGAGTTCTACGAGCTGGTGAAGATTTGCCCGAAGATGGGGCAGCATCTCAGTCACGGTCCTGCTCAGTATGTCGGTGGGGTTGTCGAACGGTTCCCCTACGTCGAAGCCGTTTCGGAACTCCTGAAACTGGAACCGATTCGGGAATTGAAAGAGTGGAAGCCCCAGGGAAAGAGCGCGGAAGCGCTCTTTCGTTCTTTGGGGAGCCATCTCCTCGCCAAGTATCCATTGCCTCCTTTTCTGTGGAATGGCTTCATGGGCGCGAGTCAGCGGGTGTGGTTCGTTCCCATGATTAAGCACCTCGCGCTCGGTGGTTCGCTTGTGCAGTTCATTAAGAGCAGTCCGTTCCCGATTAAGCTGACTCGTAAGCTGTGCCACGACTTTCTCAAGACTCCTGCCGGGATTGGAGTCATCCCTGCTATTCGAAGGGCCCAGATTTTTGGGCTTGATGGGAGTGCTCGGCTGCTGACTGCGGTGCTGGCTACTCCCTTGGGCTCCACCATTTATGCGGATCCCCTCGTGGAGGACTTCTATCAGGCGATGTTCCTCTGGTTTGTGAATCAGCCGATGCTCGATCCTCAGCAGGTCGCACCGATGATTGATTACATCCGGCATTGCCGTGACACCATTCCGGGGTACACCCTCAAGGGCCGTACCGCCCTCACCGTGCTGCGCGGCATGGAAGAGTGGCACGCGGAGACTGCCCGGGTCGGTGTCATCAACTACCAGGGCGCTGCGACGTTTAAGCCCTCGGGATTTGCTGGAGCGGAGTACGACTTCTCGCGTGATGCCCCTGAGGGGAGCATCGTTGAGATTTGGCGTATCGCCGAAATCCTCACCGCTAAGGAACTGAACGAAGAAGGCAAGCGGCAGGGCCACTGCGTGTTCTCTTACTCCCGGCGGATTGAGTCAGGCTCCTGCTCTATTTGGACGCTCAGTAAGGAAGACAACAAGTCGCGTAAGGAGCATGGCGGGGTTTGGAACATGCTGACGCTGGAAGTTAGGAATGACACTAGGCAGGTGGTGCAGGCTCGGGGCCGCTTCAATCGGCCCGCAACTACTCACGAGAAGAACATCCTTGCGCGCTGGATGGCCGTAGGCAGCTACACCTGAAGGTCGGAGTTCCCGAGGAAGTTGAAAAGGACGAAACATGAGCACCAAAATCTATGACGCGCGTCGGCTGAAGCCTGGAGTTAAGCTTTGGCCATTTGTGGCTTCTGTTCAGGCGCGTGCCGAGAAGCACATCAAGAAGGAGCTGACGGAGTGGTACCTTCGAATGCTGAAGTTAGCTACGAAGCCGAAGGAACGCCCGGGGATTCTCAAGCTGTTGGGGCTCCCTGCGGACTACAAGGGGAAGCTCATCCCTTTCGCGTTTTCGAACTGGATTAACTTGGAGTTCAAAAAACAGGCCGGTCGGTCGACGTGGGATCCTTTCGGCATGGACGTGAGCGTCGTCTTTTACGAGCACAAGGGGCGGATCTACTTCATCTCCTACGCCAACGGGATGATGAACCGGACACTCGACTTTCTGCGCAATGACAATAGCTCAGAGGACTTCCACTACCAGAACCAGTGCGACAAGAGTGGGGACTGCTCTGATGCTGCGTGGAAGCGTCGTGGTGAGACGTGGGAAGCCATGATGAGTCCCGATGGGCACTTGGATAACGGTCTCGTGCTGGAGCTTTTAACGTCCACGAGCTTCTTCCTCCTGGATTACAAAGTTCGTGAAGCGCTACCGAAGAAGTGGGGCAAGCCATGAAGATTCTAGTGACGGCCGGGACTGTGTACGGAAAGTTGGACGATAATAAGTTGGTCGGCAACCGCATCCGAGGCATCTGGGCTACCAAGTTCGCCTATTGGCTTCGTAGCCGCTCAGAGTACTCTCGGGAGGATGGTCGCAACAAAGACGGTTCAATTCGTTTCACAACTCCGACATACGACGTGACTCTGCTTGTTCCCGACACGATGGATACAACAGATATCGAGTCGAAATGGAATGGCGACGGCCAGGAGCCTAGGGGGAGCCTCACTATCCTCCGGCAAGATGGGTACTTCTCCTATGCGGAGCAGTGCTACGCGTTAGCACCCCAGATGGATGCTGCAGTGATGGCAGCAGCCGTAGTTAATTGGATTCCCGAGACACCATTCAACGGGAAGATGCCTACGGAAGGCTTTGAGGAGGGCGCTATTCAGAACATCCCCTTCTTCCTAGCCCCTCGTGTCATCGACCGGATGAAGAAGCTCAATCCGAAGATGACGCTCATCGGCTGCAAGATGACTTCGGGTGCAGAGAAGAGTGTGACGCTCCGTGCGGCGTATCAGACGCTGCTCAAGGCGCATTGCAACGTCGTGGTGGCCAACGACCTATCCCGGCTGAAGCTCAAGCTGCTGGTGTACCCAGATGGCAACGCTGTCGGAATGGAGGACTTCTCCAAGCTCTATTACGACTTGGAAGCCGTGCTAGAGGACAAGCACTACCGTACGGAGGCAACTGAGTCCCCGAACTACCTCTATGACGCCCGTGCAGAACGAAACCTGTCGTTCGCTGTTGCAAAGTTTGATGCGCTCTGCGCGCAGTACCGCCACCAATTCGTGAAGCGACTAGATGGGGCCGATCGAGTCTTCGGGGCAATCGCGGTCCCCATTGATGATCACCAATGGTTGGTCAGTCCTCGTGAGAAGGGAGTTCAGTTCTCCTCGGACGACGCCATCATCGTGACCAGCATGAACACCGAAGCTCGGGTCATCTTCACGAAGCGGGGTCTCAAGGCGACACTCAATGCACCTCTCCTCCTTCGGGTGCTTGAGCGCTTCCACGGGAAGGCCGTAATTCACCTGCACGAGGAGAACCCGGATTGGCCGACGCTGCCTTATGCCCCTCCTGGCACCCAGCGGGATAACAACCGCGTATTCGACGTGCCCGCCTTCAACATCGACGGACATGGTTGCATCTTCACGGAAGCCTAAATGTGGCAGTGGCCCCTAGGGAAGATTCGTCCGACTATTCCGACGCTCGGCGAGCCGGGGGCGTTCGGTACCAAGCGGCTGCACGACACGCATACCGGGGTAGATCTCTATTGCGACCAAGGCACCGAGGTCCACGCAGTAGAGCGAGGGGAGGTCGTTCGCATCGAAGAGTTCACTGGGGACGCTGCAGGCAGTCCTTGGTGGCTTGTAACGTGGGCTGTGCTGGTGGAAGGGGCTTCTGGCGTTGTGGCCTACGGTGAGCTTGAGAAGCCTTCTTTGAAACAGGGCGACCACGTGGTCGCAGGCACGAAGATAGGGAAGGTGGCCCGGGTGCTTATCCACGACAAGGGAAGCCCAACAAGCATGCTGCACCTGGAGTTGTATTCCGCAGGCACCACGACAACTAAGTGGTGGAGATACGAGCGTCCAGAGAACCTGCTTGACCCTACCCCTCACCTACTGGAGGCAAAATGAGTTCCGAGAACTGGAGCTGCACCACCGATAATTACGACAGCCTGTACGCTCGTTGGCTGGAGAAGCCGGGCGCTCTGCTTGATTGGGGAAAGTACGAGCCCGCCAAGCACAACCTGCTCGACCTCTGCGGTGGTACCGGCGCGGTATCACTTGTAGCACTCGCGCGTGGAGGCAAGGCAACGCTCCTCGATTTGAACCCCCGTTGTCCCGATGTAGACGTGATTCCCATCAGAGGTCGCGCGGAGGATCTCAACCTTCTCTCTAGCGGACGGACTTGGGACTTCGTGGTCTGCAGGCAGGCGCTTGGGTACTTGGATCTTCCGCGCGTAGCCCAAACTCTTTACGACGCTACGACTCCAGGAGCCCTGTTCGTCTGCAACGCCTTCATGAAGCCTAAGTGGTCCTTTCGGCCCTACAAGTACCAAGGGAAGTGGTACCTAGAGGCCTCTGGGCACTTCGGAAAGCAGGTCTTCCACTTACAGGCCATGGACGGTGACTTCGACATCACTTCTTTTCGCTGGCACACTGTAGAAGAGATAGAGAAGGCCTTCTCCATGCCCGGCTGGACCCTAGCCCGAAGAGAACTGAGCGAGAAGTCCGCGAAGTTCTGCTTCCAACGGAATCGCTAGAGGGCTTGACAAGGGAACTGTCGTAGTATAGTGTGTGCTTCGTAGTCGAGAAGTTCCTGTAGCTCTTAACGGTAGAGCGTTCGGACTAATGACCCGAAAGGCTGAGAGTTCGAGTCTCTCCAGGAGCGCTGAGGTGGCACCATGGGTCTGAAGACAGGCGTGAAAGAGATGTCGCGGGAAGAGAAGGGCCGGGTGGTCGACTACGAGGTGACTCTTCCTCCTAGTGAGCTGCTGCGGCTCATGCGGCAGACTGGGACTGCGCCCAGTGCCAAGGAAGTGGAGGCCGAAGGCCAGCGCGAGCTGATTGCCTCCAACGGTGCTTCGCTCCCAATCAAGGGCAGTGATCATCCAGCTTTTGCCAAGATGGGCTTCATCTTCGGTGCTCCCTTGGACAAGTTCTTCCGTGAGGCGAAGATGCCCTTGGGCTGGAGAGTTCGACCCAGTAACGAGCACGTGATGTGGACGGACATCTTCGACGTCAAGGGACGGAAGCGCGCCCGTATTCACTACAAGGCACTACTCACCGCTCGAATGGCCAGCATGGTTCCCACGGTGCGCTACACCACTGAGATTGAGTTTCAGGGGGACTTTGGACGGCCTGGCGAGTCGAACCGTGGTTTTGTGTTTGATCACGCTACCCGCACCGAACTGTTCTCCACCAAGACCCTCCGCCGTGAAGGCGGCGACCGCATGTTCCTCCGAACCGAGGACCTAAAGGCGGAAACGGCCGCGTGGCTTGAAGCGCATTTCCCCGAACACAAAGATCCCTCCGCTTACTGGGATTGAACCCGCTATTCACCCTTTCCAAGAGGACTGCTGAAATGCTGCTGGGACTAGTGTTTCCCGTACCCGCCGAGTCTTTCTTACCGCACCCTGATTTCTACCCAGATTTGGTGAAGCTGCCGGACTTGCTTTACTGCGGTCGATTTTATCCTTGTGGTTGCGGGGTGCGCACGGGGTGGCGGTACTGCGTCGATAACCTCATGTGCTGCATTTGTAGCACCGAGTGCTTAGAGGCGTTGCTCAAGGGAGAGATACAGACCCTCACCCCAGTGGAGGCTCCTGTGGTTGTTGCCACTCCCGAGGTAACAGTAAACCCTATTCCCCCTGACGTAGCCGCTTAGACTAGCGCCTCCATCATCTCTGAGGTACTCTCGGGTGAATGGCACGGTTAGCGTTTACAGATTACCTTCAGTCGTTCCCATTCTGGATGATGGACGTCGGAGTGTTGAACGGGTTACCGGTCTTCAACCCGGTTCTGGGATTTGCATCCCTCACCTCTCCTGAAGTCAACATCGACCAATACACCATCAGGCAGGCAAACTGGTACTTTGACAGGCACGTCGTACAACGTGCTACTTTGAGTCCGTTTACGGCTCGACGTGGAGTTACCTTCTACGACTCGGACTTCTGGCGCTGGTCGATGGCGGCCTTGTCTGGAGGCACTGCGTACACAACGCTGGGATCCTCCTACAGGCGTAGTTTCATCATCATCCACTTCTTTGCGAGAAATCCGCTTGAGGGTTTGGGGGTCCCAAAGACTCCACTCATAGGGGCTGCGCTTAATTTCGGTCCGTTTGAGTTCGCGCTTCGAGTTCCGGCTAAGGCTTACCTGCTGAAGGACTGCATCCCCTCCAGGTGGAAGAGCGGAAATGACTTTGATGCAATGGATGGCTCTGTATCCATTGCGGAGCTAGACTTTACCTGTGAAGGCATCGAAGAGATTAGCCTCGCAGGTGCGGCTCAAGCCGCAGTCGGGACCGTGCTGAACTTGGCGGAAACAGGAATTGCTGCTGCAATCGGGCTCTAACAGGGGTAGCTGACTATGAGTGACAAGAAGCCGGGTTGGGAAACGCTGGATGTGGCTGCCTTGCTGGGGCTGGAGCTTCCTGAAGAAGCCGGGCAGGCTGGAATCACTACAACTTCCAATGTGGGGGCCTACCCTGTCCCTATTGGTCCTGTGCTTCGCCGCCAGATGCTCACAAGGGGCATTAATGGCGGCCAGCTACAAGGCATTCCTGACGCCTATAGAAACCTTCTTGGGCTTAAGAAAAAGAAAAAGTAGCGAATGGGGTTGACCGTTACTTAACTACTGATGTATTCAGTAGGCATGAAGGATTCGGACGCAAAGGTAGAGAGGCTCCCCGTAGGTGATTTGGAAGACAAGCGCCCCTGGGAGCAGAGAGTTCGTGAGGCAGCTAAAGACCGCTGCTCGAATTGCGGCGGAGAAGACCGTACGCGAGTCGGCATGATTGTCCCTCTGGAGGCCGGAGGGCAGACCGTTACTTCGAACGGTGTGCTGCTCTGTCGTCCCTGCGAGATGGCTTCAGAGTCCTTGGACGGTGGAAAGCGGCGGGAGCAGGATCGCCGCATCCTCAACTTCTGGGTTAGCCGGAAGCTCTACGATCGCATCCAACTCGGCATTGAGCAGCAAAGCGGCTTTCATAGCGTCAGCTCCCTCGTGCGCTACCTGATGTCGAAGTACATCGTTGACGAAGAGCGCTTTGATGACTTGGAGCAGTACCAAGACTCCGGAGCCGACGTCAAAATCAATGTCTGGGTGGACATCGACTCCTACGCCACTTTCAAGCAGCTTGTAGATAAGCGCGGGATGACTGTTACTGACGCAGTGAAGAATCTGATTCTTGTTTACTTGGAGACTATGGCGGAATTGACGCCGTAGTCTTGAAACCCTTTCAAGGAGTGAGCGATGGCCGTTGAAATGTCGAGCGTTGGTGCTTTGGAGTCTCCCAAGGGGACCCAGGGCGTATTTGAGCTGCCTTGCGGTTATGTTGATGCCGCTGGAGTTCTACACACTGAGATTGTGCTGCGGGAACTGACGGGCTCCGAGGAGGATTTGCTCGCAAGCAAGCAGCTCTCTGCCTTCAAGAAGTACAACGAGCTACTGGTGCGGTGTACTCAACGCATTGGCACCATCACCGACAGAGGCCAGATTGCTGCCGCAGTTAAGGCACTGCCTGTTGGCGACCGACTCTTCCTGCTCTTCGCTATTCGACGTGTCTCCATTGGGGATGAATACCTCTTTGAAGAGGTATGCCCGAATTCTTCCTGCAAGAAGACCAACACCTTCACCGTTCTCCTTTCGGAGCTAGAGGTGAAGAAGATGCCGGAACCGCAGAAGCGAATTTACGACGCCATCCTGCCCTCTGGGGCAACGGCCCGCTTCCGTATCAGCACTGGACTGGACGAAGAGAAGGCAATGGCTACCGAGGCCAAGACAGAGGACTCTGCGCTTTCGAAGGGCATTCTGATGCGCTTGGAGTTGCTCAATGGCGCACCGCCGGAGCTACAGGCGGTGAAGGACATGAAGTGGCGGGATCGGGTCGCTCTCCGAGAGCGGTGGAACACCGTGGAGGGTGGCGTCGACACCGAGACTGACATGGCTTGCCCTAACTGCGGTCACGAGTACAAGAAGGACATCGAAGTGACTCCGAGTTTTTTCTTCCCTTCGGCGACATCGAAAGCCTAGAGAGCGATCTCTTCTACCTGATGGAGGTCTGGCATTTAGACTGGGCTTCCGTCATGGAGATGCCGTCATCAGTTAGGTATCGGATTCTCCTCAAAAAGCTCGAATTAGAGAAAAAACGGCAGGAGCACGCAAATCGACCCAGGTAGCGACCATATGGTCGCACTTAAAGTTGACGGGTTCTTGAACGTGGTTGTAGTATTGGGGTGCTGCACGCTTTACCTGTCTACCAAACTGTCTAAGTCCGATAAAACGCATACCCAAGGAGCACACCATGTTGATGGCCGTTAAGAACAACACTGACCTCGCAGGCAACCCCCTCTTCCCCGGCATCACCATCAATACCCCTGATACGGGTCTTGCTGGTGTTTCGGCCGATGCAGTCGGCGGGAACAAGCTTTACCCCCTGCCCTACCCCTTCGCGCACGTTGGTCCTCTCGCTGCAGGTGCTACGAAGACTCTGCCTATCCACGTGAAGGACTTCGAGCGCATGAGCGTTCCTTGGCTGCCGCTCGCTCCTTCGACCGAGTGGCAGATGCTGGTCCAGAAGGGGATTGTAACCATCACCTTCTCTGAGCAGTCGCTTGGTAAGAACGTGGCTGAGGCGCTCATCCCCGCGTAAGTCGTTTTTGATGTAATCGTCTTTTCAGTAACAGCGGGACCTGTGCGATGCGGGTCCCGCTGTTTGTTTGTCGGAACGGTAACCGCTATGCCTTTAGATCTTGAAAAGAAACGTGCAAGAGACAGGAAGTACGCTGAGGAGCATCGGGAGCAGCGCAGGTTAGCTAATAAGGCTTATCGTGCCATTCCTGCAAACAGAGATCGCGAGCTTGCACGCAAAGTCGGTTACAACAAAACACGGAAGCTGTTTAGGTACGGGCTCAACAAGGCCAAGTACGACACCATGTTACAGGAGCAAAACGGTGTCTGCGCTATCTGCAAAGCCACCTCCTTTGGAATTGAAGGTCGTAGGTGGGCCATAGATCATGACCACAAAACAAGCAAGGTTAGAGGGTTGCTCTGTCATAGCTGTAACGCGGGTATAGGCTTGCTGAAAGATAGTCCTGAAATTCTTAAAGCCGCTGCGGAATACTTAGAAAAAGCTCGTAAAGCTACGGCAGGCTGAGGTAGCCTGTCGCATCAGTCTTTGAGGACTACCTTGGCCCGATTCGTTCTCCAGCCGTGTCACCTCCGTGAAGGTAAGCTCGCCCCGACCAAGGGCACCGCGCCTATGGTGCTTAATTGGCCGGAGTTGATGACAGCAGTAGCCCCATCAGGGGAATATCGAGCCAAGATGGCGCTGCGGTCCCTGCAGCCAGGTGCTTACGTAGGCACCCTGAAGGATCGACAGAACCCAAAGCTTCTTCGTAACTTTGTCATCATGAACCAAGACAGGTCTTCGCGGCTTGCGTGGGTCCTCAAGAAGGATCCCGAATTCGAAGAACGATTGGTCGACGTGTACCGTGTAGATGAAGTAAAGTGGGAATCCGTGGTACAAGAATTTGATACCCTAGCGCCTTCGCTCTAGGAGTAATTGGGAGCACTGAATGTCCGACATGAACTCGCTTAATGGTTCCTCAGTGCGTGACGCGGGTGGTCGCGCCGGGCGCATTGTTTCTGTTACGGAAGAGTCCGTTAATGTGGCCTGGATGCAAAAAGGTCTCATTGCGGAAGAGGCCACGCTGGGACGGACCGCCCTTGCGGCGGATCTTCAAGTCCTCACGCTGAAGGAGGGCTGGCAGCCTCTGACCACGTTGGCAGGCGTAGTTGTTCCTAAGGAACTCTCGCAGCTCGCACAGCTTTCTGAAGAGTTGCAGAACCTCTTCACTCCCAAGAAGCCCAAGCTCAAGGCGGTACTTGGGGAGGCTTCGGAAAAGAAGCTGAAGAAGAAGGCCGTTAAGTTCGGGAAGAAGACTCACTCCCCGTTCAAGCGCTTCGGACACCTTGGTCCCGGTCCTGGTACTGCTACAGCTACCACTCGGGAGGTCAAGAAGAAAACCCACTGGGATTGCACCAAGAACGGTGCGTACGGACAGACCTGCACCCTGCTTAAGAGAGACGCAAAGAATCGTTTGCGCAAGACAAAGACTAAGAAAGAAATCAGGATCAAGCCGGACTACAAACAGAAATACAACAAGTCCTACAAGGCTTGGCGCAAGGCGGGCTGAGCCCGGTAGTGGCATGCTTACTGGGTTGTAAGGTCCTTCGAGGTAGCCAATGCCACTGCTTTCTTCACTCTCATCGTCGCTGGGGCTCAACACTCTAAGTGAGAAGACCAGTTCGGTTGCGATTCGAGAACTGGATGGGAATGATAACGAAGTTCCTAACGGGACACTCCGGTTTCAGTATTTTCCGGAGTCTATTTCCGACTCGAAGAGCGTAAATTGGTCCCCCAAGGATATACCTGGGGGTTCCCTCCCGCTCTATCAGTGGATTAGCTCCGGAGAACGCTCCATCAGCTTCCAAGCGGTGTTCACTACAGACATTGACTTCAGTCTTGAGGGGGCAAAGGCCTTACTTAATGTTTCGAATGCCGTCGCTCGATCAAACGCCCCTCAGGAATCCACATCCAGAAACGTAGATATTCGAACAGCGGTTATGTGGCTCCGACGGTTTATGATGCCTCGCTACGGTGGAAACGTAGCCACGGGTGGGGCACTGACGAGCGCCCCACATAAACTGCAGCTCATCATGCCAGGAACGGGTATTGGTTGGGCTGGAGGCGCTGGGGATACGCAACACAACACCCAACACCACATCACCGCAATCATGACGGCATGCGAAGTGGAGTGGGTACAATTTTTTCCTTCGGGATTCCCTCGTATAGCAACAGTGCAGCTATCTTTTGCACAAGTCGCTCAGTACAAGGGGCGTGTAGAATTTCCAGGCCCTGATGATCATTTCGACCACAAGGTCACGACTGGTAGTCCTACAGATCAGAGCACTTTTGCGTATACCTTGCGGGCCGCTAAATGACTAAGTCCCCTTCGCCCCTCCTGCGTCTTGGTCGTCTCAGCGAGACCAAGCACTTCGGCTTTGATTGGCGTACCTCTCAGTCAGCGCCTGTGGTGGAAGCTCCAGCCAGCAAGCGTGCTGAGGCATACAAAACCCTCCGGGCCATCTTTGGAGAGACCGGAGGCTGGGAGGGTTACACCGTAGCACTGGACGTGTCTAAGGCTCCCAGTCCCGCCTTTGGTTTTCGTACTAAGTCAGCAGAAGAGGTTTGGTCTTTTGCACAGAAGGTAGCAGAGGCTCACCCCAAGGAAGCCTCTCCTGCCATCATCTCCAAGGCCATCGAGCAATCGGGCATACCGGTCAGTGAATTGACTCCAGAAGACATGAAACTGTTGGATATGGCGGTGAACTGGTATCTGGCAGGCAAGATAACTGGTACAGAGTCCCCCAAGACTCCGCCGTATGGCGGAAATAACACGTCGGGTACTCAGGACAACTTCCCAGATTCGGGGTCACTATGAAGCCTTTGCCAAAGAAGCGTCTCCTCCTGCAGAAGAAGAAGCTCCTCCTGCAGAAAACGATGAAGGGGGAGGTCGAGAAGCTTCGTGAGATGGTTTCAACTCTTTTGGGCCACGGAATGTCGACTGATGCCTCCGAAACCCCTAAAGTACATCCGTCTAAGAAGTTGGCTCCAGGAAGGGAGCGTAAATGGCGGCGCAAGCTGTAGTCGTTCCAGAAGTCCCAGCCGTCCCTGAGGGCGGGTCGGACATCTTTCTGATTGCGATGCCTCTTGTGACCTACCGTTTCGTTTCCGATGAGGCGATGAAGCGAGGCATGACTTTCGCGCAAGCCATGCAAGAGGCATTAAACCAGTGGGCGGGTACTACCCCAAACCCCAAAGCCCAGAAGTAACTGCGTACAAGGAGGACTGAACTATGGCTTTCCCAGCATCATGGCCGCCGCGTCCCCCTTCCGGCCGTAGGTCCATTCGATTTTTCGTACGCGGAACCGCGACAGCACTATTTGCGGACAGCGCGTTCTTGCTTCTAGATGGAGTTCAGTCCGTCGCATATGCGACAGTCCAGAAGTTGAATTACAAGCTACAGGCCACCAACTTCACGGTGGGTGAGACCATCACAGGGCAAATTAGCTTTGCAACCGGGGTGGTCTACCTGGACGCGGATGCTGGTGCTACTGGGACGCTCACTCTGCGTGGCGTAACGGGCGTCTTCAATCCCTTGGAGCAAATCCTCGGTAGCATCACCGGTAATGCCACTACGGACGGGGCGGCGACCACGCCCGCTTTCACTGTTGGTGAGACCATTACGGGCCAGACGAGTGGAGCCACGGCCGTAGTTAGCTCTGCTGTTGCTGGGTTGCTGACGCTGACCTCGGTGGTTGGGGAGTTCTTGGCCTCTGAGCACGTTTTGGGAAGCGTCTCGGGAGACGCGCTTACCAGCGGACTCCTCGCTCACCCGGCTAATCCCTACGCCCCGCTGCCTGTTATTACTTCAGGCGTGCCTACAGTCGTGCCTCCAGTTCCTTTTGGTACAGGAGTAGCCACAGGCGGGACGCCCGCTCCGATGATTTGGGCGCAGACATTCCGTATTTGTAACGACGGGGGCGGTACCCTGGAGTACTCCTACGACGGCACGAACGTTCACGGGAAGCTATTGGCTACGCAGCAGATTATCGCCCGTTGCCGTTCTGAAGCGGGTATCGCATTGCGCGGACTCGGTGCAGTATACCGCGTAGAAGCTTGGTAACTTTGAGAGGATCCTGACATGCCCTTCCCTACATCTTGGCCGCCGCGAGTTTCTTCCGGCGTTAGATCCATTCGGTTTTACATCGCGGCTACTGCTACTGCGAACTTTGCAGATAGGGCCTACATGTTTGCGGAGCAGGCTTCGGCGAACGTCTATACGTCGCTGCCTGTTATCGCGCCTGGCAGCAAGACGACAGTTGACGTGCCTGACATCGCAGGCACTGGGTTGGCAACTCCGACGACCGCAGGTGTTGCAGGTCCTTTGGCTCAAATCTGGTCCGGCAATATCCGCATCGTGGTGACTACCGCCGACTTGGAAATCAGCTTCGACGGGACCAATGTTCAGGGGCTCGTGAAGGCGGGCGAGAGCGTCATTTACCGTCAGCGTTACGAGTCGGGGATTGCAGTGCGCGGCGCGGGCGCTGTCTACACCATCGAGGCTTGGTAACTATGAAAGACTGGTGGACACACGCAAAGTCTTGGCTGTTGATTGCTGCGGCTGTTGGCGTCGCTATTCTTCTCCTCGTACTGCGTAGTCTGATGATGAAGAAGGGTACGACGTTGGACCCCGGTTTCGGTGGACTTCCACCTGCGCCTGCGGCGTTGCAGGCGGCGGCAGATGACGCTTATGAGGCTTCGATAACGGTGAAGGCCAATGCGAAGGCGACGAGTGACGCCTCTAAGGTTCAGCTTGCTGAAATTTCGAAGATGGAAGATCGCAAAGCACGAAGGGCCGCACTCGCTAACTTCGTCAAGAATTCCTAGGAATCCACATGAAGCTACGAGAACTCATCAAGGAAGCCCGTAAGTACCTTAAGCCTCCAGAAGAGGACGAGGAGGGTCCGGATCTATGGAATCCTTCCGAAGGCCAGAAGCCCAAGACGGCTCCCCGTGCTGCAGTGGCTGCTCCTTGCGGCCCTGGTACTGTTCGGCAACGCAAGCCAGATGGTTCCTTTGCTTGTGTGTCACTTCGTGGCGTTAAGAAGAGCTAGGGGGTTTTGTGGAACGACGTTACCGAGACATGCTTTCGTCCTTCCGCGAAGTAGTGGAGGCCTCCGACCGTCCAGAGCTTCGAGCAGAGCCGCCCGACGCCAAGAGCTACCGAGCCGCGAGCACTCCCAGTCCTTCCAGGAAGTGCCCTGAGGGTTTCACCTTTGACGGGAAGCACTGCGTTCCTGCCAAGAAGAAGAAGAGCAATTCTCCTACGAAGCCCGGCAGTTCTAAGAGCAGCGCGCTGCCTAAAGACCCTCCTGAGTCGCGACGTCCTGATGATCCCGACGACTTCCCGCATACTCGGGAGCATGAGAAGTCTGCGCAAGAGAAGGACATCCCGCTCATTCCGGATCCCAAGAGCGAGATTATGCAGCGCATGCATAATGCGGTGACCTACTCTAACGGAATGCGCTCTTTCGAATATGCGGAAGAGGAGTACAAAGAGTACGCGCACAGCGGCTTCATCCAAGCGAAGTTCCCAGATGCATTCAAAGACAAGCCGGAGTTCGTATCCGACTTCCTGAATGGGGATCACGCCTTGGTGGAGGATTGGGCTCAGATAAAGAACACGTCCGCTTCTGAGCAGCGCGAGGGCGATTACCCCAGCCTTTTCAAGAAGTTTTGGGCGTTCCAAGGAGACAAGTGGAACGAGAAGGGCATCGACGACAAGACCAATGAAGAAGAGTTCAAGACTTACTTGGACGGGCTTGTCGATAAGGCCTCCGCTGAAGATGAGGAGACCACACCTCCAGTAATCGTGGGCGTGCATAGGGACCCCACGCTGGGCACGGAAACCTCTTGGCTCCTGGCTGGAAATTCGCGCGCCTTACTCTACGCTTTCATTGGGAAGCCAACGCCTACTCGGATGCTCCCGTTGAAGGGTCGCATGTTGCCGGATCCAACGGAGGAAGAACTCCAAGGAGTCCTCTGGCCTGCAGAGTCGTCTTCTGAGGATGATGATGAAGTCGAGCAGAATGTTCGCGCTGCGGTTCAACAGGTAATTACGGCACGCGGTGGACAGCCACCGGGTGGGAGTCCTCCGCCTCCTCCAGATGCTGCCGCACCTCCCGGCGCTGCTGCAGCCCCGCCAGACGCTGCTGCTCCTCCTGCGCCTGGGGCTCCGCAAGAAGCAACAATGCGGGTACTGAAGAGCATTTTCGAATCAGAGTACAAGCACCCCTCAGGTCACACCAAGCGACTATTCACCAAGGCTTTTAAGTCCCTCGGTTATCCTGTGGGCACCGTACGTAATTGGGCACGGGGTAAAGTAGTCAAGACCAAGGACGGCTGGGAAGAAGTACCATCGGGAACTAAAGCGCCCCGAGCCGCTACTCCTTCGGTACCTGCTGCACAGCATGATCAGCCTGTCCCCAAGAAGGCCGCCAGGGAGACCCCAGCACCTTCAGCCAAGGCTACCAGCGCTCCTGCAGATGACGACGACAAGCACTGGATTGAAGCTATCCCCGGTTTCCCTGCGGAAACTACGCAGCAGCACTACGGACCCGGCAGAGCGCCAAAGGCTTACCGTCAAAAGCTGCACAACAACATCCTTTCCAAGTACTTCGACAAAGTACCGACACCTAATCCGGAAGAGCTAGAAACCAAGAAGCCCGTAGCCATCATGCTGATGGGTGGCCCTGCTTCTGGGAAAAGCACTATCGGTGGTGCCTATCCTGATGATCAATTCGTTCATCTAGATTCTGACGCCCTTAAGGAGCACATCCCGGAATACAAGGTTGCTACGAAGTGGCGTGCCAAGAATGCCGCCAAGATGACGCACGAAGAGTCTATTCACATGATGCAGCAGCTCCGCGAGAAGACCATCGGGGCTCGCAAGAATCTCGTGATGGACGGGACAGGTCGTCACGTCACTTCTTACCTCACCATGATTACGAAACTGAAGGCAGCGGGCTACCACGTGAAGGTTGTGATGGCCGACATCGACAAGGAGCTAGCACTCAAGCGCGCCAAGCTACGCGCACAGGTCGGAGGACGCCGAGTGCCGCCCCACGTCTTTGATGCGGCCTACAGTGCGGTTCCACAAAACTTCATGGAGATAGCGAACGCCGGGCACGAGTTCGAGTTGTGGGATACCCGCCCGGAAGGCGCGCCTCAACTGAAGTGGGAAAAGACTGACGGCGAAGAAAAGATTCACGATCCTGTCTTCGTAGAGCAGTTCCAGAAGAAGCACGTTCGAAGCCCCAATCGAGGGATTTCTTACGCGCCAAACAAGCCGCACCCCTTAGCTTCGGTCTCTCCTAAACGAGAGAGCGCTGAGGCGGTTACTGCCCTCAAGAACATTTTTGTGCTCGACTAGGAGCTAGCCATGAAGCCTATTGTCGATACCACGAAGTTTCGAGACGCCATCAGGAAGGCGTTTGCATCCGCATCCAAAGAGGATCGCACCCCCAAGTTCGCTGAAGGCGACGGCATTGAAGCGGTCCCTGCCGACGACCAAGAGCTTATGGGTGAGGCTGTCAGTAAGCCTGGCACCGTGAAGCATTGGGCTGGCTGGGTTTATCAGAAGCGAGACAACGGCCAATGGGATAAGCTTTGCCCATCGCCGAAGTCCAAGATTAAGAAGAAGCGCAAGGAGCAACCGTGACCACCCTCAAGTACCTACGCAAGCTTGCTGGCATCGCGGAAAACAAGCGTCGCAAAGAAGGCGAATGGCTTCCGCCTCCCAGTGGAGGAATGCACAAGGCCCCGCTTGGCACGGTGAAACACCTTGCAGGTGACTATAAGAGCGGCGAGAAGAAGCACGCCTTCATCAAGGTAAACCATGATGGTTGGCGGGGGTGGAAGTATCTGGGTAAGGCCACCAGGCACCCGGAGCACACTCCGAAGGAAGAATCGGAGATGGCCCCAGACGTTGCGCAGCACTTCGTCGAAAAAGGTGGGCGGTTTTGGGAGTTGGCTGGCTTAGCCGAAGGCCCTAGCGCCCCATACGGCGCTGGCTGGGAGCTACCGGAGTGGGCCAACGGTAATGAGCGTCCTAATGAGCCGGTTCCCGAGGGGTGGAAGCAGTCCGTAGTAAAGCTCGCGCCTACCCCGGAAAAGACCCATCAGTACAATGCGGAAACCGGTAAAAATGACGCGTACCTGTCATTGAGCCAAGCGCTGAGTAAAGTGAAGCTTCCTACGAGCACTGGCGAAGATCGACAGGTTGACCCAAAGGAGTTCGTTTACAGGGGCCAGCACATCGACGAGACCGGCAAGACTTCCTGGGTGCATTTCAAGCACCGTGATACACGTAATAACGTGCATCTAGATCTCCAAGGACTCACGCTTGTCATTCCTAAGAGCAATGAGCCTTTCCATCGTGGAGAGTTCGATAAGGTCGAGCACTCCGACGTCTACGCCCGACTACGTTCCCTCGCAGGCATCAAGTGACCATTATGAAAAGCGCTATTGAGCGGTACCGGGAGTTGGCAGGCATTGTTGAGTCGCGTCCTGCATATTTGAACACGCTTGGGGAAGAGACCCAGGAGATGTTGGAGGCTCGCATCGGCAATCTCACGGAGACGGAACTCCAGTCCGAGATTGATAACCTGATTGCGGAACGGCAAGGCATTGAGCTACAGCTTCAAGCTGCGGGACTTCTTGAACACTACCTCAAGAAGAGTGTAACCGCGAACCAGTCCCCCGAAGCGCATGCCGCCGACGCTAAGAAGGCCGGTCAGGAGGCAAAAGCTCATACTCTCCACAAGAAGCTTGCTGGGCTAAAGCAGCCCAAGAAACCCCACACCCCGTGGATGGTTACGCATCACGATGATGCGGAGACAGGCAACCTTCAGCACGGTGACAAGCATACAAAGGAGGTCACCGATCCCGGTAGGCAAGATCGCCAACGCCGTATGCACGCACGTGCTGCGTTTCACCACTACCACGCAGGACAAGGGTACGCGGCTCTTGGCAACAAGAACAGAGCTAAGTTCCACGCCAAGGCTGCAGAGGCCCACCACGTAAGGGCCACCGCACCCAAAGAGCCGGAGCACGACGCTACTCAATCAAAGCGACCCGCGCATAACCCACTAACAAGCTATATGCTGGCCCCACACGACAAAAAGTACGGTGACGAGGTAATCAAGGCCGGTAAATACGCACCACACTCGCCTGTTTACGACAAAAAGGCCAAGAAGACTAGCAAGAACGTGGTATCTAAGGCAGCGCGAACCGCCGCTGCCAAGGCGGCTAAGGATGCTGAAAATCCAGACACTCGCGCAGCAACTGCTGATAAGGAGCGAGCACCGTGGAAGGCTCACGGCACTGATACCGAAGCAGCGTAATCCCCATAAGCAGGACGGAGACCGAGTTGAATACTTTGGACGTAGTAGAGGCGACGTGGGCTGAAGTGGAGTTCCGAGTCAGGCCTCTTCGCAGGATGGTTTTTCTAAGGACGTTGCCGCTGGAGACCATGATTGGAAGCATCCATCTCCCCGCCAAGATGGTGTCCTTTCACGGTGAGCTGCCACACATGAAGACGATTTATGCAATCGTCTGCTCTGCCGGACCAGATACTACTGTGAAAATTGGCGACAAGGTGTGTTTCACTCGGCTACAATTCGCTTGGTATAAGAAGCTTGAAGACAAGTGCATGCTCGGTTGGATTGACGAGAATGACATCACCGGAACCATCGTAGAGGACTGAACATGAAAAGCATCGAAGAGCGCATGGCTGTACTCCTGAATCCTGAGTTGGATGAAGCAGTCCTGACTGAGCAGAAGCTCTTCGAGGCTGTGGATTCTGCAGACGCCATTCTTGAGGCCAACGGCCTTGAGTTGTCGGCTGAGGATTTGAACAGTTACATCGAAGGACTCCAGGATGTTTTGGAGAACTACGAGTTGTCTGATGAGGACCGTCTTGCGCTTGAAGGGGCTTTTGACAGTCTTGTCCGTGGCGCAGCTTGGGCCGCAGGCAAGGCGGGCAAGGCAGTGGGGACCTACCACAAGGCCAAGACTGCTTGGGCCAATGCCAAGGATCACGTAAAGGGCGCGTACGCCAAGGGTCACGAGGCCGGGTCGGCAATTGACCCAGAGGGCAGCATGGCGCGTAACTGGGACAAGGTCCCAGCAAAGCCGAAGGACGCTTCGAAGCCGGGGCTGATTGCTAGGGGCCTAGCAAAGGCCAAGGCTTGGGTGACCAAGAAGAAGGAACCCAAGCCGGAAAGCGACACCGACGCCAATATTAGAAAGGCGAGCGAGGCGCTTAAGGCGCAGCAGGCTGCGTGGCAGGCCAAGAAGGCTGCCGCCGCGAAGCCTGCTGAACCTGCTGCGAAGCCTGCGGAGCCCGCAGCGGCTGCCGAGAAGCCTGCGGAGAAGCCTGCTGAGCCTGCGGCGGCTGCTGAGCCTGCGACGGCGAAGCCCGAGAAGAAGCGCAAGCATCCTGTTAAGGATGAGCCTGCTTCGGCGGAGTAATCAATCCAATGCCTCTTCTACCTCCGCGTGACCCGAAAGAACCAAGAGACTCGCGAAGACGCCCACGGCTTCCGCGTAGTCGCTCTTTCTTTGTAAATGCGTTTCGAAAGGGTGTTGCACAACACCATGGTTACCCCGATGACCATGATGAGCCTGATGATTCCGACACCTCTGAAGCAACCCTAGGAGCTACTATGAACTTGAGTGAGAACACTGCTGAGGCCGTTGCAGAGCTGATGGACGATGCTGCTGCAATTCTTGATGCCGCTGGTTTTTCCATCGACGAATCCGTTACAGAGCCTCAGGATTTCATCGAGGCTGTTGCGGATCTGTTGGACGAGAACGACCTAGATGAAGACTCTGAGGAGAACCTGTGCCTCGGACTCGCGCTCATCGAGGCGTTCATGGGTGGTTTCGACATCGAGTTGAATGAGGAAGAGCTTGCGGAGGGCGAGTTGCCCGAGGCGAGCATGCTCGCTCGTCTGAACAAGTCTGCACGCCGAGCCATCGAGAAGGAGTCCCCACTCGGCTCGTGGAAGGGCGCTCCCAAGGACAAGCTGGCGAACAAGTGGGCCCAGCACCAGGATTTTAAGGCCAAGGCAGGAGAAGATGCCCTCAGAAAGGCACGGCAAGGCGTTTCCAAGGCAGACAAGAAGGCAGGAAAACTTAAAGTAAGGAACGCGGAAATCGCCGCGCATCAACGGGCGGCCCAGGACGCGGGGGGGAAACCCCCTAGCTGGAGCCAGGCTAGGGCTGAAGTTGCCAAGAAGACAGCAAGTGCAGATCCTTTGCTGAACAGGGAAGCTAGCGCCATCCTCAGGAAGCTCATGGATAAGCGGGCGACGCTGCGTAAGGCCTCCGCAGGAGTTCAGGCTCTACGTCGCAAGGACGGTACAAAGGCCGCCCAGCCAAAGCGGACTCGCTTCCCCAAGGCCTCCAGTGAGAGCGTTGAGAGTCCGGATGAGGATATCCGGGCAATCCTTGCTGTAGTGGAGGCCGCTGGGTACGAAGTCCCTGATGACCTTTCGGTCGTGGATTTCATGGAAGCGGTAGAAGCCCTCGCAGCCGAAGACGCTGTTATTGCCGAAGGTGTAGGGGCCCGACTCGCGGTTATAGGATTACGTGCCCTTGGGTCGAAAACGGCAGCCCGTGCCGCTAAAAAGGTCACAAAGGCTGGTGCGGATTGGGCCGTTAAGAAGTTGAAGGGTAATACTGAGACTCCTGCCGCTGAAAGCATTGAGGACGCTGACGAGCTATTGGCCACGATGATTGAAGTGGTGACCAACAACGGCTACGAGTTCGAGGGTGCTTCGGAAGCACTCGACCCAAACAAGTTCCTCGACGCTGCTGTCAAAATTGCTGAGACCGATGAGGACCTCGGTGAGGACATCAGCGCTTGGTTGAAGAAGTCGGCGGAGGCTATCCGGAGCATGGGCGAGGGCAGCCAGACCGGCAAGTTGCCCGCACGCGGTTCTGCAGCGAATCGGAAGTTCGTTAAGAAGGCGACCTCTAAGAAGGCTCGCGCGGCTGCCAAGAAGGATCCGGAGAACGCTCCTTCGAGGCGTACTTCCGGCTGGGCCGACTAAGTTCTTGACAACTTCGTTCGTATGCAATAGCCCCTGGGTCCTTCGATGGACTCAGGGGTTTTTGTTTCTGGTAGGAGTGGACGATGTACAAGAATCACAATCCAAGACGAGAGAGCGATAACTACCAGACCCCCTTCCGGCTGGCTCAAGGGATTTGCTCAAGGCTCCAGAAGCTTATCCATCCCCCGAAGTTCATCATGGAGCCCTCCGCAGGTGCTGGTCGTTTTGTGATGGCTTCCAAGGAGTATTGGCCCGAAGCGGACATCACCGCAGTAGAAGTGCGTGAGGAGTGCGAGGTAGTTCTCCGGGATTGTGGAACCTCCCGAGTGCTAATGGGCACGTGGGAAGAGGCAAATCTTACGGATTTGCCGGTCCCAGATCTCATTGTGGGTAACCCGCCTTACGAATTCGCACAGGAACATCTAGAGCTAGCCCTCAAACGAGTTCGTCAGCCGCACAGAGTACCGCCAGGCTCTCCCATCTATATCCCCGGGGCACCGGGAGGCTACGTTGCTTTTCTACTGCGCATGGCCTTCCTGAACTCCCAAGCACGCGTAGAGAGCCTTTGGGACCAGCGGAAAGGCTTTCGCTACTTACTGCCACTCGCTGAGCGCCCCAGCTTTACCGAAGACGGCAAGAGCGAGCATAGCGAGTACGCTGTCTATATCTTCCAAGCGGGCTGGCAGGGGAACGCAGAGATTCTCCCTCACCTGTGGTGGAAGACTTAGCGCGGAGTTGTTCGTTCCCGCTAACCCGAGGTAGCGACCACGTGGTCGTTCCCTCTTGACAATCGCACTGCAACATACTAGTGTGCTTACCATCTCGAAAGGAGGCGGTCATGGACACCATCGTTAAGTATCCAAGAACTAGGCACATCTACGGATCCCGTCTCCAAGACGGGGATGAGGACCTTGAAGCGGTCCGCTTGGACACCCTCAAGGGGAAGTACCTCGTCGTCGAAGAGAAGGTAGACGGCGCAAACAGCGGCATCTCCTTCGATTCCGACACCTTGGAACTCCGACTGCAGAGCCGGGGGCACTACCTTGGCTTGGAGCCTAGCTATCGCGAGCGGCACTTCAACCTCTTCAAGAAGTGGGCAGTCCTCCACGAAGGCTGGTTGATGGACAAGCTGCAGGACAAGTACGTCGCTTACGGCGAGTGGATGCTCGCCAAGCACACGGAGTACTACGACCTGCTTCCCCACTACTGGATGGAGTTCGACGTGCTGGAGAAGTCGACCGGCAAGTTCTTCTCCACTGCGCGTCGCAAGGAGTTCTGGAAGGGCTGCCCGATTGTTTCGGTTCCGGTGGTGCATGCCGGGCCGCTGGATAGCCTGAAGCAACTCTCTTCCTTGATTCGACCGTCCCTCTACAAGAGCCCCAATTGGAAGAGCGCTCTTGCGGAGACTGCGAAGATGAAGCAGTTGGATTTGGACCGCATCATCAAGGAAACCGACCAGAGCGACTTGGCTGAAGGCGTCTACATCAAGTACGAAAACGACGACGAAACCTTGGAGCGATTCAAGTTTGTTCGCCATGAATTCGTACAGGCAATCAAGGACGCCGAAGGCCATTGGTTGTCCCGTCCCATCGTCGAGAACCGCTTGGCAACAGGGGTCGACATTTTTGCGAGCCAGCTATGACTACCAAATTCATCTGGGAGGACTCGGTCTACAAGATGTTGACCGGCTCTCCCCAGGATTACATCTGGCACGCCGAAGGCGACGTGGCCATCCACACTCGAATGGTCACCGAGGAGATGCTCGGGCACGAGGGCTTTTCCTCGCTGCCTGAGGTCTCTCGGGATTTGCTCCACCGAACCGCATTGCTTCACGACATTGGGAAGCCCTCCTGTACTCAGCACGAGGACGGTCGAATTCGTAACCGTGGACATGCCCGTGCGGGTGCTGTCTTGTCGCGCGGGTTGCTTTACGGTGAGGGGTACGACCCGGTGCTGCGAGAGCACCTTTGCGCGCTGGTTCGCTCGCACACGACGCCCATGCACGCGATGAAGGCCAGTGACGAAGAGGTCCGGGCCACGGTGTTGAAGGCCAGCCTCATGCTTCGCTGTGACTACCTGACGATGCTGGCTGAGGCCGACAATAGAGGGCGCACCACTCCTGAGTCCAAGGAACCCTTCATTTCAAACATTGGCTACTTCGCGGAGCTTGCGAAGGACCAGGAGTGTTTCGAGCAGCCGTACCCATTCAAGAGCGACCACAGCAAGTTCCTCTACTTCCAGAGCGGTGGCACCCGTGACCCGGCCTACTTGGCGCACGATGACACTGAATTCGAAATGGTGATGATGGCGGGGTTCCCGGGCACGGGGAAGGACACTTGGATTAAGAAGCACTACTCCAACCTCCCTATGATTTCCCTGGACGAAATCCGAAAGGATCTCAAGGTCCCCTCGGGAGTGAATCAGAGCCCGGTCATCATCAAGGCGAAGGAGCGCTTCAAGGAGCTGCTCCGTAAGAAGCAGTCCTTCGTCTTCAACGCCACCAGCTTGAATGCGGATCTCCGCCTCCCTTGGATTGGCCTTGCGGCGCAATACAACGCGCGTATCCGCATCGTCTATTTGGAGGTGCCTCTGCCTGAATTGCTCCGACGCAACAAGACTCGGGAGGAATCGGCCCGTCTCCCCGAGTCGGTCATCTACAAGATGATGGCCAAGTGGAGCATGCCTCACCCTTCCGAAGCGCACGTTGTTGAGTACCACTACGGAGGCCAGTCATGAGCAAGCAAGACAAGAAGAAGGTTCGCGCAGCCTTCCGAGACGCGGTGTTCTCCCGCGACCGCTTTACTTGCAAGGGCTGTGGTGAGAAGGGAACTGCGGAGACGCTGGATGCTCACCACGTGACCAATCGCGACTTAATGCCTAATGGAGGGTACTGCGCCGAAAACGGCATCACGCTCTGCAAGAAGGCTGGGGGCTGTCACGAGAAGGCCGAGGCCTACGACCCCAACTCCAACATCGTTCATGGGTTTGAACCGGGCACGCTCTATCTGCTCATCGGCAGCACTTACGCTCGTGCAGTGGAAGCCAGCAAGAAGCTTAAAAAGGACAGCCATGATTAAGCAGGTTGTAGTTATGCGTACCGACCTAAATATGCGCAAGGGGAAGATGTGCGCGCAGGCTGCCCACGCAAGCATGAAGGTCTTCTTCGACCGTTTAGTTACAGATGCTCGGACAGACGACAGGGGCGAGTACGAGTACTCCTTCAAGGCTACTCCCGAGATGGTGGAGTGGATTGATGGTGCGTTCACAAAGGTCGTAGTGGGCATGGATGACGGCGATGCCATCGTACGCCTCGCGCAGCGCGTAAAGGATGCTGGACTTCCTCACGCGCTCATTACGGACAACGGCGCTACCGAGTTTCACGGAGTGAAGACAGTGACCTGTCTCGCAATTGGACCGGCCAAGGCTGAAGACATCGATGTGTTCACCAAGGAATTGAAGCTTCTATGATCATCGAAAGTTTCCACGACACCCACTACTACTTGTCCAACTTCTACGAAAACCCGATGAAGGTGGACGGGAAGTCTTTCAAATCCAACGAACACTTCTTCCAGGCGAGCAAGGCTGGAAATACCGAGGACTTCGAGTACGTGAGGGCCTCGGCTACGGCGGCGCAGTCCAAGAAACGTGGCCGTGAAATTAAGATGCGAGGCGACTGGGACAACGTGAAGAACACCATCATGACCCAAGGACTTCGGGCCAAGTTCGCCGATCCAGAGTTGCGGCAACGGCTACTCGATACCGGGGATGCCGCCCTGATTGAGGGTAACAACTGGCACGATGTTTATTGGGGCCGTTGCGATTGCTCCAAACATGGAGGGGATGGTCAGAACTGGCTAGGACGCTTGTTGATGCAGTTGCGTGAAGAACTCCGTAAGGAGACTCCATGACTGAGACCAAGCAGGTACGTGTCGGGGTGGCGATAATTGTCCAGCGTAAGCCAGATGGCCTAATCGTCTTTGGGCTCCGCAAGGGGCTGCATGGTCCCGGCACTTGGTCACTCCCGGGTGGAAACATGGAATTCGGAGAAGACCCCGAGACCACAGCACGACGGGAGCTACTCGAAGAGACGGGGCTTACTGTAGGGGCCATTACCCCCTACGCAGAGTGTCCCTATGTGAACACTCATTTTCGGACGACGGAGAAGCAGTACATCACCCTCTATTTCATGGCGGAATACCTGGGTGGGGAGCCCGAAGTGTTGGAGCCGGAGAAGTGCGCTCGATGGGTCTGGGTCGATCCAGCGGCGCTTCCTACCCCGCTTTTCGAGCCTGTTGATAAGAACACGGCAAAGCTAAATCTCCTGTCACTTCATAGGTAAGCGGGATTTTCCGGGAGGTTCTTTGCACTTGCTCGGGGGATGGGTGATCATCTCCGGATGCCAATCCCCAAGAAAGTATGTTCGCGCTGCGGCAAAGCCTTACCTGCTACTCCAGATTACTTTCAACGCGACGGCAAGGGTGGCGATGGGTTCAGACACCCTTGTAAGGCGTGTCGTGGGACTACCAGTCACCCAGAGGCCGATCCATTCGGCAAGCTGGTAAGCCTAACTCGATCCAAGCCGCTTCCTTTTGTAGAGCTTTGTAACCGGCTCGACTTGTCCCCAGGCAAAACCAAGGCGCTAATCGCCGCAGCCAAGACTTCAGGGCTGCTAATCAAAGTGGATGACCACCACGTGGGTCTCCAAGTCCCCGTAGAAGACGAGCGGGTCCAAGCTACGGGGATTATGCCGGTGGTGGGTAAACGCCAGAAGGTCGGCGTCATCAGCGATACCCACCTCGGCAGCAAGTACTGTTTGCGCGCCGAGCTAAAGGACTTTGTCGAATACGCGTATTCCCAAGGCGTCCGGGAAATTCTCCACCCGGGAGATATGCTTGATGGTAACTACGTCTCGCACGGCATGTTCGAGCTGAGCCACGTGGGCCTTCAGCCACAGATTCAGGATCTAGTAGAGACTCTGCCGAAGAAGCCCGGACTCTCCTACCACGCCATCACCGGCAACCACGATTTGACCTTTATGGAACAGAACGGCGTTGACGTCGGCCGCTCCATTACCAATGAGTTCAAACGCGCAGGTCGAGACGACTTCCACTTCTACGGCAACCGTGGCGCGTTCATCAAAATCCGTGGAGCCGTGGTTCACCTCTGGCACCCGATGGGCGGTGGCTCTTACGCCAAGAGCTACAAGCTCCAGAAGCAAATTGAAAAGTACGCCAGCGGCGAGAAGCCCCACATCGTCTTGGCCGGGCACTGGCACATCTACTGCCACGTTTATGAGCGCGGCGTGCATGCACTGGCCTGCCCTACGTTCCAAGGCGGCGGCTCTGCATTCGGCAAGGCGCTCGGCGGCGCTCCCACTATTGGTGGAATGATCCTCTCCTGGGAGCAGACGGCACACGGCACCATGAGAAACTTCATCCACGAGTACAGGGCGTATTTCGAGAACGAGAAGCCCCAGCAGCTCTTCACCGAAGAAGCCTACCGCGACAACCGCTAAGGTTGACAATCCGACAGTCACCAGTTACAGTGGCTGTCGGAGGTAGCACCATGGGCGCAGTGATTGTTGAAATTCGAAGTGGTGAAGGTGGCGAAGACGCCAAGTTACTGGTGATGGACCAGTTCGCTGTCTACGGCAAGATGGGGGCTCGGAGGGGGCTTTGACATCGAGATTCTAGATATGCGTCCTGGCCTGCTTGTTTTCCGCGCAGCAGGCCCTGAAGCCTCCGAAGCCTTCCGACATGAACCGGGCGGGCACAGATGGCAGCGGATCCCTGCAAATGACGACAGAGTCCACACTTCGACCGTAACCGTCGCGGTGCTTAAAGAGCCAGAGGAAGCCGAGTTCTATTTGAACCCTGCTGACTTGGACTTGAAGACCACGCGTGGGAGCGGTCCCGGCGGGCAGAACCGCAACAAGACCGAGAGCTGCGTGGTGTTGACCCACAAGCCTACCGGCGTGGTAGTTCGAATCGACACCGAGCGTTCCCAACACCGGAATAGGGCTTTAGCACTGGGTGTTTTGCGGGCTCGGCTGTCCGAGGCCCATCAGGACGCCCAGATGGGCTCCGCAAATGCCTCCCGGAAGGCCCAGGTTGGCTCAGGAATGCGCGGAGACAAAACTTGGACCATCCGGGTCAAGGACAACCAGGTAACGCACCACGCGTCAGGTAGCCGGTTCTCGTACGACAAGTATGTACGGGGTGACTACGCGGTGTAAACTGGGGCTATGAGCGACATCGACATGGACGCAAGCGCACCGGGTCCAATAGCTTATACGGCCCCGGCGTCGCCGACATATGTGTTCATCCTGCTTCCGTGGACACGGGCAGAACCCGTGTTCAATCGGTGGTTCGCTTACTCCATCTTTGGAGCGCTTGAGGCGAACTTTGTAGCGCGCAGAGCCCCAGCCGACGTTCTCAAGCTGGTTGACGGCTCTGTCGCCTACCGC
>Ga0315289_10002640_pt1 | contig 27418 bp, 25 predicted proteins | sample YL17G11_40_MG_FD_203452 | JGI IMG/M metagenome (GOLD analysis project Ga0315289, IMG submission 203452) | Sediment microbial communities from Yellowstone Lake, YNP, Wyoming, USA - YL17G11_40 | ecosystem: Environmental > Aquatic > Freshwater > Lake > Sediment | place: USA: Wyoming | collected...
GTTAACATGCGACAAAATTTTGAAGAAATTTTGAGCATGCAAGGAAATCTGAAAAATGCTCAGAAATGCAAAGCATTTCTAGCACGCCGAAAATCGAAGATTTTCGAGCGTTTCCGGCAAGCCGAAAACGCTCGGAAATGGAATTTCCAGCGTGCCAGAAATCTCAAGATTTCTGAGCATCCAGAAGGATTTTCGAGCATGCCAAAAATCCAGGAGGATTTTTAAGCATGGCGGGAATTCCAGCAGTTCAAGCAAGACTTTTCAGGAATGTTTTCGTATGCAAAAGATGCAGCATGAAAATCAAGGCAGAGCCTAAAAAGATTATCGAAGGCAAAGTCAAATGCAGAAAATGCAAGGGAAGAGCATTCAGGCAGAAAAGAAAAAAATAAGCAGATAAAATGGGTTTTTTTTATTATGATTTAACATTTTTAGTTCTGTTCGTAATAGCCATTGCAATTTTTTTGTATGTCAAAAGGAAAAATGTCCAGGTGGAATCAAAGGTTTTTCTTTTGTACAAGACAAAATTTGGTTTGAAGGTTATTGAGAAATTGGGGAAAATACTTCCTTTGGAATTACTTAGCTCTGTTTCAATATTTTGTGGCTATGCGATGATGGCATTCTCATTATTTTTGTTTTACAAGCTTATTGAGATGATGATTCAAAATGCTGTTGTTGTCAATATTCCGCCGATAATGCCCCTGATTCCATATCTGCCTGCCCTGTTCAAGGTGACTTTTTTGCCACCATTCTATTTTACATATTGGATAATAACTATACTGATAATAGCGGTTGGCCATGAATTCAGCCACGGGATTTTCGCAAGATTTAACAAGATTAAATTGAAATCAACTGGCTTTGGCTTTTTGGGGCCTTTCCTGGCCGCATTTGTGGAGCTGGATGAAAAGGCTATGGCGAAAAAAAGCAATAGGGCACAGCTTGCGATACTGTCTTCAGGGCCATTCGCAAATCTTATCCTGACAGTTATTTTTTTAGTGGTAATGAATCTTTTTTTCTCTTTGGCATATGCCCCTTCCGGCGTAAATTATATTTATGCGGTTGAAAATATTAGCGTCAAGAGCATAGAGCAGATAAATAATATTTCTGTAGCCGCGTTATCTCAAGTTGAAGTTTTCGAAAAATTCGAAAAACTGAATTTGACAAACAGGACTGCCTCGATTATAGCGAATGGCACAAAATATCTTATTGATGAAACTCTCTATAAAATGCAATTTCCGGCAGCTGAAAAAGGCAATGAACTCTTCGTTTATATGGATAGCCCGGCATTGGCCGCTGAAATGAAAGGCGCAATAATGAGAATTGATTCCAAAAGAATCAAGAGCATGAAAGATATTAATGAAACCTTAAATCAATATTCGCCAAGTCAAAAAATAAAGGTGGAAACTACGGAAAAAAACTATTCGATAACCCTCGCCCAGAATCCTGAGAACAAAAGCAAGGCATTTCTTGGAATTTCGGCATTTGCCATAAAGGAAAGCTGGTTTGTAAAATTTTTGAAAATATTTATCGACAGGAAAGATCCATTTGTTTATTATGCGCCAAAATCAGCCGCATTGTCAGGACTGACAATTTTTATTTATAATCTGCTTTTTTGGATTGTGCTCATTAATTTTTCAGTTGCATTTTTCAACATGATTCCGCTTTCGATTTTTGATGGCGGAAGATTCTTCTATGTAAGCATGCTGGCACTGACCAAATCTAAGAAATTTGCATTAAAGGCATTTAATATAGCCAGTTCCATAATATTGTTTTTATTCTTCCTCATAACTGCAATCTGGTTTTTCAGATGGATTTAAAAATTCCCAATTTTTTATTTTTAAACGGGCCCATGATCTAACGGTATGATACGCCCTTGGCTAGGGTGATGTCCGGGTTCAACTCCCGGTGGGTCCATTATAAGGGGCTTCACCCCTTCATGAACCCCAGACATATATGACTCCTAAAACTAAAAAAGCCCTTAAGCAACTGAAATATCTTGAAAGGCTTGTATCAAATCACAAAATAAGGCTGGCTGCAGAATGGAAAGAAAAATGGAAAATTTTGATTTCAACAATTCTCGCTTCCCAATCAAGAGATGTTTTGACAAATAAAATTTCTGCAATTCTTTATGAGAGATATAATGATCCAAAAGCATTGGGAAATGCTTCTTTATCAGAAATAAAAAGGATAATCAGACCAATAAATTACTACAAAACAAAAGCAAAGCATATCAAAGAAACAGCAAAAATAATAAGCGAAAAAGGCATTCCAAAAACAAGAGAAAAGCTAATGAAACTTCCGGGAGTCGGAAGAAAAGTCGCGAATGTCTATCTTGCAGAAGCTCATAATGCTGCAGAAATCGGCATAGACACCCACGTTTTTTATATTGCACATAAACTTGGTTGGACAAAAAATAAAAAAGTAGAAGACATTGAACAGGATCTTAAGAAATTATTCCCTAAAAGATATTGGAGAATTATAAATTATGTTTTAGTAAGCTTTGGTCAGATATATAGAAGTAGGGGACATAAAGATAAACTATTAAGTCAGATTAAAAGAATTAAATCATAATTATTTGCTATTCTTCGCATTTTTAATAATTAATAATTTGTTCAATCTCTCTCTTTTTAGTAAAGATGTAAATCCAATTTCTTTTGAAAATTTCATAAAATTACTTTTTTTGTATATATTAAAATAATATCTTTCTTTATTTCTTTTCATATATTTCTTTATTTCACCGGCATCTATTTTAAATTCTTTCAATAATTTTCTAAAAGTCTTCAATATTTCTTTCCTATCCTGAAATAATCTAATGCTATTACTTCCTTTCATTATTGAACCTTCATCACCATAAAAAGCCTTTATTAATCCCCGTTTAAATTCTAAGTTATGCTTCAAAATTCCATTAGACAGAGATTTATTAAATCCTAAAGCAAAATTATCAAATAAACCATTCAATATTCTTCCGCAAATTGATGGATAAAATAAGCCACAATTTCTTCCATCTTGTAAATTTTCAATTGAATCTAATCTTTTATCCCATTTTGTTTTTCCGAAATCCGGTCTTTTTTGCATCCAAATTCTTGGTTTAATTTCAAAGATTTTTACCATATAGTCAGAGAACTCCTTTAGTAGGCTTTTATCAGAATTTGAATAAAAGACCTGCTGATACCTGGAATCGATAGAGCCGTCCCCTAAAATATGACCTACTATGGACCCTAATTCAAATTCCATCACAAATGGCAACTTAGGATATACTTCTCCTTGATTATTTGATCCGCTTTTAATAGAAATTATCTTTTGTTCGATTAAGTTCCAGGGGTATTTTGCAAGTTTTGACAAGATTATTAGCTTATTCAATGGGATAGTCTTGTTATAATTAATCCATCCATACAATATTGGTGAATAGTTTTTATGTGGATTTACCCAAACCTCTAAATTATTTATAAGTTTTAAATTTCTATGAGGACAATCGTCTCCAGAGGCCATAGTCAATAATTCTTTTAGAAATAACCCATCAATTTTTACATGAACTTTTCCTAGTTTTGGGGCTAATTTAGCTAACGAAATGGAGTATGAATCGTCCATGAAGTATTAAATAGTCTACCATTTATATACATTTCCACTATCATGTTGTTAGAATAACACAAAAGAATTTTAAATACAATTAAGCTTAGAAGATAACATGGAAAAAGAATGCATTTTCTGCAAAATTATAAGAAATGAAATTCCTACTCCAAAGATATTTGAAAATGAAAAATTTCTTGCATTTTTGGATATAAACCCCGTTAATTTTGGGCATGCTTTAATTGTCCCGAAAGAGCATACAGAGACAATAATAAGTGCAAAATCATTGATATTGAGAGAGATGCTGCCTGTTTCAAAGAAAATTGCTGCAGCAATAATGGAAGCGCGAAAAGCCCAGGGCTTTAATTTATGCATAAATAACTATAAGGCTGCAGGGCAGCTTGTTCCGCATTTGCATCTTCATGTTGTTCCAAGATATGACGCGGATTCTGTTACAATAGACAAACAAAAAACAAAGAAGTATCTGCCTGGAGAGATGGAGAGGCTTGCTTCTCAGCTTAAAGAAATTCTGATGAAGTGAAAATTTATAAGCCAACAATTTTTTGCTTACTAATAACAAGGCGGTGTAGCTTAGTGGCTAAAGCACGGCTCTCATAAGGCCGTTATCGAGGGTTCGACTCCCTTCACCGCCATAAATCGATTTAGTTTCTCAATCTGTTTAGGATTAATGAAGCCAATAGCCATAACAAACTTTTTCAAATTCTTTTTTCCATTAATTTGAAGTCTATACTGTTGCAAAGCATTAGGATAATGGTTGTTCTTGCGTTTAGCCTCATAAAATTTGCTATTAATATTTTTAGAGTTGAGGAAATCGCTTATTTCTTTAATCAAAAACTTAGAGATTCCATTTGCCTCAACACGAGGGTATAAAGTTCCATTGTTATTAGTTAAAACTAGAGAGCCGTCTGTCGCAAAAAAACCTCTTACAACATGTTTAACAAGATTCTTTTCATAAAATATTTTAGGTATATGCAGATTTATCCCCTTTTTTCCAACAGGAAATCCAAATGATTTAATAAAATCAAATAAAGAATGATTAACAAAATTCAGTTGTATCGCCCCGTTTTTAGGTTTAAATTTAATAGTCGCCTCTTTTCTTATTAAGCTTTTAAGTATCGGTTTAATTATCGTTTCAAAGAAAGGAACATCATCTTGCATGCTTCCCGCGATAGCTATATACTTTTTTCTTCCATACACTAAACTTAAACAGCCGTCTCCCAACATGATACCATAAAGAATTGCAAAGTTTCTATTAAGTTTCAAGACCATAATATATGAATGGAGAATATGGTTTAAATAATTTTACTCTCATAAAAATTAACGAGAAAAAATAGTAACTATAACAAATAGCTGTCGAAGGTTCGAATCCTTCCACTGGCATTCTGACTAAAAGAGAATAAAACAAAAATTTATAAGTTCAGAAATTCTTAAAAAAGTAGGAAGTTCTAGCTAAGGTCAAAAAAGGAAAAAAGAGAATGAGGAAAGAGGAATGATGAAAGCCAAAACAATTTTTATTTTAACTTTAGTGCTATCAATTCTATTTTCTTTGCAGCTTGTTGCTGCTCAGCCAAGCTGCGGCAGCACAATAACAACGAATACGATACTTGACTCGGATATGTATTGTAATGGCACTGCAATTATAATAGGAGCCAACAACACCGTGCTTGACTGCGCAGGTCATACTATAACTCCCTCGATATCCTCATATACCCCTGGCATTAAGCTCTCTTCGGTTTCAGGTTCAGTTATAAAAAATTGCAACATCATTAATTCTTCTGGTCAGGTCGATCTGGCCTGGTTTGGTTCAGTTGGCATCGAACTTTCCTCAAGTTCAAACAACGTCCTAATTAATAACAACATATCTGCTCGCACTTATAGCATTCACCTTGAATCAAGTTCCAATAATAGTATTGTTGGTAACAATATTATCAGTACTTTGCGCATTTCCGAATCAAGTAATATCACTCTCGTGAATAATAGCATTGCCCATAGTATGGTTTTCCTATGGTCTGGTTCAGGCCACATTATAATTGGTAATAATATTACAACGTTGAGAGCTTCTGGTGATTTCGCCTTCCGCCTTAGCTCAATTTCAAATAGCGTTCTTATTGGCAATAAAATTGCAAGTGATGCTGGTGGCATTGTCCTTTCTCACAACTCTCCCAATAACACTGTTGCGAACAATACAATTTCTACAGGTGGGAGTGGTATCTGGTTGGAATTCGGTTCAAATAATACTTTCGCCCGTAACATTATAATTGCGAATGGTGACGGCATCCGTATTTTTCCACTCTACTATGGTTCCAGTACATATAATAATATTCTTACAAACAACACAGTTATCGTAAGAATTGTAAGGGCCGGTCAGTGGGCCACAGGCATAAGTGTGGCCTCAAATAACACCCTCATTGACAACACCGTTACTACAAGTAATCACAGTTGCCCAGGCATTTCCATCGGCTCAGACAACACCCTTAAAAATAACAGGATTACAACAAGCGGTACTTGGAGCTATGGTGTTAGCGCTGGTTCAAATAACACTCTTATAAACAATGAGATTTTTACGAATAACAATGGTAGCAGGGGCATTAGCATTGGCTCAAACAACATCCTCACCAACAATAACATTACCACAAACGCCGAGGGCATATACATCCCGTATGGCGGCTCAAATAACAGCCTTACTGGCAATATCATTGCCGTAAGTAGTGCTAGTCCAGGTATAAGCTTTCTTTTAAGAGCGTCAGACTCAAACAACGTTCTCAGCAACAACTCAGTCACGTCAAGCCTCAGTGACGGAGTGTTCATCAGCAGTGGAGCCAAGACAGCGGTCACGCGCAATAAAATATCAAACAGCGACCGCTGTGTCAAGCTTTCAAGCACTACCAATAACACCATCCGCGGAAACTCCTGCAAGCACAGCAAACAGGGGATAGTGTCCGATCCTTCATCAAATAATTTGATCGATTCAAATGAGATACAGGACATAACTGAGTACGGAATATTTCTTGACGGCAGCCTGAGCGATAGCGTTACGAACAACACGATATTCAATGCCTTGACTGGAGTAGGTTTGAGTGGCGCAACTGATTCGACAATCTCATTGAACACAATAGAAAATACGACAACTCCTATCCTAATACTCTTATCGATGAACACCATTATTTCGGATAACACATTGCAAAACAATGCAGTGAACGCTCCGGTAGCCGACTCATTCTCAGCTGCTACGCTCAGTTCAGATGTCCCACCAGCATGCGTCGATATGGATGGAGACGGTTATTCAGGCACACCAAACTGTGGACCTGATTGCGATGATACAAATGCCAGTATCAATCCTGGGGCCGCAGAAATTCCATGCAATGGCATAGATGAGAATTGCAATGGCATGATTGATGACAGGCCTGACAGAGATGCTGATGGCATTGATGACTGCACTGATGCATGTCCCGCTGTTTATGGCTATGCTGATCGACAAGGCTGTCTTTATGGTGATTCAAATCTTGTAGAGTTGCATATCATTGATCAGGCAAAGAGCGGAGCTTGCGGAACAGCAGGAAGTTGCAAATTCCCAATTGAAGGAGCAGCAGTAAGAGTATTCAACAGAAACGACCCATTCTTCCAGGCTTTGTGGACAAAGAATCCATCAGGAACAAAATATTCAGAGGTTTATGAAAATGATGTTGGTAGGATTGCGACATGCACTACAGATACAGATGGAACATGTTATGCTGGAGAAGCTAATATAGGGGATTATCTTGTCATTTTGAAATACTATGATGCACAAACAGGTAAAACAGTCTACACAGGCAAGCCAAAATCGCCTAGCGACTTTGTGAATGGCATTGCTTTCAAAGACTTCCAGATTATCAAGACATTAAAGAAAGACGGCAGCATACAGTTCACAGGAGGAAGCAAGCTGGTGATTACCGGCAGTTATCTGGAGATTATACATCCAGAAGCTGCAATCTGGGAAAGCAGCAGTTATGTCTATCCTTTCATCTTCACATCTGATAGCGACTGGAGCGTAGATGTGTGTGCTCAGATACCAAGTGGCTATAAAATTGTAGGTGTTTACGACGAGCTTGGCAATCTGCTCTCATCGAGTGAATGTGCGCAGACATTTGTTGCAGGCCAGACAAAAGTAGTTGCATTTGACGTGCTTGAAACAGGAAGCCCTGAGCCAAACTTTAAAGCAACTCTAAAAGTAAAAGGACCTAAAGGAAAAGTGCATGCTCTTGATCTGAATATACCAGGAAAGAGAGTAGCGAAAGGAAAAGCGAAAGGAATTACCGGAGCTGTAATTGACACGGTGAGCAGCAATTACTTTGCTGGCACGCTTTTGCTTGTGATTGCAGTTGTACTGCTACTTATATACCTTGAACTGAAAAGGCAAAAAAGGTAATCTTAATTTGTTATGCTGTTTTTATTCTTAAATTTCCTTTAAACTCTGGAGGGAATGTTCTAAAGAAAGCAGGATTAATCAGGATAAAAGATACCGCCCACTGGCATTCTGGCTAAGAGTTCTAACTAAGAGAATAAAAAATAGAAAAAAGAAATTAAAATTCCGAAGCCTTTTGTTTTATTTATTCTTTTTCGTGTTGCTGTTACTGCGGTTTAACCATTATAATATCGATAGTGCTTACATTTACCTTTCTGCCTTCCTTGTTCTCGAATTCCTCGCTGTCAATCTTTATGTCTTTCACTTCAATATTCTGGTCTTTCAAAAATCTCTTTCTGCAGACTTCTGTGACGTCAACTGCTCTTGAAATGAACTTTCCTCTGGCTTTCACTGACACTTCTTTCGCTCCTTTTGTTGTAAACTGCATAACTACACCAGTCACGTAATTCATAAAAGGCTTGCTACCGATAAAGATGGTGTGTTCCTCTGATTTTTGCATTTTTTTCTCCTCCATGTTTTTATTGTCTTAGAATCCTAGAATACCTAGGATTTAGCATGATTTATTTTTTCTCCTGCTCCTTCATTTTAATGAGTCTTGTTATGTATCCAGCTATGCTGTTTCTGAAACGTTTGTATGTTGTCAGCACCTTGTTGACTATTGTTTTGTTCTTTTCAAAGTCTGAAGTGAATTTATCCGGATATTCCCTGAGCAATTCCTTCGAAACTCTTTTGATCAATGTTCCCTTGACACGGCCCATTACTAAATGTTTTGAAACAGCTATTTAAATTTATCCCTGAGCCATTTAAATTTGTTTGAACACTATTTTCAAATTTTCAGCATAAAGTTGTGCCTTTTTTGTAAGCTTCCCTGTTGTTATGAAAAATAAGGGCAATTTTGTATCCTGGCTGAGCTGATATGCCATCACTATATCTGATTCAGATATGCCTTTTTTGTCCTTGAACATGGCATAAAGTTCCAGACTGCCAAGATTTGAAGGAACTGACACAATAAAACTTGATTCCTTCGGTTTCACTGTAATTTCTTTGGAAATATTTATCTTGTTTTCAGCAAGCCATTCCTTGATCTCAATTTTTCTCTTAGTTTTTTTCTCTTTTATCTCCCCAGCCTTCTCAACTTTCTCTGCCTTCTCTTTCTTCTTTCTTTCCTGTTTTGGCTTTTCTTCCTTCTTTACCTCAGATTTTTCCTTTTCCTCGATTTTCTCTTTTATTTCCTCTTTCTTTACTTCCAGCTTTGCATCAATCTTTTTCGGCTCTAAAATGCCGCGGATTTTTTCCAGCGCTTCCTGGTCGCTTATCGAGTATATTCTCCAGAAAAGTTTTTCAACACCATCATGGACGATTCTGAGCGGAAATGCGAAATCCTTTATGCCCCGTAGGCCAACTCTGTGAACAGGCTCTTCTTTTGAATCCTCAAGAATCTGCTCTTTTTTCAATTTTAGAAAAATATCCCTGTCGTGCGGATTAAGATGAGAAATGAAATTTTCCAGCGATGATTCCTGATTAGGAAGATAATACAAGGGACTGCCGCCGTATTTCAGAGTGGAAATTCTGACTTGCTTGTTCTCAGCCATCTCCGCTAGATATGCAGATGTGATTAAACTTGTCATGCCGCATCCTTTGGATACGTTAATCGGAAGGCTTGGCCCTGTAAAACGCAGGAAATTCAAAATTTTTATTCTTAGCTCATTAGGTTCCATTTTCCCTTGCCTTTTCCTTACTTCACCTTTCGACTTTAAAAAAATTATGGTCTTAGCCACTTAACTTCATAATATGTGACATCGCCCTCATCATCAACAATTGCAATCAACAAATTCTTTTTGGTTGAATGCGCGACCCTGTTCTTCGCTGCAAATTCGTGCCACGTCATGTTTGATGCCTCATAAACAGGATACACTATCCATTTAGCATGGTCTTCCCCTGGCTTGACTCCTTTTTCATAGACACGGAAATCAGCCCCGAATTTCAGAGCAGTCTTCACGATATATCCCCTGCTCCTCAAGTCATTGTAGACAGTGTAACGGGTCCAGAAATTTGGCTCCCTTATTATCGCTTCTTTCATAAACGAGTTATGATTCAATTTTTTCCTGTCCAAGTAAACATTAACCTTCCCTTTTTCAAAAAGGGAAAATGCCTCTGCGAATGAATAATAGACCTTTCCTTTCAACGACTCGCCGTATCTGCTCTGGCTGTAAAGGTCAAATGCTGCTTTTGCATTCGTGAAAATTCTTTCGCCAGTCACATAGACATTGAATTTTCCCTTTCCTTTCCCTTTTTTGGCCGCTTTCTTTGTCGCTTTCCCGGACGACGCCTTTATCGCCTTTTTCATATCTCTCTGAATTCCTAGTTGTATTTAAATTTATTCAAATTTTGTGAGAAAAAGAAACTTTAAATATCACATTTTCATTTAATTTGAATGGAAGTGATATTTCTTGGGACATCGCAGGCAGTGCCGACCAAAACCAGAAATCATACTGCAATCCTGGTGAAGCATGAAGATGAAAGTATCCTGGTTGATTGCGGGGAAGGCACGCAAAGGCAGTTCAGGATAGCAGACATCAATCCATGCAAGCTCACAAAAATTTTAATCAGCCATTGGCATGGCGACCATGTGCTAGGCATCCCCGGATTGCTGCAGACGCTTGCACTGAACAATTATTCAAAAACCCTGGAGATTTACGGGCCAAAAGGGACAAAGCAGTATCTCCAGAATATCCTTAATATGTTCATCTTCGTAGGGAAAATTAATATAAATGTCAAGGAGATAGATTCAGGAAAATTCTTTGAAAGCAGGAATCTCGAGCTTATTGCATTCAAAGTCAGGCATGGAAGACATGCCTTGGCTTATGTAATCAAGGAAAAAGACAAAATCAACATCGATATCAACAAGCTAAAAAAAATCGGAATCAGGCCCGGCATCCATCTCAAGCCCCTCAAGGAAGGGAAAAACATCAAGGTGAATGGCCGGACAATAAAGGCAAAAGATTTCACCTTCATGAAAAAAGGAAAAAAGCTTTCTGTTGTGATGGATACAGCCTACTGCGATTCATGCATTGATGCCGCGAAAAATGCCGACTTGCTGATAAGCGAGAGCACTTACGCTTCTGAGCTCAAGGACAAGGCAGAGGATTATGAGCATCTGACTGCAGGAGAAGCGGCGAAAATAGCGAAAAAGGCGAATGTGAAACAGCTCGTGCTGACGCACATCTCTCAGCGATATGAAAAAAAAGAGAATGTCATACTTAAAGAGGCAAAAAAGATATTTCCGAAGACAGAGCTTGCAAAAGATTTCATGAGAATTGAGATATAAATTAAAATTATAATTATTTCTTTTTCTTCTCTTCTTTTCTCTCGGCTTCCTTGACTTTGATTTTATCTTCCAATCCGAGCTTTTCCAAAAGTTCCTTGTACCTGTTCCTGATTGTGACCTCTGTTATTCCTGCGACATCCGCGACTTCTCTCTGGGTTCTTTTTTCATTATTCAGGAGGGATGCGACGTAAAGAGCAGCAGCTGCGATTCCTGCAGGGCCTCTGCCGCTTGTCAGCTCAGAAGCCTCAGCTTTCTGAAGTATTTTCAATGAGTCATTCTGGGTTTTAGGCGACAAATGCAGAACAGAAGCAAATCTTGCTATGTAGTCTTTAGGACTGCTTGGCGAGATTGTCAGTGTCAGTTTGCGGGTGATGAATCTGTAAGTCCTTCCAATCTCTTTTCTTTCTATTTCAGATGCGCTTGCAATCTCATCCAGTGTTCTGGGTATATTGTAAGTCCTGCACGAGGCATAAATACAGGCAGATATCACAGATTCCATGCTTCTTCCTCGGACAAGGCCACGTTGCAAGACAAAATTATAAATTCTTGATGCTTCCTCTTTGACGACGTTAGGCAGATTCAAAAATGATGCGACTTTCCTGAGCTCCTGCATTGCAAGCCTCAAGTTGCGCTCAATGCTTGTCGAAACCCTTTCCTGCCATTTCTTGATTCTTATCATCCTTCTGGCCTGCTTTTCAGGCAATTTGTAGATGTCAGAAATCTCTCCGATGTTGGTAGAAAGTCCCTTGTCAAATTTCTGTAAAGACATGGGGGCTCCGCCTCTCCCCTTTTTTGCGGTGCCTTCGAATTGCCTCCATTCCTGCCCGAGGTCAACCATCTTTTCCTCGACGACATAGCCGCATCCTTCGCAGATTACCTCTCCTCTATGCTCATCATAAATAAGATTTGTAGAACCGCATTCAGGGCATTTCCTAATGGCCATTTTTAGCAAGTTTTAAATACTTTTCCCCTTTTTAAAGCTTTCGATTTCTCTTTCTATCTTTTAGTCCGTCTTTTTTCCGTTTTTCCCGTTGATTTTCGCAGCAATAACATTCATGCTGGCTTTTCTGACCAGCAGCGTTGTTGTTTGCTCAATATACGGCAGCAAGTTAAAAAGAGGCTGCACATTATTGATTATATTTTTCGCAACCCTTATCTGGCCATCATTGCTTTTCGCTCCCGCATAATAAAAAATACCTAAAACAATTTTACTAGGCTTCTCGTTGAATGGGATATAATTATATTTACAGCCAGCATTTTCTAGTTTATTTCTGAAATGCCAACTTCCGAAGAGAATGTTATTTGGAGTGTATTCCCAAAGTCTATCACAAACATGTCTGCAGCGGGGATCATCATAATGGGTATTTGCAAGTTTTCTTTGCATTTCAGGGCTAAGCTGCGCAACTCCATCATCACCTTTTGAATTTACTTCATCCTCATCGTATCCCGATTCTATACCAAAATGAAAATAGGCGATGAAAGGGTGAATTCCGACATATTCAGAATGAGCTTTGATTAGAGGCCATTCTTTACAGCCATTAATAAAAATATTATAATTATTTTCATTCAAAATTCCTTCTTTTTTAAGCTCTTCTGCGCGTTTTTTTACAATTTTTGAATACTTCGAATCAAACTTTTCATAAAAGGCAAGAGCTTCTTTGAAGAGAATGGTCTCGAAAGTTTCATTCGCATATGCGGACTGCATTTTCGCCACTGTCTTGATGGCATCCTCTTTTGCTTCATAAGCATCAACATATTTCTTTCTTTGCTCTTTTCCCATCCTGGCGGTTTCATTTCGGATAATCTTTTTATCCAACTTTGGAAAATCAAAACCATCCTGCACAATCTGATAAAGAGAGCGAGGCTCAGAATGAATAAGCGCGGTTTTATCATAAATCTGCTTTGCATGTCGAGGATTTGTCAATGCTTTCAAGCCGGCATTCAAAAAACCAGAACATTCTTTGGAGAAAAGGTCTTTTGTTCTCTCCAATGCCTGAATAAAAGCATCTTCGCAGCATGAAATGAATTTTTTTGTTTCAATATCGGCATTTTTATAGCGATCATCAAATTTTACAGCACCATCAAAAATCCATTCCGCCCTCTCTTTCGCTTCTTTGCTTATTCGCCCGGCAGCTTCACTTTGCTGTGAATTTAGCTCCTCTAAATTTAGGGCCTGATTCGAGGAACTTGACGGAATAAACAGCGAGCAAGTCAAAGCAATGGCTGCAACAGCCTTCGCCATGTTTTTTTTCAGAAATGAGAATTTTGTTGACTTTTGAACCTGACCCTGATTCCACCATCTGACATAGGCGTCTTCCAGTCTGCTTTGAGGCAAGTCAAGCATCAATTCAAGAGACTGCCTTTTAATTTCAATAAGTGAATCTGTTTTGAAAACCATCTTACAAAAGCAAACATTGGCTTATTTATATTTTTTGTTTATATAAACTTAGGAGTAGTTACATATACTCCTGCCAGATTATCAACTCAAGATTCCCCTTACGCACTGACTAAAGTAGAGCCTTTCTTCTCGACCCTGATGACATGCTGCACGAAATCCTCTATTTTTGATTCATGGCTCACTAAAATCAGCTGCTTTGTCTTGAGTTCCTGCAGAACCTGCCTCATCTTGTCCAGCTGCTCTGATGAAAATCCGTCAGTCGGCTCATCCAATATAAGCAAGTCACGGGTTTTTATGTAAGACATTAAATTATTGATTACCTGATTTAACGCCAATCTGTATGCAAGAGCTGCTGCGGTCCTCTCGCCTCCTGAAAGATAGGCATAATCAATCTGATAGCCCTGCTGCTCAATCACGGGCGTAAAATCAGAATCCAGATTCGCGCTGAGGTCGGTCACAAGCATTGAAAACCATTTTTCAAAAAGCTTTGAGAAATCCTGATGAACCTTATTCATGACGTTCTTTTCAATCAGCATAATCAGCGGAATAAATTGTTCTGAAAGCCAGTTTCTTACTTTGTTGATATAATTTACTTTCTCTTTTTCTATCTCTTTTTCTTCAATCTCTTCCTCCAAAGTCCCGATTTCTTTGGAAATGCTGTTCAATTGCTGGTTAAATTCCGCTTTTCTGATTTCAATAATCCTTTCCTTCTGTCTTTCTTCTTCCAGCATCTTCCTGATGCTTCTGTAATCCTCTTCAAGATTTTTCCACGAATCCAATTTTAACTTCGAATTTTTTTCCTTTTCGCTTAATGCTAAAATTTCAGAAGTTATCTTTTTATTATATTCCATCAATCTAATCTGTCTAGCGCTTTTTTCTTCCAAATCCTTGATTTTGAGTGAAGACAGATTAAGCTCCTTTTCTCTTTTTGATAATTCATTCATCTTCTGCTTGACAACATTCAAATTTTTTTCTATCTCTTTTTTATTTTTCTCTTCTGCATCAAATTTGTCATTCAGTATTTTTAATTCAGAGCTTATCCTGTCTTTTATTTCCTGCTTATAGTTTTGGCTGACTTCCTGCTTGCATGTCGGGCATGAATTCAGTTTCAGGATGCTGGCAATTAAATTCTCTCTTTGCAATTTATCCGCCTCGATGGAAGCAATTTTCCTTTCAATCAGAATATGCTTTTTTCCAAGCTCTTCCTGCTCTTTTTCCTTTTCTTCGGACTCTTTTTCCAGCAATTTTAATGTTTCATTCAATCTTTCAACACTTATCTTTCCGAATTCCCTTTCTATTATGTTAATTTGTTCCTCTAGAACAGAAATATCTTCTTCATTTATCTTCAAACTATTCCTTTTTTCCCGCAATTCTACCTCTAGAGAGGCAAGCTCTGTCTTTGTTCTATTTGATTCTTTTAATTTTTCCTCGACTTCATCCAGATTTTTTTTGGACAAATTTACAGAATCCTGAATTTTTTGCAACTCGGGCATTATTTTCTCAATTTCTGCCTTAATCTTTCTGCTTTCTTCCTTCTTGGCCTCAAGTCCCAGCTTTTTCTTGTCCAAATCAGAGATGAATCCTTCTCTGCTCTTGGCGATTTCCCGAAGCTTTTTGTCAATTATGTCGGTATTGCCGATTATCTTTTTGTAATTGTCAATTCCGAAAATTCTGCGCAGAGTATCTAATCTTTCCTCCTTGTTTTCCTGAAGAATTCTTCTCATTTCTTCCTGAGGGGTATAAACTGTATATCGGTAAAGAACCGGATTTTTTGTCATAAATTCTGGAGGATAATTTAGAAGTTTCAATATGACATCTTTCATTTCAACTGTAGAAATCTCTTTCTTTGAGTCATCAATTATGATTGAACCGTAACTTTGCGTTACGCTTGACTTGGCTCTTTTGAGTGCTCTTTCAATTATTACCTTTTTTCCGTCTATCTCCAGTTCAACCTTCACTTTTCCTTCATTTTTCCCGTTTCTTAACAGGGAATTTCCAGATATCCCTTTCTGCAAACCGAAGAGCGCAAATTCCAATGCAAGCAGTATGCTGCTTTTTCCCGAGCCGATATTTCCTGAAAGCAGGACAGAGCCCTCTGGAAATTTGATTTCCTGATTTTCATAGGACCTTATATTTTCCAAAAATACATTATTTATTCTCATTTTTTATCATTATTTCAAACCGATTATTCTTTCAATGTCCTGTGTCAATCTTTTTTCGAATTCAGATGACGTTTCGCCTTCCTGTTTTTCGACATTAAGGGTTTTCATCATTATCTGAATCAGCCTGTTGAATTCCGATTGATTTTCAGATGAACTTTTCTTGATGACTTCCTGTTCAATCTCTTCGATATCTTTCGCATTTATCTCGATGTCAGTGTTAAATTCCGGATTTTCAAGGGCAGATGTATTCTTCAGCAGGATGCTTTCATTTTTCTCAACTTCTTCATTGATTTTTACAAAAGGGATTTCTGAAGTGCTGCCATTAAGCCTGCCAGAAATTCTCAGGGTTATTATTTTGTTTTTCAAATTTCTGATCTTGCCAAGAATTTCATTTGTGAGTTGGCTTGGCTCTTTTCCTGACGCGTCGATATTTATCCCCTCGGTATCAATCTCTATTATCTTTTTTTCAACATTGATCTGCTGATTTGCTTTGCTGTCGAATGTAACGAGGCAGAAACTTCCTGCCTTCAGTTTCTCAATCTCAGCAAAATTATTCGGAAACAACGGGCCAGGATAAACTATCAATTTATCATCCAATCTTTTTTCAAATGGCGCATGGATATGTCCCAATGCATAATAATCAAAACCGTCTGGCAGTTTGGAAGAATCGATTGAATTTATGAATTCTGAGCTTTCTGGAATAGCCTCGTTAATTGCTTCGGTGATTGTTGTATGAAGAGCCAGAATTTTGAATTTATCTTTATTTAATTTCTTGGAATCAATCATGTTCTTGTTTATCAATTGAATTTCAAATCCCGCCTTCTTGCCAGGGAATCCCGCAATCATCAAATTTTCCTTTTCAATCAATTCAAGCTCGGTTTTTTCCCCGTCTCCAGATTCTGCTCCAGTTTCTTTTTTCGTTTCCTTGATTATTGACACATTGGACAGCAGCCCTGCTTTTTCCAGCACATCGAGAAAGGTTTTTCCAGATACGGAAAAATCATGCGAGCCCGGAATTATATAACATTCAATCCCAGCATCCTTGAGCTGCTTAAGTTTTGCAGTAGCTTCCTTCAAAATATCGAGAGGCGGCAGTGCTACATCAAACAAATCCCCTGTGATTAAAACAAAATCAACTTTCTCTTTTATGCAAATGTCTATTGCTTTTTTGAAGGCATCAAGATTCATCTCCTGAAGCTTCGCATGCCATGCTCCTAGATGGCAGTCAGCAATATGCGCGAATCTGATTTTCATTCCAACTTTTTCCCTTAACTTCTAAAATCCTTATTTTCAGAAATTTATAAATTTATGCTGACTAAAAAAGATATTTTGTTATAAGAGGCCTTTTTGCTTTAGAATGCTGTAGAGCAGGCCTACTACAAGCAGCGATATTGCGATTATAAAGATTATTAGCCATTTTGTTATCTTCTTTTTTGCCTTCGGAGAAGGTGGCTTAGCCTGTCCTGGAACAGGCGCTTTTGCAAGAAATTCAGCGGGCGCAGTCACTTCCTTGACTTCCTTGGCTGCAGCCTCGACATCAGAGGGAGGATAACCGGCTGCAATCAGTGTTTTCTTTGCAGATTCCAACGGCTCTTTCCTGTCAACTGCATTTTTCAATGCCGTGATTATATCTTCTCTTGCCATTTTTACAGATTTATTCACTTATTTTTCTATTTTCCCTTATCAACAGCAAATGCATTCACGCATATTTTTTGATATGCACTGCCAATCAAAGTTGCCAGCAGATTTCCTACAGCAGGCACGAGCCCTAATATCACCATTATCAAAATTGTTAAAATCCATAATGCCAGAAAACTGAAATAATTTTTCCTTACAATTTTGATGCTTTTTTTCATGCTGTTTCTCATGTTAGCATTATCAATCACGATGTAGAAAGGGGTTAATATCAAAAATAAAAGAGAAAATAAGAATATTAGGGAGATCAGGAATGCTACAGCAATCAGCCAGGCCCATTTAGTCACTGAAAAAACCAGCGCCGCAATTATCGCTGCCATCACTAGAATAATGGCTGAAAAAATGATATTAAATGAAAATATTTTTGAGAAAACCCTTTTCCCAGCCAAGACATCCTTGAATCTTGCATTCTTGGAATTTATCATCAGCAAAAGACTTCCCTCGAAAAGAGAGATTACTGCAATCGAAGCAACGCCAAATATAACTCCGAGAACTATAAAGAGCGCAAGATTCTGATTTACAATTTGCAAGATAATTTCTGCAATAGATGAAGGAGAGCTTGCAGCGCTGATGCTTGTGAAAAGTGAAACTCCAAAAATTGCACTCAATATAATAACAAGTAAGCTGAATAATAAAAAATTCGCTGAAGTCTGAAAAACGACAGGCAATATCAACAGAGGATTTTTCCAAAATTTCAATGCAGCCTCTTTTATTATTTTAAAAATTTTCATTTTAGGCGAGTTGTAAAGTTTGGCCGTTCTGCATTATATGGACATTTTTCCCGAGTTTATAGCCAAGCTCAGAAGCCAGCTCTGCCAGTGACGTTAACTTCATCATATCGCCGTGTGCAGGGATTATATGCTGTGGCTTGACCATGTTTATGAAATCTCTCAAATCCTCTTTTGCACAATGCCCCGAAACATGAACATCTGTAAATATTCTTACCCCCTTTTCACGCATCTTCTTTTCAAGCCTGCCTCTGTTAGCGACGTTGATAGGAGACGGAATTATTCTCGATGAGAATATCACATGGTCTTTTGGAGAAAAGCGGAAAGGAAGCTGCTCATGAACCAATCTGTCCAAAACAGAGCCAGGCTCTCCCTGATGGCCCGTACATACAATCAAGTACTTCTCTCTATTTTTCATGACCTGTTTTAATGCCTTGTCTATTTGATTCCTGTAACTTAGGAGCTGTATATCTTTAATGAATGGAGCCAGATTTAATTTCGAGGCAGCGCTTACATATTTATGCAAAGATCTGCCAATAAATAAAATCCTTCTATCAAGTTGCTTGCCAAAATCCACAATGCTTTTCAGCCTTGCAATATGCGAGCTGAATGTCGTCACTACAATGCATGCATCCTCATTTGTAGTCGTAAGCATAACATCTTCCAAGAGTCCTCGTGCTATCTTTTCGCTTGGTGTTTTCCTTTCCTCTGCCGAATATAAAGAGTCGACTATCAGCGCAAGAACCCCTTCTTTTGCCAATTCCTTCAATCTTTCATAATTAGGTTTTTTTCCGACGATCGGGGAATTGTCGAATTTGAAATCATTTGCATAAAGGATCACTCCCTTTTCAGTATGAATCGCAATCAAAGCAGCCTGAACTGTTGAATGTGTAACATTCAGAAATTCGATTTCATATTGCCTCCTGCCTTTTGCTGTGAATGATGAATTTGGAGTCACAGTTCTTATGTTATTTTTTATTTTTATATTAGAATCTCTCAATATTGCATTCAATATCTCTATTGTATACGGTGTTCCGGCAATCTCTGCGTTATATCGGTGTGCGAGATGGGGAATAGCGCCTACATGGTCTAAATGGGCATGAGACACCAAAATTGCCCTGACCTTCTGCCTCAGGCCGAGCTTGTCAAGAATCAAGTCATCGGGCACTGCATCAATCTCCCTGAGCGCTTTTTCATTGTACACCTTTTCACGCTCTTCCAACTCCACAATAGGGGGCAAATACAAGCCGCAGTCAAAAAGAAAAACATCGTCGTCTATCTGAAGGGCAGTCATGTTCCTGCCGACTTCATTGTAACCGCCGATTGTTATCAGTTTAATCATTCTTTAGTCTTATTTTCCTTGATTCAGTTTTTTCTGAAATTTTCCTCTTTTCTTTTTTATTCTCTTTCTGATTAAGAAATTGATTATTTATATATTTTTGTCTTAGGAATTTAAGAAAGAACTTAAGAAGATTTTTAAATTTAAGAAACATCAGGAAAAGATGAAAAGAGTCAGGAAAAGTTTCATTTTCATCGCCATAGTTATTTTGCTTGCCTTGCTGATATTACTTTTTTATCCTGCAATTATAAGCAATAATGTGGCTGAATGCAAAAATGATTCTGAATGCGTCGCTTCAAGCTGCTGTCATTCAATTTCATGCGTATCCGCAGATAAAAAGCCTAATTGCAAAGACATTTTCTGCACCCAGGAATGCGAGCCCGGCACGATGGATTGCGGGCAGGGAAGCTGCGCATGCACCGACGGGAAATGCGGCGTGAAGTGGAGCAAGTGAAAATAAATAAAGGTAATAATCAATCATTAAAAATAAACGTCGATGAATGACATAAATTATACCTCGAATATCAACCTTAACAAAAAATGGAAAAAAAGGCAAAAAAATTATCGCCAAGCTTGAGAGAGAAGAGGCATTATCTAGTTGTAATTGTCAATAATGATAATGCTGAAAAAATCATCAAGGATGCTATTCTTTCCTATCTTGGAACATGGGGTTTTGCAAAGGCAGGGCCTCAAATTATCGAGACAGGAACTTCAAAAGGCAAAAAATATGCAATTTTGAGCGTTATAACAAAATGGCAGGAGCATGCAAAGGCTTGCATTGCATTAACCGGCAAGTGCAAGATCATTGGAATTTCAGGAACAATCAAAAAAGCAAGGGAGAAGTGGCTCTGAGCCAATTCTTGGTCTCGACGAGAAGAAATTTTCAAAACCCCCGATTTCTCGCTTTTTACTATCAAATAGTTACACTAAAACGAAAGCTTTAGATACTTGAAGCACTATAAAATAAGTGAGGTTAAATGAATAAAATGAACACTAAAATATTGGCTTTAATTTTGGCCGGAATTTTTGTGATTAGTCTATCTGCAGTAGTTTTAGCAACTCCTTCAGAATGGAAGGACTACAAGGTAAGAGATAAAGCTTACTTAGAAAATGCAAAATTAACTGGTGAAAGTTATTGGTGCTACGGCATAATGGACCCAAAGATTGAAGCCAAATGCTATAGGCAAATTGAGAAGGCAGAATAATAATTTTTAATTTATTTCTCTTTATTTTTCTTATTTGTTAATTTATTATTTTTTATTCTTTCTTTTCTTTTTTTCCGTTTTTTATTTCTTTTTTTCCGTTTTTTCTTATTCTTTTAAGCATCCAAAGGTGAAAATAGGGCTTAAGGCTTAACATTAGAAATCTAAGAATTAAGCTTGAGTCGTAGAAATATTTAAATATAAGCAAGTTTTGAATATTTTTAAGAATTTGCAGTCTAGCGCAGGAAAAGAGGAAAAAGGTGACGAAACTAAAATCATCGCATTTGATTATATTCTCAATATTTTTTATTCTGACAGCTGCAATTTTTTCAGTCAGCCTCGTCGCTGCTTCCAGCACTGACGATTGCAATTTCTGGTGCAGGATTGTTTATTTTTTTACGGGAAAAAAGATAAACGAGCAGCCAACAAAAGAAAGGGGAATAACCGGACAAACAACTGTAAATAATCCTTCGGCAGGAGGGATAAGAATTGGTCCTACTGGCTATACTGTCTTCACTCCTGAAAAACTTGCAAGTTGCCCAAGCGGTCTTGTTGCGTATTGGGACCTCGATGAAAATAGCGGAACAGATGCTTATGATGCTCGTGGAATAAATAATGGTGCACTTAGTTGTGGCGAACCAATACCTTGTTCTTCTCACTCGGATCCTATGAGTTGCCAGGAGTCAAGTTGTACATGGGGTGAATGTCAAGGCAACCCGTCATCTTGTTCTTCTTACAGCGAGTCTTGGATGTGTCAATATATTACTGGATGCAATTGGGAGGGATGCACAGGCGAAACGCCATCTTGTTATCCTTACTGGAATCCTTGGATGTGTCAAGATGCAGGTTGTAGCTGGTGGATGGGATGTACAGGCAATCCGTCGCCGCCATGTTCTTCTTACTTGGATCTTCCGAGTTGCTGGGATTCAGGTTGTAGCTGGTTGAGTGAGGAGTTTTGTATAGGCGAACCGCCATCTTGTTCTTCTTTTGGGGATCCTTGGGTGTGCCAGGAGTCAAGTTGTACATGGGAGAGGTCTTGTACAGGCGAACCAACAGCACCTTGTTCTTCTCACTGGGATTCTTGGATGTGCCAGAATGCAGGTTGTGCATGGGGTGCAGGATGCACAGGCGAACCAACAGCACCTTGTTCTTCTTTTGGGGATTCTTGGATGTGCCAGAATGTAGGTTGTGCATGGAATGGATGCACAGGCGAACCGTCATCTTGTTCTTCTCACGGGGATCCTATGGGTTGCTTGGATTCAGGTTGTGGATGGAATTGGGAAGAGAATTATTGTTATGGCGAACCGTCATCTTGTTCTTCTCACTGGGATTCTTGGATGTGCCAGAATGCAGGTTGCGCATGGAGTGGATGCACAGGCGAACCAACAACACCTTGTTCTTCTTACGGAGGGGATTCTTGGATGTGCCAGAATGCAGGTTGTAGATGGGAGGAGTCTTGTACAGGCGAACCAACAACACCTTGTTCTTCTCACGGGGATTCTTGGATGTGTCAAGATGCAGGTTGTAACTGGTTGGAGGGATGCACAGGCGAGCTGCCACCATGTTCTTCTTACTCGGATCCTTCGAGTTGCTCATATTCAGCAGGTTGTAGCTGGTGGAATGAGCAGTATTGTACAGGCGAGCCATCACCTTGTTCTTCTCATTCTCAAGAGGGTCCTTGGGTGTGTCAAGATGCAGGTTGTTGGTGGATGGAAGGATGTATAGGCGAGCTGCCACCATGTTCTTCTTACTTAGATCCTCCGAGTTGCTCGGATTCAGGTTGTAGTTGGAATGGATGCACAGGCGAGCAGCCACCATGTTATTCTCACGGGGATCTTATGAGTTGCTGGGATTCAGGTTGTAACTGGTTGGAGGGATGCACAGGCGAACCAGCACCATGCATACCGGCCTGGACAACAGGCAAAGTCGGCAGTGCGCTAAACTTTGACGGCGTGGATGATTATGTTAGTGTTGGGAATTTAGGTATAGGCGGCGTTAATACAAGGGAATTTTGGTTTAAGCCTAACAATGTGGCAGGTGGCTCAAACCAATATTTTATGGATTTCGGCGGGAATAATTATTGGGTTCAGATATATGATGTTGATAGTGATAGCAAATTGGAAATACGAGCAGGTGCTGGGGCTACTACTTATGTTGATAGCATTGCTGAATTTACAGATACTTCCCAATGGTATCATGTTGCCGTAACTATGGATAGCAGCAATACTTTGACTATCTATGTAAATGGGAATTATGATAACAGTGGTTCAAAGACATCTGGAACTCCAGGGATACTTATTTTTGGTAACTATGGTGGGGGAGGGCAATACCATTTCAACGGCGCAATCGACGAAGTTGCAATTTACAACAGAGCATTAAGCGCATCTGAAATCCAGCAGCATTATCAGAAAGGTTTGGCAGGCGATGGATATTGCGCTGCTGCTCCTGCTATCTGCGGCAATGGTGCAATTGAAACAGGAGAACAATGTGATGACGGCAATGCAGTGAGTGGAGACTGCTGTTCATCAACATGCCAGCTTGAGAATGTGCCTTCAGGTGCAGTTTCAATCTGGAAGCTTGACAGCGCTTCAGGAACAACTGCTTATGATTCTGTCGATAATAATATTGGTACTTTAGTAAATGGTCCTCTATGGACAACAGGCAAGGTCGGAAATGCGCTAAAATTTGATGGCGTTGATGATAATATAGTTATTCAGGATAATTCAAATCAAAGACCTGCAAATAACCTGACTTTAGAAGCATGGGTCTATTATAGCGATTATAGTGGACCTTATTACAGGCACATAGTCGCTAAGACTGTTGCGGGTGGGAGTGCATGGCCGCAATTAAATCCTTATGTTCTTTGGATAGATGTTGGTACAAATAAACTTGCGTTTGGTATTTATAATGGGGCAGGGTTTCCGGCAGGATGGAATCCGGCTCTAACTGATGCAACGCCGTATAAAAACCAGTGGATTCATATCGCAGGAACATATGATGGAAGCATTCAGCGAATATATGTTAATGGTGTTGAGAAAGCAAATGCTACGATATCTGGAAATATAGATTATCGCACTCCAGGAAAACTCTACATCGGTGCCGATGATGATGATGCTAATGGCAGCCCTGATAATTTCTGGAATGGCACAATCGACGAAGTCGCAATCTACAACCGCTCACTGAGCGCATCTGAAATCCAGCAGGATTATAATAATGGAACAGCAGGAAAAGGCTATTGTGTTGCTGCGCCAGTTGTGCCAACATACGATAATTGGACAAGAGGAGTGGCTGATTTGCCGACAGGAAGGCACGGACTTTCTGCAGTGGTTGTTGGTGATACAATCTATACTTTTGGTGGCTGGCAAATAAGTGATCCAAACTGTCCTACTGCTCTAGTAGAGGCATTAAACTTAACATCTAATACATGGACAACAAAAACGCCTATGCCAGAGAAAAGATATTATCCCGGTGTTGCAGCTGTTGGCAATATAATCTATGTAATGGGCGGACATGGCGGTAGTTGCGGTACTCCCGGCATAAGAAGCGAGATGTGGGCGTACAATATAACATCTAATACTTGGACAGCAAAGGCATCTATGCCAACAGCAAGATTTGCCGTGAAAGTACAGGCTGTTGGCAATAAGATTTATGCAATTGATGGAGCTTATACAACTGCGAATGAGGTGTATGATATAGCGACGAATAGCTGGTCTTCAAAGGCGGCTTATCCTGGAGGACAAGATCATCGAACTTCTGCGCTCTTTGGAAATCTGATATATATGTTTTCAGGAGAGCCTGGAGGAGTGGCTACATGGATGTACGACACAACAGCGAATACATGGACACAAAAAGCATCTTCAACAACTGTAGCAAGATGGGGCCTGAGCTCATCATCTCCGGTTGTTAACAATGTTGCCTATGTTATTGGAGGAAATCTGGTTAATCCTTGTTGTGCTCCGCAAAATGTGACAGAAGCATATAACATAATATCAAATACATGGACAAGAAAGGCTGATTGTCCAACAAAGAGATCTGCAGCAGCTGCTGTTTCTTATAATAATATCATCTACGTAATGGGTGGAGCAAATGAAAACAATATAAATCTAAAAGAAGTAGAGATATATGATGCGCGCCCATCAGCGCCTCCCGCTGCTATCTGCGGCAATGGAATTATAGAGACAGGTGAACAATGCGATGACAGCAATGTAGTTAGCGGAGATTGCTGCTCAAGTACTTGTCAGCTTGAAGCAGGTGTGCCTTCTGGAATGGTTTCAATCTGGAAGCTTGACAGCAGCAACGGAACAACTGCCTATGATTCAGTTGATGCAAATCCTGGTACTTTGACTAATGGCCCTGTCTGGACAACAGGCAAGGTCGGAAATGCGCTAAAATTTGATGGCGTGAATGATTATGTGAATTTGCCTTACACTTCTCTTGGTGGATTTAACGGCACACTTGAGGCATGGGTTTACGCTAATTCCCTCAGTGGAGGATATTGTAACGCCCATAATGGGGTAAGCACTTGTAAAGAAGTGTTTTTTAATCATGATTATGGGTATTTCTTTGGGATAAATTCTGACGGAGCATTATTTCTGGATCTTGGAAACGGGGCCTCTTGGTTGACTATTCATAATACACAGCCGGGTTTAATCACATCAAATTCATGGTATCATATTGTGGTCACTACTGGTAATAATAAAATCAATTATTATGTCAACGGCTTATTAAAAAATTCATCCACAGTTAGCACCAGCACAACTCTTGCAAATGGGAACCAAAATAAACTGGGAATAGGGGGCTGGAGTTTATCACCAACATCCTTTTTCTTCAACGGCACAATTGATGAAGCCGCAATTTACAACAGAGCATTAAATGCAACTGAAATTCAACAGCATTATCAGAAAGGTTTGGCAGGCGATGGATATTGCGCTGCTGCTCCTGCTATCTGCGGCAATGGTGCAATTGAAACAGGAGAGCAATGCGATGACGGCAATACAGTTAGCGGAGATGGCTGCTCGGCAACTTGTCAGATAGAAGTTGCAGGATGTAATCAAAATATGATTTCATACTGGAAGCTTGACAGCGCTTCAGGAACAACCGCTTATGATTCAGTCGATGCAAATCCAGGAACTTTATATGGTCCAACATGGACAACAGGCAAGGTTGGAAATGCGCTGAGCTTCGACGGCGTTGATGATTATATCGATGCCGGGAATGCGGGCAGTTTGAATCCTACTAATGCGATTACGATTGAAGCATGGGTAAAATTAAATCAAAACAAAGCATGGCAAAGAGCTTTATCAAGAGCAAGAAGCGATGATGCTGATTGTGTTTATATTTTCGGACAGTCAGCAAATAAGGGAATTTATTTTGGACTTTGGAAAGGGGCCTCCCAAACTAACATAAATGGCGCCACAGCAATTCCTCTTAACACCTGGACACATATAGTTGGAACTTGGAATGGCAGTGTTATGAAGATATATCTGAATGGGCAGCTGCAACCAGAGACGCAAAATTTAGTTGGTCCTATAGATACATCGACTGGAAAACTAAGAATAGGCAGAGGTGATAATGCGAATCCTTATAATTTCAACGGCGTAATCGATGAAGTCGCAATTTATAATAAATCGCTCAGCGCATCTGAAATCCAGCAGAATTATATAAAAGGGTCAATAGGTCATGCTGGTTATTGCTCACAGGCTCCTTCCTGTCCTTCTAACATAGTCAGCTATTGGCAAGCAGAAAATGATGCATCAGACTCTTACGACAATAATCCCGGAACATTAATGAACGGTGCAAATTTCACTGCAGGAAAAGTAGGCCAGGCATTCAGCTTCGACGGCGTGAATGATTTTATTGATTCTGGGAATGCGAGCAGTTTGAATCCTACTAATAAAATTACTCTTGAAGCATGGATAAAAGCTAATTCCCTTTCATATGACTATAATCCAGTTGTATGGAAATGGTATTCAGGCACTGCAGGAAGACAATATCTAATTGGAGTTATGTCAACTGGTAATGTTGTGTTCGGAGTGAATGGCGATGCCGGACTAAGAAATTCTGCTGGAGGAGAAATAATAGCAGGAAATTGGTATCATATTGCTGGAACCTACGATGGATCAACTATAAAAATCTATAAAAATGGTGTAGAAATCTATAGTGGTGCTCATTCTGGTGCTATTCCTCAGCTTAGTGTAAATCTTACTATAGGTAGGAGATCACCTCTTGAAGCTCCAAGGTGGTGGAACGGCACCATTGATGAAGTCGCAATTTATAATAAATCGCTCAGCGCATCTGAAATCCAGCAGCATTATCAAAACGGCTTGGCAGGCAATGGATATTGCGCTGCTGTAACTTGCACAGATGCAGACCATGATGGATACAATGTGACTGGCGGAGCCTGCGGACCTGTAGACTGCAATGATACAAATGCTGCTATACATCCAGGCGCTACCGAAGTCTGCGACACTATAGACAATGACTGCGACGGCCTGACAGATGAAAATGAATTTGATACTCCTTTAACTCAAGACTGCTATACAGGATCTGCAGGGACATTAAATGTAGGACTGTGCATAG
>Ga0315289_10002641_pt1 | contig 27416 bp, 27 predicted proteins | sample YL17G11_40_MG_FD_203452 | JGI IMG/M metagenome (GOLD analysis project Ga0315289, IMG submission 203452) | Sediment microbial communities from Yellowstone Lake, YNP, Wyoming, USA - YL17G11_40 | ecosystem: Environmental > Aquatic > Freshwater > Lake > Sediment | place: USA: Wyoming | collected...
CCCGGGTATCTAATCCGGTTCGCTCCCCCAGCTTTCATCCCTCACCGTCGGGCGCGTTCTAGCCGACAGCCTTCGCCACTGGTGGTCCTCCCGGGATTATAGGATTTCACCCCTACCCCGGGAATACCGACGGCCTCTCTCGCCCCCTAGCCAAGCAGTATCCCCCGCAGACCAACGATTAAATCGTTGGGTTTAACGGGGGACTTGCCCAGCCGGCTACGGATGCTTTAGGCCCAATAATCATCCCCACCACTCGGAGAGCTGGTATTACCGCGGCGGCTGACACCAGACTTGCCCTCTCCTTATTCCCCCAGCTATCTATACTAGGGAAAAGCCATCCTCAGCGGATGGCACTCGGGATAGCTCCGTCAAGCTTTCGCTTATTGCGAAATTTTCGCGACTGCTGCGCCCCGTAGGGCCTGGGCCCTTGTCTCAGTGCCCATCTCCGGGCTTCCGCTCCCACGGCCCGCACCGGTTAAAGGCTTGGTGAGCCGTTACCTCACCAACAACCTGATCGGCCGCGGCCCCATCCTTGGGCAACGCCTAGAAGCATGCCCTAAGCGTCCTTTGAGCAAAAAACCATTCCAGGTATCATCACCTATCGGAAATTAGCCCCAGTTTCCCGGGGGTTCTTCCGTCCCAAGGGCAGGTTAGCCACGTGCTACTGAGCTGTGCGCCGCGTCTCCTCCATGGCTAGGAAACGCACGACTAACATGTCTTAACCCCATCCCGATAGCAGTAGGGTCCGGCAGGATCAACCGGAGTTATACTCCTTGATGACCACAGCCAGACTTGCAATTTGGCTGTACGTCCGCAAATTCGACTGGATTTAGAGGGAAACAACCACTTACGCCAAAGCCCAATTCAGACCTAACGCGTTAGCATGTCAGGTCCACATGTTTGTCCCCGCAACTGGAGGCCAACCATCCTCATCCTCTAGGGCGATATGCGCCTTTACAGTCGGTGTTGAGCCGCCGCCGTAAAATTGCGGGTCATGGCTATCATTTGCCAAAATGATCAGAAGGCATCTAAGCCGATATAAACGTTTCTTTCGACTCTAATATACGTTGCGTGACTCAATCATCAAACCTCAAGAAGCCCAGGAAGCTCAGCTAGACTCTTGATGATCGAGTCTGGTTTGATACCGACGTCTGCCTTTGTGAGTCTCTCTCGATCAAAACACTCTCGAAGGCCGAATCTTTCCGAGTTCCCTGCCACATTCAAGAATGCCCAAATTGAACACCAACCCAAGCTTGTGCCTACGGTGAAGTTTCTGCAAGACGGCAACCGCATCATTGTCCAAGCGAACATAACGGCTGAATTCCTCAGCAAAAGCCTCGGTCGCACCTACTACGACTGGATCAGCAACACCATAGTCGTAGGTCAATTTCTCTTCAGCAAATGAGGAGGAGGAACCTTTACGTCATTCCTATATCCGTTGTCTTCTCTTTTGAGCAACTCGTTTATCTCCCGATAACGTTGGAGAAAATCTAATCCTTTATCGGTTGCTCTGTAGATTTCTCTACCGTGTAAGGCATCTTTCTCCAGTAAGCTGATTTTCAGCATGAAATCAAGATACTCATTGAGTTGTGTGAAACTTAGGTTTGCCCTGTACATAACTTGGGTCTTCAGCGTTCCTTCTCGTGCTATTTCCAAGATTTCCGCGACTATGTATAATTTGTCCCTTCGTTTGGCGGATGGATTCGAACCCCATGGATTCATTCTCTATATCCCTCTTTCGGAACTATTTTCTATAACTGAAAGACTCCCGGAGCATTTTAAGCGGTGTTTCGCTGATCTGATTATTACCAAGACTGAAATATTCTCTAGAACAAACCTCTAGCTCCAAGAAATCTCACGCGACGCCGAAAACTTACGATCCACAAAGGTACCTGCGTTCGAAAAACTCTTATCATCGATTCAATCTCTCATTCAAATAGTGTTGATTAGAGGTTGTGGTCGAAGAAATGACATTCAAGACTCCTTGTCGAATTCGGCAGAATTGGGAAAAAGGAACTCGATAAACAAATAACGCGAACTGCAATTATGGCAGAGTTGCATACGATAAATCCTTACGAGCAGTTGACCCCCAGACTGATGACCCAGACACGAAAAAGATCCCGCTAGACATGGCCCATAAGGATAAAACTCGAGAATTTCAAGAAATGCTTCTAGGAATAGACAAAGAGCAAGTCAAAGAACCGGGTAAGGCGAAAGAAGAGAACAGAGAACTTGGAAAATGACGTCGGATGGCATCGCTGACGTGCGTTTTATATTTACAAGGAAGACTCAATAAGACTTTATTTGCAGAGAAAATCAATAGTTTGCTCCTGGTGAGAGAATTGAAGGTAGGTCTGATTTCGGACACCCATGATAGGTTGCCCATGGTCGACAAAGCCATAAAAGTGTTCAATGATGAAAATGTCGAGCTTGTACTTCATGCCGGAGACTATGTTTCTCCCTTCGTGATCCCTAGATTTAAAGAGCTGAAAGCCAGGTTTGTGGGTGTTTTCGGCAACAATGACGGTGATCACGAGTTCCTGAAGAGAAAGTTCAGCGAGGACAAGCATCTGGAGATACGTGGAAGCTTTGCAAGACTAGTCCTTGGCGACGCCAAAATCGCCTTGCTGCATGGTAGCGACGAAGAGTTGCTTGACGCGTTGATTGACAGCGGAGGCTTTGACGTGATAGTCCACGGGCATGCCCACGAGGCCAAGATTTACCGCAAAGGAAAAACCTTGATAGTTAATCCCGGCGAAGTTTGCGGATATTTAACTGGGAGATCAACGATAGCGCTGTTGGACACAGAAAGACTCGAAGCCAGAATAGTCGAACTGCTGTAAATGTGGTCCAAACTGTCTAGGTACTGCGTGTTTTCGCAGTCAAGCATCTGCCTTTCGAACTGCGCGTCGAAACCTCATCAAGGAAACTTTGTTACCCCAAGAAAATTCTGTACCATTAGCCCTGTGTTCTCGCAGGAGGTGCGCCTCCGGATAGAACAACGCAGACTAAATCACTACTGATTGTTGTTGAATGCCGTTATGAGGCTCTCTATTCTGGTTTGCCAACTCGAACAACTGTGCAATTTCATTGTCACCGACTCCATTTCTCATGGGCGTCAGAATGTCCACGAGGTTATCATTTCTCATCAAACACGGCTTGAGCTTCCCATCACTCGTGACCCGCAGCCGCGTGCAGTTTCTGCAGAACTCTGTGTTTTCCGTTGGGTGAATCACTTCCACTTTGACATTTGGCAAATTGTAGATGCGCCGGTTTTGCATGAACTGCCTAGTCTCGACCTTCACAGCTTTTTGTCTCAAAATGCCTTCGTACTCGTCTAATGCCTTGTGGTTGGCCAAATAGTATTCGTCATTAATATTTACAGGTTCAAGTTCTATCAGCTGCAAAATCGCTCCTGTTTCTTCAGCGAAGCGCAACATTCTCGGGAACTCGTAATCATTGACGCATTTCAAGATCAACATGTTAAGCTTGACCGGATAAAATCCAACATCAACCGCCGCTTCAACGCCTCTCAAAACATTTTCAATTCTCCCCCCAGTCAGTTTTTGGTAAACCTCAGCATTCAGCGTTGGAAGGCTGATGTTAACACGTTTCAACCCGTGCTCATGCAGTTCACATGCTAGAGGGGCAAGTAACGCACCGTTGGTCGTCATAGAAAGATCTGACAAGCCACGTGTCGAAGAAATCCTTCCGACGATTTCGAGGATGTCCTTCCGAACAAGCGGCTCGCCCCCGGTCAATTTCACCTTGGCAACCCCCAGGTCTGCAGCAATCTTTGCGACGCGACCGATCTCATCGACCGTCATTTCTCTTCTTAACCTATCATCAGGTTTCTCTTCACCTTCCATATGACAGAATTGACAACGTAAATCGCAATGTCTCGTGATTGCTATACGCAGGTTGAGAAGGGGGCGTCCGAATCTGTCCTTAAGCACCATCGTTATTCCCGGGCATGCTTAACGACGTGACTTGCTTCGGCTGATATAAGCTTTTCAACGCAGAGCCTAACAGCGTCAGGAGAGCCGGGAATGCAGAAAAATGCTCTGCCCTTTGCTACGCCAGCAATTGCGCGTGTCAAAATGGCCGCCGAACCGATTTCATCAAAGCTTAAGCACCTGAAAATCTCGCCGAAACCAGGCAGGATTTTCTCTAAGAAGGGTGACACGGCTTCGATGGTGATGTCTTTAGGAGCGATGCCGGTGCCGCCGCAAAATATTATAGCATCCAGATCTGTAGAAGCAATGGAATTTCGCATACCTTCTTCAATCATCTTTCTATCATCTGAAATCGTTTTCCGAAAACCGATCGTGTGCCCAGCGCTCTCAAGTAGTGACTCGATAAGATCTCCGGACGGATCTTTCACAGATTCTCCTTTTTTCAGTTGCTGATAGCGGGACGTGCTCACCGTGAAAATCCCAAACGTCAACCCTTTCGGTGCTTCATCTTTGTGTCTTCTCGAAGTCTCACTCATTTAGTGACGCCTTTTTTCAGCTTTCTTGTAACATGAATATCCTCGATGGCTGTGAACGGATACTGTCCTTCAGCATCCTTCTCGTACTGCTTCACCATATCCCATATCGTCAGAAGACCCATGGCAGTGGCAGTCAGCGCCTCCATCTCGACGCCCGTTTGCGCGTTCGCTCTCACAGTGGAAGTGACCTGAATCGTGGTCCTACTGACGATTTTGACTTCAACCTCAACGTTCGTTAATGGCAGAGGATGACAGAGTGGAATCAAAGTGCTTGTCCTTTTTGCGGCCATGATCCCCGCGATGTGCGCTGTATATAATGCGTCGCCTTTCGAGATTTTTCCTTTTCTGATTAATGCTATTGTCTCGTTTTTCAGGTTAATCATACCTTTTGCGGTTGCCTCACGGAAGACTTCAGGTTTGTTTGAAATGTCAACCATAGTCATGTACTTTCTCTCCAGTTTTGGTCTTGTTTGAGCAATTTTCTATGAGCTCCGGCTCTTTTCTGTTTTGTTTCGACTGGGACTCTCTTTTGAGAGTCTCAGTTTGCAGAAGAGCCTTCACCGGGAACAAGTTACAATGCGGATTATCAACGAATCTTCCCAGACACTGGGATGATGGTCGCTCAAGACTGTCTTCCACTTTTGACCCCCGACTCTTTCCAAGCATCCAAGAGTGTTTGAATTGCTCTGGCTTTGGGTGAACGCTCGTTAAGCCTATACAGTCGTATCCTCCCGAATTTCTTATGTTGTAGAATGTCTTCAGCTTCCAACACGTCCAGATGTCTAGCGGTTGTCTGATAGTTTACGCCGAGTCTGCGGGTGATAGCAGAGACGTTCAATTCACCCATTTGTGCAAGAACCTTAAGAATTTTCATGCGCACTCTAGAAGAGAAAATATCTTCAACATCCATCGTTTCTCATGCTCCTTTCCACTGCAAAAGGGCCCATAATTCCTTTTCCAAATCTGCTGCTGGAATCCTGGGCAGATAGACAAGTGTTGTTCTTCCTCTAGGACCAGCTGCCGAGACTTCTGTCTTAACTATGCCTGCGCCTGAAAGGGTGTGCAAATATTTCCAGAGTTGGGTGTGGCTATGAGGTTCAGTGTTAAATTCCTCGCATGCTACCATGTATATTTGCTCGGCTTCTGCAAGAGAAACATGTGCTTTGTGGCCGTCCTTGAAAAGCCTAGCCAAGCCGAGGAGAAAGAGTTTTTCATGCAGGTTAAGATAGGCCAAGTCGCTCTTCTTGGTAGCGGGAACTATGCTTGAGATAGCCTTCCTTACAGATTCTGCACTGACAGAATCGAAGTTTTCCGCGTTCGCATATTTGCCTGCTCGCCAAAGCAGCTCAATACCGAAACGTGCGTTTCCATTTTCAGAATAGGCGAGTTCGGCGATCGTGTCTATTGTTTCTTCAGGCACAGCCAACGGCTTGAATGCTATGATGACACGCTCGTTCAGAATGTCAATCAGCTGCCGTTTCGAGTACTTCGCGAGATTGATTATGTTGGATTGCAATGTGCTTCTTGTGCTCGCGTCCAATTGACCAATCGCACTTATGTCTCGCAAGATGCACACCAGTGAAAGTCTTTGAGGCTTGTTCTGTCGAACCTCTTGCGATCGGGTCAATTGATAGACAGCATCTGACCCTTCTGTCAGAACCAAGCTGTCGAACTCGTCCAAAGTCAAGATTGCATAAGTATTTTCCTCGTCCAGGATTTGCATTAGAAAAGTGAGAAGCTCTTCTGCTGAATAGCCTCGCTTTGGAAAATTCGGATGAAAAACTGTAATTGCATGTTGCAAAATTAGAAAGAAGCTCCCGTGATATTCTCGACAATTTACATGTATGTAGTGCAGATTTGTGCCTCGGTTTCCCGCTTCTCGGGTCATGTCAACTCCGAAACGTTGTGAGAGGGCGGTCTTACCTGTTCCAACTTCCCCGACTATCAGGACCCTTTGAGACATTTTCCCTGGAAAGTGCAACATGAAATCGAAGAATTCCATGAGTAGACGCAGTTCTCCGTCTCTGTGCGGAAGCCTCTGAGGAACGTAGTTAATGTCAAGCTTCGCTTCATCTTTGAACACGTTTTGGTATTGTGGCACTAGATTCTCACATGAAGAGTGTAAGTCAGAAGCATTGTTATCCTTTTCTCTGGACTTGGTCAATTGGAGGTGTTATCATCGTCACTGTTGGATACAAACCGCGACAGCATTTGTGGCGACAATACGTAAGGAGAATGCGATGAAGTATTCTCGGGCAAGAAGTCCAGCAACTGCGAAAGAAACCGCTCTCGACACGGGCATAACATTAATAAATGTATGAGCTAATTGTATGGCAAAATGATTCCCAAGTATTTCTTCCTTACCAACGGCGTAGGCAAACACAAGGAGCAATTGCAATCTTTCGAATTAGCATTGAGAGATGCAAAGATACAGCATCTAAACTTGGTCAACGTGTCAAGCATAATACCTCCTGGGTGTCAATCAACCACGTTGGAACATGGCGTGGAAATGCTTAGACCTGGCGAAATAACCTTCCTAGTTTTAGCTCGGAATGCGACCAATGAGCCTCACAGATTGATCGCAGCCTCGATAGGTGTAGCTATCCCATCAGGCAAGAACAATTATGGCTACCTTTCAGAGCATCACTCCTACGGACAACCAGACGACAAAGCAGGTGATTATGCTGAAGACTTGGCTGCATCAATGCTTGCCACAACCATGGGATTGCAGTTTGACCCAGAAATTGCGTGGCACGAAAAAGAACAGCTGTTCAAAGCCAGCGGCATGATAATTCAAACGAGAAATGTGACCCAATCGGCAACAGGCGACAAGGATGGGCTGTGGACTACTGTCATCGCCGCTGCTGTTTTTGTTCCCGGCAAGAAATGAACAAATACGCGGGCAAAGAAGGCGTTGAAGAGCCTCACAGCCGCACAGCCAAACTCTGCATTCTAAAACCATATTAGCACTTAAGATTAACGCTAGTACTGGTGAACATGGAATTGGCACTGAAATTGCAGAAGCCAATGATAATCGTCAACTTTAAAACGTACCAAGAATCGACGGGAAAAAACGCGCTCGATATAGCGAAGAAAGCTGAAAAGGTACACGAAGAAACGGACGTTTTCGTAGGCGTAGCCCCGCAGATTGCTGATGTAACAACAGTTGCCCAGACCGTTAAGATCCCAGTTTTTGTTCAGCATATTGACCCCATAACTCCTGGCAGCTTCACTGGACACGTGCTGGCTCAATCAGTGAAAGAAGCCGGAGCTGTTGGGACATTGATCAACCATTCTGAAAAGCAGCTTAAATTATCCGACATTGACCTTATCGTTAAACTGGCAAGAGAGAATGATCTTGTTTCTTGCGTTTGCGCTAACAACCCGAACATAGGCATGGCGGTAGCAACACTCGAACCAGACATAATAGCCATCGAGCCACCTGAACTGATAGGAACCGGAATTCCGGTCTCGAAGGCTAAGCCTTCAGTTGTCACTGACACCATTAGACTCGTGAGACAGCTAAACAATAAAGTCGCGATTCTCTGTGGAGCCGGCATAAGCACTGGAGAAGACGTTGCCACCGCTTTGAAACTTGGGACCCAAGGCGTGTTGGTCGCAAGCGGCGTTGTCAAAGCAAAAGACCCATATGCAATCATACGTGAGTTTGCACAGGCCTCAAAACGTAAGTGAGTCAAGAAAACCTTGAAAGTTGAAGCAGAATGTGCAGCGTGTATAATTAGCCGCGGGGCAGCTGAAGTTAAAGAGGCTACATCAAACCCTGCCTTGCGTTTCAGGGCAATGAGTGAACTGTTACGATTGATGCACAAGGAGTTTAGACCTACAAGCGTTCCTGCAGATATAGGTACAAAGAGAGATAGAACAATAAAGAGAGTCACAGGCAACGATGATCCGTACAGAAAAAGGAAGAAGATAAGCAATGAAAAAGCCTTAACGCTTCTGGCCTATGCAAGGAAATTCGTTGAGGAAGGATATGCGCAACAAGATCGATTTAAAAGAGCGTGTTTATGTGCGATCGTGGGCAACGTGATGGAGTTCGACATACCAGGGCACAAATTCTTTTTTAGTAACCTGAGGAAAAATCTTCGAGATGCAGGAAAAGAACTAGCTGTGGATGATACTAACGCCATTTATGAACTGGCAAAAAAGGCCCACACAGTTCTGTATTTGGCGGACAACGCTGGGGAAATAGTTTTTGACACTCTGCTCGTCGAACGATTGAAGGACATGGGCTTAACAGTGAGCGTGGCCGTCAAGGGGAGCGCGGTGATCAATGACGCTACTTTGGAGGATGCAGGAGTTTCAGGGATGACCAGAGTTGCAGACAACGTGATAACAACTGGAACGGACGCTGTGGGCTTTGCTGCGAATGAGGTTTCTTCGGAATTTCTAAAAATCTATAATTCTGTTGACTTGGTCTTCGCCAAGGGTATGGGCTACGCGGAAACGCTGACTGAAAACAGGCTGAAAAAACCTCATGCCTTGCTGTTCAGGACAAAATGCGACCCGGTGGCAAACTACTTTGGTGTGCCCAAGGAAAGAAACGTTGCAAAGCTGATGTGCTGATGAGTGTTCCTACTGTAAGCCTGAATTCTGAAATGCTTTCGAGCTTTGACAGTGCAATCCAGAAAGAATGGATACTTACTAATGGTTTAGGTGGATACGCATCCTCGACGGCTCTAGGTATAAACACAAGAAAATATCATGGGGTGCTTGTCGCTGCATTTCATCCGCCGAGAGATAGAAGAGTCTGCTTGGAAAAACTGGATGAGGAAGTAATCATAGGAAATGACGGCTATCAGCTCGGCGCCAACGAGTTTCAAGGCAGAATACTCCCTCGAGGGTACACTTTTCTCAGGCAAGTCATTATTTCCTTCTTTGTAAAATACGTCTACGCTCTGCAGAATGTTGAAATCGAAAAAACAGTCTTTATGCCCTCTGGAAAAAACACCTCAATAACACTCTACAAAGCTCTGAACAAAACCGGCTTCGACATTAAGATCCAAGTCTCCCCGCTGATAAATTGCCGACATTTCCACTCAACGACTGACAGACAGAAGCTCACGTTTGAACCTTATCAGAAATACGAAAGCAAAGAGACATGCATCACTTTCGGTTCTTCAGCCTTCACGCTAGTGATTGGAACAACAGGTGGAAAATACTCCGCCAAGGAAAAGTGGATTGAGAAACTTTATTACCGTGAAGAAGCCAAGCGCGGTGAAAGCTGTTTAGACGATTGCTATCAAAGTGGGTTCTTCGAGTACCAAGTGAAAGCGAACAGGAACGAGAGTTTCGCGATAGTCGCGGTTGCGGATGAAGACACAGATGCGGCTAGAAGAATCTTCTCTGAAATCCCAATGACGCTTTTCGACATGGGAACACTTTTCGAAAAGGAGAAAGAGCGGCATGAAAGCATTCTGTCAAGATTCTACGGGATGAACCCGAACATTCAGCCAACCGATTGGCTGAGCTTCATGACTCTAGCCGCAGACGCATTCGTGGTTTCAGGGACAGATCCTGAGCACAGTTCTGTGATTGCTGGGTACCACTGGTTTGAAGATTGGGGAAGAGACGTATTCGTTTCGCTGCCTGGATTAACCCTCGTCACAGGAAGGTTTGAGGATGCGAGGAAAATTCTGTTGACTTTTCAAAAATACTTCAAAGACGGTTTGATTCCTAATTTCATTCCGGACAAAGGTGGACAGGCGGCGTACAACACTGCCGATGCAACATTATGGTATGTGAATTCAGTATTTCAGTACCTGAAGTACACTGGAGATTTCGAGTTCGTACAAACCCGACTTTTGGATACGCTGAAAGCGGTCGTTGAAAACCTCTTCAAAGGGGCAGCTTCTGATATTCGTATTGATGTTGACGGGTTGCTCTTGCATGGGCCTCAATTAACTTGGATGGATGCGGTTGTAGACGGTCAAGCTGTTACTCCGAGGGCTGGAAAGGCTGTTGAGATTCAGGCCTTGTGGTACAACACGTTGAGGATAATGGAGTTAATTTCAAAAAAGCTTGAAGCGCATGGCGAAGCGGAAAAATATGCTAAGATGTCGGAAAAGGCTCGGATGAGTTTCGTCAATAAGTTTTGGAATGCGGAAAAAAGTTGCCTCTTTGACCTAGTCGACGGGAATTTTTCAGATGGTTCTTTCAGGCCCAATCAAATCATCGCAGTGTCTTTGGATTTCACTATGCTTGACAATTTTACCAATCAAAAGATTGTTGATTCTGTGCATCATGAACTTTCGACGCCTTTCGGTTTGAGGTCACTCGCGAAAAATGATCCAAGATACGTTGGAGTCTGCTCTGGGGATAGGAGAAACAGAGACCGGGCATACCACAACGGAACTGTTTGGCCGTGGCTTCTAGGTCCGTTCACGACTGCATTTCTAAAGGTGAAAGGCCACAACGGTCTCTGGCGTGATTACGCTCTGAAAGCATTTCTTGAGCCATTTTTCACCAGGCATATTGCGGATATGCAAGCTGGAACTGCGAATGAAATTTTCGACGGTGACCCACCACACGCCCCTAGAGGCTGCATCTTGCAGGCATGGAGCGTCGCAGAACCACTGAGAGCTTGTTTGGAAGACGTGATGTATGTTAGGCCAAAATTCGAAAAAGTGATTCTAGGCTCAGGCTGACACTGTTTCTCTTAGGCTTTCAGCAGCGGCTTCAGGAGTTACAGTGTTTATGTACATGCCTGTGCTCAATTCAAACCCTGCCCAAACCGCAAGTTTCGGGTAAACCTCTAAGTGCCAATGATAGTATTCACTTGCACATTTATCCAAGGCTAGATGGAAACCAAAATTGTAAGGCGGATCATTGACCAAGGTTTTCAGTGCACCAAGACACGTTTTCATCGTTTCAGCAAGAATTCTTGTTTCATCTTCAGAGAGGTCCAGCAGCGTGGCCTCGTGCCGTTTTGGAACTATCCAAAACTCCATTGGATGGACGCTTGCATACGGAGTGAAAACATTGAACTTCGAGTTCTCAAGGACAAATCTAGGTCCTTCGCGTTCCTTCTGGCTGATGCTGCAAAAAATGCAGTCTTCGTTTCGAGTCCAGAATCCCTTGCTGGCTTTCATTTCTTCCTGGATCGTTCTTGGAATCATCGGAGTTGCGATGATTTGGCTGTGCGTGTGTGAAAGTGAGGCGCCCGCTTCCAGGCCATGGTTTCGGAAGATTGAAACGTATCGTACGTACTCTTTAGCGGAAAGCTCGCGGAGTCTATCGACATAGGCGTTGACAACAAACGTCAGCTGCGAGATTCGGGCATTTGCGGGATGTTCATCATGGGTGGGAGATTCAATCACAACTTCATGATGGCCCACGGCCATGGCAAACTCGTTGCTTCTTGCAGTGTTCCTGTGGGTCAGCTTTCTATCTGGTGGGGAAAACGCTGGATAAAGGTTTGGAATACAGCGAATTAACCAGTTTTTATGCCTCTCATCGCCGCTCTCCCTATCTTTTCTAATTCCTTTGCCTGACTTAAGATAGACTAAGACCGCTGGCGGTGTCATATGCTCGTTGCCTGGGCACATTGGGCAAACGCCAGTTTTCGCTTGCGGCCTTTCTTTTTTCAAGTCGGTCGGCCGCCTACTTCGTTCCGTTGCAATCACAACCCAACGATCCAAAAGATAGTCTTTGCGAACTTCGTTGAATGGCATAGCTACGCTTCCAACACCGCTAAGTTAGTGTTTTGATTACATTTAGCATTTTTCCAATGTTTTTGATGAGGCCAAGGATTTTGCTCGAAATTGCCTGTTGTTTCTGAATGGAGAACGTAAGGCGGTGGGCCACAGAGGTTCGACGCCCAGAATTCGTCGAGCCCTCAAAGCCCTACACTCGTATCCGTGCCCCCTTGAGCGCTGAACGCCCAGACTTAGGTTGCTCCCTCCCGGGCCTGGCCGGGTTCGCCTGGTAGACACTGAAGACAACTTCCCTACGGAAGCTGCTCAATGATCGCCAGCCCCAAAGGACGGATAGTCAACGCTTCGGAAATAGAGGTCTCGACGACCTTAAACGTCTCACCCTCAGCTTTCAGCCCGTCTTATAGAGGGTTTACGGTACAGGGGACCCCTACCCCCCCGCCTAAGACCCACCGCCAAAGATCCTAAGCCAATTCAAAACTATAAAACTTTACCCCCAATAAGCCCAAACGAACGTCAGCGCGCGCTAGACTGGTTTACAGGAACTTAATTTGGTTCTTCGAGCGGATTAGCAAGGACCGAAAAAAGGAAGTTGATTGAAGAAAACTGAAGCCGTGAGGCTACCGTTCAGCGCGCTTTCTGGAAATCAGAGAATCAATTATTGTTACTGTTTCTTCAGTGAAAAGCAGTTGCCATTTCAGCTTTCATGCTTCGAGTAGCATCAGATTTATCTTTACTCAAGTACAAATGTGCTGTTCGTTCATTTGAGCGCTTGGGGGAATGATAGTGAAAAAAATCGGTTTGGTGACGAGTGGTGGAGATGCACCTGGCATGAACGCGGCCATCCGTGCAGCTGTCCGCATCGCTTATTCGAAGGGTTTTCAGGTTTTGGGTTTTGAAAGAGGGTGGGAAGGCTTGATGACTAACATGATGAGGCAATTGACTCCTCGTTCTGTGGGTGGAATAATTCAGTTGGGCGGTACCATTCTGCACACTTCCAGAAGTTTAGAGTTCAGAAAGAAGGAAGGCATCATTAAGGCGGCGCAGAACCTTGCTTCGAACAACGTTGGGGGGCTCGTGGTCATAGGTGGAAATGGTTCTTTCGAAGGAGCCCTTGAACTCGGCAAGAACACTGATGCCCTTATAGTTGGCGTTCCTGCGACGATCGACAACGATGTTTACGGGACAGATGAAACCATAGGCTTCGACACTGCCGTGAACACGGCCGTGACTGAGATCGACAAGATTCGGGACACCGCGATTTCTCATGAAAGAGTCTTCATAGTCGAAGTGATGGGACGAACGCGGGGGTTCATTGCGTCAGCAGTGGGGTTGACGGTTGGAGCGGAGGTGATTTTGGTTCCTGAAGTCAAGTTTGACAAGCTGAAGATTATCAGAAGATTAGAAGAGAACAGTGCCAAAGGGAAACGGTCAGGCATAATTATTGCCGCCGAAGGAATAGGTGACACTCGACAACTGGGGGCGGAAATAGAGAAAGATACTGGAACAGAAGTAAGGCTGAGCATTTTGGGTTATGCACAGAGGGGTGGCAGCCCTACTGCGAGAAGCCGACTGCTGGCTAACTTTTTTGCGAACGAGGCGGTAGAGCTGCTTTCACGAGGAGAGGGAAGTAGAATGGTCGGCTTGCAGGGCGGCAAGATCGTGAGCATGGACCTTGAGAAGTCATGCAAGACAGAGAAGCCATTGGATTTGAGTATGCTTCAACTTGCAGACGTGCTGGCAACGTAGAAAAAGGCGTAAGCCTCAGCCGAAGAACACTTTTGCAATGTCGTAGAGTCCTAAGTCGACTGTTTTCCGTTTGCCGACGACGTCTTTCAGAGCTACTGAAGCCATTTTGTTTCCCTGAATTGCGACCATCCGGCCAAACTTCCTCTGATGGATAAGGTCGATGGCCGCTATTCCGAACCTTGTTGCCAATATTCTGTCGAAGGCTGTTGGTGAGCCACCTCGTTGAAGATGCCCAAGGACCACGACGCGGGTTTCAATGTTCATGCACTTCTCAATTTCCCTCCCGACGTAGTAGCCTATGCCACCTAAGCGGATGTGCCCGAATTCGTCGACAGCTTCGCTGTAGACTATTTCTGCGCCTCCTTGAGGCTTGGCTCCTTCTGCGACCACGACTAGACTGAAGTTTCGTCCTCGTTTCTGCCTGCGTTTGATGTGGCTGCAGATTTCCTTGACCGTGAAGGGTTTTTCAGGAATCAGGATGATGTCAGCGCCACCTGCTATGCCAGCTTCTAGAGCGATCCAACCCGTGTTTCTGCCCATGACCTCAAGTATTATTACTCTCTGATGTGTTTCCGCGGTCGTGTGAAGCCTGTCTAGAGCTTCTGTAGCTATGGCGGCTGCCGTGTTAAACCCGAATGTGTAGTCGGTTCCAGCTATGTCATTGTCGATCGTTTTGGGTACTCCGACGCATTTGAGCTCGTACTCGCCCATTTTCGACGCGACGCTGAGAGTGTCGTCTCCGCCTATGACTACTAGGGCTCCGATTCCAGCCTTCTGAGTATTTTTGCAGATCTTTTCCGGTCCTTTTTCATGTTTGAACGGGTTTGTCCTCGAAGTTCCAAGGATTGATCCTCCTCGTGGAAGAATGCCTGAGACGGACGTCAGGTCTAGGGGCAGCAGTTCGTTGTTAAGGAGACCTTGCCACCCGTCTCTTATGCCTATGATTTCATAGCCATAATTCTGGATTCCCTTTCTCACCACGGCCCTTATGACCGCGTTGATTCCTGGGGCGTCTCCGCCTCCGCTCAGTATTCCAACTTTCATCATGTCTCGCTCCTCAAGCGGTTTTTAGCGCACGCTGTGCCAAGCATCGTTTTCCACGTTGGACCGTTATTGTCCAATTCTGTATAAATGATTTGCACATGCGGAAGACTGGCCTCTGCGACAGATGTGGGACAAGAAGCTACGTTTAGAACTTGAAGCTTTAAGAGGTTTGATTTGTTTCTCGTTTAGTCGGAAGTCTCTACTATGACTTGTTATTTCAGGCATCTTCAGGAAGTCTTCAATAAGGCTGGGATAGTCGTCACGAATGAGAATAAGCATGAGTTGGACATGATGATTCATGGCATCGTAGGCGTGTCTTACAAAGATTGTCCGGGCACGTGGAAAGAGGTGAAAAAGAGGATGGCTGACGACGAAACCCGTTTCATCTCAAATTTGAAAAATGCTTGGAAAAAACGCTCGGGCCCGAGCGCCTGACCGTTCCTGACTTTAAGGTCTATTTCTTAGCTTTAGGCTTCTCTTTTGCCGCCTTCACAGGCTCCATTGGTTCACCGCAGCATATGAGGTCGCATTCGGAGCATCCGCATGGGTCGTCTACCATCACGATGAGTCCGCATTCGTCGCATTTGTATTTTTCACCTTTCTTTGCCATGATGTTCCACCTCCTTGTGGGGCAATATGACAAGCTTTTTGCATTCTAAGGAATATAAGACTGTCCAGAATGCCTGTTGTGTGCGTGCGAAGCGCTGGCGAAGCTCTGACGACTACCGTCAGATTAGCTCGAATTTGTGTGGGGTGGAAGCATGACTTTGATTTGAGCTGTTCAGCCGTTGTGGCGCATTTAGAATTTGGTGACGTGACGGCAGTTTTGGATGTGAGAGGCCATCGAATGCGATACCGTCCCTGCCGACAGGTTTTTCGGCTTCTGGCTTGAGCGTTTATCGTGTTATCTTCGACTTGGCCTCGCTGAACAGTTGTTCTGTCTGTGTTCTCCATTTTTGGAAGTTTTCAGGATTGTCGGGATAGTTCTTGTAGTGAGTTTTAACCTGTCTCATTAGGTTCACGGTGACTCTAAGTCTATTTAGGAAAGACAGGTTCCTCAATCCTTTGAAAACTCGTTTTGCCGTCTGGCTGATGTTGAGATGGAAATCATCGCCCATTCCCGCCTTGAGGACGTCTTCTTCCGTCAGAAGTCTATAGTTCATGCCGTAGTTCAGGTCCTCGTCTCGGCAAGACAACAGAAACAGACGAAAAATGTCCAATGCGCCTTGTTTTTCGCCGTAAGATTCTATGTACCTTCGGTTGTATGGCCATAACGCTTCTTGGCTAGCGCTTCCAGCTTCCAGAGCTTCTAGTATCGTTTTTCCAGCTAAGAAGCCGCTGAGCATTGAAGGGCCGATGCCTCCGCCGTGGATTGGGTTTACGAGGCAGGCAGCGTCGCCTAGAATCATGATGTCGTTTCCGACCATGTTGTCCAGCGGTCTGCGTGTGGGGTCATACCATGCGCCCGAATTCAGGAGGAGGGAACCCTCGAACAAGGGTCTAATCAGCACGTGTTTGTAGAATTGGTTTTTGGGGTTGGGAAACTTGCCTCGCATGGAGATTCCCATTCCAACGTTTACCTTTGCTCCGGTCTTGGGGAAAATCCATGTGTAGCCTCCGGGGCTGGCCTTTTGGTTAAGGTAGATTTCGCAGTATCTTGATTCTCGAACCTCTTGTTTGAGCTGCCTGATCTCACGATAGCAAGCTTCTACGTCTTCGTTTGCAACTTCAGTTTCGATGCCCATGTTCTCGGGAAGCTTTCGCCTGACGACTGCCATGAAACCACTCGCGTCAAGGACTACTCTGCTCTCCAGCTTGTGATTCTGGCCCGTTCTCAGGTCTTTGACGAGAATTCCTGAAACGCATCCCTTTTCGATTGTTGGTCCCGAACACTGAGTCGAGTCGAGAAAAGTCGCGCCCTCGTTGAGTGCCTTGTTCAGAAGCCACTGTCCGAAAGCATGTCTGTTGAGCAGGTAACCCTTGAAATCCTCGTCTGCTATGGTGAACGCCGTCTGCAAGTCAGGCGAGTATATCCTGATGCCCTCGATTCTTTTCTCCAGTTCCCCACTCTGCGGGGCCTCTAAGCCTACGGCTTTTAGATGATGCTCTCCTAAGGCGTCTCCGCAGACTTTCTCTCCTACTTCTTCCCTTCTCTTATTTTCGACCATGCAGACTTTGAGGCCTGCTTCAGCGGTTGTTTTTGCGGCTAGGCAACCAGCTGTGCCAGCGCCCACGACGATGACGTCAAATTTCAATCCTACCACACCGTAAGAGATTGATGTATTAGCTATACCTTGTTGTATTGGTAAACCCTTATAAATCATGAAGTAAGCTGCTTCACACTTGGTGTAGTCCAATGGACATGCAGTTCGATTTGGGTGACGAGCTCCGTAGGCTCGTTGAGTCGCGCATAGATCGTACTTTGAGGGGAATTGAGGAAACTCTGCAGCGGATTATGAAAGAACAGGAAATAGGTCAGGAGGATTTGAGGAGAGACATTCAGAGTCTTGAGGAAAGCTTCAGCCTCTTGTCTCAGAAATGGAACCTTGAAATACTGTACACTTTGTTTCTCAAGAATGAGACCGGCTTCAGCCAGTTGAAGAAGATCCTCGGTGTGAACTCTCGAACCTTGTCTGATAAGCTGAAAAACCTAGCGACGTGCGAGTACGTGCAGAGAACGGTGAAGACTGAACCGCCTGTGCGAGTCGAGTACGTGCTGACCGTGAGAGGAAAGAATGTCGTTCTGTTGGCTCTGCCGCTGCTGTACTATTCAAGGGCGCATCCGCTTCCTCAACTCGGTTCGAAAGATGACGTGGGCAAAGAGGTTCGTTCACGTCGAACATGAATTCAGAATTCATATTAGAGAATCATAATCATTTAATATATTCTGGGTTAACCATGGAACACCATTGAAAAAGGATGTACGTGAAAATGATGAAGAAAACCTCGATGAAAAATAAGATTGCATACACGGTTGATCTGACCAGGATAGATGGAGACGGTGCTTTTCCATGTCCGAAGTGTGGAACGGTGATATCCCCTGATGATGAGACAGATGAAACGTATCATATCGTCGAAACAAAAGTCAAGAATGATGAGCTCACAGAACTGATATTGACGTGTAACAAGTGCGGAACCACTATTAAACTCACGGGTTTCATGGCACAGCCCGAAACCTAGACTGAGCGTCGCCGTTGAACCATGGCTTTCCGGTCCTCTGTCCACATCTGGAAACAACCTCTACACGAACGTGAGAAAAAAAGCCTTAAGATTGCTCTTCAGCGCTTAAGCGGATCCGAATACCGGAAAGAAACCCTGCTGCAATCGCATCGGACTTGGAATAAGCACTCGAGCCTGAATACCTAGAACGATGCGGAAAGTTTCAACTTTTCCAATCGTTTGTTTTGACATTTGCCCGATTGTCTTACTCGTATGAGATCAGCGTCTTACAGATATGCCATTGTTGATCTTTGTTTGTGCGTTTTTGCCGCCTGAAAACCTTTGTTTAGAGAGTGGGAAGCGCAGGAATCTGCGGGAAAATGCATAGAATGAAGATGACTATCAGTGCGAGAGCTACGAGTTTCCTGCCCGCGGTTAAGCTGGAAACATCATCTAGCGGTCCAGGGTCTCTGAACATGGACAGGAAAACCACTAGGATTGCCATGGGGTAGAAGCCCTCGATCGCTAAGAAAACGATTGAAACTCCGGCAAGGAATAATCTTACCAGTTTTGAGCCGGCTATCGATCGGACCACGTGGCCGCCGTCCAGCATGCCTGCTGGAAGCAGGTTGAGCATCGTCACGATGAGTCCTGCCCATCCGGCGAAGGTTATCGGATGCAGCATCAGATCTTGGCCGTTTCCGGCGTGTGGCATCAGTTTTAGGCCCTGCAGGAGTCGTTCCAGAATGGACCATAGTAGTGGGACTGGGATGTAGTTTGGGTTTGATGGTTTAGGTCCTGGTATCAGCAGCATCAGGCCGAAGAAGCTTACGATTGTTGCTATTATGAAGCCGGCTATGGGGCCGTTGGCTCCGATGTCGAACAGTGCGTCTCTGTTTGGCGGTATGGACTTCTGCATGATGACGGCGCCGAAGGTTCCGAAAGGCGGAGGTCCAGGGATGAAGTACGGGTTTGTTGCCTCCATGCCCTTCTTGTTCGCGGTCAACTTGTGCCCCATTTCATGTGTGCCCAAGATTGCCAGGATGGCCGCGGTGAAGGTCACGCCGCCGATGATAGGGTTTATGAGGCCGAGCGCGGAGAAGTATCCCGTCACGAATGTTGTTGCAATCGTTGCGAGGAGTAGCATCCAGTTTATGTGGATGTTGCTCGGTTTCACTTGAGGCTTCGGGACGACTCTCAGGATTATTCCTTCATGTGTTTTGCGTAGGAATGCGATCATGTTTGTCGTTTCAAGGTTTTTTAGCAGTCTGAGGAAGGCCTGTTTTGTTTCCTGTGGTTGCTTCAAACGGTAAGTTGGAACATCCTGTATTAGCAGAGTTTCTTCGACTTGAAATTCCTGAGTGACCATTTGGGTTATTCTTTCAAAATCGTCCCGTTGAACAGAATCGTTCGCAGTTGTGCCCCCGGGTGCTTCAGTCATTTTTCTGCTTGTCCTTCCCGATTTGTCGTCGTACTAGAACATGCTGAGGTAGAAAAGCCTATTGGAACCGTTCTCGGCCAACCGTGGATGCATCGTTGAGAGCGTAATTTCTGCAGGGATGCTATGAGGCGCCAAGCGAATACCGATGCGCATGAGCTTCGTCTCTGGCAAATTTGAGTCGGTTCAACCTTTGCACATAGGCTTAAGATTTAGTTAGGCGACCTGCGTTTTAGGGCTGAAAACACGCCATAAACGCACCTCTCCCCTCCTAGGTAGGTTTTCGCGTTCTCCATGAGTTTCCAGCATTAAGTCTCGTATTTGCTGATGGCAGGGCTGGGCCTACCCAAATGTTGGTTTGAAAACACGCGAACATTTGATACCTCCCTCCTAGGTCGGTTTCTTGGCCTTCCAACATGCGTTTCAGTTCACGCATGCGATGCCAGAGTGCAGTCTCGCTCTGTTTAAGTTTGGTTCAACCAGCGTGTCTAACGCGCGCTAATGCGCTTACGCAGTCAGGTTCTTTGGCCTTCTGATCTCTGGTAAAAGCTCACAGCTTCTTTTTCAGTATTCCAGAACATTACGTGGCCTTTTGGGGAAAATGTTAAAGAAAAAAGGGAAAGTTCTTACTTTGGTTGTAAGCTTTTCCGTTTTGTGGTTCTTGATGTCACTATAGCTAGGGTTGTCCCGATTGCTAGGATCAACAGCAGTACTGCAAAGTTGAATTCAGGAATAACGTTATATTGGTAGTAAAGAAGTCGGTCTGTTGGCGTCCATGCTGCGTTGCTTACGTTGTCGAATGCTGTTATGTAGTAGGTCACGAAGGTGCCATTTGCTTGGCCTGGTATCGTTGCTGTGTATAGTGTGCCATTCGGGTGGCTCATGGTTTGGTTCACCCAGCCCGTGCCATTGTTGTATGACAGAATTGCCTGTTTAACGCCGCTTGCCGCGTCTGTTATGTTGACGCTCACATTCACATTGACCATAGAAGATCCTTGAGTAACGTTTAATGTCACGTTCGCTACGACTGACTGGCCCGGTGACGGTTGGTCTTGATACGGAGTGCCTATGGTTGGTGGAGTGTTGTCTACGATTACGGCGCTTGTATTGGTTGCTGTTGTACTCAAGTATAGGGTATTGTACATGGTTACGGCCAGGTCATACGCTCCGTCGGACGCTGTTTGGTTAATCGTAACGCTTGCTGTCGCCGTGTTGGTCCCATTCGTTATCGCGGTGGTGTTAGTAGGAATTGCGGCAGTGTATGTGGCGTTTGAGATTATAATTGTCCAGTTCAATGGGCTGGCTTCTGTGTAGCTGAAACTTACTTGGATCGGTTTTCCAGACTGCGTGTAGACTGGGCTCGTTGTTGTCGGGCTTGTTATGCTGATTATAGGCGGTATTCCTGGAGAGGCTGTGAAGTTCCATGTCTGTACCGCGGTGTTTCCGGCTATGTCACTCACTGTTATGTTTGCGACGTAAAAGCCCTGAGCCAGCGGACCTGTTTGGTTGGACAACAGCCCTGTTGTGTTGTCGAAGGTCCACGCTAGTTGAGTCTGGTTCAACGTCATTTTGATTGATGTTACATTTATCGCTAGATCGTCTGTAACCGTGGCGTTGACCCAAACTGTTTGGGTAGTACTCACATACGATTGCGGTTGCGGTGATAGTACCTGAATTGCTGGGGCGGTCGTGTCTGTCACAGTCAAGTTCATATCTAGAGGATTGGCATGATAGGTGAAAATTATTCTCGTGACGTTTATGCCTTGAACCCATATGTCTATTGGTGTTCCTTCTGGAGGAACAGTATTGCCAGTGTTACCGACGGATATTTGGTAGAATCCTTGAGCATCTGTTGGCGATGAGCCGGGATTGTTCGGTATAGTTGTGTTCTGCTGCTTTGTGTAAACGGTGAGATTGGGCGGAGCTGTTATGTTTGTGCCGCTTACGGTTTGGATAGTTACATAGCCTTCTATTACCACAGGGGGGAGAGGAGGTTGCGACTTGGCAAGTGAGAATAAGCTTAGCGCTATCAATCCTGTCATTAAGACTAAGGTTGCAATTCTTACGGTTTTGTTCAAACTGATTTGCCTCCTGTTTGAGAGATAAAGAAAGGGGGGGTTTGTTTTGCTATATTGGTGGAATTAGTGCTTGGTCGCTGAAGAGGTATATGTAGAACCCTTGTCCAGGATAGAAGTAGGTGGTCCCATAACTGCCCAGAAGGTCGACGGTGTACCATTGCTGATACTCTGCGTCCCAAACGTAGGCATATCTGAAGTAGCTCTGAATTAGCAGCGTCGATTGTAGAGATGCAACGTAGTCTGGTGCATACCAGTAGTCAGTTTCTGTGAAGCCAGCTAGGTTCCATCCTGTTTTGAGGTCGTATTGCACGATTGGCGGTGGCGATCCGGGCGGTTCATAGTTGGGGAATCCTTGAACTATCAGAACATCATAGGCTTTCATGTTTACCCAGTAGGCATTTCCATCATGCATGGAAGTCGGGTTGAGAGTCCACGTCTTTGCGACGTTGTCAAAGGCGTATGCGAAGTTTACACCTGTTGCTCCCTTCAAGAGTAGCAGTGAGAATATGTCTGAAGTAGCCGTGCTGTTCGGTAAGAGCGGCAGCGAAATCAGATTCCACTTTGGATACATCTCTAGTGCATACCATTGGCCGGCCGGCACCGTTACGAATATGGTAACGGCTGGGCCCATGTTGCCTCCGTAGTCTGTTGCGGCAATCGTTATGTTCGCCATGTCACCAGCATCATAGAAATTATAGAGTTCCATTACAGTTATGTTGTTGACAAGTGCGAAAGGATAGCTCCAGTCTAGCGTGCTCGTGTTCAAGTCGTCAGGATATATCCAATACGAGCCTGATCCGTTGAAGTATACTGCGAAATGGTCTATGCCAACGTTGTCTGTTGCGCTTAAGTTGGGTACTATGATTCCTCCGCAGATTAGCTTTGTCGTGCCATAGGTTGTTGCCGAAGGCAGTATCGTGTCTCTTTTTATTGTCCATGTGTTGGTGTAGCGGTTAGCATTTGGCGACGACCCATCTGTCAATGTGATGTTAACAGTTAACAGGTTGGCTCCTGTAACATCGTATCCGTGGCCGAGCGTTCTGTCGGGGTAATAGGTATAGTAGTAGTAGTAGTAGGAAGGATATGTCGTGTTTCCACTCCAAGAGTAGGGTGTGCTGTTGAAGTAGATGTTTCCTGTCACCGACTGTAGATTGTAGAATGAGGCACCCACAGAAACAGCTGTTGTATCATTTTTCATCCAGTACGTCCCAGCGGTATCTTGGTGCAGGGTGTAACCATATTGGTCCACAATGTCTATCCACAACAATTGTGGCATCGTGTTGTCTATGGTAGTCGTTACAGTTGAACTTCCCGCATTTCCGGCGGGGTCGACAGCGGTGATTTGGACCGCGAGAGGTCCGTCTGGGATTGCCGAGATATTTGTGAAGTAGTACACGTAGAGTGTTGGACTTGTTTCAGTCCGAGGTTGAACCGCGTAGGGTTGGAATCTCGTGTCATTTGAGGTCACGGTTATTCCATAAGTTTCTATGCTAGGAGTGTCAGATACTGACGCGTTAATCCACACGAAGTTGCCAGATCCAACGGAGTAGTAAGGCACAACAGGAGCGACAAAAGATACAGAGGGCCTTGAAGCGTCCACAACTGATTTCATGCTATAGGTTCCTAGGAACTGGGCTCCTGCATTCCATGCCTTGACAGCCCAGTAGTATTCACCAGTTATTGCGCCCGCAGGAGTCGTCATGTTGACCGTTATCGACGCTGACTGACCCGCGTATAGGTTCGGACCGCTGAGATAAAACGTATTGATGTTATCGTAGTGCACAGTCCACGTACCAGGAGTGGACTGTACCAAGACATTAAAGATCCACGTTCCCGCGGGGAATGTGATGTTTATGAGGATTATGCCTGTGGACACCGCATCGTTGGTTACTGTAAGGGTGTATATGTAGGATGTGCCGTTCGCAACGTAGTTGGGAGTCATCGTTGAATGGAACTGCAAATTAGTCGTTACCGTAACGGTAATAGGGTTTGAAGCACTCGGTGTCGGACCTTGATAACAGTAGACATGCCATGTTCCAACGTTTGGTATCGTCGAAATTGTAACGGGGATACTGAAGTTGGCTATAGCAAAATTATAGAAGAGGAGTGAGCCAGTTGTGAAGTTTACCCAACCACTACCGCTTGCTGATGGTGCTCCGAAACCTAAGCCTGACTCAAGCGCTCCACCCGCGTAGGCCCAGCCTGTTGGTGGAAGCTGTATACAAACATTGTTTATGTACTCGGTAGAACCGCCACCCGAAGTCACGTTAACCCAGTAAGTGTCGGTTTCTGGAAGCGTGCTCAGAGTCAGCGTCATAGGCGACATACTGACCATATTCGTTATGGACGTTATGGTTATAGGGTTTCCATTGCCTTTTGCTGGGTATATTTGTAAAGCTGAGGATGTTATTGTCACTGTCAGAAGAACTATTGTAATAGCTGCGATTAAACTACTTATTTTCCTTTGCATTTTTCACACCTTTTGATTATTCCTTTCCATTGTTTCTGCATAAACGATATAAAAGACTTGTGGTTTCCCAAACGCCATTTTCGGGCCTTGCAGCACACCAAAACCCCGAAAAACCCGTTATAGACCAGCTTTGAAAAGGTAGAGCCACAGGCCTCACCCAAAGGCTGCCCATTTGGTCGAAAACCACGAAGTATACGAGTTCCAAAACCATTCTTTCATCTTGTTATCGAATAGCATGTGCCTGCAATGATCTTGTTGTCACTGTCCATAATGCCTCTCCAAAAAGGTCATGATCTCTTGAAACAGAGTTCTCCAACGCTACAGTTCTCACATGAAGCTACAACCTCATCGCTTTTGCGCTATAGCATTGTGATCCTTGGAATTTGCGTCACGTTCTTCGCAGGCGCGAACTGGTTGCTTCAACAACTTGTTCTTGGCGCGGGCCTATTGGACTGGTTTCTCAATGATTTGGATGAACCAGTTGACGGCAATGAGGGCAGTGTACTAAGGCTTTATCTCCGCTTGATCTCCAATCCTTATTGCAGAACGGGCATCGATACCACACGATCCTTCCAAGCAGATAAAACCATTGCATCTCAAGACAAGCATCACTATCCCTGAAATGAGCATAACATCCCCTAAGACGAGAAGGTACACCAGTCTGAATTCAAGACCCAGAATGAAAACCAGTTTTTCCGTCCACAGAAGCGTCAGGAAAGTTGAAAAAGGATCTTTAATCGACGAAACCTGCGCGCTCAACCACTTGCGACCATGTTGATGTTGAAACTAAAGGCAGTGATTCCCGTCGTGCTTGCAGAAACCGACAATGTAAGTTTCACCACGATGACTGCTGCCACACCAATGGTTTGGCCGCCATAATCCGATGTCAAAGTTATGTAGTTCGAAGCCGTTGAAGGGTTCCAGTTAGCGGTGCTCATGGTCAAGTTAACAGTAGTGTCCCCTTCGTTCCGAATATAGACAGTGACAGTGCTGTTTGAGCCTGGGTTAATGGTTCCCCAACCTATTGAGGAAACCGCGTTTGTCAAGGCGGCATCCCAATATACGCCGAGTCCAACGGTCTTCACTGACCCACTGTTGGAAATGATCGTGCTTGTCAGGACAAGCGACATCGCTTGGGTAGTGAGGGCCAGAATTAGAATAACAGTTGCGATAACCTTCAGTGAGCTGACGCCAACTCTGGACGAATAGGTGGAAGCACGTGCCAGTTCTCTCAGTCTATCGTAGATCCTCCTTAGCGATGATGTTATTATCATTTCTCTCTCAACTCGTGAACATTTCGACCTCTGTTACACAATTGAGCGGTCTTAAGACTTTTTGATAAGTGCACTTTCGCAGATAGTCAACACTGCTTGGAAAGATGCAAACCCAACTTGGCACAATCTGCGAAGTGAAGTTGACAAACCCATCGAAAACTCAAAGCTTCAAGTCTATTACAGTCGTGCCGGCAAACTTGTCGAAATATCTAATGAATCTCTCGTCCTTCAATCTCAGACCAATGAGCAGGTCGAAGGGCAGTAGAAAAGCCTTGCCAAAATTCCTTACGGCTGCATGATCGTAGAAAAGTCTTTTACCGTCGATTCTCACGACCTTCAAGCCTATGATGCGTTTTCCTAAACTCTGACCTGCAAATCCCTCCAGAAGGGTAGAATACCCCCACAGAAGAGAGAGGGTAACAAAGACAATGGTGGTTGCCTCCGGGCGGAATATGTTCCCCGTCGTCAGCAGAGTAATGGCACTGGGCAGCGTTATAAGAATTGTAATTGCAAACACCAGAGAAAAATCTATGAGAAACGCGAAGACTCTTTTCTTGAAGGTGGCAACTGGGAGGTTAGATGGTTTTCTCGCAACCCCTGCTTCCACTGCCCACGCTTCTAGGTCTCTGATTAGTCTTACTGCATTTTCGCCTACTTTACTCAATTTGTATTTTCCAGCTGGTGTCTGTTCCAGAAAAACACTGAGACTTCGGATGTGAAAACTCAGCTTTCCTGTGTCTACTTTGAGAGCATTCATTAAATCTGTGAAGGAGCATTCATCCTTTTCACTGAGGTTTAGGAGAATTTCTCTTCTCAGGCTATGAGATAGTACAGACAGTATTTTTGACACGTTTTCTTCGTCGACAGCCATGCTTCAAACCCGAAACATTTTCCAGATAATCTTTTTTTTCAGACCTTGGAAGATTTAGCGTGCTCAGTGGTTGCCGATGGTCTTTTTGCTTCCGTTTTCTTTTGTTCATTCAACTTTAGGATACTAACGTAAAATGGAACGTTGGTTATGGGGCGCACGCGCTTTCAGCTCATCACATGGTATATACACACGTCGTATTTGTAAGATTCTGTCAACAGTTTTTTATGTACTCCTGAATTGGCGAGTCTGCGCCTTGGATGTGTTTTCGTGGTTCGCGCGCGCCCTAGCCTTGGGCTTCTTGAATTCTTGCCTTAAAGTCCTGAGCCTGTCTGCAGTATTGTAGGCGTGTTAGTTCTGGCACACGGGAGGCTAAGCCTCAAGAATACAGCCATTGTATAAGCTTGTATAATAGTTTGCCCATTCTATGATAGGGCAACTAGAGGGAAGTGTATGACGACAAAGGTTATTCATGAGCCTCAGCTTGACACGGTACTGATGGTTGAAAAAGCCATCACAGAAGCTCAGTCACATTCAACAAAGAGGAGACTTCTTCAAAGTCTGCCCAGATAAGTCCAGTACCAGACGTTCAACCGAATACTCGACTACCCGGAAAGCTCCAACAAAATAGTCTACGAAAAGCAGAAGATAATCTGGGTGTGCCCAGACAACCCAAAACTCAAGAAACTGCTGGAAACAAGCGTAAGACTCACGTAGACTCATATCCTAGCCATAGTCAAATTCGATGCAAACAGTAGGGATTCCAAGGTTTTATTTAGTAGACCCTCCCCTACATAGTAGTGGTGCCCCTACTTGTACTTCGACCCAAGACCAAAAGCCAAAAAAGAAGACTTGTTCGGCAGAGAAAAAGAACTCAAAAAGTTTGAAGAAGTAATATCATATGCTTCAATCATCGTCGTGACAGGGCTCAGGCGAACTGGGAAAACGTCCTTCGTGGACGTAGCCCTCTCCACAACCATGTATCCTCACATTTTCTTGGATATGCGCGACCTCCCACTCGTTCCGTCTCACACTGAAATTATCCGTAGAGTTGAAACAGCCTTTGACAAAATGGAAAAGAAATGGCTGTCTCCTCTTTCAGAAGCACTGAAACGCGTGAAGGGCGTCGAATTGGCCGGCACCACAATAACCTTTCAATGGGGAAAAG
>Ga0315289_10002642_pt1 | contig 27400 bp, 19 predicted proteins | sample YL17G11_40_MG_FD_203452 | JGI IMG/M metagenome (GOLD analysis project Ga0315289, IMG submission 203452) | Sediment microbial communities from Yellowstone Lake, YNP, Wyoming, USA - YL17G11_40 | ecosystem: Environmental > Aquatic > Freshwater > Lake > Sediment | place: USA: Wyoming | collected...
GGAGGATGATCACAAACTACGCCAGAGTACGGAAGATCATGGAGCAACTCATCGAAACCAATCTTGAGATTTTCAAGAAGGAGACGGTGTGCTAGAACCCCCTTATACTTGTGGGTAATAGAAAGGTGGTGTGGCAGGGGATGTCGGGGCCTACCCGACACCCCTATGCCGATTGTGATGGCTTGCAGACAATGGTTGAGGGAGCGACGAGCGGTCCAACAGTGAGGGCCTATAGGTACTCGCCGTTTCAGAGGTACTAAACGTGTGACACACGTTGTTTCCCCCTGTTGCGCTGGCGATACTTTGGTGATATAATGCGCGCTTGTAACAGTAGAAAGCAACTGAACAGGTTAGCTCTTTGGAAGAAACAATAGCGGAGACGTGAATGCTTCGTTGGCCCTGGACGCTTCGTGTGTTCATAGAATAACTTGAGCCTCATCGGGTATTGATGAGGCTTTTTTGTACTTTATGGGACACGTTTCCTTTAACGGTTCGAGGAGGTCGCCATGAGGAATTGCGTCTTGATTCCACTCGTCGTCATCTGGACTCTGCTCCCTGCCGTAGCGTGGAGCCAGTTGCCGCCTGCGTACTGCGCCCAGTGGGGCAGCGAGGGCAGCGAGCCCGGGCAGTTCAACTGCCCCTACGGTGTAGCGGTTGATGCCAGTGGCAACGTCTACGTCTCGGACAGCTACAACAATCGCATCCAGAAGTTCACAAGCAGCGGCGGGTACATCACCCAGTGGGGCAGCTATGGCACGGGGCCGGGGCAATTCGACTTCCCCATCGGTGTAGCGGTTGATGCCAGTGGCAAGGTCTACGTCGCGGACTACGGCAACGACCGCATCCAGAAGTTCACAAGCAGTGGTGACTACATCACCCAGTGGGGCAGCTATGGCACGGGGCCAGGGCAGTTCGACTACCCCATCGGTGCCGCGGTTGATGCCAGTGACAGCGTCTACGTCGTGGACGAAGAAAACCACCGCATCCAGAAGTTCACAAGCAGCGGCGAGTACATCACGCAGTGGGGCAGCGAGGGCAGCGAGCCCGGGCAGTTCTACTACCCCTGCGGTGTCGCGGTTGATGCCAGTGGCAAGGTCTACGTCGCGGACGTCAACAACAGTCGCATCCAGAAGTTCACAAACAGCGGCGAGTACATCACCCAGTGGGGCAGCGAGGGAGGCTCGCCGGGGAAGTTTAACCAAGCCCACGGTGTCGCGGTTGATACCAGTGGCAAGGTCTACGTCGCGGACACCGACAACCACCGCATCCAGGAGTTCACAAGCAGTGGTGACTACATCACCCAGTGGGGCGGCTATGGCACGGGGCCAGGGCAGTTCTACCGGCCCTACGGTGTCGCGGTTGACGCCAGTGGCAAGGTCTACGTCGCGGACACTTACAACCATCGCATCCAGAAGTTCTGCTACGTGCCGCCAGGTGTTCCAGCGCTCTCGCCCTTTGGCGTTCTGTCCTTAGTTCTCACAGTCGGAGCAGCTGCACTCGTTCTCATGAGAAGGAAGCTAGGAACTAAGGTTGTTTGAGTTGCTTCGTGGAGCGAAAGCTCTTGAGGAGATTTCTAAATTTGACGGGCTGACCAGACGCTGGCCCCTCTTGCTTTGTGATGGGCTACAGACGATGGTTGAGGGAGCGACGAGCGGTCCAACAGTAAGGGCCTACAGGTACTCGCCGTTTCAGAGGTACTGACGGTATGTGACAGGCGTTTTCGCTTGAGTTGGCAATACTTTGGTGATATAATCTCCGCGTGCTTCAGTAGAAAACAACTGAAGGCAATGGTTCTCTGGACGCAACAATGTCGGAGGCACGAATGCAACGTAGGCCCTGGACGCTTCGTGTGTCTTCATAGAAAAGCCCTAGCCTCATCGGTTCACGGTGGGGCGTTTTTACTTTCATTAGCTTGGGTGTCTAGTTGGTCCCACGCAAGAAATACAGCCACGCCAGGCCATTGTCTGGTGCGGTTCGGGACGTGACGTAGGAGGAATGCTCGTGCTCACAAAGCCTGAAGGGCCTTCAACCTCAGGAGGGAAGGAATGAGAAAGCTGGTACTAGTTCTCGCTGCTGTTTTTGTATTTGTCATCGGTGCACCTGCAGAGGTGCTGCCACAGTTAGCAGGGTTGGTTGCATACTGGCCCTTCGATGTGGATTCCGTGGACCTAGTTGTGGACGCGTCAGGCAACGGGCTACACGGGACGTCGCATGGTGCCACTCTCGTTGATGGGGTCAGAGGGAGAGCCCGGAGTTTTGACGGAAACGATTACATAGAAGTGCCGGATGACAGTCTCCTCGATATCACCATTCAGCTAACAATTATGTTCTGGGCCAAGACAAATCAGACATTTGCTACGACAGGAGGCATCCCGATCTGCAAACGCGTTGCGGGTGGTTCTATGAACTACGCCGTGGAATTCGGTGAGATCCGCTATCCCACTTGGCCTGCGGGCAGTGACTCAAGTGGGCTCTACGTCACCTATGGAGATATTCCAACTGTCGGATATTGCACTCACTTTGAGTTCCATGATAACCAGTGGCATCATTATGCTATATCGCTCCAGTTTGGCAATCCTCGGTCGGCCAAGATCATGATTGACGGTAATGTGATTCCAGGTTTTTGGATGCGCGATAATGGCACTCCTGGCGGGGGGACAGAGGTCCCGACCCCAAACAATTATCCGCTATTGCTCGGAGGACAGCTTTCGACTTCCCCGGGGTATTGGATCGGCCAGTTGGACCAAGTCAGAATCTACAGCCGCAGCTTGTCTCAAGAGCAAATTGCAGCGATATATGAAACAGAGTCCGCGCGGTCTGACACCTCCTCATCAGTGACCGTCTCTACGGAGGAATTGCAGCGAGAACTCTGTAAACTCCAGAGGTTCTACTCGAACCAAAAGGAAGTGATGGACCGGGAGAGACTCTTGGGATGGAAAACCTGCGGCAATGACGGGTTCTTGGCACCGAATTTTCTGGCTGTTAACCTGGACTTGAACTCAATTCTCCACCCTGATGATTACACAGAGAGATTGTGGCTTGTGTCTCTGTGGACTCTTGCGATCGAGATGACTGCCAGGAGTGACAAATTGGATGCGTTCAAGCAGTCCAGCGAGTATTCCCAGATAATCGAGGCTATTTCGCAACGTACAGACGATCTTGAACGTATTTCCACCCTGGCATCGCCCGCCCAAAGCAGGGACTTCATTCCGTTAGCAACGCAGCTGGGTCCTGTTTTGAGAGATATACTGGTAAAGACAGGAGCCTTTGAATCGAATAGAGCTACTGTGAACGTTGCCTATAGTAGACTAGGAGGGTTTGTCGGCGGCATAGGTTTGGCGTTGACCGGAGTCGATGCTTTGAACGAAAAGCAAAAAGTCGAACTTATGACGAATAGTATCGTGGTCTGGTCGTACTTCGAGGATTTTCTTCTGCCACAAGTAAAGAAAACAAGACTGTTCCAGGAGAATCAATCCCTTAGGACTGCGATTACAAGGTATGAAATCACCTCTCAAGACCTGGCTTCGCAAGCCTTTGAGTCTGCCAAGATGGACTTGATTATGCACGGGCTTGTGATAGATGGTTCTGCTTTCTTGATTGGATTGGCGGCCGCACCAATATATGCCGAAGCAGGAGCAGTAATCGGAAGTGCACTAGGCTTGCCGGGGGCAGTTGCCGGGGCTGTGCTCGCCGTTGCCGCTGGAATCGTTATCAGTTTTACTGCTGACCAGATGAAAGAGGGAGGCGAGTTCATTGTCTACAACGATATATCTGCAAGGCTGTTCACGCTTGCACTAGAGAACGATGTCCCTACTAAAGATGGAGAAGTACTTCTCGGGTCGTTCTCGCTTTTTGTGGCTAGTGACCTAATGAAAAACAGGGTGCTCGGCAAGGGTATTGTTCAGAAACTAGCCTTTATCATACCAATGGAAAGTGAAGAAAAGCGATGGAACAGGTTCCTGGCTCAGAGTTTCGATCCCCATGTTTCGTGGGTCAACGCATCTCTAGGAGTAGTGACAAATGCAATATCACAATTATCTGATGCGAACATCGATTGCACCAAAGAGAGACTTGGTTTTCTCAACTAACACCTCTTCCTCATAGATGCTTCTGGTTCTATGAATGATAATAACAAGATTGGGCAGGTCACCGGCGTCTACTTCTACCGCCTCCGCGCAGGCGACTTCGTGGCCACGCGGAAAATGGTGTTGCTGAAGTAGCTCGACGACGCAGCGTGCGTGCTTCCAATAGAGACGAAGTGAGGGGCTGGCTCATCGCTGGCCCCTTTTGTCTTGTGCTGGCTACAGACAATGGTGGAGGGAGCGACGAGCGGTCCAACGGTGAGGGCCTATAGGTATTCGCCGATTCCTAGGTGCTAGATATGCGGCAGGCGTTTTCGCTTGTGCAGGCGGGACTTTGGTGATATAATGCGCGGTGCATCAGGTGAAAGCAGCTGAAGGTAATGGTTCTCTAAGTTAGAAAACAGCGGAGGCACAAATGCTGCGCGGGCCCTGGACGCTTCGTGTCTCTTCATAGAAAAGCTTGAGCCTCATTGGTTCTAGATGAGGCTTTTCGTCTTTAGCCAGAGTAGGTTTTCTTTCAATGGCTCGAGGAGGTATGTCATGACAGTTCGCAGGACCCCGTCTAGCTTGGGTTCATTATTCTTTAGCATGGCTGCATCTGTCGTGTTCTTACTGGGTGTCCTGTTTATGTGGACGTCCGCAGAAGGTGCAGCGAGAGCGAGTGAAGCCAGCCCGGTTGGCTTCGGTAGGCAAGACCAACATGCCATTCAGTTGCCAAATGGTATGGACCCGATGGATGTTGTGCGCATGGTTGAAAAGAGTACGGAGGGGGTTACTCAGGACACATCGGGGCTTGGGTCTGCTCAGAAGGCAGACGAACTGGGGTCAGCATTCCAGATTGGGGGTGCCCCAGTGTATGGGCCTGCACAGGGTGATCAGCATCTTTCCCTTTCTGCCGTAGGATTTGATGGTACGAATTATCTTGTTGTGTGGATGGACTCTCGTAGCGGGAGCAATTGGGACATTTATGGAGCGCGAGTGAGCAAGTCTGGGGTAGTGCTTAATCCCGGGGGCATAGCGATTTCGACTGCAACGGGTGACCAGGTGCTTCCTACCGTAGGATTTGATGGTACGAATTATCTTGTTGTGTGGACGGACTATCGTAGCGGGAGCTATGACATTTATGGTGCGCGAGTGAGTGTGGGAGGGGTTGTGCTTGATCCAGGGGGAATAGCGATTTCGACTGCAGCGAATGACCAGGGGTGTCGTGGCCTAGCCTTTGATGGTACGAATTATCTTGTTGTGTGGGATGACGACCGTAGCGGGAGCTATGACATTTATGGTGCGCGAGTGAGTGTGGGAGGGGTTGTGCTTGATCCAGGGGGAATAGCGATTTCGACTGCAGCGAATGACCAGGAGTATCCTGCCGTAGGATTTGATGGTACGAATTATCTTGTTGTATGGGATGACTCTCGTAGCGGGTGCTTTTATGACATTTATGGTGCGCGAGTGAGTGTGGGAGGGGTTGTGCTTGATCCAGGGGGAATAGCGATTTCGACTGCAGCGAGTTACCAGGGGCGTCCTGCCGTGGCGTTTGATGGTACGAATTATTTTGTTGTGTGGGAGGACTATCGTAGCGGGAGCAATTGGGACATTTATGGAGCGCGTGTGAGCGTGGCAGGGGTAGTACTTAATCCCGGGGGAATAGCGATTTCGACTGCAACGGGTGACCAGGAGCTTCCTACCGTAGGATTTGATGGTACGAATTATCTTGTTGTGTGGACGGACTATCGTAGCGGGAGCAATTGGGACATTTACGGAGCGCGTGTGAGTGTGAACGGGAGTGTGCTTGATGGTTCGGGCATAGCCATTTCGACGGCTACGAATCACCAGTGGAATCCTGCCGTAGGATTTGATGGTACGAATTATCTTGTTGTGTGGGATGACGCTCGTAGCGGGAGCTATGACATTTATGGAGCGCGCGTGAGCAGGTCAGGTACAGTACTTGACCTGGATGGATTTACGGGTCTCACATTTGCGTCAGCTGTTGCAACTTCCTCAAACGGATGTGTAACCCTTTCTTGGCAGATGGGAGTCGAGATTCCTGCTGCCAGCTTCATGATTCTTCGATCTGAGAGCTTGGATGGAGAGTTCTTGGCAGTGGATGTGTCCATCATGAGGGATTCGCAGTTGTCATTCTCTGGTACTGACTGTTCTGTCGTGCCTGGGAAGACCTACTGGTACAGGATTGTGCTTGTGGGTCCTGCTGGTGAGGAGAGCTGCGGCCCAATTCAAGTGCACGTGGACGCTGTTCCGACTGCATACCGCGCATATCAGAGCTATCCGAATCCGTTCAATCCGCTTTGCACGATACGGTATGACATTGCGAGAGCCGGGAGATTGAGCCTGGAGGTATTTAATGTGGACGGTTCAGTCGTGCGCACCCTGGTCGATGCCTGGCGCGAGCCCGGCGTGTACAGCGAGGTCTGGGACGGGAAGGGTGACGACGGCACGCCACTGCCTTCCGGCGTCTACTTCTACCGCCTTGAGTCAGGCGACTTCGTGGCCACGCGGAAGATGGTGTTGCTCCACTGAAGCCTCGGTTTGCGCACTGTAAACGTTGCGTGTGTTAAGAGTCTCCAACCAGGAGGTGCTCATGAGAAGGACAGCCACAGTGTCGATTGTGCTAAGTCTTATCTTGCTAGTGGGCTCCGCCGAGGGCAGGACCTGGTGCATCAAGCTTGACGGCACTGGGGACGCGCCGACGATACAGGCTGGCATTGATTCAGCAGCTGCTGGCGACATGGTGCTGGTCTTCAAAGGCACGTACAATGAGAACATCACCTTTCGGGGAAGGAACATACTCTTGAGTTCGCTTGAGGGTTCAAGCGTGACCACGATCAGCAGCGCCGCGCCGGGTACTCCCGTCCTGGGCGCGTATTCTCACGAAACAACGGCCCTTACCATTCGAGGTTTCTCGATTACTGGAGCTAGCGGAAGTGGTGCCGCGCCAGACGGCGTTCGCTGCATCAGAGGTTCAGCCACGGTTCAGGACTGTATTGTGCACGGCAATAGCGACGAAGGGCTATATGCCAGGGAATGCTCGCTGAAGGTCGTACGTTGTGTTGTCTACAACAACGGATTCGGGGCAGGCGCTGACTATGGTACTGGGATTGCAGGACAACAGGCTGGCTACGTAATCGTTGACAGTTGCACTGTGTACTACAACAACGAGGCCAACATCATTCTCCAAGAAACCTCTCATGCTAGCGTGACACACACCATCGTCTGCGGTTCACCAAAGCGTGGCTTCCAGTTGCTAACTCTCAGTTCACTGAGCTGCTCTTGCAACGACGTCTGGAGCAACGGCAGTTGTCCTGACTCCAACTACGTAGGAATCGGAGACCAGACTGGTTTAAATAGCAACATCTGTCTGGATCCCCTCTTTTGCTTTGCTGAGGGTGCTGATTACACACTTCATGCCAACTCTCCGTGTCTTGATGCTCCCGGGTGCGGGCAAATAGGCGCCTTGGGACCGGGATGTCCCAGTAATGGCGTTGAGGAACTAGTGGGCTCGCTGCCTACACCCATGCTGGACCAGAACGCCCCGAATCCGTTCAATCCGATTACTACAATCCGCTATGGGTTGCCGGAAGAGGGTCAAGTAAAGCTGACTTTGTATGATGTGACAGGGGAACCCATTATTGTGTTGGTCGACAGGCGTGAGAGTGCCGGTTATCACACTGTGGTTTGGAGCGGAGAGAATGCAGACGGTCTTTCTGTCGCAAGCGGAATCTATATCTACCGCCTCGAGGCCGGCGACTTCGTGGCCACACGGAAGATGGTGCTGCTCCGCTGAACGCGCGCTATGCTATCTGATCATCTGGACGGAGCGCTGCAGCCTATCTAGATATGCAGCAAGTGAAGACTGCTCTAATCCCGAGCAAATGGCGCAGCTAGGACGAAGCGTTTTGGGAATGGAACTGTGATATGCTACAAGGGTCTGTCAGCGTAATATTTTGCACAGTTCTGTATGCTACATGTTAGGATGCGGCCCAAGCCGATCGGCGGAACGAACGGGGAGAGCAATGAGGACCAACATTGTGTCGCCACTTCGCGTACTGTCTCTCGGAGCACGACGTGTCGCTGATACCGCGACATCACAGCCACGCACTGGAGAAGGTACGTCGGCAGTTCGTGGACCTCCCCCAGCCAAACTCACCGTATGGAGAAAGGGGGCCGTGGAGGTCCCAGGGCCTCCCGCCCGCCGGATCGGGATCTGCGGTGAGACCTTCGCACAAGCATGGAAGGGAGGTGCGCGATGCATCGACTAGGATGGATGTGTTTGTGCGCATGCATGCTGGTGACCACGCCATTATGCGCACAGGAGTGCTACGAATACGACAGCCAGTGGGGACACTACGGCATCGGCGAGGGCGAGTTCAACCTGCCGGACGACGTGGCACTAGACGGACGTGGCAATGTGTATGTCGTCGACACCGACAACCACCGCGTCCAGAAGTTTACGACCGATGGCACGTTTGTCTGCCAGTGGGGAAGCTTTGGCAGCGGTGATGGGCAGTTCGACCTCCCGCATGGCGTAGCAGTGGACGGCGGCGGTTACGTCTATGTGGCCGACGCCGGCAACGACCGCATCCAGAAGTTCACCAGCAGCGGCGGGTACCTGACTCAGTGGGGGCACTCTGGGAGCGGCGAGGGCGAGTTCTACAGCCCGTACGGGGTGGCGGTGGACGGCAGCGGCGACGTGTACGTGACGGACACCTACAACCACCGCATTCAGAAGTTCGGTGCCACCGGCGGGTTCAAGCTAAAATGGGGAAGCCATGGCAGCGGCAACGGGCAGTTCGAACTGCCGGACGGGATTGCTGTGGACGGCAGCGGCAACGTCTACGTGGCGGACAGCTACAATCACCGGATGCAGAAGTTCGGTAGCGACAGTACCTACGTAACCCAGTGGGGAAGCGTCGGCTGCGGTGACGGACAGACCTACTGGCCGAGGCGCGTCGCCGTAGACGCCAGCGGCGATGTCTATGTAACGGAGGTCGGAACTCCCTGCAACAACCGTGTCCAGAAGTTCACCAGCAGCGGCGGATACCTTGCCCAGTTTGGGAGCTTTGGGAGCGGTGACGGTCAGCTCTACAGCCCGACTGGCGTGGCGGTGGACGCCAGCGGCACTGTCTACGTCGGAGACACTAGGAACTACCGCGTCCAGAAGTTCCGCCTCTGCCTTCCAATCGCGGTACAGCCCGCGACTTGGGGGCATGTGAAGAGCCTGTATCGTTAGCGTGAGGCCCAAACACAGGCAAACGGCAAAGGACCAATCCACGTGCGCTCGGCCGTGTGTCTTGGTCCGCACCCTGGGAGCAAAGAAGTATTTCGCAGACATAGTGCATCTTAACAACCGGTTCGAGCGGCTGGCGCTCCGCGCCACCGCTGAACCGGCGCGTTAGGCAGCAGAGGAGCGTCACCGTGAGTCAGTACACCAAGGAGATTCAGCGGCACCTGACCTCCTACAAGGCGCGGCGCCTTGGTGTGAAGGAATCGGGTGTCTTCCTGCATAGGGGCAAAGAGGTGCGCTGCGGGCACATACTCCCACGAGATCTCAAGTGGCTAAATATCCTTGAGCCATTTCGTAGCGAGATTCGTCACTATCTCAGCGGACACAGGGACATACGGCTGCACAAGTACTTTCATCATCTGAACTCGTCGCAGGCGTTCGCCCTCAACCTTTTCTTCCCATTCTTCGAAGGCGGCACATCGTCCTCATCCGCCCTCCTTCGGGCCTTAGGTACGCATGGGACAGTGTCAGCGTGGCACCCTGAGCACGTGCCTGATCCTGATGAGGGGACGAATGTCGACATTGCCTGGCAAGGCCCTAGTGGGGCGTGGACGTACTGCGAAGTGAAGCTCTCAGAACAGGAGTTCGGGAAAGCCAAAGACGAGAAACGGCACTTCTCCAAGCTTGAGAAGACCTACGGGCCTGCTCTGGCACCATACTGCTCCGCGGAGCTGCTGCAGCCGGCTGCCTTTTTTGAGCACTATCAAATACTACGAAACATCTGGCTCGCTGCTCGTGAGCCTACGGCGTCCGTCGTGTTTCTGCTTCCGGCTCGCAACGAAGCCCTGTGGGAGCCGCTACGCCAAGTGAAGGCCGCGCTGCGGCCATCATTGAGGGCTCGTTTTCACGTGGCAGAACTGGAACACGTACTTCATAGCTTGGCGACCGACAAGTAACCTGGCACTCTCCTGTCAGTCGGAGTCGAACGGATGAGCCTTGCCGGATTGTCGCTGAGGTAACCGGCATCGTTGAGGAATCGAAAGAAAACCCTGAGCGCAGTCTTGGTTCTGTTGACAGTGAGTCCGGACTTTGGCGCACCGTTACCATCGGCCAGGAAGTGCGCGAGCGTGTTGGGAGCGATCGTCGAGACATCCACGTCCCTCTTGATCCAGCACTTGAGCTTGCCCAAATCCCTCAAGTAAGCCTGCCGGGTGCGCTCGCTCTTGCCGTCTGCCCTGAGCTGGGTGTCGAAGCGTTTGATAGCTGTCGAAAGCTTCATGGTTTCACCTCCCTTCAGTTTGATTCTCAAGCCAGTTCGATGAACGCTCTGTCCTCAAAGACAGTCAACTCAATTATGCGAACAATCTGCTTGTTCGGGGAGCTTTTCGACCTCCTTGGTCCCACAGTCGCCCACGTGGCCGCGACACAGGCTCTGTGTGCCCCTATCTCCCTGGAGGTAGCCATCTATGCCTAGCCTCTGGGAAGCTCCGCCTAACCCGCTTGAAATGGGAGAAGCCCTGGCAAAGTTGCGAACCCTCAGGCGCGAGACCGTGCGAAAAGAGGTTCTTGAGAACGACCGGATGGAACTGCTCGCTTGCCATGTTCTTGGCTACGAAGTGAGACCCTTTCACCTGGCGATGATCCGATTCCAATCTGCCTGGGAAGACTCCTGCCTCCAGCTAGCACCAAGGGGCTATGGCAAGACCACGATCCTCACCATCACAAAAGCTGTGTATGAAATCATCAAGAACCCAAACGTCAGAATCCTCATAGCCTCTAACACACAGCTTCAGTCAGAGGTCTTTCTGCGTGAGATCAAGTTCCACCTGGAACACAACCCGCTCTTGACCTACTACTTTGGCCGCTTCTTCAGTCCTGAGAAATGGGATGTGCGTGAGATTGTGGTCCTTCCGAGGACATCATCAGCCAAAGAAAGCACGGTGACGTGTGTTGGTGTGGGAGGCCCTGTTGCCAGCAGGCACTATGACATCATCATTGCAGATGACCTTGTGGATGAGGAGAACTCAAGAACAGAGGTACAAAGGGAGAAAACAAGGGTGTGGTTCTATAAAACGCTCCAGCCATGTCTTGAGCCGGACGGGAAGCTATTCATCGTAGGGACGAGGTATCACTACCTTGACCTGTACGGGCATCTCATCAAGAACGAGTTTAGAGACAGGTATCAGATTATCCGAGCCATCGACGTTGACGGAAGCACTCCATGGCCAGAGAAGTTCTCGCTCGAGTGGTTGGAGGAGCGAAGGAAGCAGGCAGGGTCGGTGATCTTCAACGCTCAGTATCAGAACGATACCGAGCTTATGAAGGGTCACATCTTCAAGGAAGAGTGGTTCAGGTTCTACGAGGTTGAGCCAGACTGGAGCAAGATGGATTTCTTCATAGGGTGCGACCCTGCGGCTACGAGCAGAGAGGCACTTGTCCAGGGCAAGAAGGCAGAGACTGACTGGTGGACGATAGTGGTAGGTGCACGGACACAGTCTCCTTATCAAGAGCCGACGGGCGAGATCTACGTCAGGGAACTCTGGCGAGGCCGTTGCACGAAGCAGGAGTATCTGGATGTGCTAAAGGGCATGAATGAGCGCTACCGGCCACAGAGTGTCGTGATAGAGACGGTGGCAGCTCAAGAGTACTTGGCGCAGGACGCAGAGAGGTGGATGCCGGTCGAGAGGCTAAAGAGGACGACGGACAAGGTAGCGAGATCATACTGGCTACAGCCATTCTTCGAGAACGCACAGATCGTCATGCCAGCGAAGCACACGGTAAGCGATTACAGTCTGTGGCAGGCGCTGATGGATGAGCTGGTGTTGTTCCCGCAGGGCGAGCATGATGATTTGTTTGATGGGCTACAGACCATGGTAGAGGGAGCGACGAGCGGTCCAACAGTTAGGGCCTATAGGTACTCGCCGTTTCAGAGGTACTAGATATGTGACAGGCGTTTTCGCTTGCGTTAGCGGTACGCTGGTGATATAGTGCGTGCTTGCAACAGGCGAAAGCAGCTGTGACAGGTTTTCTTTATCTTTGAACACTTCACTGCTGAGGCCGTCATGGTTGGCGGTGTGCCTGCAATGCCGCGCTATGAGAGAAATCCCGTGGACGCATCGGCGCACGTGGGGCGCGCCAATAGTTGCCCTGGGAAGTTCAGTGCGAGAGGTTCCCTCAACTCTGCTCGCGAGCTCTTCATGAGGCCAATGGTATCGTACTGCAGAGGCAATGCTCATTTGCTCCTCTCGGCTACGTTTTCAGGGCTACATCCACGTTGGAAGGGAGGAAAGATGAAGAGAGTTAGTTCTCTTGTGACGTTGTTGCTTGTTTTGGGGGTGTGGGTGTTGGCGGAGGCTGCGAACCCGCCAAAGGACGTTACGACCTACCAGGTTCAGAGGGTGGCCTTCGCTCCGAACCTTGTCATGGCCTATTCGGTCTCCAATACTGGCATGCAGGCAGTATTCGATTGTCGGCTTGACAAGACGACGGCCGAGGACATCAATAACTACTTGCTCAAAAATGGGACGCCCATAACGTTGGCGACTCTCGACCCGGTCGGTGAACAGATTGTAACCCTAACGACTGGCACTCAGGTTCCCGGGATTTACGACACCCTGACTGCTTGCTGCATAAAAAGCAAGGCCGGCACAGTGATGCCTGCTGCTCAGGACTACTCCTTCAGGGCTGGTGTCTGTCCGATTTCGTACGTGCAGACTCCAAAGTCAGCCGAAAATGACAGTTCGCAGTATGCCGGCGATGAAATCACGGTAGCTGGCATAGTGACTGGCGACAGGAACGCTTTTATTACACAGTTCTATATTGAGCAGTCTGGTGGTGGGCCATGGAGCGGCATCCAGGTCTACGGAGGCATTCCTATATCTGTGACCGAAGGCGACAGTGTGATCGTGGCGGGATTGGTCACCGAATACTACAACGAGACCGAAATCATTTCTGTAGACTACTTGAGAGTTGTGAGTAGCGGGAATCCTGTCCCAGGACCAGACTTGGTTGATCCTGTTCTGATCAAGACCGGGGCGTCTACCGCTGAGAGTTACGAAGGCGTCTTTGTGTGCTGCGACCCGGTGCGCGTGGTTGACACGTCCGATTTTGTTCCGTTTGGTGAGTGGAAAGTTGCTGACCTGACGCCTGACTCGGTGATGGTCGGTCACGGTGCTGGCTACTCGTATATCCCTAGGATGGGCCAGTGGGTAAATGTCCGTGGTCCTGTTAGCTATACGTACGACAACTTCAGGATCGAGCCTAGAAGAGACGCCGACATTGACACAATCAATGTAACAGGCGTGAACCCTGCGACTCAGCCGAAACCGCAGGTATTCGCTCTCGAGCAGAACTCCCCGAATCCATTTAACCCTGTGACCAATATCTTCTTCAGCATTCCCGAGAAGACTGGGGTAGAGCTCTACGTCTACGACGTCTCTGGCAAAGTGGTGAAGACACTGGTCGACGGGGTCACGATGGAGCCTGGAAGGCACAAAGCCACGTGGGACGGCAGGACCGATTCAGGACGGGCGGTATCGTCAGGCGTTTACTTCTGCAAACTCTCGGCAGCCGACAAGGTTGCCCAGGTGAAGATGGTGATTTTGAGATGAGTGCCCAGCAAAGGGCGCGCTAATCTAACCGGCTGAGAGGAGCCGGCCGGGGTAAATGCTTGTCAGCCCCGTAGTGAGGGACGGGTACGGTTACCGGGATCGAGGCCCCGTGCGAAAGTAAACGGGAATAGCCACCCGGAACCTGTAGCCACGGCGCCAGGGAGGTACTACAGAGTATGGGCTTGGCTAGCGGACGGTTTTTGGTGCTTGCACTAGTAGAACTATAAGCGGACATACAGGACCGCATATGTCCTCGAACCCAGTGAGCGACGAGCGACGATTGCGTGACTCGTTGTTCCTGCAACAGCAAGAAGCTTCAGGAGGTGTGAAATGAAAAAGAGGGTTATGACGATTGTGGTAATCTGCTGCACTCTTTTCTTGCTGGGCGCAGCCCAAAGCACGACCGCGGATGGCAGTTTGACAGTTCGTTGGCGCTCGGATGCGGAGGCCAATCTTGGCCTGCCTTATCCTCCGAATTGCTCAGTAGCTTGGATAAACCCTGTGTGTGGAGGTACGAAGGCATTAATCTGTCCTAATGGTGATGGAAGCTCGTTGGAGGTGACTGTGAGGGATGCGTTTAACGCTCCCATTTCTGGTGCTACGGTCACAGCTGCCCTGGCAACAAGCTGTGATACATGTATGTGTGGTGGGGTGAAGGGAACCACCAATGGGTTGGGAGTTGCCATCTTGACTATACACATGGGTCTTGATGTCTCCGCGCACACCGCTTGCTGTGTAGTGACGGCTACAGTGAGCTGCATGGGTATAACCCTGGCGACTGATACCCGACAGTGGCTGACACCGGACCTGGATGGAGATTGTTGGGTGGATTATCAGGACAGGGATATTTTCTGGGATGATTGGGAGACCGCTGCCTGCAGATCAGACTTCGACTGCGATGGCACTGTATACGACGGGGACTACTCCGTCTTCATGGTTCACTGGGGTCACGCGTGCCCCACTGCTCGTCACCCGCATCATCCTGAGATATTGAGTGTGTCTCAGCCGTACCTGGCATTTGGCCGACAGAGCGTAATCGTCTTCTGTATAGTGAACAACGAAGGCAAGAAAATACCCGACGACGGAGTGCGAGCAACCGTCTCAAGCCGGTTTGGCCTTGGAACGCTGGGAACCGTAACAGGGTGGGCCGACACGACGTATTCAGTGACATATACTGCGGGCTATGCGCTCGGCACAGACAGTATCTCTGTCTATGACCCGGAGTGTGCAGTCGAACAGTACGCATGGACCACTGTGGACATAATAATTCCAGCACCGAAGATCGTGTCGGTCGAAGACGTGCCCGGCGATCAGGGGGGAAAGGTTACAGTGCGCTGGACACGATCGGGACTGGACGTGACCCCGGATAGCATTATTACCTACTACTCGGTCTGGAGAAGTCTCGACGGCATTACAGCTGAAAGGCTCGCGGACATCGTGCTTGTTTCCCTAGCCGATGTGGGTGGTGATTTCGCTGGACCTGGCTACAGGGTGACAAATACACAGGATCGTACTTATTACTGGGAATGGATCGGGAATGTGCCTGCGCACTACTTTGAAGGCTATTCCTTCGCATCACCTACTCTAATGGATTCCACAGGGATTAACCCAGGGTGGCATTACTTCCTGGTTTCAGCTCATACAAGGTACGGCAATGTGTTCCGCGACTCCGAAGTTGACAGCGGCTATTCCGTGGACAATCTGTCACCTAACCCACCGCAAGGGCTTGCAGGAGAATACTCGTTCCCACCTGCTCGGGTCCTCATCACCTGGAGACACGGCAGGGAAACGGATATATCTCACTACGCCGTGTACAAAGGGGACAATGAGAGCTTTGTTCCCAATGAAGCTAATCGTGCAGGGACTCCTGCAGACACTTTCTTTGTGGATACTTCATTTGATCCTGGTGCTAGCTACTACAAGGTGGGCGCGTGGGACATCCACCAAAACGAGAGTGGGTACTCGTTGTTGAGACCAGAGGAGATAACCGGAGTGTCACATTCGCCTACTGTTCCCACGACCACTCAGCTCGAGCAGAACGTGCCGAACCCGTTTAATCCGATGACGGTGATCCGCTTTGCCGTTGCGAAGCCAGGGTGGGTGAAGTTGGTGGTGTATGATGTGACTGGTAGGCCGGTGCGCGTGTTGGTAAACGGCGTGAGGGAGGCTAGCAGGTACGAGGTTAGGTGGGACGGACGTGATGACAGTGGTGTAATGGTAGCTTCAGGCGTTTACATGTATGTTCTGGACGCACCCGGCTATAGTGAGACCAAAAAGATGGTGCTGTTGAAGTGAGTGCCCAGTAAAGGGCGCGCTGTTCTAGTCGGCTGAGAGGTGCCGACCGGGGTAATTGCTTGTCAGCCCCGTAGTGAGGGACCGGGTATGGTTGCCGGGACTGAGGCCCCGTGCGAAAGTAGACGGGAATAGCCACCCGGAACCTGTAGCCACGGCGCCAGGCTGCTACTCTACGAATTGAGTCTGGCTGTGTGGTCACCTGAGCCCACAGCGGGTTCGCACGATAAGTGAGGGGCTGGCCGATCGCTGGCCCCTCTTGCTATGTGATGGGCTGCAGACAATGGTTGGGGGAGCGACGGGCGGTCCAACGGTGAGGGCCTACAGATACTCGCCGATTGCGAGATGCTAGATATGTGACCAAGGAGTGTCTACTTGTCTGATGCGGTACTTCGACGATATAATATCGCCTTGCATAAGCAGAAGGCAACTGAACAAACTAGTTCCCGGCTATTCGGCTTGAACCCGAGGGACAGTGTTCATTCTGGTGCATCCAGCTAGATGCCCTTGAACTTCTACCGGAAAGGAGACGGAGTAATGAAGCGGGTTGTCGGCGTGCCTCGTATGCTGATTCTCTTTGTGTTCTTGCTGAGCGTCGTGCCGTGTAGGCCTGCATTCGCGTCCTGGGAGGAGAATGGCACTCCTATATGCACGGCTACGGGCGATCAGTTGGGAACCACGATTATCTCGGATGGAGCCGGAGGGGCAATTATCACGTGGCTTGACTACCGCGACCAGAATCATCCCATTATCTACGCCCAGCGCATTGACGTTGAGGGAGAGATACACTGGGTGGCTGATGGCGCTGCCACTTGCACGGACACATGCAAGCTGTTGTCTTGCGCCAGCTGTTCTGATGGAGCCGGAGGAGTAGTCATAACCTGGCACGATTACCGCCCTGGCGGTGTTGATGTCGATGTTTATTCTCAGAGATTGGACTCAAATGGAAATGTCGCCTGGGCCGCAGGTGGCGTCGCTGTCTGCACAGCGCTGGGCCAGCAGCCTTGGCCCAAGATCGTGTCAGACGGCGCAGGAGGGGCAATAATCGCATGGGAGGACTGGAGAGGGCTTGAGATAGCCGTCTACGCGCAGCGTGTTGGAGCTAGTGGCAATATGCTCTGGGTATTGAATGGCGTGCCTGCCACGACGACGGCGACTGCGGGTCAGGAGGATCCTTGCGTCGCATCGGACGGGGCGGGGGGTGCAATAGTTGTTTGGATGGACCGGAGAGGCTCAGACGATGACATTTACGCACAGCGTTTTGATGCGAGCGGCAATAAGCTCTGGGCGTCGAATGGATTAGCTATTGCTACGGCGGTTGGTGATCAGTGGTACCCGAGTATCATCTCGGATGGGGCAGGGGGTGCCATCATTGCCTGGGAAGATCGCAGTAGCCTCGTAACCTACGCCCAACGAGTTGATGCGAGCGGGAACGTATTGTGGACTCAAGATGGAATTTCTATCAGCCCTGTGCCCAGTTTCAGTCCCGCGATGGTCTCGGATGGAGCAGGAGGCGCAATCGTGACGTGGGGATGGAGTGGTCTCTACGCCGACACAATCTTCGCACAGCGCGTTGGTGCGAGCGGAACGTTGCTCTGGGGGTCACGGGGCGTTGCTGCAGGCTCTTCGCTTTTCGCTGAGCTTCCTGCAATTGTCCCGGATGGAGCTGGCGGTGCCATTATATCCTGGGACGATGGCCGCAATGTGTACCCAGCGCATGACATATATGTGCAGCGTATCAATGCGAGCGGAGCACGACTGTGTGCGGACAATGGTGTCGCAGTTTGTACGGCCTCCGGCCTCCAGCGGGTTCCCAAGATGATTTCAGATGGATTTGGCGGCGCAATTATCGCATGGGATGACTCCCGTAGCGGTACCAGGGATATTTATGCATCGCGAGCGGGTCCAGATTGCATTACGAGTCTAATGTTTGCATCGGTTGGCGCTAAGGGGGTAGAAGGATACGTGACACTTTCGTGGCAGACGGCGGTTGATGTGCCGGCGTCCAGCTTCTTGATAAAGCGAGCCGAGTCCATTGGTGGACAATACTCGGTATTGGACGTACCTGTGGTCAGTGAAGGCAGACTCTCATTTTCCTGCAGCGATCGATCTGTGATTTCAGGTAGAACATACTGGTACAAGATTGTGCTTACGGGTGCGGCTGGTGGAGAAGAGTCCGCACCTATCCAAGTTTATGTGGAACCTCTGCCTGTTGCTTACCGTGCGTATGAGAGCTACCCTAATCCCTTCAATCCGCTGTGCACGATACGCTATGATATTCCGAGTGCCGGCAGAGTGAGTTTGCAGATATTTGACGTGAGCGGCTCGCTCGTGCGCACGCTTGTGAACCGCTGGCGAGAGCCCGGTGTGTACAGCGAGATGTGGGATGGGAAAGCCGACAGTGGGACGGTGTTACCATCCGGCGTCTACTTCTACCGCCTCGAAGCCGGCAGCTTCGTGGCCACGCGGAAGATCGTGCTCTTACGTTAAGGGCTCGCTTCGCACATGAGAAAGCGGTTCGCAGTGGTGGGAACGCTGTTCACATCTGGCAGGGGGGTAGGCACAATCTCGGGGCTGGCCACCCGCTGGCCCCTCTTGCTTTGTGATGGTCTTCAGACAATGATCGAGGGAGCTACTAGCGGTCCAACAGTGAGGGCCTATAGATACTCGCCGTTTCAGAGGTTCTAGCGCGTTAGGCGTTTTCGCTTGTGCTGGAGATACTTTGGTGATATAATACGGTCTTGCATCAATGAGAGCAGCTCTTTAGGTGAGACAACGGCGGAGGCACGAATGCTTCGTGGGCCCTGGGCGCTTCGTGTGTCTTCATAGAAAGGCTTGAGCCTTATCGGTTTTCGATAGGGCCTTTTTGTTTAGTAACTCTTGGTGACTTGAAAAGCACTTGGTATTTGCACAGCATTATTTGCTCTGACCGCGAGAGCCAAGGTTGAACTTGAGCCGTCGAGATACAAACCAGTGATTTCGTTTGGAGAGGAGACGACGATGGAGAGAATTAACATGTTTAAGTTGTTGGTTCTGCTTGTGGTGACGCTGAGCACACTGTGGTGTGCATCTGCGCTCGGTTGGTGGCAGGAGAACGGGATTCCAATTTGCACAGCTGACTCCAATCAGACTCTTACTTCGGTGACCCCGGATGGGGCAGGGGGAGCCATCATCGGTTGGGATGACTACCGGAGCGGGAACGTTCACTTCTATGTGCAGCGTGTGGATGCGTCCGGGAATGTGATGTGGGGGGCTAATGGCGTAACCTCAAATGATTGGACCTATACTGAGCTCACGTCAGATGGGACAGGGGGAGCCATTATCACGTGGGAGAGCAACAGCGGCGATATCTATGTGCAGCGTGTGGACGCATCTGGTAGCTTACTGTGGGGGGTTCATGGTGTAGCAGTCTGCACAGCTCCATATGAGAAGTATCCTCCTGTGCTCACTTCAGATAGGGCCGGGGGGGCCATCATCACGTGGTGGGACTTTCGGAACGGGAGCGACAGTGATATTTATGCGCAGCGAGTAGATGCATCTGGTAATACGTTGTGGCCAAGCAACGGTGTGGGTATTTGCACAGCCGCGGGTGACCAGTTCAATCAAGAGATCACGTCAGATGGGGCCGGGGGAGCCATCATTACGTGGCAGGACTGGGGTGAGGATTGCTGCGACCTCTATGTGCAGCGTGTGAACGCGGTCGGTGTGGTGAAGTGGGCTGCGAACGGAGTAGCCATCTGCACAGCCGCAGGTGCCCAGGCTTGGCCTTTGCTCATCTCAGATGGGGCCGGGGGGGCGATCATCACGTGGTGGGACGAGCGGAGCGGCAGCCGCGACATCTATGCACAGCGGGTGGATACATCTGGGAATGTGAAGTGGGCTGCGAACGGAGTAGCCATCTGCACAGCCGCGGGTGACCAGTGGGAATATGATATCACTTCAGATGGGGCTGGGGGAGCCATTATTACGTGGGGGGACGATCGGAGCGGCAGCTATGACGTCTATGCACAGCGGGTAGACGCATCTGGGAATGTGAAGTGGGCGGTTGATGGAGTAGCTATCTGCACAACCCTAGGTTACCAGGGTGGTGGTGGGGTCACTTCAGATGGGGCCGGCGGGGCCATCATCACCTGTTGTGATAACCCGAGCGGCAACTATGACGTCTATGCACAGCGGGTAGACGCATCTTGGAATGTGAAGTGGGCGGTTGGTGGAATAGCCGTCTGCACAGCCGCGGGTGACCAGCAGAGTCCTCAGATCACTTCAGATGGCGCTGGTGGAGCCATCATCATCTGGCAGGACTACCGGAGTGGAAACTCGGATATTTATGCGCAGCGGGTCCCGGCGGGCATAGTTGACGTGCCCCTGACTGCAACAGCGGTGAGTGTGTTGAGCCAGAATGTGCCGAATCCCTTCAATCCATTGACACGGATCACATTCTCAGTGAACGTTCCTGGTGAAGTTAGATTGCGGATTTGCGATATTGCTGGGCGATGTGTGCGCACCCTCGTTGACGCTTGGCGCGAGCCAGGCGCGTACACCGAGGTGTGGGATGGGAAGACAGATGATGGCAGTGCGTTGCCTTCCGGCGTGTATTTCTATTCGCTGATTGCTGGCGACTTCGTGGCCACGCGGAAGATGGTGTTGCTCCGCTAAAGGCTTGCTTGGCAGCTGTGAACGCAGTGCACTGTGGCGGGAACGCCGTTTACACTACTGCTAGAGGTTGAGACACAATCGAGGGGCTGGCCAAGCGCTGGCCCCTCTTGTCTTGTGACGGGCTACACACAATGGTTGAGGGAGCGACGACCGGTCCAACGGTGAGGGCCTAAAGATACTCGCCGATCCCCAGGTGGTAGATATGTGACAGGCGATTTCGCTTGTGATAGCAATACTTTGGTGATATACTGTGCGGTGCATCAGGTGAAAGCAGCTGACGGTGTAATTTCCAAGATCTTTGAACATGTGGTCATGCAGCCAGTGGCGGTTGTGAGAATCTCGTCATCAGAAGCAATGATTCGGGCAGCTCACCGAGCGCACATGCGCTGTGAGAGAAACCCTGTTAGTCTCATCAGTGTGACCGGAAGGCCGTAGCTCTGCTCACTAGGTCTTCATGAGTCCAACGGTATCGTAGTGCACAGACAACGCTCATTTGCTCCTCTTGGTTACGTTTTCAGGGCTACATCCACGTTAGAGGGGAGGAAAGATGAAGAGACTTAGTTTTCTTACGACGTTGCTGCTTGTTCTGGGGACGTGGGTGTCCGCGGAGGCTACGAACCCGCCAAAGGACGTTACGATCTACGACATTCAGACTCTGAATGGAGTCGTACTTGGAGACTCTGTTAGAGTCAGGGACGTGATAATCACTGGCATTGACACAAGCCCGGCGACTTATGGATTTTGGGTTGAGGAGCAGGGCGGCGGAATCTACTCCGGCATTTTGTGCTACACGGGCAGCTCATTTCCTACAGGCTTGGAATGTGGCGACGTGGTTAGGGTGAAGGGCAGGTACACCGAGTACCCGGCGGGGCCTGACACCGCAAACTCTGTATCAGAAATCGACTCTTATCATGCGACCGACTGGGAGGTTCTGGGCAGTGCTCCCGTTCCTGACCCCATTCTACTCTCTTGCAGAGATGTTGGTTTCCTGCCCACGGACGCTCCGAGATGCGAGAGATGGGAAGGAACTCTGGTGAAGCTCGATACCGTGGTTTGTGTGAGACTGGACCCGACCTATCCTACATCGAGCTTCTTCCTGGTCGAGGCCCACAACCATCCACCGTCAACCAGCGCTGACACGGTGTACGTGCGCAATAACAAGCTTCTCCAGCCGGGGCCGCCCGTGCCTGCCGTTGGGGACACTTTGATTTCGATCACGGGACTTCACCACTACGAGAGCGGCAGGTATCAAATATGTCTGAGTGATGGATACGAACCTCCTCCGCCTCCGCGTTTCGCTCCGTACCTCGCCATTGCCTTCTCAACGTTGAACACCAGCATCAACGCTCTGTTCGACACCAAGCTTGACAAGACAACAGCAGAGAACACCAGCAACTACTCGCTCAACAGTGGGACGCCCATCACGCTGGCGACCCTCAACGCTGATGAGCAGACCGTGACCCTGACGACCGGCGCTGAGGTGCCTGGAACGTACGAGACCCTGACCGCGAGCTGCATAAAGAGCAAGGGCGGCGCAGTGATGCCGGTGCCTCAAAGCTGCTCTTTCAGGGCCGGCATCTGCCCGATTTCGCTGGTGCAGACTCCCAAGTCGGTCTCGAATGATAGTTCGCAGTACGCGGGCGATGAAGTCACGGTTGCTGGCATAGTGACCGGCGACTACGCCGACTTTACCACGCAGTGCTATATTGAGCAGTCTGGCGGTGGGCCATGGAGCGGTATCCAGATCTACGGAGGTACTCCAACGACCGTCGCCGAGGGTGACAGCGTGATCGTGGCGGGCTACGTCAGCGAGTACTACAACAAGACCGAGGTGACTTCGGTCGATTACATACGCGTTGTGAGCAGCGGTAATCCGATTCCGGGACCCGATCTGGTTGATCCCAGCCAGATAAACACGGGTTCGGCGACTGGCGAGAGCTACGAAGGTGTGTTCGTTCGTTGCGACCAAGTAGTCGTTGTCGACACGACCGGATTTGCGGCGTTTGGAGAGTGGGACGTTGCTGACAACGTGTCTCACACTGTTAAGGTCGGCCATACCGGTTGCTATACCTACATCCCGAAGATTGGTCACTGGATCAGTATCCGCGGTCCAATTGACTATGTTTACGATAATTTCAGAATCGAGCCGAGAAGAGACGCAGACATTGACACTGGGGGTTGTAGCCCTTGTGCACCGTACCCACCCAACTGTACAGTGGAGTGGCGTGATCTTGTATGCGGCGGTACCAAGGCATTTGCTTGTCCCTCGGGCGACGGCAGTTGGCTACATGTAATCCTGAAGGATGAGTTCCTTTCGCCCTTGTGTGGGGTTCTTGTCACTGCCACCTTCAACGCTAGTTGCTCCATGAATCTGTGTTCATCTGTGCAAGGTGTAACTGATACTAACGGCGAGGTCAACTTGGCTATCCGTGGAGGCCTTGATGTCTCTGGCGGTCCGGCTTGCTGTACCGTTACGACCACGGTAAGGTGCATGAGTTTGATACTTTACTCTGCGCAAAAGGATTGGCTGTCTCCCGATTTGAATGGTGACTGTGCGGTTGGCCAGGCAGACAACGCGATTATTGTGGCGGACATGGGGTCGAGTGCGTGTAGATCTGATTTCGATTGCGATGGCGTAGTTGATTCTGCGGATATTGAGATCTTTGTCGCCCATCGCACTGACTTCACAGACGTCTCCGTCGGTGCGACACCGATCCATAACATAATGCACCAGAGCTATCCCAACCCGTTTAATCCTGTATGCACGATACGGTATGACGTGGCAAGAGCTGGGAGAGTGAGCTTGCAGGTGTTCGATGTGACTGGCTCCCTGGTGCGCACACTCGTTGATGGGTGGCGAGATGCAGGTGCGTACAACGAGATTTGGGATGGCAAGGCCGACGATGGCAGTGTGCTGCCTTCGGGCGTGTACTTTTACTCGATCAGGGCCGGCGACTTCGTGGCCATGCGGAAGATGGTGCTGCTCCACTAAAGGCTTGCTTGGCAGCTGTGAACGCAGTGCACAGTGATGGCAACTGGTTTACCCCAGTGTCGCTGGCATTATGTGTCATCGGTCCATTCAAAACCGGCCAGTGGTTAGAGGTCACGCGTCCGCGAAGGCAAAGGATGCATTTGCAGATGGGCAGACAGGACCACCATAGAAAGAGCTTTAGGAATAGCACCTGAACTTTGCAAGGATGGATGAAAGATGAAATTGGACATTAGGTTGAGGGTATCATTTCTTGCCATGATGATTCTTCTTCTAGTATGGGGATGCGGTCAGAGAGTCGGTAAGCCCGAGGAGTCACCACCGCCTCCGTCTTGTGGTGACTCCTGCTGCGTTCTGAGGTACGTGTGGAAGAACTTCCCCGGCACGACGGACATCGTCGTGACCGTCGGCGGATTTGTATACGTGGCGCAGGAAAGCTCGCTCGTAGCTGCGTACATGACGTTCTCACCACACAGGCACCCTCTCATCAACGATCTGACGGGACTCTTGAAGCCTGTTTACCTCGCCGAGGGCGTCAACGAGGAAATGTACGTTGCAGACGCGGGTGACACTACGGTTAAGAGATTCTCTCGTTCGGGCGGCGCCCCGATTCAGGTCGTGAGAGACACTGCTTGGACAGAGTTTGGCGGTATCGCCGTCGATAACGCCGGGTTCCTGTACGTCGCGGATAGACACAGAGAGTTGATATGGAAGTACAGACAGTCAGGAGAGAGAGACTCCTCGCTTACATGTGGTCTTGTAGAGTACAGAGCGTCAGGAGAGAGAGATCGCTCGGTTACACATCCTACCCTTGGAACCCCAGGTCTCCTCACCGAGGGAGGCGAGGGCGTCGGCTACGTGCGCCATCCGGGGGGCATGTGCTTTGACGGAGTCTATCTCCAGGTGACTGATACCGGTAAGAATAGAGTTCAGAAGCTGGTTACGGACGAGTGCGCCTGCGGAGTGCTCAGCATAACGGATTCACTTAAGGCGCCCCTTGACTCTGATACGGACTCTGATGGGAACATTTACATCGCCGATACCGGCAATAGTAGGGTGCTCAAGTACGATCGTTCCGGCCTGCTCCTCGGCACCGTCAACTTGGATAAAACGGTAGTGATTGGTCCCCCGACGGCAGTAGCTGCCAGGGACAAGTGGGTCTACGTCGCCGACCCCGAGCATAGCAGGATACTCATCTACGAATGTAGGCAATAGAGAAACCGTACACGCTTTAAGAGGCCGAACTCTCGCGCTCGCCATGTTGAGCTGATTGCCTGGAAGGAACGCCGCAGCGTATCTAGCTATACTGTAGGCGAAGCCCTCTCTGATTCTCAGCAAATGAGGCAGTAAAGACGAGGCGTTTTGGGAATGAAACTGTGATATACTGCAAGGGTCGGTCAGGGTAATATATTACATAGTTCTGCAAACTACGTGCTAGCCATCAGGAACCTCTATGGACAGACGCTCGGAAGAGTTCAACCTAGAACTTTCTAACATACCGCTAATCAACCTAAGGAACGAGTTCAATGTTCACCTCGGACTGATGCGTCGTGCTGATTTTCGCGCCCTTTTCACAGGACCAAGGACAGGGCCAATTCAGACCCCGTACTTGGTGTGGTTGGGAATGCCCGGCGCATTACTCACCCTCTTCCTGCAGCGCGCGATCGCTGGACTTGAGGCCTGGGTTGTAGGCGCAGTATGGTGGGAACTCGGCGTGACGAGGCGCCTTGGAAAGAAGACTATTGATGCTTTAATGAACCCCGGCTCTTTGCAGGGACGCGGGATGGCCGAGAAGTACTATTGCACTCTTCCGGCTATGGTAGGCCCAAAGCACAGTCTTGAGGTCGTCGACCCTGTTCTATGCCAGCGGAATAAAAAGTTCTATCGTGAGGTCCACAATCCAGTCATGCACGGCTTCGAGATTAGTTCCAAGTCCGCAGAGGGTACTGCCGCCTGCTTCAACCACATATACAGTATGTATCTCTGGATCGACACCTGGCACGACCCAAGCGCCTGGTGGCGAGTGGCCGACCGGAAGAGGTCCGTGTCGCGTCGGCAAAGTGATGGCTAACCCCTATGAGGCCTCCCGCCGTCAAGAGATAGAGTCGGGTCCTAGCCGGTGGTCGAGTGGCTGGTGACTTCGTAGGCACACGGAAAATGTTGCTGCCAAGATGAAAGTACAACCCATGCTTAATTGATTCACTTGCAGGTCGCCCCGAGGTAGGGAAAATGATTGAACTACTGCCTCTTCTTCAACGTCACTTGGACAAGCTTCAAGAGCATCTAGTATGCTTCTGCGAGACGGGGGTTCAGGTCGAAGGTTGATTTAAAGGCGAACTCTTGATGCTGTTGAGTTCGCTTTGTGGCCAGGGGCTGATCAAGGATTTCGATCGGGAGGTCAAGACCCCAGGCGGCAAGATCGATCTTACTATCAAAACCCAACGAGACCTGCATTGGATAGAACTGAAACACTGGCTGATAGGGAAGCAGAAAGGGTTCCTATACAGCCCGAATTTTTACTTTGGTGATCGCACGTCAATTGGGATTGTGAAAGACGTGGACAAGCTACTGCGAGTCGCTTCACCCGGTTCTCTCTGGTTGCTTATTCTGCTCACGGCCAATCCTGGCAGAGAGGCCTGGCTGGCCGGCGTTGAGAAGTTCAACAGCAAGTTCTCGCCCCGTGGAGTGAATTCGCTGACCCGAGCCGAAGATTTCCCGCGCACGTACTTCCTTGGGGTGTTGGAGGTCTGCAGACCTTCTGGAGACATGCGAGCCTAAGCTAGTGAGGGTACGCTTGTAGGTCCCCCCTCTCCCGCCGCTTTCTGCCCTGCTTTCCCGCTAAAAGAATCTTCGCCTGAGCATCACAATTTACTTGCTATCTCTTGCCCCCAGAGCGTTCATGGAGCTAGGCAGTCATCGTAACCGCTTGACTGAACAGCTGTTAGAGGGGAGGTGAGAGACATGGCAAAGAAGGCGAAGAAAGGCAACGGCAAGGCCAAGGCGGCGGTGAAGCCCGACCTGCCGAAGCAGCAAGAGCCAAAGCCCAAGGCAAAACCCAAAGGCCAGGCTCCCGACCTCGATGCCCTACGGAAACCGGTGCTTGACGCCAACGCTGGCCTCACAAAGGCCGAAACTGAGGCTAAGGCGCTTGTGGATAGGGCGCTAGACCTCGTCGCCCATGCGAAGGGTGAGTACCGCGAAGCGTTGGGGCTCTACCGCGAAGCTTGCCGCAAGGCGGGGGTCGATTGCGAGTTCGAAGGTGGACGCTCTGAGAACGTGAGCCCCAAGGTAAGCTTCGTAGTCGAGAAGGCGGACAAGGGCATCCGCGTGATGGTGAAAGGCAAGCCGGACAGCGAGGAGCTGATACCGCTAGCCGCGCTCAAGGCGTCGATCGGGAAGGCGGCGTACGCCTATTATGCTGTCTTCGCCGTTATGTCGAGTTGAAGTTGTATCCCGTTGCCCTGTCTGAAATCCTCTCCATCGAACACCACATAATAATCTTAACCTTTGTGATTCTTCCCTCCTGAAGATA
>Ga0315289_10002644_pt1 | contig 27394 bp, 15 predicted proteins | sample YL17G11_40_MG_FD_203452 | JGI IMG/M metagenome (GOLD analysis project Ga0315289, IMG submission 203452) | Sediment microbial communities from Yellowstone Lake, YNP, Wyoming, USA - YL17G11_40 | ecosystem: Environmental > Aquatic > Freshwater > Lake > Sediment | place: USA: Wyoming | collected...
AGATTGGCCGCCACCGACCTGGGCGGAATTCGCGATACCTTCCTCAGCATGACGCCTTCGGCAGGGCTCCAATCGCATATACTGTTTCTATTCGATGAGATACATCGTATTGATGGTTGGGAAGATTTCGTGGTGGAGCTTTCCCGCAATCCCAGCTGGCGTGTTCTCGTTACCGGATCGTCGTCACGCATGCTCAAAACGGATATCTCGACCACTCTTCGGGGCAAGTCCCTTACCACAACGATATACCCACTTTCTTTTCGGGAATTTCTGAGGTTTCGCGAGATCGGCCCGGTCGATTCGACCGAAGGTCGCGCGCGGTCGGCGGCAGCTTTTCACGAATACCTGACATGGGGAGGATTTCCCCAGGTTGCCCAGGTAACGACGCCTGTCCGAGAGGCGCTTCTCCGGGAATACTTTGATACCATGATACTCAAAGACATTATCCAGCGATACAATGTTTCGCGCCCCAGACAGTGCATCTCACTTTACCGGTATCTGCTTTCGCTCATCGCGAAGCCGTTCACTCAGAACAGCGCACTCAATTATTTGCGGCAAAGCGGGTCTTCCGCGACCGGATCGCTTGTCGCCGATTATATCAACTGGGCCGAGGATTCCTGGTTTCTTTTCGGAATTCCGATGTTCAGCGATTCCCAATCCGAAATCAGCCGGAACTACCGGAAGTGCTATTGCATCGACTGGGGGCTTGCGACGCAGAACAGCCAGGCATGGGACGGGTCGAACTCGCGGGCCTTCGAAAACATGGTGTACATTCATCTCAAAAGGCTATTCCCCCGCGTCAATTATTATCTCACGCGGGCGCGCCGCCAGGAAGTCGATTTCATTGCGGCGGACACCGGCGGAAAACCGGTTGTTGCCGTGCAGGCGTGCATGAAACTCGGCGACGGCGGCGTGCTTGAACGCGAGGTGCCGCCACTAGCGGCCGCGGCAAAATACTTCGGCATCAAAGATGCGCTGCTGATAACCACCGATGAAGAGCGGACCATCGAGCACGAAGGGACCTCCGTGCGCATGGTGCCGGCCTGGCGCTGGATGGCGTGAAATTCCCCCGCTTTATTTCGCGAACTCCTGCTCCGGGCCCCCCATGGTGAAGCTTCCACTCAGCACATTAGCCGGATTTTTCGCATTCGGCTGCCCGCCGGAAAGCCAGAGCGAAAACGCGCCCGGCTCGATGACCCGTTTGTTGCTCCCATTGATAAGCGATAATTGATAGGGCGTCACGCGGAAGGATATCAGCCGCGCCTCTCCCGCGGCCAGATGCACGCGCGCAAAGCCTTTGAGTTCCCGCACCGGCACGGTCACGGACGCCGCATCGTCGTGCACATACAGTTGCACCACCTCGTCGCCGTCACGCTGGCCCGTATTGGCCACCGTCGCGGAGATTATCATGGTATCAAGCGTTGTGGGGGACGCGGGCGCAACCGACAGGCCGCTGTAGGCGAACGTGGTGTAGCTCAGCCCGTGCCCGAACCGGTAGAACGGCTCCTGCGCAAGGTAGCGATAGGTGCGGCCATTGGTCATATCGTAATCGGCGATCATCGGGCACTGGTTGACCGACGCATAGAATGTCACGGGCAGCTTGCCGCCGGGATTATAATCGCCGAACAGAGCGTCAGCCACGGCGTCACCCGCCTGGCCCGGATACCATGCCTCAATGATCGCGTCGGCGCTGTCATTGGCCGCGGGATCGGAAACCGGGCTGCCGTTGATGAAAACCAGCACGAGCGGCTTTCCCGTTTTCGCAAGCAACTTTATGAGCGAGTCCTGCGCGGCCGGCAGGTTGAGGTCCGCGCGGTCGCAGCCTTCGCACTCAATGGGGCTGCCCGCGGACTCGGAGCGCAGGCCCACGGTGGCCACCACCGCATCGGCCAGGCGGGCAAGGGAATCGGCGCGCGCATAGCCGCCGGCGATCGCGGCCGTCACATCGCATCCCTTTTCATATGACAGATTTGCTGCCGGGACTTTCGCGCGCATGCCCTCAAGGATCGTGGTGACATGGGTTGGATCGCCGTTATAATTGCCGAGATAGACCTGACCCCAGTCGGCATGCGGGCCGATCACGGCGATCTTCGCGCTTTTGCTGAGCGGGAGCACGGTACCCGCGTTCTTGAGCAGCACCATGGATTCGCGCGCGGCCCTAAGCGCCAGGTCCTTATGCGCTTGACATTCCACAACACCCATGGGAATGGACGCATAGGGCACCATGGTCGGCGGATCGAACATGCCCAGCCGCATGCGCTGGGTGAAAAGCCGGACAAGCGCGGTGTCAATCACCGCCGTGGCGGCGGCGCTGCCCGATCCGCAGGAGACATCGCAGCCCGCGGCAAAATCATACATCGCGCCGCAGTCCGAGGTGACATACCCGGTGAATCCCCACTCGGTGCGCAGGATCTGCTGGAGAAGGTAGGTATTGGAGCATGACTGAACACCGTTGGGCGCGTTATACGAACACATGACGGACGCGGCATGGCCCTCCATCACGCCCGCCTTGAATGCCGGGAGATAGGTCTGCCGCAGGTCGCGCTCGCTCACGGTTCCCGCGCCCGAATTGCCCGGCCCGGAAAACACGGCGAAATGCTTGGGCGTGCCCACCAGTTTGAGATAGCGCGGATCGTCGCCCTGCAGCCCATTGACGAAAGAGACAACATAGCGCGACGTGAGGAACGGGTCCTCGCCGTAGGTCTCCTGGCCGCGGCCCCAGCGCGGGTCGCGGAAGATGTTGATGTTGGGACTCCAGAATGTCAATCCCTGGTACATGCCGGTATTGCCGTTGCCGGCGCGCGCGGCGGCATGGTGCTTGGCCCTTGCTTCGTCGGAAATGGCCGTGCCGATCCGGTACATGAGCGCTGTGTCCCACATGGCGGCCATGCCGATGGCCTGCGGAAAACTGGTGGCCGCGCCGTTGCGCGCAACGCCGTGAAGGCATTCATTCCAGTAATCATAGGACGGCACGCCCAGCCGCGGGATGGCGGAGGTGGTGTTGACCATCTGCCCGGCCTTTTCCTGCGCGGTCATGCGCGACACCAGGTCGCGCGCCCGCGCCACCGGCGACGCCGCGGGATTGAGATACAGGGGCAGCGCCCGCATGGTGACCGCGAAGACCATCTCGCCGCCGCGCTGGAAATAGAGGACCGTTGCCGCGTGTTTTCCCGCGGAAAGTTTGATGATGCGTGATACGCTCGCGGCAGGATGGATTCCGTCGTTATCAAGCAGCATGGAATCGACAAGGATCCGGCTTCCGTCGTCCGAACGAAGACCGAGCCAGTACGCGCCCTCCTGCGCGACGTCCAGCGTGCACGAAAAGCGCAGGGCGAAATCCGTGTCGCGGCGGCGCATCGACAGCACAAATGAATCGACGCTTCCCGTGAGCACGGGCGTTCCCAGCCGGGCAATGGCGCCAAGGCTGTCCACGGCTGTTTCCCAGTACTCGTACCGGATGTTCTTGACCGTTAGCGAACACGCGGGACAGGCGGCCAGTATGGTGCTGTCGACCAGGTTGATCCTGATACCGGACCCGGTGTCCGCCGTGACCGTCGCATATCCGGGAAAAAAGCCGGTTTTGGCTGCGGAGAGATACGCGAGCGACGATGCGCTGATCAGCAGCGTTTTGGCCGGGCCGCCTGCCGGCGAAATCGCCCGGTTCCGATCGCGCGTGATGAAAAACGAGGCAACGTTGCCGCCCAGCGTTGTCATGCGACCGGTGAGTGCTGACGTTCCGGCAATGACCCGCACCACGAACACCGATGCGGCGCGCGGGACCCTAATCGCCACGGCGCCGTTGCCGCGCGCCGAAGCCACGGTCCTGCCTGCCATGGTGTAAACAAGCAGGCGGATGGCCTGCCCGCCTTCACACGTGGCGACAATGCACCGGTTTCTGAATGCCACCGCCGGCGCGCGGCATGCGGGCGCCGGCGCGGGCAGCGCTGCATTGGGTTCGCCCGCAAGGTCAAACGCTCCCTGCCCATCGCTCTGCGCCGACAGCGTGGAGCCGGCAAGGGAAACCAGGGCGCCGGCAACGGGCCGGTCGCAGGCGACAACGCGGCCGGAATAGTGCACGGCGGCATTGGCCGAAAGCGCGAAGGCGATGGTCGCCGCCATCACACGAGCTGCGAGAGCGGCAGGCCATTGGTCCCTTGATCCGATGCGCATGATTGACCTCCCGGTATACTGCAAATATAGATGATAGCGTCCGGCCTGCAGCGCTGTCAAGGCGGAAGCCGGGCTTACGCGCCTCCTGCAAGCGCGTGGATCCTGCGGCCGTCGCCCGGCGCGCCGATGGACCCCCGGTCGACCAGCGTGCAGGTCCCGGCAAGCGCGCCGGCATTCGTGCGGGGCGGCGGCGTATCGCCGATTAACAGGTGCGCGCAAATATATCCCAGCCGCGAAAAGCCGAAATCAATTGTGGACAGCGGAAACAGGATTGCATTGGATAGATTGTCAAAAGAGAGTATTGAAATGTCTTTCGGCACCCGCACCTTCATGGCCTGAAGCCGGAAGTAATACTGCTGCGCGAAGTGGTCGTTGAGAGCCAGCAGCGCCGTGGGATTACCGTCGGTCAATAATCGGCGCAGTGACGGCGTCCGGGGAAGCCTGCGGCGCCGCACCGATGTGCCGCCGGATCCGGGCTGCACGGCGGCAGCGCGCGGTTCATCCAAGGCGGCGTGCGCCCCGAAAAGCTCCGCGGCTTCCCGGCCGCCCTCATATCCCCACACCTGTTCAGCGGGCGTTTTGGATCGCACAATCGCCGGCGCACCAGGCAGAGCGCGCGCGGTTGCCTCGATGATCTCCATGCGGCGTTGCGTCCAGTCGGTGTACTCCCAGGCATGCACACCGATGCGGGTGTGTCCGCGTTGCACCAGGGCATCGAGAGCCATGCGTACCGCCGCATGCTCGTCCATGTGCAACCGGTACATCAGGCTCGGCGGCCGGGCCGGCGGCGCGAAAATCGCGCCGCCCTCATCCGTGCTGTCGAAATAGACAACGGGTTTGCCGAATCGGGACAACTTTCCTATATGCGACTCAAGCTCCTGCGCGTCGGGTTTGGTGATCGATATGATGGTCCCGGCATACTGCGCGCCCAGAGAGAGGATCTCGGACTCGATCGCATCGATCCCCACCGGCACCGCGGGAAGCGGCAATTTCCCCTGGCTTGCCAGCCCTGCCACGCGCAGACCGAACCCGGCTGCCGCAAGTTCATCCCGAAGCGGCTCAACGAACCGGGAAAGGAACGGGCTGGCGAAAATGTAGTTCCAGTGTTCCACCGAATAAATGATCAGCATGACAATCGGCCCGGCCGGCGCCGCGACAGCGCCATGGCCCGCGGCCATTCCTTGGGGACCGCATATCCATTGCCGGCCTTTTTTATGGACGCGGTTCTCCCTGCGTAAATGTTCGAGGGCCACGCGCGCGGTGACCGGAGAAACGGTAAAGTTCGCGGCGAGCCAAGAAATTTTGGGGGTCGGTTTGCCGGTTTTCCAGGTACCATCAGCAATCATATCGCGCAAAGACGCGCAGAGACGGTCCACGGCGGTTTGTTCCATGTTGCTGCCCGCGCCTTCCGGAGCGCGCGCGCGAGAACTCCGCCTGCCGCGTGCGATACGGATTATCCCTTTTGTCGCGAGCTCATGATACGCCTTCCACATTGTCGGATAAGAGACGCCGGACTCATGGGCGCTGAATTCTATGCCGCGGAGTTGAAAGCCGGGGTCGGCATGCAATCGCCTTTCCAGTTGGGCGGCAAGCTTTTGATAGAGCGGAAGGTTCATTGTGCCGCGTTCCTGTTTTACCTGACCCGTTTCATCCAGAAAGAACCCGGCTCTCTTCCCTTCGTCAATAGCGGCGCCTTTGCGGAGAGTTCGCGGTAGTGATTATGCATTCGAATGTGCATCTCCAATAAATTACTAATCGGCGGAGCAGAGGCTCAGGGACGGAGTCTAATATTGAAATATTGCTCTGCCTTGCGTATATTTCAATCATGCCGCGAAAAGCCAGAATCCATGCCCCGGGAATCATCCAGCATATCATGGCCAGAGGTATTGACGGGAGGAATATTTTCGAGGACGATCGGGACCGGGAGCAATTTCTGTCAACCCTCGGCGCAGAAATGCCGGCAGCCGATTACCGGTGCTATGCCTGGTCGCTGCTTCCCAACCATTATCATATAGTAGTGCGGACAAGCGAGATCCCCCCCGGGAATATAATGCGTTCTGTCAATTCGGAATATGCCGCCCGGCATAATCGCCGACACCATCGGAGCGGCTACCTGTTCCAGGGTCGTTTTAAATCAATAGCCACGCAGGACCAGTCGTATGTCGAGGAATTGATCAGATATGTTCACTTGAATCCTGTTCGCGCCGGTTTATGCAAGACACTTGCAGACCTTGATAAATATCCATGGTCGGGACATGCGGCGATGATGGGGTCAAGAAAATGCTCCTTTCTTGATTCAGCAACGGTTTTGAAAAGATTTGCTTCAGATGTCAAGATCGCCCGCGGGAAATATCGGGATTTCCTGGCAGAAGGGCTTGCCGGCAACATGGCCGACGATGTCTTGAATTCTGTGCGCAAAAGCAATAAAGGCGCAGTAGACATCCACGACAGTACCTGCTGGGTGATTGGCGATCGTGATTTCGTGCAGAAAGTCATTCTGGCGGACAAGGAAAAGCGCATCGCGCTCAGGCGCTATCAGCGAGAGGGATGGGATGTACCTCGGTTGGCTGCATTTGTGGCAAAGACCATGAAAGTGCCTTTTGAAAAAATACTATACTCCAGCAAGCGGACCCGCCAAGCTGAAGCGCGAAAGGTTTTTTGCTTCCTTGGGTATCGCAATCTGGGACTTTCCGCACGCCAACTTGGGGAGTATTTAAACATATCATCATCCGCGGTAACCTTTGCCGCTAAGCAGGGCGAAAGCATTGCGAAGGCAGCAGAAATCAATATTTGAATATTTGACTCCGTCCCTTATTCTCTGCTATTGACATCCCGTCTCTACCATTAGATAATTAATCGGAATTTCGGCCGGTCTTCCATTCCAGGCCCCCCACACTGCCGGACCATCATGATCAAGAGCGTTTCGCGCCATATCATTCTGCTTTTCCTTGCGCTATCGCCGGGGATACGGGGAGCCGAGCGCCTGTACGTCTTCTATCCCACCATGGTGCGGTCCCAGGTGCTTCAAAAGGAATTTTCCAAGACATTCGCAGGCGTCGACGTCATTGTTTTCGGCAAATACGGCGATTTCCGAGCAAAGATCGCGGCGGATTCATCTGCCGCGGTGCTTACCAGGCCCGCGCTTATCGATCAACTGCCCGGATATGAAAAACGGCTCACGGGCGTGCGCGATGGAAAAACCGAGGAAGCATACCGCCTTGCGTCGGTAGGCAAGCCGGTGAAGACGGACAGTCTCGGCTCCATCACCATCGGCGTGCTTGATTTTCTGGGCAAGCAGGGCATGGAGGAATTCGTGTCGTCCATGACCAGGCATCACGCAAAAGTCAAGCGCGTTATGAAATTGGAAGACCTGCTTCCGCTTCTGACGTTCGAAATGGCGCAGGCGATCCTGGTCACCGACGAGCAGATCGCCCTTCTGAAAAAGACGTCAAACCTTGACCTGATCGTCACGCAATTGCCCGGCGCGCAATCCGGCATTATCGCGTTGGGAGCACAAAAAAGCGCATCGCCGGATGCGGTCATCAAGGCGCTGCGGACCCAAACCGTCCTGGGAGTACAACAATGGAAATGATTCAACGTAGCCATCATCGCAGGGAAACGCCGTTGTCGCGTGCCGTCCGTGGCATAGCGATGAGCATCGCGTTATCCTGCATCACAGCCTGGGCATCGGACGCGCTGCTGGTCATACGCGGCGCCGGCCAGGCGTTTGACGAATTCGTTGCAGGCCTTCGGGGCGAACTCGCGCAGGAGTGCGCCATCAGCGAATGGACCGTGCGCCAGGGATCGACCGTACCCGATCTGGAAAAGCGCCTGCAATCGCTGCATCCAAAAGCCGTGGTGCTGCTTGATAATAATGCCATCAACCTGTATCAGCGCTGCTGCGCGGCCCGAAAAGACACCACACTGCCGCCTGCCGCGATCGTATGCATGGGCGTCATGGTGGACCGCGCGATCGCGCAGCTCCCCAACGCATCGGCAATAGCCTATGAAATTCCTCCGGTCACGTCGGCCGTCAACCTGCGTACGGTCATGGGAACGCCGATCAACCGCCTGGGGATCGTCTATCGCGCCGGCATGAGGAATTTCGTGGAACGGAGCGCCGTGCTTTGCCGGAAGGAAAACATCGAAATCGAACCCGTCGAAATATCGGTCCGCTATCTGGGCGGCGCCGCGGAACTGCGCTCCGCGCTCTATACATTATTCAGCAATAAGCATATCGATGCGCTCTGGGCGCCAAACGATATCCAGATCCTGCGTCCCGACCTGATCAGGGAAGCGTGGCTGCCAATGATTGACAAATTCAAAAAGCCGGTGATCGTAGGCGTGGGTCCGCTGGTGGATCCGGACATGGGGTTCGGCACCTTTTCGGTATTGCCCGACCATACGGCGCTCGGTGCGCAGGCCGCGGACCTGGTGCGCCAGGCGCGCGACAACGGATGGAAATTCCCGGCGCCGGCAGTGGAGCAGCCGTTGTCGGTAATCAAAACCATGAACCTTCGACAATATCAGCGATGGTTCGGCGCGCGAAAGGCCGACCTCGCCGGCGTTGATAAAACAGTCAGATGAACCAACGACCCGAACATACGAGGAGCAGTATGCGTTCTCACGCGACAATCCGGAACTTCCCGCTGGCGGCTGCCTGCATTGCGGCGCTTTCGGCAGGGGCGTCCCTGCGCGCGCAGGAAACGGCGATGCGCGACGTTTCGCTTGAAGACCTTTTCAACATCGAGGTCACCTCGGTATCAAAGAAGGCCGAGCGCCTGCAGGACGCCGCGGCATCGGTCTATGTCATTACGCAGGAAGATATCCGGCGCTCGGGCGCGGTGCGCCTGCAGGACGTGCTGAATATGGTCCCCGGCATCTGGATGGCGGACCAGACGCATAACCAGACCATCTCGGCGCTGCGCGAATCAGCGACGCTCTTCCTCCAATCCGTCAATGTACTGCTCGATGGAGTGCCCATCACCTCGCCGGTGACCGGCGGCGTCTTTTATGGCGGTTTGCAGATACCGCTCTCGGAAATCCAGAGGATTGAAATCATCAAAGGTCCGGGCGGCACGGTGTACGGCGCCAATTCGGCCACCGGCATCATCAGCATCTTCACCAAATCCCCCTGGGAATCAACCCGGCCATATGTAAAGATCGCCGGCGGCTCCGGCAGCTACGCTGAACCGCGGGCGGGCTTCGGGTATGCTTTCAATGACCGCATTGCCGTCTCGGGATATGCGGACGGACGATATCTGCGCGGCTATGATAAAAACCCCGATTTCGCGGGCGAAAGCCTGTTTGTGGCCGCCAAAAACATCTTCGGCAGGGACACCGTCTACCACATAGCCAATGCGTTCGGTTCCTCGTTGGAAGGGGAGCATTACGGCATGGTCGCGGGCGTCAAGCTGGCGGCCGATATCTCCTCCAGAATGTCTTTGCGCATCGACCTTTCGGGACAATTCGACCGGGGCCGGGAATATACCTCTCTGGCGTTTCCGTGGCCCGTTGGCGGATTGCCGAAAAACGACAGCGTCTGGCTCCAGAACACCAGCATTGACAACGGTACTGTCAATGCGCGCCTGGATTATGCCTTCGACAGTACGCACCAGCTTTTCTGCCGATCATACGGTACGTATTCCGGTTCTCTCCTCAACCTTGCGCGCTCCGGCAGCCTGCAGTCCGCTTTCGCGATAGCCGACGTGGAAATCCAGGACAACGCGGAAATCTTTGCAACCGCCCGATGGCGGCTCGCGCTGACTACCGGCGCCAACATACGTCCGGTCATTTACGATCTATCCGCCAGCAGGCCGGGTGGATTGACAAAATTCAGCAAGCCGAAAAACACGGAATTCGTGGTCGCGGGGTTCGCACAGGATAAATTGACGTTCGGTAACATGATCGATCTGACCACCGGCATAAAGGCCGAAACCTGGACATTGATCAGCACCACGCCCGAGATCTCGCCCAGCGCCCGCATAAGCGTGCACCCGCGGGCCGATTACACCGTATGGGCCGCGGGCTCGCGCAGCGTCACCATTCCCGGCTATTTGCAAACAAACATCGAATCGCGCCAGATGGGGCTTCCGCCCGCGCCCGGCGACACGGGCCATGGCCGCTGGGTCGCGCTGGTCAACTCCGACAGCATGCGGCCGACCGTCTACCGCACCGCAGAAGCCGGCGCGCGGTACAGCCCGGCGCCTTCGCTCTCGCTGGATGCCGCCGGCTACTATACGACGATCGACGGCAGGATCGACGTGGCTCCCATTGATACCACCATAAAAATTCAGTCGCGATTGACGCCCGGCGAGATCATCAGTCCCGCCTATTATGCGAACATCACGAATGGCCGGCAAGTGGGCATGGAAGGCGTTCTGCGCTACGCACCCGCGTCTCTAGCGCGCACCGAAGTGTCTTATGCCTTGTTTACGACGGCGGTTGAAAAGGCCTTCAACGGCGCCGCCATCTCAGCCACAAACCAAGGCCCATCATGCCCCGAACATGTGGTCCGGTGCCGGATCTATCTGGACCTGCCCATGGATTTTCATGTTACCGTCAGCGGTCTGTGGCATTCGCTGTACCGCCAATCGGCGGTGTATGATTATGCGGCGCAACGGTATCTGTTGAATTCGGAGACGATCGAGTCATCGCCTCATGTCAAGCTGGATCTGTACCTGGAAAAAAGGCTTTTTGCCGGCTCAATGGCGGTCTTTATCTGGGGGCGGGACCTTCTTACCGGCAACCGCATTGAGTCATCAGATTTCTATATGCTGACCTACCCGCATACGGTAAACCGGATGTTCGGCGGCGGCATTTCGTATACGTTCTGATCGTGCCGGTTTTTGCCGGTCCGAAACCCATGGGAGGATTCCATGAAAAATGCACTTTCGATATTCCTGGCCATTGCCGCACTCATCGGCATGGCATGCGACGACCAGGGGCCGGCGCAGCCCGACCTCCTGCAGGTGATGCAGGGAACATTCAAGGGAAAAATCATAAAATTCATATGGGGAACGGACACCCTTATTCCACGCGACATGTTCGTGACGCTTGATCTCCTCGCCGCCGATTCGTTTACCAATGCGGTCCGCGATTCCTCCGGCGCGCTGCTCTTTGACAATAGCGGAACGTGGAGCGTGACTCAAAGCACGGTCACCACTATCGCATCGCGCTGCAACAGCCTGGGCCAACCCGTGCCGTCAGCACAGCAGGACCTGTGCACGCAACCGGCGGCTATCGAAAGGATCACCAACGATTCTCTTGCCATCCCGTTTTCAAGCGTTGCCGGGACCTGCGTGATGATGGGATTTGATCTTTCGGTCCTCGATACCAGCGCATTGCTTCGAATGATGGCCCAGGCGTATAAAATCCCGATGAAACGATCGGCACCATAAATCGCACGGTAGCGGATAGATGACCGCGGCGGAATCTCGCCGGGAGCAACCAAGACCGTCCTTGGATGGCGAATGAAAGGTTAATAACTTTAATAATATAGTTTCCTAATTACTATATTCGTCCTTAAAAATCCGCTATATTGCATACCAGGGAAAGTACCAGCCAAATAAACAGGGGGGATCCATGCGCATTCGAAATCTGCCTGGGACAGCGTATCTGCTTCTCGCGATGTTGCTCGTTTCAGCCTATTCCATTGACGGAACAAAAATCAACGGCCGCGCCGTATCGGTGAACTGGCTGCACCAATATTCGGGATGCGGTACTCCATGTTATGCTGATGGCAGGTGGTCCGGTTCGCTGGACCTGTTTACCATAACCAGCGGCAAAACGTCCAGAGTGGATACGCTTATCAGTCGGTCTGTGGGCTTCTGCTATTCTCCCTCGTTCAATTTGCCCGGGACAAAAATCGCTTTTTATCGGCTGAGCAAAGCGCAGGCAGGTTCTTCCTGCAATACCACGGCAAACGGCGGGAAAAACACCATTTCCGTCATGGACGTCAATAGCCGCGCTATCGTCAACCTGTGCGATCTTCCGGGCGCGCCGTATATGCTGCAAGATGGCTGCGGCGGTCTTGATTGGCCGGCCGGCGACTGGATTTATTACCTGATGCCAAACGGCGGGCCTCTCAACGAAATCTGGAAAGTAAATGCGTCCACAAAGGAAAATTCAAAGGTATGCACCTATTCCTTAGGCGGCGGCAATTTCAGAAGGTTTTCCTTGAATCTTGCCGCAAACCGTATGGGAGTCCAGATCCGCGACGGCAGTTGGTTTACGAGCGATGTGGAGGCGTTTCCCAATGGCTGCAACATTACCACCAGGGCCGGCAGCTGCAACAGCGCCATTTCCGCAAGCGGGGACTACCATGCGAAGTTCGAGGGAAATCATTCGCAGCTCATACTCAAGCTCTATCCGGGCGTAACCGGCGTGAAAGTCCCGGAATCGGGCTATACGCCCTATACGCTTGACATCTTTGCAGCCAGCACTCCGGAGACTCCGTTTGCCCGCGATTGTGAGGGGCTTAGATGGGCCGTCAATTCCGACAAATGGGTACTGCAGCATGTGTCTACAGGCCATGGCGATGATACGCGGTGGGGATCCAACCAGGTCGCATGCAACTGGTCTGAAAAGTTCGCGATCAGAATCTCCAGCAATCCCGTACTGCCCAAAGATGCCGGAGGATGCGGTGATGGTGATTTGCATTATGGCAACTGCCCCGGCGATTTATGGGTCGACGGCGGCGCGGGGAACGCGTGCAGCTATGAGGACGCGTCGGGCGTATGGCATGCGGTTCCCGGGTGCACGACCGATGCGGATTATTTTCCGGTGGCGGCGCCTGCTTCCCGGCATCTCGCTGCTTTCCGCGATGCGAATGGAAATCTCCGCATCGAATGCTCGTTCGCCCGGTCCCGGGTGCGGATCATGGATATGCGGGGAACAACGGTATTCGCAGCGTTTGCATCGGGCAATCTGCTGATGCCGGCAGGAACGATTCCCGCGGGCGTCTATCTGATTTCCGGGCAGCGGGGCGGCAAACGATTCTCAACGACCGTTACTGTTTCGCAATAATGCAAGGGGGAGATCCATATGTTTCGCTTTTTTGCAATAACCATTGTCGCGGCAGCACTTTCCGGCGCGGCAATCCATCTCTTTGCCGCCCCGATAAGCGGGGTGGCGGTGCATACGGCCTGGTGGTGGCCGATTGAGGAGAACAGCACCTGGAGCGGAGATAAATGGCCCCGCGGCAAGCTGGTCGTCGCCCGGATCGCCAATAATCAGGTGACCCGGCGGGACACCATTTTCAACATTGACAAAGGACTGGCCGAATACCCCGCCCTCGATTACAGCGGCACGCGCATCGCGTTTTTCCGCTGGGGGCTGTTTCTGAAAAATCGGGCGGACAATCTGGAATACCAGGTCGTCTCCACCGGAAAGCATTACCTGAGCGTTATCAATATTGACGGCACGGGATTAACCAACCTTATTGAAGTGAGCGCGCCCTGCAAAACGACCCCCAGCGGCGGCTCAAGCCAGGACAACGCGAGCGAAGGCAATGCCGTCATCGATTGGCCTGCCGGCCCGTGGATCTACTACGAAAAGCCGACAAAAACATATGAAATCCGCCGCATTAAATATGATGGTACCGGGGACCAGACCGTGTGCAGCATGGGTTCCGAAATACGTCGATGGGAGATAAGCTGGGACGCAAAGTGGTGCGCATGGCAGAGCCGGGGAACCCGGGTTTTTAACGGCGGGTGCGCATTCCCCGGCCTGGGATCATCAGCGGGAGTAACGGCATGCAATGCTTCTATTTCCTGCGCAGGCGGATTCATCAATCATTATTATGGCGGCCATACCCTGATGGTAACCACGAAATGGGATCATAGCAACAATTCTCTCATTGTATCATCGGGAACGGATCCGTACTGTACCATATCACCAAGTTGCATGTATCTTGGCTATGCGCAACACACCGTGGAGCAGATCCAGCAATGGATCCACGATACGCTTTTCCTGAGCTGCGGCAACGCGGACCTGATCCGCAATGCCGTCAATTCCGAGAAATGGGCGTTGCGGCAGATCGGCTGGGCCGGCCAGGCACAGGATCTTGTCAAAGGAACAAATCAGGTTGCCGTCAACTGGAAGGACAGGCAGGCCATCAACATCTCCCACACGCCGCCTCCGCCCAACTGCGATTGGCCGTATGCGTGGGTCCCGCCGCACCATTCAACCTGCGCCGACGCCGGTGATTTATGGATAGACTGGGGCGGGCAGGCGGGCGTGGGAAAATATGAAGCGGAAGATGGAACGCTGAAGACCATTACGCCCACCGAAGGGACCCTCACCTATATCCCGATGCTTCCGCCGCCGCAAACGCAGGTTTCCGCTCCGGCGGACAAACCGGCGCTTTCGGCCATTTCGATCGCGGCAAAAAAGAACGCGGTGCGAATTGACTTTGCGGATAAGAACAGCCACGCCCTGATGGTCCGGGCCCTCGATGGACGCATGGTGTTGTCGCTTTGGGGAAACGGATATATTGAACTGCCGACAACCGGCATGAACCCGGGGGTGTATGTGGTGTCGGTGACGGATACGCACCGAACCGCGCAGCGCGTTTTTAAAATGTCAATCCTTTAGCCTGCGGCCGGTCTGCCGAAATGCTTGTGCGTGTGCCGGCGCGGACGAATCCACCCCTCTGCCGTCCGCGCGGCGCGGGACAGCGACCACGCGCCCCGCGGCGTCCGACACTCTCAGCAGCACGTGTCCGTCCGCGCTCATGACATAGGAGAATCGAATCCCCGCCGCCGTCACGCGCATGGCCGGGACCGTCCCGCCAACGGAGCGCGGCGGACGGCCGCACGGGCGCGCGCGCGTGATTTTTCCTTTTTTGTAGCAATCGCTGTAGTTCACCGTGACGGTTTGACCGTCGGGAATGACATCGGTCATCACCGTGTCTGCGTTCACCGGTATCCGCACGGTCAGTGGAACCGTATACCAGTCCGGCCGCATGCTTTGCAAAAGCCGCAGCCGAAGCGTAATGTTCGTGGCGGTCTGGGCCAGGACCTCCAGGGACGCGCTGTCCCGTTCCCTGACATACCTGCCGATATTCGCATACGTGCCGATCCACAGGCTGTCTTGACGCGCGTTCGCGTACCGCAGCGTCGTCCGCAGGCCGTCCCGGTTTCCAGGATCGCTGACATCATGCGCAAGAAGTATCAGCCAGTCCTTCTGGATGTGATATTGCGAAGTGTCAAGCTCTCCGCGCAGGGCCTTGTCGATGTTGTCGGGGTGCAGGTACATCTCCCCGCACAGCCTGTCCACGGGATAATAGACAAGAACATACGCTCTGATCTGGCGGTCGCTAAAGGAACAACAACAGGGATGGGCGAAAGACATCGGCACGACGCCGATATTCTTTGTGATGGAATCCCTGCTTGCCACGACTTCGCGCTGGAGCACGGCGGGATCGGTGACAATGCAGAACGGACAGACGTGCGTCATCGAATGGTTGCCGATTTCGTGCCCCGAAAGCGCCAGCTTCCTGAACTCCGCCCATTCCGCGTCTCCGGGATTGACGTAGAAGGTCGCCTTCAATCCAAGACTGTCAAACATCGGCGCGGCGATGGTGCAGTGACTTGGGGAGCCATCGTCGAATGTAAATGAAACCGCGGCTTTTTTTCCTGCCCAATACCGGGCGATCCGGACGCCCTGGCCGGCGATGCCGGTTGCGGTCAAGAGAACAATGCACAGCGCGGGCAGCGATAGGAAAGGGATGTTGATGCGATTCATGCCGGCACCCTCCTTGCCGCCCGCTTGCCGGCGGCCGCCCCCTGCGCTCTAATATACAACGCACCGCTTTGTTGCGATCGGGCTATTGATGCACGACCATGCGGTACCGCGCCGTTTCTCCCTGCGTGCGCAGCCGGACGCACACAACGCCGGCGATTTTCGGAAGTATGGTCCGGTGCATGCCGGCGGCAGCCGGATGCTCGTTGACAACCGCGATTGTCTTGAGCGTTCTGCGGAAGGCCCGGCCGTTGGCGTGCAGCATATCACCTCACCACAACCCTCCGCATCGTGCTCAGCCCGCTATCGGTGACTTTCAACAGATAGATCCCCGGGCCTGAATCCCCTATCGGCAGCGTCACTTCGCCATTATGCATGGTCCGGGAAATTTTGGCGCATGCCCCATCCGCCCTGAAGAGTGTGATGGCGCCCGTGCTTCCCGTCACAATGCGCATGTATCCGGGGAAAACGCGTATACGCGGCGATTTGCGGACGCCGGGAGCCGCGGAGCCGGGCAGCGCCTGGGAGATGTAGGCGCCGGGCGGATAGTATTGTACTCCGCCCAAGGGGAGCCTGGTATCGGGATCGGCAAAACGGACCATGAGATGGTTTCCGCCCCAGTCGTTATGCAGCTCCATGAAAATGCCCTGGCCGCCGGGCGTGACCGTGAATTGCGCCGCCCAGTCGTCGTAGCTCTGGGCGTAAAAATTCCTATAGGTAAAGGCTTCGCCGTTGCGCCACGCGGTGAATTGGGCGATATGCCTCGTGACGATCTGCGCGCGCCTGTTGACATCGCTTGTCAACGTGGTATAGAAATAGGCGTGGAACGGATCATACGTGCTGACATCCGCCCATTTGCCGTCCGCGTCCGTGCGCAGCTTCCAGGTATAGGCGTGGCCATTGACAGTTACGGATTTTCCATCCGCGGGAACGGTCCTGTTCGCGCCGGTATGCAGGTCCCGGATCGCCGCGCCGTCCGCTTCGGGAAGGTTCAATGAGCCGGTGGAGGTTTCGAGACACAGCAGTTCGGTGAGCCAGCCGGCCAACGGCAAGGGCTTAAGGGTTGTCACCATCACCCAGGCCTTGCCGGTGATGCTGCCTGATGTTGCGGTCAGTTGGTATGTTCCCGGTGTGCCGTTGCTGGTGAAAAGTCCGGTTCCGCTGACGGCGCCGCCGCCGGAGACGCTCCAGGCTACCGTCCCTGCAATTGTCCGGCCGAATTGATCGAGAAGTTTAGGCGTGAACTGCACCGTGCCCTTGACCTGCGCATACAGCGTGTCTCTGTCAAAGGCGATGGTTGATAGCTGGGCTGCTCCCGCCACCGTAAGGGCCACGGTCAGCATGATGGGCGTGGAGCCGCCGGTGATCGTCACGGTCGCATAATATATGCCCATGGAAAGCCCGGCGGTAGTGGCCGTAATGCGGATGGCCTGGCCGGCGCCGGTCCCCTCCACCGCCGAGGCAAGCCATGCGGCATTGTCACTCACGGAGAGAGTGGGCGATCCCTGGGCAAAGGTCACGGGCAGCAGTTGCGTGGGCGAAACTCCGCCTCCGAAATCGGCCGTCAATGTTGCGGTGTCAACCGACAGCCTGGCCGTGGGAGTATATCCCGGCATGATGGTCCATTTGCCGTCGATGCCTTCGTACCTGCCCGGGTGGCCGGTGATATAGAAATCACCGGCGCAATTGCCATAGCAAAGAACCCCGTCCCCGTAAATGCGCAGGTTGCCGCCAACGCACAAGGCTTCGCGGTCTATCCAGTTCATGAGCACCGAGTTGCCCCCGCGGCCCAGGTTGCCGGCATGCCCGTGCCAGCCCATGCTCTGCGTGATCCATTTGTCGGAATTCACGGACCAGCGGATGACTTCGCAGCCGATGACCGTGTCCACATCCTCTGTTGTAAAGCACATGTCGCGGTTCCAGTCGGCCATGTCCCACAGCGACGGCTTGGGCTCCTGTTCCTCCGGCTGCTGGAGCTGGTCATTGAGCTTGTATACCCAAATTTCGCAATGCCGTCCGCCCATGTAGTGGCCGGCATAGCGGCCGCTGCCGGACACGCCCACATTGCATGCAGGAAAAGAAGACAGGACGCTGAATCCCGGCACGCTGAAAACTGCGTTCTGCGAACCATAGGCCTGGATCGCGGCGCCGCGTGCATCGAGCGTCATGGTAAGCCTGCGCGCGTACGACCCGCCGCAGTTGCCGACGGAAAGGTCTTGGCCGGTGGTCACGTTTACTTTGCGGATGTTTGAGCCCTGCGAAACATAGTAGACCCAGTCTCCCGCCGGCCAGTCGATGCCCGCTTCGGACCCGGGCTCGTTCTGCAGCTGGACGACATTGCGTATGCTGCCGTTCGCCTCTATCACCGAGATCCACCAGGAACTCCGCGAACCGTAGAGCGAGTCGGTTCCGGTCTGCCCCACGCCGAGAAACGCGGTGATCGGACTGGTCCAGCCTTCAAGGGTATTGCGGATATTGCTGCGATAGATGCCAAACCGGAAAAACGCCACGCGCGTTCCGTCCCAGCTTATGGCCGGGTACTGTCCGATGCCCCAGAAAACGGTGTCGCATTTGACAACCCTGGAGTTGGTGATGGTGAATTTGCATATCCGTCCTTTCATGGCGTCGTTGTTGGACTCCAGCACGATCGGCTGCCAGTTTCTCTCCCCGTTCCGATACGCGGCCGACACCAGAAACCCATCGGCGGCATAGGTGACGGAAGGTGGAAGGCATGAAAAGAGGGCCAAAAGAGCAATGGGGAAACGCACGGTGAAGAAGAAGCCTGGTTTCATGGCAAGTCCTTTTCAGACGGATATCGGAGTGCGGAAGAAGTAAGTTCTCGGTCATTAACATCTACGTTTTTTGCGCAGATATCTCTATGGAGATCGCTAATTTTGGAGTATGCATTCCGGCTGGACCCTGGCTTCTGGCATCTGGCCACTCCGGCGCAGCCGGCTTAGGAAAGAGATCCCCGGTCCCTTCCGCGCGATCATTGTCCATTTTTGAAAAATATTCCGGATCACTTGCCCATGCATAGGTTTATCGGCAACAACCTGATCGGTTATGCATATTGAATGGCGGCTGTGGCGTTTGGCAGGCAGAAGGCCCGGTGCCGAAGGTATTACCTTATCTCAATGAAAGCGGCCGGACGATTGTTTTCCCCTGCGCCGTGACCTTGACAAAGTATACCCCGTGCGCAAGGTTTCCAAGGGGTATCGTGCACAGGCCGGGTTGCGTTCCTGAAAGCGACCGCACAACCGAACCGTTGGGCGCGACGATCGCCACCGCATGGCGGCCCGGCGCGGCAATCCGGACATTCACCCGCGAGGCTGTTTGACCGATGGCAATCATGTTCCCACTCTTCAAAGACGGTTCGGAAATCTTTGCGTTTACGACCGGCGTGCCGTCCGCGGAATGAAAGAGCATGTTGTCGGGAATCCGGCGCTGCATGCCGTCGGGCCCGGCGATCCAGGCGAATACCCAGAGCGTTGCCTCGGGTGTCGACAGATCGAGGTTGATGGTGTGCATCCCCGCCGCGAGCGTTTTGATCGCCATTTTGGTTATCGCCTCATAATTGTCGGTCGCGGAAATTGCCGTATCGCCGTCAATTTTCAAACAGTTGTTATAGAAAGAACTCAATTTGATTTCATAGGCGCCTGATACGGGAATAGACAGGTATCCCTTGAAACGGATGCCGCATGAGGTCCCGCGATTGGAGAGATCGAAATTGCGCACCACACCGGTCTTGACCGGCGTGCCGGTAAACGGAGGCACCACGCTATAGCCGCACGAAGCATTATAGGTTTCATAGACCAATCCGTGGGCCAGTCCCCGGTAGGTAAACGCTGCCGTTGCGCTGCCGGCATGGGCGGGAGCCGCTTTGTCAAGAACATTGCGCACGGCCAAGGTATAGTTTGTTCCGGCGGTCATGGAACCGGTCGTCAGGGTCGCTTTTCTGCCGTCGGACGAAAGAGCGGCCCCGGTAACCGTCCCGCCCGACAGCGTGTAATTGCCGGCGGTTTGCGCGGTGGCCTGATCGAGGGGTTCATCGAAGGTGACGATCAGGGAGGTCGGGCCGTTGTCCGCGTCAACCGAAACGATCGCAGCGCCCTGCGCTGCGATCGGCGTGGTTATCGAAGCGCTTGCTTTTGCGGATTCGGTGTTGCCGCGGTTGATCGCGGAAACGGTATAGGCATAGGCCGTGTTCTCGCTGAGGCCGGAGTCGGAATAACTGAGCGTCGGGGAGGTCCCGACCTGCGTTCCGTTGCGATAAATGATATAGCAGAAAACGCCCGATTCGGCATCGGTTGACGCGCCCCAGGTCAGCTTGACAGCATGCGCGCCCAGCGCCTGGGCCTGCGGATTGGCCGGCGTTGAGGGCGCGGTGAGGTCGCGCGGCACAACGGGCGGAACCGCGACCCAATTGCCGTTGCGGTCCATGTAGCTTTCCGGATTCGGCGCGCCGCTGATCCAGACCTCGCCGGCGTCGTTGCACCAACCGTTGCTGGCGGCCTGGTTATTGGTATGGAAAACATTCTGGTTGGTTTTCACGTTGTGCACCACCATATCAGCCCATCGGTCATACCCATCATCCGCCAGTCCTGAAGAATAATTCTGCGTGATCCAATTATCGGAGTTCGCGGCCCAGCGGATCCTCTCGGAACCGCCCTGCACGCCTTGTGAGCCGTCGTCAGTCGCCGTGATGCCGTTGTAGGTTTTGAAATAGGTCGTCTCGTGATTGCCATAAAGATAATGGGCGACGCGGGCGCCGCTGACCGACATGATCGTATTGCATCCGCCGGTGCCTTGATTGTGGGACAAAGGATTATTTACATCGCCGCCGGCCGGAGGAAAATTGAAAATGGACGTATTCGTATACGGGCACAGTTGCCCGCCGGCGAACCGGGCGTCGGCGCTCATGGAAAACCTGCGGAAAAAGGGCGCGTATTCGCTATCAGAAGGATTGCTGGAAGGCCCGAAGAAATAACTCTTGTCCCGCACGAACTTGACAACAAATTCATTCAGCAACGGGTTTTTATAGTTCACCCGCCAGATTTCCCACGTGAAGCCGGGCTTTTCATAGTAAATCCAGTCGCCGCTGGGCCAGTCAAGCGCGGCGATGTGCTCTTCATTTCCGTGGAGACCAATCACATCCACCATGAGAAGATTTTTCAAATTGCCGCCGTCGATATCCATCACCGACAGCCAGTTGGTGTCGGGCAGCCAGTTCGGGTTGGGAAGCGGGCCCGGCCGCTGCACCCAGGTCAGGTTGGCGCCGCTCTTGACTTGCGATACGCCCCAGCGCCAGAAGGCGATGTGCTGTCCGTCGAGGCTGATGACCGGATAATCCGCCAATCCGCCTTGCGGGTAATCAAAAATCGTGGTGGGACCGCTGACCGAGGTGCCCGTCAGAGTGTATTTGACCATTGAGCCTCGCATAATGGTGCCAACGGATCCGTCGACATTCTTGAATTTGCCGAACACCGATACGATGACGCCGTTGTCGGCGGCCGAATTGACGACCGCTGCCGCGAGAATCGCGGCGCACATGGCGCGCACGAGAATGCCGCGTGTTGACATATGCGGTTTCCTTTCAAAGAATTGGTGAACTATCGGCATGCGAAGCATCATTGCACGAAGACCCGCGGTGCGCAGCACAAAACGCACATGGAAACGAATAGGGCTTTCATGGATCGCCACGGACCTTTACCTGACCAGCGCCTTTTCCGTCACGGTGCGGCCGCCGCTGAAGAGTCGCACTACGTAAATCCCCGGCGCGAAACCCGCGGCATCGATCGAAATGGCCCGGCTTCCCGATCCTCTTTGCACAACCACAGGTACTCCCGCGGCATTGAATACGGTGACGCGATACTCCGCATTGTCCAGTCCGCAGATCAGAATCGCTTTTCGCCACGGACGCACGATCGGGCGAAGCATCGGGCCTCCGGTCTGACGATCTATCGGTTCGGCAATCAAAGCTGACGGCGGCGGATAGACCCATGCCTGTTCCTGCCAGTCCGGACCCGCGACCCAGGGGGTGTCACCGTACTCATAAGCGCCCAGGTCCGGGGCCACGCCTTTGTACGTGTCCACCCACCCCGGAATGACAACTCCTTTGTCAATTGCTTTGGTCGAGAGCGCCGTGAGCGTGTAATCGCGTTTCCGCGGATTCGTGAATTTCCAGGGCGCCGTGTCGCTTTTTGCCCACAGGTTGTTTCTATTCACGGGCGTGGGCCAGGGCTGGCCGTTATCGTCAAGCATGTACTGCCAGCCGGCGCGCAAAGGTTCCCAGACGGTATCGATCACCGTATTATTAAAGCACATGGACTCCTCTCCGCCGTAATAAGAAAAGGTGAAGTCGCAGCAGCGCATCACGACCGGGCCGCCCGGCGACATCACCACGGACGAATCGCCCTGATAAAAGACATTGTGATGGACCTTCCAATTGGTGGCGCCAAAGTCTTCCTCCAGGCAGGTACTACCCACATCGATGAACGCGGCATCATGAAAGACATTGTAGGAAAGGTCACCCCCCTGGCTGGATTGCATGGCAACCTGGCCGGTCTCGCTGAGATAGGAAGAGGTGGCGAACTCGTTATACATGATCTTGATACCGTCCTCGCCTTTGGCCCCTGCTGTATTATTATACGCGCAACCGACCTGAACGCTTGCCCGGTTGTTAAATGCGAAATAGCTATGCAAGACGCGAGCTCCGCGCGGCCTGTTCGCGTCGGACCAGTCTCCATTGTCCGGGACGATAAGGACGCCGCCATGGTAGGTGACGGAATAATCGCAGGAGGAAATACGGCAATTGGTGACCGTATCGAAATTGCCGCCGATTACAACGCCGGAGTTGGCTGAACCGCGCACCAGGCATTTGCGCAATACATTATTGCTTCCTCCAAGGTAAATGCCCAGGTGGCCGTCGCCGACATTCTGCTGGATCTCCCAGGAGACCCCCAACTCATCGGGCATGGGAACGTCGTCGTGGGTGACATACTTGAATTGACAATCCTCGATACAGCAACGCTGCGCGTCTTTTGTCGTCAGAGAGGCGGCGATGACGCGCAGCTTCCGGAGATTTATATACTGCTTGCCGGTCAGATCGAATCCCAGCGTGCGCCGCTTGGCCTCCACCAGGTGGCTCGAAGGATTGCCGCCCCCGGGCACCCATAAGTAAAGGGTTTGCGTGGTACTGTCGCGATACCACTCGTTGGGGGCGTCGAGCAGCGCGAACACATGGGAAATCCAGCCGGGCCCGCCGCCGTTTTGCTGCGACATCGGATTGATCCTGCCGGCGGTAATGTTGGTAGTGCTGGAGGTCGACGTCGAGCCGCTGATCAATGCCGTGCCAATCCAGTAGCCTGCCTGAATGGTCAGAAGTCCGCCTTTGAAGAAATCGTTCGGATGATTGAAAAGCGCGGCGGGCATATCTCCACCGTTCGACACGGTGTGATCATAGCTTGAGCCGACCTGGCCGTAGCCCGCATCATTGGTGGCGCCAAAACAGACCCGTTGACTTGTTGCAACCGGTTCTGCCAGCGTGTGCCATCGCCTCCGGTCGACCACGCCGAAGCCGCCGCCGCACCAGAGCATATCCGGGGATTTGGGATCGTCTACATTGGGCGTGCGCGCGTTCCACGCCATTTTCCCATCGACAATGATCTGGTTGTGGTATATTCCCAGGTTCCAGGGCATGTTTGCTTTGTAAATATTGCCCGAGTGCTGCGTCCAGCCGGTGACCGGGTCGGCGCCGCTGATGTAAACGAGGTCGCTGCCATATGCTTCGAAGCTGATGGGCGCACCGGATGTGCCGGAATTCGCGGGCTTGACTGTTTCGCGATAGATTCCCTGCCGGATCAGACAACGTTCGCCGGCCTTTATCACCGCGGCGGCTTTGCCGATGGTGGCAAAGGGGGTGTTGAGCGACGTTCCATTATTTCCGTCACTGCCCGTGGTTGACACGTAGTAGGTCGTCTGGGCCTGGGCGGCAAGCGGGAAGAAGGCAGCTAAAGCGCTTAACATTAAAGAACCACCGGGATGCTTTTCCATAGAAGCTCTCCTTTCTTCTTACATAAAAGGAATGCCAGCACCTTTTCTTTTCAACATCTCACCGGCACGTTATGCTTGTCTTGCCGCAGCCCCCGCTCAGTGCAGCGGGGCAACGACAGGCGACTCCGCGACGGCGCCCGCGCCGCTATCGGATGACAACCCTCTGAGTTCTGCATGTTCCGGCAGCGCTGATTTTCAGCACATAAACTCCATTGCCCAAATGAGCGGTTGGCACCTCAATTTCTGCTCCATGCATCTCCGCGCGTGAAGCGACAATGACCCCATTCGCGCGCGCGATCGACATGCTCCATGCGGCGGGTTCCGCGATCCGTATCGCGATGCGCCTGCCGGTGATTCTCACCCGGTCGCCGGCTGCGGCAAGAGGAGTCGCGCGCGAATTGGCGATTGTCGGCCCTTGGCCCGGCGGAAAATACTGGACATTGACAGGAGCCTCTTTGCTTATCGGGTCAATAAAACGCACCGACATCCAATTGCCGCCGTAATCCTCGTAAAGCTTCATGAGCATTCCATTGCCGCCGCCGCCAAGTGTAAATTGCGGGCCCCAATCCTCGAATGTGCTGGTGGCCCACGGCCGATACGTGAGAAGGTTTCCGTTTTGCCAGGCGGTGAATTCGTCGTCGTGCGTACAGATTATCTGCGCTTGCCGCGGCCGGGCGCTTGCCAGAGTGATATACCAATAGGCGACCACGCCCTCTTTGCTGTCGTCATCCGCCCAGATCCCGTCGGCATCGGTGCGAAGTTTCCAGGTGTAAACATTACCGTTGACCGTTACTTGCTGTCCGTCAACGGGGAACTTCCTGCTTGCGCCGGTATAATTGTTTTCGATGCCCGACGCGTCGGTTTGCGGCAGATAGGGGGAACCTGCGGCGGTTTCCAGGCAAAGCAGTTCTTTAAGGTTGCCGGTCGCCGGAAGCGGCTTAAGGGCGGTAGCATTAATCCACCCGGTGTCGGAGAGTCCGCCCGAAGCTGCGATCACCCGGAAGATCCCCGCCGTGCCATTGCTGGTAAAAAGGCCGGCGCTGGATATCGTTCCGCCGTTGTCGACGCTCCAGACCACCGTTCCCGCGATGCTTTGATTAAACTGATCGCGCAAAACGGCAGTGCATTGAACCGTTCCATTCGTCTGAACGCCCATAGTGTCGCGCGCCAGATTCACCGCGGCCGGCCGGGGAGTGCCATTGACGCGAAGAGATACAAAAAACCGGGCGCGCAGCGTTCCGCCCGAAACAATGACGCTGCCGGGGTAATTTCCCATGGAGAGCCCGGCAATGTTCGCCGACAGGCGAACGCCCTGCCCCGTTCCGCTGCCTTCAACGGTCGCCGTAAGCCAGCCCGCGTCGTCCGTCGCCGAAAGGGCGGCCGCGACAGCGCCCTGCCCGAAAGTCAAAGACACCAGTTGCGAAGCGGGGTTTCCGGCAGCCGAATCGGCGGTGATCTTCACCGTATCGACGGACGATCTCATCGGCAGGTTGGGCATGGTCCGCCATACGCCGGCCGTGTCTTCCATTTTGCCGACGGCGATATCCGTAATAAAGAAATCTCCGGCGCAGTTGCCGTAGCGAATGCCGCTGCTATAGCTTCTGGGATTTTCCGAAGCGCAAAGCGCCTCATGATCGATAAAGTTTATGAGCACCGAATTGCCGCCGCTGGAAAGGTTTCCCGCATGTCCGTGCCAGCCCATGCTCTGCGTAAACCATTTGTCTGAATTCACCGCCCACCGTATCACCTCGCAGCCTATCACCGTATCCACATCCGCTCCGGTAAAGCACATATCGGGATTCCAATTTGCCGCGTCCCAGAGCGACGGACGACGCACCGAGGGATCGTTGGCAAACCAGACTTCCAGGTGTCTGCCTCCCAAGTAATGGCCGATCATGGCGCCGGATGGAGAAATGGAAATATTACATGCGGGGCAAGTCACTGCACGCGAAAGCGACGGCAGATTGAAAACCGAGTTGGTGACGCCCATGATCTCCGATGCGAGTTTGGCGCCGTCGAGGGTCATGGTAAACCGGCGCATCCAGTTGCCGCCAAAACTGGCCACCTCTTCATCCTGGCCGTTGATGGTATTGACACGGCGGACAGTGGAGCCTTCGCGACCCGCGGCCGGATTCGGACATGCGTAGTACACCCAATCGCCCACCGGCCAATCGAGGCCGTTTTCCCCGCCGGGCCGCACCGGCAGCTTCACGAGATTGCGAATGCTGCCATTGGCCTCTATGACCGACACCCACGCATCGTTCCAGGCGCCGTACAGGGTATCGATCCCCGATTGCCCCACCGCTATGCGGGTAGTGACCGGGTTCTGCAATCCCTCCAGCGTATTTCCTTTGGCGCTGCGGTAAATCCCATAGCGGAAAAAGGCCACGCGCGTGCCGTCCCAACTTATGGCCGGAAACTGGCCTATGCCGTAAAAGATCGTATCACATCGGACCAAATGTGAATTCTTGATGGTAAACCGGCAGATCCTTCCCTTCATGGCATCGTCGTCGGATTCCGGAACACTCGTGCGATATGCCGCGGACACCGCAAAGCCGTTGGCGGCAAAAGTTCTGGGTTGCAGCAGCATTACAACTGCGACGATTCCCGCCATGATCGCCTGGGCTGAATGTCGGCGGAATTGGCTTGCCGGCCCTTTTCGATGGACAAAATGCATGGAGATTTTCCCTTCTGTGGCTTATCCTGCGCGCCGGCATCGTTTTTAAGATCGCCTCCTTGCGCGCGTTTTCCCGGCCCGTGCGATGACGATCAGATCATCTCGCAATAGTCAACATCTCTTCATGGACAACGCCGTGCCCTGATGCCCGGACCAGATAGGTCCCCTTTCCGACCATTCCCCGATCGAGCACCACATTCCCTTGCGCCGCCCCGGAAAAAAGGATTCTTCCGCGCATGTCAATTACCGATAGCGCCCACACGCCGGCCCGCGGAAGGTCGATATGCAGCCGTCCGGCGGCGTCCGTCCGCGCGGCCGGCATTTTTCCCCGGGAAGAGGGTTGCGCCGCGTACAAATCGTTTGACACGGGTGTCACCAATGCCGTGTCGCCAAGCGTCCAGTTAGCCGGCTTGCTCATCTGATGCCATACGCCTGAGGTGTCCTCCCAGGCGTAGTCGTACTGAGCGAAGGGCGGCATTACCCAGAAATCGCCATCGCTGGCGTTCACGCTGGGCACGCCGTTGGGGTCGCAGGTCTGGCCGAGCGGGGTCGGCTTCGGGTTTCTCGAAGTCATTATCGCTTGTTTGTCGATCCAGTTTAGGATGAGTTGGTTACCCCCGGCAGCCCAGCAGTTGTAGACCCAACAGAGTTCCAGGCTGTACCATTTGTCGGAGTTGGCGGAAAAATTATGCACATCGACCCCGGCATCGGCGCCCATGGGGAATCCGGCCCAACTCGAAGCCAGAATGG
>Ga0315289_10002645_pt1 | contig 27393 bp, 25 predicted proteins | sample YL17G11_40_MG_FD_203452 | JGI IMG/M metagenome (GOLD analysis project Ga0315289, IMG submission 203452) | Sediment microbial communities from Yellowstone Lake, YNP, Wyoming, USA - YL17G11_40 | ecosystem: Environmental > Aquatic > Freshwater > Lake > Sediment | place: USA: Wyoming | collected...
TTCCCGACGCCGAGAGGGGACGAAACTGTAGAAGATGGGTCTGAGCGGCTCGCCCTGCCCGGTCACTTCAGTCTCTCCTGCCCTGCGAAGGCCCGGCAGGGCGAGAGCTGGTCGAGGATCTCCTGGTCTCCTGGGAGGAGGGAGTCCGTTACCATGCGTGCGAGGAGTTCCCCGAGACCGAGGCCGAGCATGAACCCCTGGCCGCACATCCCGATGGCCATGAGGTAGCCCTTCGGCTCGGACGCCCAGCCGACGAGCGGGGAGCCGTCGGGCGTCATCGGGTAGAGGCCGCGCCAGGTCCGCCGGACGCGGGCCTGGGCGAGGCGGGGCAGGAGGTCGACCATCCGGCGAGCGACCGCGGGGAGGAACTCGCTCGTCTCACGCCGGTCGTCCCCAAGGCGGCTCGGCTCCGGCGTGATGCAGAAGACAACCTGTCCGCTCGCGAGCTGGTAGAAGTAGTTGTTCGCCGAGCCCGGACCGGGCCGGATGTCGACGACCATCGGACCGAGGAATGGGGCAACAGGCTCGGTGATCCCCGCCTCGTGCGAATCCGGGGTCACCGGGTGGTCGAAACCGAGCAGGGCTCCGACGGACCTCGCCCAGGGACCGGCGGCGTTGAGGAGGGCGTCCGTCTCGTAGCGGCCTCTTGAGGTCTCGACACCCCGCACCCGCCCGCCCGCGACCTCGATCCCGGTCAACGGCTCCTGGAAGCGGAACCTCGCTCCGGCGCGCTTCGCCTCGTCGTAGAAGGCGTGGCCTGCGAGGAGGGTCGAGCAGTGCCCGTCGTCCGGAGAGAACGTCCCTCCGACGAGCCCCTGGGGATTCAGGTCGGGCACGACGTCCAGGAGGCGGGCGCGGTCACGCCAGTCGATGTTCAGGCCGTAGCGGTGCTGAACGACAAGGAGGTCCTTCAGGAACCGCTCCTCCTTCTCTCGGTAGGCGACGAACGTGTACCCGCCCCTCGTCCACTCGATGTCGTGGCCGTACGTCTCCTTCCAGGTGGAGACGATTTCGAGCGTGCGTAGGCAGAGGCGGATCTTCGCCGGATCGGAGTGGGTCGCGCGGATCCCTCCGATGGCTGCCTTGTTCGAGCCCTGTCCTTGGCTTGCGAACGGGTCGAGGACGAGGACCTGGACCCCGGCGCGCGCCATGGCCAGCGCCGCCGGGGTCCCCACGCTCCCGGCTCCAGCGATCACGACGTCGTAGCGCTCAGGCATCCCTGGCCTCTTCTCCCCCGGCGAACGTCCCGAGCGGGACCTCGACGAACAGGGGCCGCGGGATGTTCGGCGTGACCTCCTCGTCCGGGACCCCCTCCTCCCGGAACAGGTGCCGGATGAGCGCCGAGCAGGTCTTCCCCCCGCAGGCTCCCATGCCTGCCCGGGCGACTCCCTTGATCTCGTTCAGGTCGCGGTAGCCCTTGCGGATAAGGTCGCGGATCTCCCCGGCCGTCACCCGCTCGCAGCGGCAGACGATCGCGTCGTCGGTCAAGGACTCAAGCGAGGTCGGCAGGGGCGCCTCGGCCCACGCCGGCTGGAGGCGGATCCCGGAGACGAGCTTCGCGGCCTCCCTGGGGGTCTCGACCTGGACGAGGACGGTCCGGTTGTTCCGAGGGAGAGCGCGGACGCTGACAACGGGCGCCTCTCCCAACTTCTCTCCGCGCCGGTCCGTCACGGTCACCCTCTCGCCAGGGCGGACCTTGCGCTCCCCGAACTCGAAGGCGAGGGTGACGGTGGGCTTCTCCCGGTCCCTGCGGTAGTCGACGAGGGTGACCGCCAGCCCGGGGCAGACGACGACGCAGCGCTCGCAGCCCAGGCATGCCTTGCCAGCGCGCGCTCCGACGAACTGCGGGAGGGAGCGAATGTCCTCTCCCTCGATCCGCAGCAAGCCCTGCGGACACACCGAGGTGCACGGGTTGCAGGGGATCTCCTGAACGCAGTGCAGGACCGGAATGACGCCCTCCTCCTCCTCTGGGACCTGCTCCTCGACCGTGCGCCCGGGGCGGGCCTTGAGGACGGCCACGGTCTTCTCCCACGCGTCTGGGACCCTCTCGGTCGTTGCCCCGAGGCGGCAGGCGACCCGCCGCCCGGCGATCCGTCCGGAGAAGATCGCGGCCGACGCCTCAGCGATCTCCTCCGCGTCCCCGGCGGCGAAGACGGGGAGGCCGAACTCCTCCGCCTTCCTTGTGAATTCTTCCACCGGGTCCAGGCCGACGGCGATGAGGACCGTGTCGCAGGGGAACGTCCGCTCTGTCCCTGGCACTGTCCGGAAGCGCGCGTCGACCCGGGCGATGGTCACGGACTCGACGTCGTCCCTTCCGTTCGCCGAGAGGATCGTGTGCGAGGTGTAGATCGGGACGCCGAGGCGGGCGAGCTTGTCCTGGTGGACTCGGTATCCACCGCACTCCGGCAGGGCCTCCACGAGGCCGGCCACCTCGATCCCGGCCTGCAGGGCGTGATAGCCGGCGATCAGACCGACGTTCCCCCCGCCGACGATGAACAGGCGCTCCGCCGCCTTGACGAGGTCTCGGTTGACGAGGGTCTGGAAGGCCCCGGCCCCGTAGACGCCCGGAAGCGTGTTCCCCCTGAACACGAGCGACTTCTCCCGCGCGCCGGTCGCTGCAAGAAGGACCTGCGGCGTGACCAGGACGTAGCGCGTTCCGCCGCGCAGGACGCCGACCACGCGGTCGCTGAAGACGCCAAGAGCGGTCGACTCGAGCCACACCTCGGTCCCCCCTCCCGCGCGGACCTCTCTTTCGAGGCGCTGGGCAATGTCGATCCCTCGCGTCCCGGCGTAGACGGCCTCGGTGGAGCCGAAGAAGCGGTGCGTCTGCAGGACGAGCTTCCCCCCCAGCCGCTGCTTGTCGTCGACAAGGAGGGAGCGGACCCCGTGCAAAGAGAGCTCGACCGCCGCCGACATCCCAGCCGGGCCACCGCCGAGGATGAGCACCGGGACGGAGACCGTCTCGATCGCGTGCAGAACGGGAACGGCCTCCGACTTCGGCAGGACGGGGAGTCCCTCCATGGGCTTTATCCTCATCCGGTGCCGAACCTGGGTCATGCACGCCTTGACCGGTCTCCCGTTGGCGACGACCAGGCACTGGGCGCACTGGCCGTTGGCACAGAAGAGTCCCTGCGGGGCACGGTCCTTGGGGTGGTGGCCGAAGGTGCGGATGCCGCACGCGACGAGAGCGGCAGAGATCGTCTCTCCTTCGTAGGCAGGGAGGGGCTTGCCGTCAAACTCGATCGTGAGGGGTTTCCCGCGCTGGGGTCGGAGGATGGGGTGGTCGTCGATCCGCATCAGGTCCTCGCGCTCCTTTCGCTCCCCCAGGGCCGCGGGAGCCGGAGGCGCGGTAATCCTATGCCATGGCAGGAAGACGTTCAATGCTCTGTGCGGTAGGGGGCCTTCCCTCGAAAGCTCCTCGCCCGGCGGGTAGACTCTCGCCCCAAGCGAGAGGAGGCGGTATGGACAAGAAGAGGGTCGCGTTCCTGCGTCGGTACATGGAGACGGTCTGCCCCTCCGGGTATGAGGAGGAGGCGTCGCGCGTCTGGCGCGAGGAGGCGGATCGCTTCGCGGCCCGCACGTGGGCCGACTCACACGGGAACTCGTTCGCGGTCGTGAACGAGAAGGGGAGCCCGCGGGTGATGCTCGCCGGCCACGCCGACGAGATCGGCCTCATGGTCACCTACGTCGACGACAACGGCTTCCTCTTTTTCACCGGGATCGGCGGTTGGGACCTGCAGGTCCTCCCCGGACAGAGGGTCCGCATTCAGGGCGCGAAGGGCGCCGTCCTCGGCGTGATTGGGCGCAAGCCGATCCACCTCCTCCAGGAGGAGGACCGAAAGAAGGTCGTGCGGATGGAGGACCTGTGGATCGACATCGGGGCGAAGGACAAGGCGCAGGCTCTGTCCGCCGTCTCTATTGGTGACCCCGCCGTCTTGGACTACGGCTTCGAGGAGCTGCGCGGCGACCTCGTCGTCAGCCGGGGGTTTGACGACCGCGTGGGGGCGTTCGTCGTCTTGGAGGCCGTGCGCCTTCTTGCCGAGATGGCGCCCAAGGCCGCCGTGTACGCGGTGGCCACGGTGCAAGAGGAGATCGGTCTGCGCGGGGCGGTGACGAGTGCGTTCGGGATCGATCCCCAGGTGGGGATCGCCGTCGACGTCGGTTTCGCCACCGACACTCCAGGGATGGGCGACGAGAAGAAGAAGGTCGGTGAGGCGGCGATGGGGAAGGGGCCGATCGTCTCTCGCGGTCCGAACATCAACCCCGTCCTCTTCCGCTTGATCCAAGAGACGGCCAAGCAGAGGAAGATCGCGCACCAGATCGAGGGCGCTCCGCGCGGGACCGGGACCGACGCGAACGCGATCCAGCTCTCCCGCGGCGGGGTGGCGACAGGCCTCATTTCCGTCCCCAATCGCTACATGCACTCCCCGTGCGAGATGGTCCACCTGGGGGACCTGGAGGGGGCGGCGAAGCTGATCGCGCATACCGTGGTCCGGATCGACAAGAAGACAAGCTTCATCCCCGCTTAGCGGGGTGGGGGATAGGGAACGGGGCCCGGGTGAGCGGACCCCGCCCCCTTCACGGATCGTGGTGGCCATGTTCTTCCTTGATCCGCGGCCAGTCGCTGGGTATCGTCACGCCGTCAGGGGAGCTCACGAAGGTGGGCTGAGAGGAGGTGTGGAACCTCGACCCTTCGAACCTGATCTGGACAATGCCAGCGCAGGAAGATCGATCGAGTCTGCGACCCGCCCCTGCCGGCGGGTCGATCGCTTGGAGGAGGATGGGGCGCGCCCTTGGGCGGCGTTGGCCCGTCCTCTTGGTGGTGTTTGCCCTCGCCCTCCTCGGTCTTGCCTTCTACTACCCTCTCGCCGTGGTCCTTCGGGAAGGAGTGTGGGAGGATGGGCGGCTGACGTTTGGCCCCCTGCGCGCCGTCCTCGCCGATCCCCACTACCTGCGCGTCCTTGGGTTCACCGCCACGCAGGCCCTCCTCTCCACGCTCCTCTCCCTCGCGCTCGGGGTCCCCGGCGCCTACCTCCTGGCGCGCTACAGCTTCCCAGGGAGGCGGCTCCTCCGGTCCCTCTCCATTGTCCCGTTCGTCCTCCCCGCGATCACCGTCGCCCTGGGGTTCGTCCTCTTCTTCGGGCAGAGCGGGCACGTGAACCGAGTTCTGATGAACCTCCTTGGCCTGCCGCGACCTCCGCTTCGGATCCTGTACTCCCTCTCCGGGATCGTCCTCGCGCACGCCTTCTACAACGCGCCGATCGTGACGCGCCTCGTCGCAGCCGGCTGGGAAGGGATCGACCCGTCGGCCGAGGAGGCGGCCGCCTCGCTCGGTGTTCGCCCGCTCCGCCGATTCGTCGGTGTGACCCTCCCGCTCCTCACTCCCTCCCTCCTCGGGAGCGCGGCCCTCGTGTTCGTCCTCACCTTCCTCTCCTTCCCGATCGTCCTCGTCCTCGGCGGGGCGCGCTACGCCACGATCGAGGTTGAGATCTACACCTTGATGCGCACGCTGCTTGACTACCCGGCGGGATCTGCCCTCATCCTCGTGCAGACGTTCCTCTCCCTCGGGGTCTTCTACCTCTTCCTCCGCGCGGAGGGAGGCCTTGCGGTCGTCGTCCGCGGGGAGCGAGACGTCCGCGCACGCCCCCTGTTCGCAAGGGATGGCTGGGCGGGGAAGGCGTTCCTCCTCGCGTACGTGGGGCTCGTCGCGGTCCTCTTCTGCGGGCCGCTCCTTTCGGTGCTCGTCGACTCCTTGCGCGTGGGGGGACGGTTCACCGTCGCCTCGTATCGCGACCTCCTTGGGCGGGGGTACAGTCCCTTCCTCGGGGCGTCCCCCTGGCGGGCGGTGGGGAACAGCCTCTTCCTTGGGGCGGTCTCCACGGCGATGGCGCTTCCTCTTGGCCTTCTCATCGCCTGGTTCGGGGTCCGCGGCAGGATGCCCGGGCGCAGGGGGCTCGAGGCGCTCCTTCTCGCGCCGCTTGCCGTCTCCTCGGTCGCCGTGGGGGCCGCCATCCTGCGCGGACTTGGCAGGGAGCCGCTTCACTTGGGGGGGACGCTCGCCTCGATCGCCCTTGCCCACGCCATCCTCAGCTACCCGTTCGTTGTTCGCGCCGTTCGGCCAGGGCTTGCGGGGCTTGATCCGGCGTGGGTGGAGGCGGCGCGTTCTCTTGGGGCGTCGCGCGGGCGCGCCTTCCGCGACATCGAGTTTCCACTCATCGTCCCGAGCCTCCTCACCGCCGCGGCGTTCGCCTTCGCGCTGAGCGTGGGGGAGACGAGCGCGACGGCGATGCTCGCCCGCCCGGGGACCGAGACGATGCCCCTTGCCGTCTGGCGACTCCTCTCCGCGAGGCAGTTTGGCCCGGCGAGCGCCATGGCCGGGGTCCTCATCGGAGTCTCGTTCCTCTCCTTCCTCGCGGTCGACGGGCTGGGGAGGAGGGGGAAGGGAGGATGAGGTGCCGGCGCTGCGACTGAGAGGTGTCGAGAAGTCGTTCGGCGCGGTGCGGGTCCTCCGCGGGGTCGATCTCGACGTCCCAGGTGGAGAGCTCCTCGCCCTTGTCGGGCCGTCCGGCTGTGGGAAGACGACGACCCTGCGCCTGATCGGCGGGTTCGACCGTCCGGATCGGGGCGAGATCGAGGTCGACGGGCACAGCCTCCTTGAGCTGCGCCCTGAGGAGCGCGGGATCGGCTTCGTCTTCCAAGGCTGCGCCCTCTTTCCCCACCTGAGCGTCGTCGGGAACGTCGCCTACGGCCTGCGCTCCCTCTCCCGCACGGAGCGGGAGGAGCGTGTGGGAGAGCTTGTCGCGCTGGTCGGCCTGGCCGGCCTGGACCGGCGCAGGCCAGCGGAGCTCTCGGCCGGGCAGCGCCAACGCGTCGCCCTCGCGCGCGCCCTCGCTCCCCGGCCTCGCCTCCTCCTTCTTGACGAACCTCTCTCCGCGCTCGACGTCTACCTTCGCGAGACGCTGCGGGACGAAGTCCGTCGGATCCAGCGGGAGCTCGCGCTGTCGACCATCTACGTCACTCACGACCAGGGAGAGGCCCTTTCCGTCTCCGACCGCGTCGCCGTGATGAACGAGGGGCGAATCGAGCAGGAGGGGTCTCCGCGCGACGTGTACGAGCGTCCGAGGACACCGTTCGTCGCGTCATCCATTGGGCGCTCGAACCGGCTGACCGGGGACGTGGTGCGTGTTGAGGGGGGGACGATCTGGACTCGCGTCGGAGGACTTGAGATCCCCGCCTCCGACGGGGATCCCGGGCTCGCGGCCGGAGACGGCGTTCTCCTGTTCGTGAAAGAGGAGGACGTGCGAGTCGTCGCGGAAGGGAGCGGTCTCTTCGTCGCGCGCCTCGTCTCGTCCGACTACCACGGAGACGCGGTCACCGTTCACCTCGACGCGCCGGTCGGTCGCCTGCGCGCGCGGGTCCCGACGGCGGAGGCAGACCGGCTGCGCTGCGGAGAGCGGGTGGGAATCGACCTTCCCAGAGAGAGGATCCTCCGTTTCCCTGCCGCGGCGAGAGGCGGGGAGGCCGGTCCGGAGAACGTGTCCGACGCTACCGCGTCTGCCGGGGGTCGAAGGCGTCGCGGACGCCGTCGCCGAGGAAGTTGAAGGCGAAGAGCGTGATGGAGATGGCGAGCGCCGGCCACAGGACGAGGTGGAAGTAGGAGCGCATCGCTTGGTAGCCGTCTGAGAGCATCATCCCCCAGCTCGGCGTGGGCGGGTTCACCCCGAGGCCGATGAAGGACAGGAAGGCCTCGTACAGGATGAACCCCGGGATCTGGAGGGCCTGCGCGACGATGGCCGGACCGAGGACGTTCGGGAAGACGTGCCGGAAGAGGATCCGGAAGCGGGGGGTTCCCACCGCCCGGGCGGCCTCGACGTACTCCTTCTCGCGCACGGAGAGGGTCATCGCGCGCACGAGCCGCGCCATCCCCAGCCAGGACGTGAGCCCGATCCCGACGAAGATGAAGAACATCCCGCCCATCCCGCGGTCGATCGAGGAGAGGATCCCGCGGAAGGAGTGGGGGTCCATGGTCACCGTGGAGAAGCTCGACTTGAAGTAGACCATGAGGAGGATGATGAGAAGCAGGGTGGGGAAGGAGTACATGATGTCGACGAAGCGCATCATGATGTTGTCGGTCTTCCCACCGAAGAAGCCGGAGATGAGGCCGAAGGTGACCCCGATGGTGAACGCGGTGACGGCGCCGACGATCGCAGCGGCGAGAGAAACGCGCGCCCCGTAGATGAGGCGCGAGAGGAGGTCGCGCCCCATGAAGTCGCAGCCCAGGGGATGGGCGGCGCTGGGGCCGGCGTAGTTGTTCAGGATGTCACCCTCGACGTAGCTGTAGGGGGCAACGAAGTTGGCGAAGATGGCGGCGAGGGCGATCGTGAGGACGATGACCCCGCCGCCGATCGCGGCACGGTTCTTGAGGAGCCTGCGCATCCCGTCGCGCCACAGGCTGCGCGGCTTTCTCTCGATCTCTCCGCCCAAGTGGAGGTTCTTTCGCCGAAGGGCCATGCTGTTCTTCCTTTTCTGTCCTAGTTGTAGCGGATCCTCGGGTCGAGGACGCCGTAGCTCAGGTCGACGAGGAGGTTCATGAACACGATGAGCAGGGCGAAGAGGAGAGTCGTGGCCATGATCACCGGGTAGTCGCGGTTGGTGATCGCCATCACGTAGTAGCGGCCGAGGCCGGGCACGGCGAAGATGCGCTCCACGACGAGGGAGCCGGTGATGACGTCGGCGAAGGCCGGGCCGGCGATGGTGCTCACCGGGATCAAGGCGTTGCGGAAGGCGTGCTTGACGTTGACGACGGTCTCGCGCAGGCCCTTGGCGCGGGCGGTCTGGATGTACTCCTCGCGCACGACCTGAAGCATGGAGGCCCGGGTGATGCGGGCGAAGCGGGCGAGGTAGAAGGTAGCGAGGGTGACGGCCGGAAGGACGACGTGCGCCGGGGTCCCCCAGGTGGCGACAGGGAACCATTTCAGCTTCAAGGCGAAGATCCAGATGAGGAAGGGGCCGAGGGCGATCGCGGGGATGGAGACGCCGAGCATGGCGACGACCATCGACCCGTGGTCGATGAGGGTGTTCTGCTTGACCGCGGAGAGGACGCCCAAGGGAACGCCGACGCAGAAGGCGATGAGGAAGGCCCAGAGCCCAAGCTGAATCGTGACCGGCCACTGCTGGTTCAGGATGTCCTCGACGGTGCGCTGGCGGTAGGTGTAGGAGGGGCCGAGGTCCCAGGTGAAGAAGCCCTTCATGTACTGCAGGTACTGCTTCCAGAGCGGCCAGTCGAGGTGGTAGCGCGCCTCGAGGTTCGCCCGGATGGCCGGGATGAGGGGCCTCTCGGTGCTGGAGAACGGGCCGCCGGGGACGGACTTCATGAGGACGAAGGTCAGGCTGGAGACAAGCAGGATGACCGGGATCGTCCACAGGACGCGCCGAACGATGAACTCGAGCATCTGGCTCTCCCCCCTATGGAGAGGCGGGTGGGACGGTCACCCGCCCCACCCGCGATGGATTCCCTGTGTTCCTGCTCTAGTGCGGCAGGATGTCCCAGTTCTTCCACGACTCGCCGCCGATCGAGGAGAACGTCCGGACGACGTACGGCTTCGTCAGCTGGTTGAAGGTGTAGAAGTAGATCGGGATGAACGCGACGTCGGTCTGGCAGATCAGGATCTCGGCCTGCTTGTAGAGGTCAAGCCGCTCCGCCGGGTCGGTCGACACCGCTGCCCGCTCAACGAGGTCGTCGAACGCGGGGTTATCGTACTTCTCGTAGTTATTCCCCGAGCCCGAGTGCATGACGTCGTTCAGCCAGTTGTTGCCGTCAGGATAGTCCGCGCACCAACCCATGCGGAAGACCTGTGGCGCGTCGGTGGAGCAGGTGTTGAGGAACACGCCCCACTCCTGGTTCACGATGTTGATCTTGATCCCGAGCGTGTCCTGCCAGCCCTTGGCGACAAACTCGGCGATCTTCGCGTGCGCCTGGCTTGTGTTATACATCAACGTGATCTCGGGCATCCCCACGCCGCCGGGGTAGCCGGCGTCGGCGAGGTACTTCTTCGCGGCCTCAGGGTCGTACGGGTACCCGATCCCGAGGGCCACGCCATCGACGTAGCCGAAGATCCCCGGGCAGGTGAACGTCTGGGCTGGCTTCTGGTTTCCCTTGAGGACGAAGTCGATCAGGGTCTGGCGGTCGACCGACGAAACGAGGGCCTTGCGGACGTTGATGTTGTCAAGCGGCGGCTTCTTCGAGTTGAACCCGTAGCGGTAGGTGCACAGCCGCGGGGCCTGCGCGAGCTCCTTAGAGAGGACGGGGTCCGCCTTGATCCGGTCCATGTCTTCGAGCGGCGGGTTGTCGTCGACGTCAAGCTTGCCGGCCTCGTACATCGCCATCGCGGTTGAGGCCTCGTTGACCATGGTGCAGTAGACCTGGTCGATCTTGACGTTCGCCGCGTCGTAGTACCTCGGGTACTTGACGAGGATCAAGTGGTCGTCGTGCACCCACTCCCCGAGGATGTACGGGCCGTTCGTCACGATGTTCGCGGCCTCGGTCCACTGGTCGCCGTACTTCTCGATCGCGGCCTTGGGCAGCGGGGCGCAGAGCCACAGGGCGGAGATGCCCGGGAAGTACCCGGCCGGGAAGTTGAGGGTGATCTTGACCGTCACCGCATCAACAGCCACGACGCCCACGTCAGCAGCGCTCCCAGCGCCGGTGTTGTACGCCTCGGCGCCCTTGATGAGGTAGAGGACGAACGCGTACTCGGACGCCGTCTCGGGGGCGAGGAGCCGCTTGATCCCGTACTCGACGTCTCCGGCGGTCACGACGGAGCCATCCGTCCACTGTACATCGTTGCGCAGGTGGAAGGTCCAGGTGTTCGTCGCCGCGTCGAAGTCCCAGCTCTTCGCGAGATCCGGCAGGACGGCCATCGTGTTGTCGTCGAACTGACAGAGGCCGACGAAGAGGCCCTTGAGGATTTGGTGCGAGGTGGTGTCCGTCGCCAGGCTCGGGTCGAGGGACGGCGGCTCACTCGCGAGGTTCCAGTAGAGGGTCTTCACTTGCGCGCTCGCGCAGACGCTAGCGACAAGCGCCACGGCGAGGGCGAGAAGCCACATTTTCTTCACAGCGCTTCCTCCTTGATCATCACCGACGCCGCGTCCAAGGGGGGAACCCTTCTTCCACCGCCCTGGCTGCGCCGTGCGGCACTTGGTCCGACATGGCCCCTCCAGGAGCCATGCCCCGTTCGCGATTTAGTGGATAGGCAAAAACTATTGTAGTGCGCTCCCGGCCCACAAGTCAACCAAGAGGCCCACGGGCGCAGGGTCCAACAGGGGGAACGGACTATCTGGACGGCGCTAGCCGCTTCGCGCGCCGTCTCCGTTGGGAGACGCGAGGGTGGAAGACGTCCTAACCCGATGGTCGGAGACCGGCCAAGTCGGAACGCCGCAGCCACCCCAGGTCCACCTTGACACCGCCGAGCGGCGAGGCTTATAGTCCTCAGAGGATCCAGGGTCCATAGCTCAGGGGCAGAGCGGCCGGCTCATAACTGGCTGGTCCCAGGTTCGAATCCTGGTGGGCCCAGAGGCGATCATGGACAAGCTCTTCATCTACGTGGACGGAGCGGCGCGCGGGGAGCCGGGCGAGGCCGGGATTGGAGTCGCTCTCACCGACAAGGACGGGAACGTCATCGAGGAGGTCTCGCGGCTCATCGGGAGGACGACGACCGAGGTGGCCGAGTACCGAGCCCTGATCGAGGGGTGCCGCCTCGCCCGCACCTACTCCCCGGACGCCGCCATCTTCTTCACGGACGACCAGGACCTCGTCAACCAGCTGAACGGGCTCGTGGAGACGCGCAAGCCGCACCTTCGGCACCTCATCGAATCGGTCAAGGAGCTCTTGAACGAGTTCCCGCGCTGGCGGGTCAACTACGTGGACCGCGCGGCCAACCCGCGGGCGCCCCGCCTCGTGGAGCGGGCGTTCCATCGCAGGATCCAGTCCGAGGTGACGCGCCAGCGACTCGAGCTGCGTCTCCTCGCGCGAGCGGCCTCCCTCTCCGAGGAGGAGATGCAGCGCCTGATCGACTACGCCGAGCGATTGGGAGGGAGAGACTAGGGTGCGGATCCTCCTCCAGCGTGTGTCCCGGGCGGAGGTTCGCATCGACCGCGAACGGGTGGCGGGGATCGGGCGAGGTCTCCTCCTTCTTGTCGGGTTCTGCCGCGGGGACGGAGGCGTCGGCGTCGCCAAAGCGGCGGCGCGGGTTGTCGACCTGCGGATCTTCCAGGACGACGGAGGGAAGATGAACCTCTCCCTGCGCGACGTCCAGGGCGAGGTCCTCGCCGTCTCGCAGTTCACCCTGTACGGCGAGACGACGAAGGGGCGCCGGCCGAGCTTCACCGAGGCGGCGCCGCCCGAGGAGGCGGAGCCGCTGTTCCAGGCGTTTGTGGAGGCCGTGCGGGTGGAGGGCGTCCCGGTCCAGTGCGGCGTCTTCGGGGCGAAGATGGAGGTCGATCTCGTGAACGACGGGCCGGTCACCCTGTGGATGGACCTTGTGCCTGCGCGGGAGTGAGGCTACACTACGGCCTCGCGCGCGAAGCCGCGCCACAGGAGGGAAGGATGCCGGTACCCAAGTATCGAACGTCGCGATCCAAGGGGCGGATGCGCCGCGGACATGAGGGACTCGCCCCTCAGGCGCGAGCGGAGTGCCCCCACTGCCACGAGACGAGGCTCCCGCACCGGGCCTGCCCGAGCTGCGGGTACTACAACGGGATGGAGATCGTCGCCCGCGCCGAGAAGTCCAGCGAAGAGAAGAAGTAGCTTAGAGACTGCGATCTTGACCTGAGCGCCCCGACATGGTGCGGGGCGCTTCCCATTTCGGGACGCCGCCCGACCCGCGAGCCCTCCCACCGTCGCCTCTTCCCCTCCGGCCTCTACGGCTTTAGCCTCCCGTGCGCGGTTGTTGACTTCTCTGACCTTCCCATCCAGAATGGGGCTCAAGAAGGAGACGAGATGGCGGAGGAGCGACGAGCTGCGGGCGCCGACGCAGCGGGGGGGTTGAAGGAGCGTTGGCGCGAGGTGTTGGAGGCGATCGACGATCGCATCCTCCGCGCCTGCCTGCCGAAGGACCCTCAGGCGCTCCTCCTGGATGGGGATCGCCTCGTGATCTCCGTGGACAGCGAGTTCAAGAAGGAGTATTGCCGCCGCAAGCAGGCGAAGCTCGACGAGTTGGTCGCCCGCCTCGTCGGGGCGAAGCGCGTCGTCATCGGAGAGCCGCCGCTCGTCGAGAGTGCCCGCGAGCAGGTGCACCAGGCGGGGCCCGTCGCCCGGATCGGCGTCCTGGGGATCGGGGACGGCGGGGTGAACGCCGTGGAGAGGATGCGGGAGGAGCGGCTTCAAGGGGTGCGGCTCGTTGCCGTCGACACCGACCGGCAGGTCCTGGGGATCTCCCACGCCCCTGAGACGCTCCAGATCGGCCTCGACGTCACGGGGGGACGCGGGACGGGCGGCGACGAGAACAAGGGGAACCGCGCGGCGCAGGAATCGCGCTGGGAGATCGCGTCGCTCCTCAAGGGGATGGACCTTGTCTTCCTCACCGCCGGCCTGGGAGGAGGGACCGGGACCGGGGCCGCTCCGGCGATCGCCCGGATCGCCAAGGAAGGCGGAGCGCTCACGATCGGGGTCGTGACGAAGCCGTTCTCGTTCGAGGGGGCGGTCCGCCGCGCCCGCGCCGAGGCCGGCCTGGCGCGGCTTCGCGACGCGGTCGACGTTCTGATCGTCGTCTCGAACGACCGTCTCCTGGAGACAGCGGCCCGCGGCCTCCCCATGACGAAGGCGTTTGAACTCGCCGACGGCATCCTTCACCAGGGGGTGCGTGGGATCTCTGACCTGGTCACCGTGCGCGGGCTCGTCAACCTCGACTTCGCCGACATTCGCTCCCTGCTCGCCGGCGCTGGTGAAGCGATGATGGGGATGGGGGAGGCGAGCGGGGAGCAGCGGGCGGTGGAGGCGGCGAAGCTGGCCAGCACGAACCCCCTGCTCGAGGGGGGCTCGATCCGCGGCGCGCGGCGGATGATCCTGAATGTCAGCGGCGGCGAGGACCTGACCCTGGCCGAGGTGACGACGGCGGCCGACCTCGTGCGGAAGGTGGCCGCGACGGAGTGCGACCTCGTCTTCGGCGCCGTGATCCAGAAGGGCGTGAAGGACAGGGTCAAGATCACCGTGATCGCCGCGGACTTCGGGGGACCTCCCGAGGAAGAGGAGAAGCGCAGGGCCCCGACGCGGCGGGAGAGGATCAAGGCGGGCGAGAACCTGGACGTGCCGACCTTCCTCCGCCGCGGTCGGGAGGCGCGGGAGGAGGAGGCGGCAGCGGGCTGACCGGCGGGGGAGGGCGAGGAAAATGGCGCGCAGGGAGGGGGCGGACAGGGGACGACGGCAGGAGACCCGCGTCGTCGATCGCCCGCTCATCCCGGTCGCGGGTTCTCCCGACTGGGTCTGGGAGACGGACGGTGAGGGGCGCTACGTCGCCTCGAGTGAGGGCGCGGAGCGAATCCTCGGCTGTCCGGCCGACTCTCTGCTCGGACGGCGCGTCGACGAGGTCTTCGCTAGAGGGGACCCTGGGACGGAGGATCTCCTCTCCGCGCACCGCGACCCGCGCGCGCTTGTAGAGCTCGTGCAGTCCGCTCCCGACGGCCACGGCCGGACGCGCACACTGGAGACCGTCGGCTTTCCTCTCTTTGCCTCGGACGGGCAGTTCCTCGGCTACCACGGTGTGCACCGGGACATCACTGACCACCGACTCGAGGAGGAGGCCCTCCGCATGCGGGCGGAGCAGGCGAGATCCGTCTACGTGACGTTGCCCATCCCAACGTGTACCTTCCGGCGCGTTCGCGACGACTTCGTGCTCGTCGACTACAACGACGCCATGGTGTCCCTGACCCGGGGCGCGATACGAGGGTGGACGGGCGCCCCAGTGCGCGAGGTGTATGCGGACCGACCTGAACTGGTCGGCTTCCTGGAGCGATGCTGGGAGACGAAGGGGGAGTTGGTCAGGGAGGGCAGCTACCGAATGCTGTCGACGGGGCAGGAGAAGGTCCTCCGCGTCACCGGGGAGGTTCTGCCGTCCGACCTCATCGTCCTCCACGTCGAGGACCTCACGGCCGCGCACAGGACCGAAGAGGCCCTGCACGAGGTTCACGACCGGCTGGAGCGGGTCCTGAGCGCGGTCGGCGAGGGGGTTCTCGTCCTGGATGAGCACGGAACGGTCATCAGCTGGAACCGCCGCTCGCTCGCCCTCCTGGGGGTGAAGATGGATTGCCTGCGCGATCGGGACTACCTCTCGTTCGTCCGAGGCGACGACTTGGCTCGGGTCGCCGCGGAGATGGCGGAGGGCGACCCGAGGGCTCTCGTGAGCTACACCGCGCGCCTTGTCCGCGGTGACGGGTCGTCCTTCCAGGCCGAGGCGGCTGCAGTCCCGATCGTCTGCCCAGAGCAGGGCTCGCACCATGGGTGGGTCGTCTCCCTGCGGGATGTCACGGCCGAGGAAGGCGTGGCGCGGGAGCTGCGCGCGACGCGTGACCTGAACCGGAAGATCCTGGAGACGGCCCCGGTGTGGATAGAGGTTCTCGACGCGGAGGGACGGGTCACCCTCTGGAACGAGGAGGCGCAGAGGACGAGCGGCTACCGGAGAGAGGAGGTCCTCGGGGAGAAGGAGGTCTGGAACTGGCTCTATCCAGACCCCGTCTATCGGCAGGAGGTCCGGGAGCAGGTGCACGGGCGCCTCCCCCGAATCGGGCCGTTTCGCGGCCTCGAGTCGACGATCCGCACGAAGAGCGGTGAGGAGCGGGTGATCGCCTGGCACGGCGAGACGCTGACGGACGACGAGGGGAACACCACCGGCGTGGTGGCCATCGGGCACGATGTCACGGAATGGAAGCGGAGTGAGCAGAGTCTGCGCGAGTACGCGACCCAGGTCGCCCACCTGAGCAGGGAGAGGAGCCGGCTCCTGTCGACCGCCTCTCACGAGCTGCGCACCCCGCTCGCCGCGCTCCGCGGCTGGGCTGACCTTCTGACGCGAGACGAGTCCCTCTCTCCTCAGGGGCGGGAGCGGATCGAGCGAATCCTCGCCCAGGCCGACCGGCTGGATGCGCTCGTCTCGGACCTCCTGTCCGTCTCGCGTCTTGACTCCGGCGGAGGGGCGCTGCGTCGTCAGGCGGTCGACGTCGGCGCGGTCCTGGAGAGGGTCATCCGCACCTTGAGGTCGCAGATCGATCAGAAGGGGCAGGGTCTCGCCCTCCCCTCCGTTCCCGCGGTCGTCCTAGCGGACGAGGACGCCCTGGAGAAGATCCTCACGAACCTCCTCGCCAACGCCATCGCCTACACGCCGGCAGGCGGGAGGATCGCCGTCAGGTTCGTTCCGATGGGGGAGTCCATGCGGGTGGACATCTCCGACACAGGGATTGGGATCGGCCCGGAGGACCGGGACCGTCTCTTCGAGGAGTTCTACCGGACGGAGGGTGCGAAGCGGATCGCGCCCGACGGGACGGGGCTTGGGCTCTCCATTGTCAAGCGTCTCGTCGCCGAGCTGGGAGGGGCCGTGTGGGTCGCGAGCCCAGGCAGCGGCCGGGGGAGCACGTTCTCCTTCACGCTCCCCCGCCCCGCGGGGGGCAGCGGCTAGCCCCTCCTTGAGCGGGGGCGCCCTCCTCCAGTATCGTTCTCTCGAGGTGAGAGGATGCGGATCCTGATCTGCGAGGACGAGCGGGACATCGCTGACATCCTCTCCCAGTTCCTCATCGGTGAGGGGTACGAGGTCGTGGTCGCCGCCGACGGGAATGACGCGATCCGGCAGTTCGTCGCACTCCGGCCGGACCTCGTGCTCGTCGACGTCATGCTCCCGGGCAAGGACGGATGGGAGGTTCTGCGCGAGATCCGCGCGCGGAGCACCTGCCCGGTGATCGTCCTCACCGCCCTCGGCGGAGTGGAGAATGAGGTACGCGGTCTCTCCGGCGGGGCCGATGACTACATCTCGAAGGCGTCGTTCAACCTCGACCGGGTGAAGGCGAGGATCGAGGCCGTGCTCCGGCGCGCCGCCGCGCCCGCCCCGGCCCTGGAGCTCGTGATCGACGACGCCCGCAAGGAGGTTCGCCTGGACGGCCGGCCGATCTCCCTTTCCCCGAAGGAGTACGCCCTGCTCACGCTCCTCGCCTCCGAGTCGGGGCGCGTCTTCTCGAGCGAGGAGATCCGCGGCCGCCTCTGGTCGGCCAACTCCTACGCCAGCCCAGAGGACGTCCAGAAGTACGTGTACCTCCTGCGCAAGAAGTTCCAAGACGACCCGGAGAACCCGCGGATCGTCCTCACCGTGCGCGGGTTCGGCTATCGCCTGGTCGAGACCCTCGCCCTCACGCGTCCCGCACGTCCAGGTAGAGAGGTCCCTCAGGAAGGGGAGCCGCGATCGGCTTGACCATCGTCCGGTAGCGGAGGAGCTTCCCCAAGAACCGCCGCGGGAGAGGCGTCCCTGGAGGCTCGAGGTAGGAGAACGCAGTCAGGAGCTGGATCCCCTCCTGGGCGGCGCGGTGCTGGAGCCGGCGGATGAGACGGTCCAGGAGGGCGTCTCCGTTCGGGCCTCCCCGCAGGAGGTCGAAGAGGGACCAGTAGGCGACCTTCTCGCCGACCCGGGGGACACGCGGGAGGGGGAGGAGCGCGGCGAACGGGTTCAGGGCGAGGCGCAGGAGGGTGAGGGACGTGGGCATGCGCAGGACGACCCCGCGGTAGACGTGCGAGAGGTCCCACACGCTCGCCTGGGCGAAGGACCTCCCGTCCTCGAGGCGCCAGATCCCACGCAGGTATCCGAGCTCTCTGCCGCGCCGGTAGATCTCTGGGAGGTCGAGCGGGCGGAGGTCGTGCCCTGCCGAGGCCTCCTCGACCGCCTGGATCCCGAGCGGGATCTCGCCCTCGGCGAGGGGAGGCAGGGGGCTCTCCCGGCGGGGGAGGGAGGAGAGGGAGAGGATCCCGAACGTCCCGACCGGGGAGGCGCCTCCCTTCGCCGTCACGCGGAGGGAGGCCGAGTTGTCCTCCTTGACGAACCCGTAGAAGAGGGCCGCCCCTCCGGCGATCGCCTCCTCCTCGGCCGCCTTCCACAGACGGTACAGGCCGCGCTTCATGCTGCCGCGGTAGTCCGGTGCCGCGCGCAGGTCGTAGAAGTAGGCGGCGCGGGTCGGAGAGCCGGAGAGGAGGATGTCCTTCAGGGCGAAGGCCATCACCCCAACGACCCTTCCGTCCTCCTCGGCGAGGAGGACCTTCCCGTGGCCGAGGAGGGACGAGCGGTAGAAGTAGTCCTCCCGCTCGATCAGGATCTGGAGCGAGTCTCCCTGCGGGCTTACCGACTCAAGGTCGACGAGGGCGCGCTGGTCGTCCCTCGTGGCTTCCCGGATCCGGAACAGGCGGTCTCCTTTCGAATCAGTCTGAGATGAAGATCGAGAGGCTCGCCCGTCCGACCGCCCCTTCGTCGTCGATCGTGGTCAGGGTGACGGTGTACAGGCCAGGGGCGGCATACACGTGCGTCGGAGCCCTGGGGAGGCCCTCCCCGCAGTCGGGGAGCGCACCGGGGCAGTGGCCCCCGTCCCCGAAGTCCCAGCCGAGATAGACGACGGTGCCACCAGCGCTCGGGTCGGCCGAGCGATCGGCGAAGGCGACCGGCTCGCCGACGCGCGGGAGGGCCGTGAGGACGGTGAACGCGGCGATGGGGGCAGCGTTTGCGACGGATAGGTCGATCGCGCGGGGCGCGGAGGAGGCCCCGTCGTCGTCCCAGACGGTGAGGGAGACGCGATAGGTCCCGCCGTCGGAGAAGGCTCGGGAGGCGGTCTGTCCACGCGCGATCTCGCCGTTTCCAAGGTCCCAGAGATAGGCGGCGACCTTCCCGTCCGGATCACTCGTCGATCCAGAGAAGACGACCGTCTCTCCATCGACCGGTGCTTCCGGAGACCAGGAGATCCTCTGGCAGAGGGGAGGCCGGTTCGCGACCTCCACGAGAAGGGAAGCGGAGAGGGCGCACGTCCCGCGGTCGTCGGTCACGCGGAGGCGGACGCCGTAGGTTCCGTCCTGGGTGTAGCGGTGGACGAAGGTCGGGACGGTCGTCGACTGGTCGAAGGTCCCGTTCCCGTTGAGGTCCCACTCGTAGCGGACGATCCGCCCGCCTGGGCTCGGGTCGCTCGATCTCGATCCGTCGAAGCGGATCTCCTGGCCGGTCTCCCGCCGCGCCGTTGCCGTACAGGCGTCGACCTCGAGCACGGCGGCGGGAGGGAGGTTCTGCACGTCGAGGGTCACCATCGCGCGTCCTTCGGCCCCGCGGTCGTCGATCGCGGTCAAGGTGACGGTGTAGGTCCCGGCCGGTGCGTAGGCGTGGACGACGGAAGGGCCCTCACCCGTCGCCCCGTCGCCGAAGTCCCAGGCAAGGTGGACGACGGTGCCGTCGAGATCGGAGGAGGCGTCGGTGAAGGTGACCTCGGCCAGCTCGGGCGGGGAGAAGGCCGAGACCTGGAAGGAGACAATCGGGGCGCGGTTGACGACGACTTCCTCCACGACGGGAAGGGAGGAGGCCCCCTCACCGTCCGACACGCGGAGGGCGACGGCGTGGACCCCTCCTTCGGGGAAGGCGTGCGAGGCCGTCTCTTGCCCGGTCTCAAGGTCGATCGTTCCGTCCCCGTCGAAGTCCCAGGCGTAGGAGACGACCCCTCCGTCCTGGTCGAACGACGAGGCCGCATCGAGGACGACCTCCTGCCCAGGATTCGGGATCCCAGGCGGCGCGAGGAACCGGGCGACGGGAGGCCGGTTCGCGACCTCGATCCATTCGGCGCGCACGCTCGTCTCTCCCTGGTCGTCCGTGGCGGCGAGGGTCACCTCGTAGCGGCCGCTCCGCGAGTAGGCGTGGCTCGTCGAGGTCCCGGCCGCCGACTCCCCGTCGCCGAACGTCCAGCGGGACTTCACGACTCGGCCGTCCGGGTCGAACGACTCGTCCAAGTAGAGGATCGGGTCGAGAGTCTGGAACGCGCGGTTCCCGGACGCGGACCGGACACTGAAGTCGGCGACGGGTCGGTCGTTCACGATGACGCGCACCTCGCGGGCGGCGGAGGTCGTCCGTCCGGACGGGTCCGTCACGGTCAGCCGGACGAGGTACGTCCCCGGCCCGGGGTAGGAGTGGCTCGTCTTCGTGCCCTCGGTGGTCGCCCCATCTCCGAACTCCCAGAGGAAGGTGCATCCCTCCGCTGCGGCCGGCGCGGAGAAGGAGACCGTCTCCCCAGGGTGTGCGGGGTGGGGGCTTGCCTCGAACGTCCCGGCGCAGGGGAGCCGGAGCGCCGAGTTCGCGGCTCGCGGGGAGCCGAAGGACCCTCCACTCGCTCTCGCACCGGAGCTCGCCCAGTTCGCCGGGAGGTCAGGGGTGAGGGGGTCGATCCGCTCCATCGACGCGTCGGGCGCGTCCCGCCGCCCGTTCGATCCGGCCGGCCACGCCCCTCCCGCTTCGTTCGCGGTGTCGACGACCGTGCCGTCGGGTGCGAAGAGACGGAGCGCCTCCCCGCCGTCGTTCAGGGCGCCGCCGTACAGGAGATCGGCCGGGACGCCGGGCGCGGCCTCGTCCGTGTCCCGCTCGAGGAGGAAGAAGCCGCCCCCGGGGAGCGCACCGGCAAGCGGAACGTCTGGGCTGCCATCCGACGAGACAAGGCGCCAGCCGTCGAGGAGGACCTCCTCCGCACCGGGGTTGAGTAGCTCAATCCACTCGTCGGCGACGCCCTCCGGGCTTCCTCCCCACGCCACCTCGTTGATCACGACCTGGCCGAGGGTCACTAGGCTGGGGGCGAGCGAGGCGGCGATGATGACGACGCCGCACAGTCTCCTTCCCATGGGCTCCTCCTTCGCTCCGCTCGTCTCCCGGGATTGTCCCCGAGCCTAGAGGATAGCACGGCAGAGAGGCCGAGAGCCACCAGGCGATCGCGAGGGCACGAAGGGAGGACCCGGCGCTACGCAGAGGGAGACGCGGCGTCCGTTCCGTTCTTGCGCTTCTCTTGGCGCTCGTAGGCGTCGATGATCCGCGCGACGAGCGGGTGGCGGACGACGTCCTCCTTGTCGAGGTAGATGAAGTCGATCCCATCGATCGCGGTCAGGACGTCCTGCACGGTGATGAGACCGGAGGCCTGTCCTTCGAGGTCGACCTGGGTGACGTCCCCGGTGATCACCGCCTTGGAGTTGAACCCCAGGCGCGTGAGGAACATCTTCATCTGGATCGAGGTCGTGTTCTGCGCCTCGTCCAGGATGACGAAGCTGTTGTTGAGGGTCCGGCCGCGCATGAAGGCGAGCGGGGCCATCTCGATCCGGCCGTGCTCGATCAGCTTCTCGAACTCTGCGGCGGGGATCATGTCGAAGATCGCGTCGTAGAGCGGCCGGAGGTAGGGGCTCACCTTCGCCTGGATGTCCCCGGGGAGGAACCCCAGTTCCTCTCCGGCCTCGACGGCTGGGCGAGTCAGAATGATCCGCTTCACTTTCTCTGTCTTCAGGTGGTCAATGGCGACCGCGACGGCGAGGTACGTCTTCCCTGTCCCGGCCGGCCCGATGGAGAAGACGATGTCGTTCCTGCGGATCGCCTCGACGTAGCGGTGCTGGCCCGCCGTCTTGGCGCGGATCTCCTCGCCCCAGTGAGTGACGCGCACGACGTCGGAGAGGATGCCGTTCGTCGTCTTGCCGCCCTTCACCTGGGCGATCAGGTAGCGGACCTCGGCCAGATTCGGCGTGTGCCGGCTCTGGATGAGGTCGAGGAGCTTCTCGAACAGGCCGCGGACCTCCTCCACCTCGGCCGGCGTCCCCTCGATGCGGATCGTCTCCCCGCGGGCCACGATCCGCGCTGGGAAGGCCTGCTCGATCTCCTTCAGGTTCCGGTTGTACTGGCCGAGGAGGGCAGTCGACTCCGCGTTATCGCGCAGGTTGATCTCAACACACGTCTCTGCGATGCTCCCACACCCCTTCGAGGTGCTCGGCCGTGCCGCCGGTGACCCTCACCGTGACCTCCTCTCCGACCTGCACGTCGCTTCCGCCTCGGGCGACGGTCTCCAGGTAGCCGCGCGTGTAGCCGCGAAGGAGGCCCGTGCGGCGGCTCTCCACGAGGATCTCCTCCGTCTTTCCGACCAGCCGTTCTCCGAGGGAGAGGCGGATCGCGCGCCCGACCTCTTCGACCCGTCCTGCCCGCTCACGCTTCACGGCTTCGGGGATCGTTTGCGCCATCGCGGCCGCCTGCGTCCCGCGGCGGGGAGAGTAGCGAAAGACGTGCAGGTTCGCAAACCCGATCTCTTCGAGGAGAGAGAGCGTGGCCGCGAACGCCGCGTCGTCCTCCGCTGGGAAGCCGACGAGGACGTCCGCCCCGAAGGTCGCCTCCGGGAGCGCGCTCCGGACCCGATCTACCGCGGCGAGGTACTCCCCGGCCGTGTACCCCCGCCCCATCCGGCGGAGCACCCCGTTGTCCCCGCTCTGGAGCGGGATGTGGAAGTGAGGGCAGGCCCGCCGGTCGTCGGCGAACGCGGCGAGGAGGGCGTCGGTGATCCCCGAGAGGTTGATCGACCCCAGGCGCAGGCGGCGGAGCCCGTCGATCGAGAGGACCCCGCGCACGAGGTCGGCGAGGGTCCCGTCCGGCGGGGAGCACAGGGCGAGGTTGACCCCCGTGAGGACGACCTCTGGGCAGCCGTTCGCGACGAGGACCCGTGCCTCCTCCACCGCGGCCGCAACCGGCTTGGACCGCACCTCTCCCCGGACCTGCGTCGTGCGGCAGAAGGCGCAGGAGAGGGAACACCCGTCCTCCACCTTCAGGAAGGCGCGAACCCGCCCAGGATGGCGGTCGATCCGCTCGCAGGCGAGGGGCGTCGGAGCGAGGGGGGCAAGGAAACCCCTCTCCCCGGCGAGGGCCCGCCGGACGACCTCAGGGGCGTGCCCTTTCCAGGTGTTTCCGGCGACGAGGTCGACGTCGCCGGCCGCAGCGAGCCCCTCGCGCACGGCCTCGGCGAGGCAGCCGATGAGGACGACCTTCGCCTTCGGGTGACCGCGGCGGATCCGCGCCGCCGCCTGGCGCGCCTTCCGGTCGGCGAGGGAGGTGACCGTGCAGGCATTCAGGAGGTAGACGTCGGCCTCGCCGTCCGACAGGGCGAAGTCCGCCGCGAGGAGCCCGCGCATCATCTCCGTCTCGTACTGGTTCACCCGGCAGCCAAAGGTGACGAGAGCGACGCGCGGACGCTCCTTGTCAGTCGCCATGCTCGACGTGCCGCTCCACGGTGAAGCGGAGGAGGCGGACGGGTTCGCGTGGCCCGATCCCGGCCTTCATCCGCGCGATCCGGACCTGCTCTGAGACGGTGTCCACTCCCTCGAGGTCGGGGAGGAGGAGGCCGCGTCGCCAGACGCTCTCCACGATCACCCCGTAGAGCCTCGGATCGAGCTCCTCCTCGGAGCAGGGCTCAGGAGGGGAGAGGACGTCGACCGAGACGTCGATCTCCTCGAGCTCGTCCGCCTCAACCGGAGGGAAGCGAGGGTCTTCCGTCGCCGCCTTGATCGCGTTCGCCACGATCTCGTGGGCGACGGTCTCTTCCGTCGGAAGGAACGTCCCGATACAGCCGCGCAGCTTCCCGCGCTTCTTCAGCGAGACGAACGTCCCGCCGCGGCGCGTCATCTCCGGGGGAAGGTCGGCCGGCGGAGCGATCACCTCGCCTTTGGCGAGGTAGTCCTCCAGGGTTGCGCGCGCGAGGTGAACGTAAGGATCCCTTGCCGTCTTGCTCACGTCGCAAGGATACCCCCTGCCCTTCCCCTGTCAACGGAGCGCTGGAGAGGACGAGGACAGGTGTTGACAATCCCCCGCCCTTGTGCTAGCGTCGGGACCGAGGTTTTCACGATGAGGGGAAGATTCCGGCGTAGGAGACGAGCTCGTCGTCTGGGCAGGCCAATCCTGGTTGGCCTTGTGGTGGTGGTCATCGCCTTCGTGGCCGTCGCGGGCTGGTACCTCGGGACGCAACGTCACATCGGGAAGGCCCTCGCTCGCGGGGAGCGGACGAACATCCTCCTCCTTGGGCTGGACAACGTGGAGGGCTCGAGCCGCAGCGACACGATGATGGTCATCTCCGTCGCCTCTGGGAAGGACGTCACCCTCCTCTCCGTCCCGCGGGACCTCCGGGTCAAGCTCTCCGACGGCCAGTTCCACAAGCTGAACGCCGCCTACGGGATGGGCGGGGTCCGGTCCACAGCGGAGACGGTCTCGAACCTGCTGGGGGTCCCCATCCCCTACCACATCGCCTTGGACTACGAGGGCTTCAAGAAGCTGATCGAACAGATCGGAGGCGTCGTGGTGACCGTCGAACAGCGAATGGTCTACGACGACAACCGCGCGACGCCGCCCCTGCATATCAACATCCAACCTGGCCAGCAGGTGATGGACGGGAAGACCGCCCTCGACTACATCCGCTTCCGCGACGATGTCACGGGCGACATCGGCCGGATCGGCCGTCAGCAGAAGCTCATCTCCGCGCTTCTTCAGAAGGGCCTACAGGACAAGAGCCTGGGCGCGATCCGCTCCCTCGTCGACTCCGTCCGCGCCTACCTCAAGACGAACCTGTCCGCGGTCGACTTCTACGAGCTCGCCAAGCTGACGCAGGGGATCACCCCGGGCCAGCTTAGGATGGCGACCGTCCCTGGGACCCCGGTCACGATCGACAACGTGAGCTACCTCGAGCCGCAGGCCGTCGCCATGGAGCAGCTCGTCGCCCGACTCCTCAAGGGGATGGACGTCCCGATCCCCGCGGAGATCAACGTCGCCGTCTTCAACGGGAATGGGGTGAAGATGCTCGCGAGCGAGACGTCGAAGTACCTGACCGACCGCGGCTTCCGCGTCTCCGGCACCAAGAACGCCGAGGTCTTCACCTACGACAAGACGTACATCGTCGTCCTGACCGACCCACGCAAGGCCCAGGTCCTCCAGGACGCCCTCCCGAGCGAGTCGACGATCGTCACGCGCGAGCAGTTCTCGGCACACTACGCCGCCCTGGCCCCGTCCATCCCCACCGGGACCGACCTCGTTCTCGTTGCAGGAGCTGGGTTTGCCCTCAAGACCGAATGACGAGGAGCTCCTCCGCACGACGGTCGACCTGATCGAAGAGAGGAAGGGCGAGCGCCCCGTGGCGATCGACCTGCGCCAGGACTCGATCCCGACCTCGTACTTCGTCGTCACCTCAGGGGACAACCCGGTGCACGTCAAGGCGATCGTCTCGAACTTCCGGGAGAAGTTCCCGGTGCGGATGCTCCAAAGCGAGGGGACAACCGAGCGGCGCTGGGTGATCCTCGACTACGGCGAGATCGTCGTTCACGTCTTCCTGCGCGAGACGCGCGACTTCTACGACATCGAGTCCCTGTGGGCCGACCGGATCGTCCCCCTGCCCGCGCGTACCGAGCCCGTCCCACCCGGCTAGCCGGTTCCTCTTGGCCTTTCCCGTCCCCGTGCGGTAGAGTCGCCGCATGGCGACCCTGGGGGCCCTCCTCCTCATCTTCCTGTACGAAGTGGCCGCGGCGATCATCCTCCCGACCCCGAGCGAGCTCCCCGTCCTTGGCCACGCGAAGCTGCCCCTGGGTTGGATCCTTGCCTTCGCTGTCGCCGGGAAGACCGTGGGCTCGTACGTCGTCTTCTTCCTCGGGGATCGGGCGAAGACGACGGCCGGCTTCCAGCGCCTCGCCGCGCGCCACCGCTGGATCCAGGTGGTCCTCGGCTGGAGCGAGCGCTTCGTCCGCCGGTACGGGTTCTTCGCCGTGCTCCTCCTCCTCTCCATCCCCGGCTTCCCGGACACGGTCTCCCTGTACCTCTTCGCGATCGTCGGGAACCGGCCGGTCCTCTTCTCCATCGCCTCCGGTCTGGGAACGGCGGTGCGGATCCTGCTCGTGCTCTTCGTCTTCCACGGACTCAGCCGTGCCGCGGCGTAGCGAGCGTTGACCTTGGCCGTCTCGGCGGGTAGCTTCGAGAAGCCGCCGGAAGGAGACGACGTGGGAGAGAAGCGCGAGATCGAGATCTGGATCGACAGGACGAAGCTCGTCGTCGAACTGAACGACACAAAGACGGCAGACCAGCTCTTCGCCTTTCTGCCCCTACGCGGGGACGGCGACCTCTGGGGCGACGAGATCTACCTCGACGTGGGGGTTGAGCTCCCGGAGGAGAACCCGAAGGCGGACGTTGAGGTGGGGGATGTCGCCTACTGGCGCCCCGGGACGGCCCTCTGTCTCTTCTTTGGCCCGACCCCGGCGAGCACGTCGGACAAGCCCCGCGCCGCCTCCCCGGTCACGGTGGTCGGCCGCCTCGTCGGCGACCCTCGCTGGCTCAAGACCCTGAAGGACCTGCGCGGGATCGAGGTGCGGCGTGGGGGCGCGAGCTGATGGGTAGGCTGGGGATCCACGTCTTCTCCGGCACGGGGAACACGCGGCTCGTGGCGCGGCTCCTCGAACGGGAGTTGAAGGAGCGCGGTGCCGACGTCACCTCCGAGAGGATCGAGGGTGTGGTCAACGGTAAGGCCGGTATCCCAGCTGAGCAGGCCGAGGTCCTTGGGGTCGGGTTCCCGGTGCACGGGTTCGGTGCGCCGCGGATCGTCTTTGACTTCGTGAAGAGGCTCCCTCCTGGCGCGGGGAGGCGAGCGTTCCTGTTCATCACCGCGGGTGACGTCGTCTCGATCAACCGCGCGGCGGCCGGCACGATCATGCGGCGACTGGAAAGGAAGGGGTACAACGTCTTCCACGAGAGCCTCTTCCCGATGCCGGCGAACATTGGTGTGAGGTATCCCGACAGCCTGTCGAAGCGCCTCTGCACCCGGGCCGAGGAGGAAGCTCGTCGGATCGCGGGGGAGATCCTCGCTGGCCACCCGCACCGGTTTCAGGAGAGCGCGTTCCTGCGCCTGACGGCGCGAGCCGTGAACGCCTGCGAGCACCTGGGCGCCCGCACCCTGGGGAGGGACCTGAAGGCATCGAGCGCGTGTACCCTCTGCGGCGTCTGCGTCCGGGACTGCCCCAGTCGGAACATCCGCGAGGTGGGGAAGCGGATCCGGTTCGGGTGGCGATGCCTCTCCTGCTTCCGCTGCGTCTACGCCTGCCCCGTGGGAGCGATCGCCCCGCGCGGCCTGCGGTTCGTCGTGCTGAAGGAGGGCTACGACATCGAGGGGCTCGCCGCTGCTCCGGAGCCGGAGGACGGCTTCTTCTCCCGGAGACCGGGCTGGCTCTACAAGCGTCTCGTCGCGCACGTTCGTGCGCGCTAGGGTGGATCCGCCGAGGGGGAGCGGGGACCTCGCCCCAAGTGGGGAGGGGCGCCGGAGGCTGGCCGTGAGTCCTGATCTCGTCATCGACGAACGCGAGCTCGAGGAGCG
>Ga0315289_10002646_pt1 | contig 27384 bp, 36 predicted proteins | sample YL17G11_40_MG_FD_203452 | JGI IMG/M metagenome (GOLD analysis project Ga0315289, IMG submission 203452) | Sediment microbial communities from Yellowstone Lake, YNP, Wyoming, USA - YL17G11_40 | ecosystem: Environmental > Aquatic > Freshwater > Lake > Sediment | place: USA: Wyoming | collected...
AAGAGTTGATAAGCTCGTGCGTGATAGTCTGCGAGGACATAGAGGACTCAATGATAGGGATGTTTGTGGTAAACAAGAACATTGGATCATTCAACACGCTGATAGTAAGGGCGGCAGGACCGTTGCTGAAAGATATCGAGGGGGCAGTAGGAGCAAGAGCAGTGTCCGATGCCAACGGGGTGACATTCGGAAACATCCAGCTGGAGGATTTGGGCAAGGCCAAAAAGATAGTATGCGACGCCAACAAGACGTTGTTCTTAGGAAACAGTATTAGGACTCAACTCTATGCCGAGACGTTAGAAAAACAGGCGGAAGCCGAGCCGAACATGTACATAGCAAAGAAGTTAAGAGAGAGGATAGCTAAATTGAGGGGAGGAGTGGCAGTGCTAAAGGTGGGAGCTCCAACGGACTTTGAGAGGGATTACCTACGACTCAAGGCCGAAGACGCCGTAAAGGCGGTCCAGGCGGCGTTAGAAGAGGGCGTAGTGGAGGGAGGGGGGATGACATTCTGGAAGATAGCCCAGGAGTTGAATCCGAAGACGCCAGGAGAAGAGATCCTCAAAAAAGCCCTGACTTCGCCGCTTAAAAAGATAATAGAAAACTCAGGAAAGGATTACACCGAGATAATAAAAGAAATGCCAGACGGCCAGGGATATGACGCTAAACTAGATAGGTACACAAATCTGTTGGAAAGTGGTATAATAGACCCAAGCAAAGTAGAAAGGTGCGTGCTTGAGAATGCCGTCTCGGCCGCATCCACGTTCATTACAACGGCCGCAATAATTACCGAACATGAAGAAAAAGACAAATGAGGAAATAGTACTACCAGCCAAGATAGCTGTGTTTGACGATAAGAAGAGCGGAGCAAAGACGGTAGCGTTCCCTTTCGTATTCCTCGATGGAACCAGTGGGGTGGTTTCGGTAACCAGATTAAAGAACGAGATATGGATTCCGCAAAAGGATATTAAATCGGTAATAATAAATTGGAACGAATCATGAAAATAGAACCAGTGGGGAATATAATATACCTGGAAATAAAGGAAGCCAAAGCTGGAGTGCTTGATACGTCTTCAAGGCAATCAGCGGTGGAGTATGCCCAAGTTCTGGCCGTAGGCAGCGAAGTAAAGATAGTAAAGCCAGGGGACTGGGTATTCGTAAAGGCATGGTCGGTAGATATAATTAACCACGAAGATAAAAGATTTTATTTCGTGAGCGAAGACACCAACGGGGTGTTGGCGATAGTAAAATGACACATAGAAAAGACAGAATTAGGAAAATGAGACAGGGATGGAGACGATCCCACGGAGAGAAAGTTCCAATGGTTGAATTGAAAGAATTGCCAGTAAAAGAGCCGAAGAAAACACTATGGCAAAAAATAAAGAGTGTGATAACAAAAGTTTGGCACACGGACTATCAGTGATAGGGGAGGATAGAAACGCAATGAGAGTGTTCTGCAACGTCTGTCACCGAAGATACGTGATCCACAAGGACCCCAACAAAGGAAACCCAGAGAAAAGAGTCTATGCAAAGCTATTCAAGCGATGGATACTTCAAGGAAATGACAACCTATTTTATAAATATCACCCAGAGCATCTAAAAAAATAACGTGGAACAATTACAATGGCACAACGAGCGTAGGAGAATAAACGAGCTGATTCCTTACGCAGAAAACCCAAGACTGATCACAGAAAAGGAGCAAGAAGATTTAAAGAAATCACTGGAAAGATTCAATCTGGTAGAGATACCAGCTATAGATACGGACAACAAAATAATAGCAGGACACCAAAGACTAAAAGTGCTTCAAATCCTAGGCAGAGGAGAAGAGGAAATAGACGTAAGAGTCCCAAGCAGGAAGCTGACACAGGAAGAGTTCATGGAATACAACCTGCGAAGCAACAAGAACCTAGGAGAATGGGACTACAACTTACTGGCAAACTTTGATGAGAATCTGCTACTGGATATAGGATTTTCAAATGATGAAATAGACACGGTGTTTGGACTGGATAAGGCAGATGATTTCGATGAGAAAAAAGAGTTCGAAAAGGCAGTAAAAGAGCCGAGAGGAATACAATTTGGGGATGTATGGAAACTAGGCGATCATAAGCTGATAGTAGCTGATTCAACGGACAAAGATGCATGGGCAAAGCTAATGGGAGATGAAAGATTTGATTTCATGTTCACTGATCCACCATACAGATTGGCGTACAATAAGAAAAGAGTAAGAAAAGTCCACACAAAAGAGGGCTGGAAAGTAAAAGGACAAAGAGAGTATGACACGGTTGGGGAGACTGACAAGAAAGGCAAGCCTAAAGGATTTGGGTCAGAACAAAACAGGACATATGAAGGAATAACGGACAGAGGAGTTCCAGAGTTTGATGAATGGCTCTCAATAGCCCATGAGTACGAGAATCAAAAAGGAGTGAATATAATGGTATTTGAGAACTGGAAGAACGTTCACGATTTATGGGAAGCGATACAAAAGTACTGGAAAATAAGAAATATGGTGATCTGGCATCTGCCAAGCAGGCACCAGGGATTTAGTGCCAAATACAGCTTCTATTCAAGGTATGACATAGCTCCGATAGCAGACGCAGGAAAATCAACAATGAATGAAGACCCAGAACAAGAAATAGTAGACTACCTGGAAGAAAAAGGACAAAAGCTATTAGATTCATATGAGATAAGCCTCTATGGAAACAAGGGACAAAGTGAATGGGAAAGACACTCAGGCAAGTGGGGAAAGGTATCAGATCACGTAAGTTGGATTCCAAGCTCTGAATCATCAACAGGACAAAACCTTGTATTTGGGACAAAGCCAATCCAAATTCTAGTTCCATACATAAAAGTACTAAGCCCAAGGAATGGAATAGTCATGGAACCATTCGGAGGATCAGGAAGCACGGCAATAGCTTGCGAGATAATGAAGAGGAAATGCCGATTGATAGAAATATCTCCGACATATTCAGAAGTAATAGTCAATAGATGGGAGAAGTTCACAGGTAAGACCGCACAAAAAATATGAATGAAGTAGATAAAAACATTACAACATCAGGAGCGACAAATGACGCAGGGAAAAATATGAACAAACCTAATAATACAGGCAAAAAACAGGATACAAAGTTCAAACCAGGTGTTTCGGGCAACCCCGCAGGCAGACCGAAAGGCAGCAGGAATTGGACCACAGAAATGGATGAGATAGTGGAAGAATTAGCAATCAAGAATAACATCAGTTTCCAAGAGGCAAAGAAAGAAATATTAAAAAGAGTATACATGGAAGCGAGGCAAGGGAACTTTAATTTCTATAAAGAATGGGCCGAAAGGTATTACGGTAAAGTGCCAGACAAAATAGAACACAGTGGAGAAATAGAAACAAAGACCACCATCCCAGAGAGAGCGATGAAGATAATTGAAGCTGACTTAAAAAAGAAGAGAACAGAATGAACTATGATGAAATCGCAGCAACCCAATCAATACTGAAGTTCCTGGATTATTATCATATAACCAACGATCAAGGGCAGGAGCTGGATTTCAAGGATCATGAGTACATGTGGGATGTTTATAGCGACTTCTCTCCAAAGATAGCGGTGTTAAAAGCGGCACAGATAACCGCATCAACCTGCTTCAATCTCAAAGCCTTATGGCTGGCGAAGAATAAAGGGATGGACATCATATACTCCCTGCCTTCTTCATCGGATATTAAGGACTTTGTGTCTGGAAAGACAAATAGGTTGATAACCAATAACCCGATTCTTCAGGAATGGACCATAGACAAGGATTCAATCGAGCAGAAGAAAGTAGGCAGCAACGTAATCTACTACCGAGGCACGTGGACCGAGCGGGCCGCAATAGCCATACCTGCTGACCTTTACATAAGCGACGAGACGGACAGATCCAAGCAGGACATAGTGGCTCAATACAGGACCAGACTCCAGCATTCAAAGTACGGCTGGGAATGGTATCTCTCAAACCCCTCGGCACCAGGAGTAGGAGTGGACAACTTCTGGGCGATATCCGACCAAAAGCATTGGTTTGTTAAATGCGGATGCGGAGAGTGGCAGTTCATGACAATGGACAACATTTTAAACAGAGAGGGGAGTTATTACTTCGGATGCAAGAAGTGCGGCAAGGAAGTTGACAGGCATCACGGCAAATGGGTAAGGAAGTACAGCGACAGAAAAGACGTGTCAGGATACTGGATCCCGTTATTGATAGCACCAAGACGCACGGCTCAATATATTATTGACAAGAAGAAGGAATACAACGACGAGCAGTTCGCCAACTTCGTGATGGGACAGCCGTACATCGGGAGAGGAAACGTGCTGACAAAAAACGCTTTCTTCCAGAACTTAATAAACAAAATCAACCCACAGGACACACGGACCATAATCGGAGTGGACACGGGAGTGGGAATAAACTACGTGGTAGGGAACAGCAACGGGATATTCTTCTACGACAAGTCGGACGGATACGAGCCAATAAGGAGTCTGCTTTTACGATGGAAGAATGCGATATGCGTAATAGACCAGGGGGGAGATATCATCGGGCCACGTAAATTAAGGGAAGAGTTCCCGAACAGGGTGTTTCTGTGTTTCTTCAGGCAGGATATGAAGAATGATGAGTTCATGCGTTGGAAAGACGAAGAAGGCACGGTGATGGCGGACAGGAATAAGATGATCCAGCTTGTAGTGGATGAGTTCACGGAGAAAAGAATACCTATCTGGGGAAGCGAGAACGAGTGGTACGATTACTGGCTGGAATGGGCGGGGATGTACAGATCCGCAGAAGAAAACCAGCTAGGAGTGCCAGTATACAAGTGGAACAAGCCGTCATCGGGGCGTTGCGATTATCCGTTCGCTACGGTATATTGGCGTATAGGCATTGACAGGTTTATGGAAAATGTTGCGACATTTCATGAGCCGAAAGGGGATCAGTTCGCATACACAGGGATAGAAGTGACCCCAGACAATAAGGCGTTCCTCCCCAAGAGATAAATATCCACATAGATTTAACCGACAAATAGTGTAAAATATAGGCAATTAAAATTATTAAACCATGACAGAACAAGAATCGTTTGATAAATCCAACAGAGAGTTTCAGGAACGTAAAGCAAAAGATCCTGAATCAAAATTCATTTCAGGGTATAGTAAGTTTCACTTGGGAATTGCGAAATCAAAAAAGAAGATGGCAGAGAAAATGGCTCCAACTGCTTCTCACAAAAAATATCTAAGAAGATTAAAAATCGCATTGCTCCCTTACAAAAGGCCGATGAACATTCGATGGAAGAAGTAGAGAAGATAATTTAACAAGAGTAGGAGAAAAAGAATTAGCTCGAATGAGCAAAGGTAAAAAAACTATATTTGGTCTTAAATAAACAATGGCGATATTAGCAAGTCCAGAAGCTTCGGGTGGGATCCTTTCTGCGGTTAGGGGTGCTTTTGGGTTGTTCGATAAAATGAACAAGGCCGAGGGAGTGGATGAGAACATGTCTCCGATACCGATAGACGAATATGAGAGTTCGCTAAGCGATCTGGAGATTGTAGAGCTTATAGGAAAATGGAAGAGAGTCTATTCGGTATATTTCACCGAGATAGACAAGTCCCAGAAACTGTCGTTCGATTACTGGGTAGGCAGGCACAGAGCCGATGACGCCTCGCAGACCAACAAGAACATTCCCGATGCGACAGACAATTTGATATTTGAAGCGATAGAAACATTCCTGCCGATAGCGACAAGGGCCAATCCAGATCCATTGGTGTCGGCTGATCCATCGGACTTGGGACAGAAGCTGGCTAAGGATATCAAGGTAACCTTGGTTAACTGGGCGGACACGCAGAAGTTAAGAAGGAAACTGGCGATGGTCACACGCCAGTGGGCTTTATACAGGATAGGAGTGGGTAAATTATGGTGGGACCCGAAGACTAAAGAGATTAAATTTGACGTGATAAATCCGAAAAGAATGATATTTGACAAGGACGGGTATGTGGACGCTGGAGGGCATTTCATAGGGGAATACTTAGGAGAAAAGAAGAAGAAGACCGCAGACGTTCTGATGGAAATGTTCCCAAAAAAGAAAGAAGAGATAAAAATAAAAGCCAACAACAAGATGGGGACTCAAATAGAGTTCTACGAATGGTGGTATCAGGGGACGGATGTATTCTATACAATGGACGAAACGGTATTGGGCAAGTACAAGAACCCGAACTGGAACTACGACGGAAAGGTAAAGACAGTTGACCCGACAACAGGAGCGGAAACAGAAACCGAGATACAGGGAACAAATCACCTGAAAGAGATGGACTATCCGTACATGTTCCTTTCGATATTCTCAACATCACAGCAACCGCATGACGAGACGAGCCTTGTGATGCAGAACATTTCAATACAGGATATGATTAACCGAAGATGGAGGCAGATAGACAACAATGTGAATGGAATGAACAACGGAATAGTGGTGTCGGGGACTTCATTCACGGAAGAACAGGCCTCGCAGGCGGCATCGGCGTTAAGAAGGGGGATGGCGATAAGAGTGCCGAACGGTAAGGTTGGGGACGCAGTTCAAAGATTTTCAGCACCAGCTCTACCGAATGACGTATTCAATAGTTTGAGGGACGCCAGGATGGAGCTAAGAAACTTATTCGGGACGTCAGGATCCACGCCAGAGGGACAGAAAGCCCAGGAGAGTGTCAGGGGCAAGATTTTAATAAACCAAATGGACGCCTCAAGGATAGGCGGAGGAATAACCGAAGTCATCGAGCAGGTAGCTGATACGATTTACAACTACGTAGTTCAGATGATGTTTGTGTATTACGATGAAGAGCATTTTATAACCACGGCAGGAGCGACGGGCGGGATGGAGCTGATAACCATAAAGAACAGTGCGTTCCAATTCTTAAAGACTCTAAGTATAACGGTTAAAGAAGGATCGCTTATACCCAAGGACCCGATGACCCAAAGAAATCAGGCAATAGACCTTTGGAGTGCGGGAGCGATAGATCCGTTAAACCTATTCAAAGCTCTGGATCTGCCCGACCCAGTCGATGCAACCAAACAATTGATTCTCTGGCAACTGCTACAAAAGGGAGCGATTCAGCCGCAAATGTATCTGCCGAGTTTTGCGACCCCAACACAGCCAGGAATGGCACCAGGGGGAGTTCCACCGCAGGGAGTGGGAGGACAAGCGGTTAACTCGTTAGGGCCGCCAGAACAAGCCCCACCGCCGCCAGTGGCGACCCCAGAGGCAGTAACGGCTCAATCTCAGCAGTTAATGAGATCCGTGCCGATAAAGTAGGACACTTGACAAAGAAATAGATTTATGTAATAGTAATATCCCCATAGAATAAAGGTCAAATAGTAGTAAAATATACACAATGAAAAAGGAGCAGTTAGCAAAAAAGATGGGCAAGAATAAAAAAAGTGCCGAATATTATCACAAAGGGTCTGGTTCTTGTTACAAATTACATGGAAAAGAGTTAATTCAATACCCAGCAAATCGTGGCGGTGGTTATGATAAGGGAGAAGGAGGAAGTGTTGATTGGGGAAACGTTGATAAATCAGAACATCCAGAGCTAAGAAAGATCTATAAGAAGTTGGGTGGAAAGATGAAGAATATCAATTACGGAAAACTTATGGTCGGACCAGAAGATATAAAAAAATAACATGAAGAAGAAAGATGTAGCCAAGAGAATGAAGTTCGATCGCAAAAGATTTGTGATAGACAGATATCCTGGGGACAAAGACGAAGCACCAGGCTACACATTATATGACAAAAAATGGGACGCAAGCGATTTGCTTGATACCAAAAAAGCTGCAAAAGAAAAAGCCATGCAATGGCAGAAAAGGGAACATCACCCAAATACAGGATACTTAAGATGGCTCAAAGACGAGATAGGAAACTAACATGAAAAAACACGATATAGCTAGAAAGATGAAACCAAAATTATCGCAAGTCAGCAAGGAATACTTCGGTGGTAAATGGCAGAAAGTTGGATTTTATGAAAATGATAAAGGAAAAATAGTTAAAGTAAAACCAATAAAATAACATGCCACTCACAAAAAAAGGAGAAAAAATCAAATCAGCCATGGAGAAAGAATACGGATCCAAGAAAGGAGAGCAGGTTTTCTATGCCTCAGAGAACAAAGGTACAATAAAGGGCGTAGCAAAAAAGAAACATGAGGTAGCGAGGAAAATGAAATAATATGAAAGATAAAAGAAGTAAATTTGCATGGGGAAAGGCATTGGCTCTCCGAGAAAAAGAGCTTAGTTCAGATAAGTATTGGGCTAAAGTTGGAGAAAAAAAGAAAGAAGTCGCAAAGAAGATGAAGAAAGATTATCATGTAGGATTAACCCATTATTCTTCCCGCCATGCGTATAGAAAAGCAAAAAGAGAAACAGATGAAGGGATAGAATCCATAACCAATCCTCACGATTAAACATGAACAAATCCATCCCCCATTTGATAAAAGACGAGAAGCAGGCTATAAATGATTATGCCGACTCGGCACAAGAGATTAAACACACAGAAGCTAAGGGAAAGTTCAGACACATAAGAAAAGAAGAAATCCACCACAAAAAAGAGCTTAAAGAACTAAAAAACAAGGTCGCAAGTAAGATGAAACAATAATATGGCAAAGAAAAAAGAAGATAAAAAAGAAAAAGAGGAAGAGAAGAAAGAATCCAAACTCAAAGAAAAGAAAGAGCATGTGGCGGGGAAGATGAAGAAGAAACATCCTAGAATAAAGGAATACAACGACGAGCAGTTCGCCAACTTCGTGAGTTGACATGAAAAAAGTAGACTGGAAAGGAGTGTTTGATAAAGCAGAAAAATTGCACGAAGAAAAATATAAATAAATCGTCAAAAGGTTCTGGATTATCCTAAAAATCCGTAATATAAATAAATGGTTCATGGTCATCCAGGAAAACTTGTAAATAGTATGGCAGATGTAAATTTAAATGCACCAGCCTTCGGTGAAGGGGCTCAGAAGCCCGAGGATCTGGTGGACGGCAATGTTCCAGTTGGGACAGAGTCGGAAGAAGAGGAGGTCGAGGAGACGCCTGAACTCCCAGTTGAGGAGAACAAAGTCCCCTACTCAAGGTTCAAGAAGTTCCATGATCAAGCTCTGGATGCCACAAAAGAGGCAGAAGTTCAGAGAGCTCGTGCGGACTATTTTGAAGAAGCCTTGAGGACAAGCAGAACAGCGGAGGAACCAGCAGGGGAATCGTCAGCTTGGGATGCTTGGAAAGAGCTTTATGGGGATTCAGAGGCATCAATAAAGGCCTGGAAGATCCAACAAAGCATCAATGAATCAATCAAACAGGAGGCCAGACAGGAGGCTATTGAGGCTGTAAGGAGCGAAAGGTTGGAGGAATCAAGTCGAGTTAGGGACAATATCAAGCAAATAAACTCGAACTTTGAGGATTTGTCGGCTATGTTAGGCAGGGATTTGACCGAAAGGGAACAATCCACACTGCTCGATATAGTGGATGATTACACATCAAAGGACGAGGACGGAAATTACATTGGAGCGATACTTCCTTTCGATAAGGCTTGGGAAATCTACGAACTCAAACAAGGAGCGACCGAAGCTCCCAAAAAGCAATCAAGAGACAACGTGGCTTCGTTGATTGGTTCAAAAACACACGGTGAGACCAGCATGACGGCCGAAAAGGACAAGAACTTCAATCCGTTGGACTGGGACGCCTACAAAAAAAGGGTCTAAACGAAAAAATTAAACGAATTTAAAATATATGGCATTTAATAATGTCGTGGATACGATTACTCTTGAAGAAATCATTCCACGAGTTGTTGATACTGTATTGAGAAGTAATAGGTTTGCGACAAAGATGCTTTCTAAAACAAAGCGTTTCGGAGCCGCAACCATGGATTTCCCTAAAATCTTTATGGGGAAATAAAATTCTCTCTGATAAGGGGAATGCTGAAATTGCTAACCCCTTCCAAGCATATTGACAGTTGGGAAATAAAAGAGTATAGTTTGGTTCATGAAACAAAATAAATTAACCAAATTATCGTACATGGCTGGGTTTTTTGACGGAGAAGGTTGTGTAGGAATACTTAAACACAAGAAAGAAACCGCTCAAAGTCCATCTTATTATGTCTATGTTTCTATTGGACAAAGAGATGGAACAATTATGGAATGGATCAAAGGAAACTTTGGAGGTAGAATATACAAAGTAAAAAGAGATGGCAGTTACCAATGGGGAATGTCAGACAGGAAAGCGTATGAGTTCTTAAAGAAAATAACACCATTCCTTAAATACAAAAAACCACAAGCCGAATTAGCAATTAGATTCACGGAAAGAGTGATACATGAAAGGGGAAATGAAAAAAGATTTATACAATTATCTCCACATGAAATTAAAATAAGAGAAGAAATATACCAGAAGATGAAATTGCTAAAGAAAATGTTTTCTGAACCTAAGTCAATAATGCAGGAGTAACGACTAAGCGAGAGAACACCGAAAGGTGATGCGATAGTCTGAACTTACATAAACAAAAAGTGTAAGATTAACAAAATTCATAAAGTATCAAATCGGAACAGCAATCCAATCCTTCTTGGGATTTGATGCATTACCAACGAGTTTCACGGACACTCGCGTACTCATGAAGTACAATCCAAGATTCGTGGCGGCTAACGTTGCGTTAGCTGGCACAGACATCATCGCAAACAATACCGCAGCGAAAGTGCTTGATCTTACGAAAGTAGAAATGCAATCAAGAGCTCAAGACTTGGCTGATGGACTAGGAACAATGCTTTGGGGTGATGGCACTGGAAACGCTGGAAAGGACTTGCTTGGACTAGGAGCAATCGTTGACAATGGAAGTACTGTTGCAATCATCGGGGGTCTTTCAAGAAATGTGTATACCACATTGAAGTCAACGGTAACCGCAGCTGCTACCTTGTCGCTGGCCACTATGCGTACCCTATGGAATGCAATCGCAGATGCGACAATCGCACCCACCAGAGCGTATACTGACTATCCGACATGGGCATTATTTGAACAACTTCTGCAACCGCAGGAGAAAATCTTCAAAGAAGTGAACATCGTTCCCAATTATAAGGGATACGAGGGATTCGCTGGCCTTATGTATGCAGGTATGGAAATTGTACCCGACAGAAAAGCGACCGCAGGTCAAATGGTCTTCTTAAACGAGGACTTCGTTGATTTCTACGGTCTTGACACCGACTTAGAACAATTTGAAGGAGCAAGGAAGGTTGATGTTGCTGGAAAATTGTTCGCAGGAAACCAGTATAATGAAGTTGGAAACTTAGGTTTCTATTGGACTGGTTTCATTAAAGTAAACACACAGTTTGCCTTTAACTCGTTCATAATTCTTGGCGGTAATCTTTGTACCGACAACCCGAGAAGGCATGGAAAACTTACTGGAATAACTGGAGTTTAATAGTCGTAGCAGTAATTAACTAAAAACATAACTATGGCTATACTATTAGAAAATATATTCAACGAGTTTCAGTATCCCAGCAAAGTTGCTTCAAATAAGGACTGGGACCTGTCTGGATCCAGCAGTGTTAAACTACCTGGGGGGACTATCATTGGAAGCAATGTAGCTCCTGCTGCGGGTGGATCCGCATCTGCTGCAATTCTGGCCACATCTACGGCCTTATTGGGAATTTACTTTGGAACTGGAACGCCATCATTCTCGGCAGCAAAGGGTTCGTTGTATGTTAAAGTTGATGCGTCAACTAATGTTACCAGACTATGGGTAGCAACTGACGATGCTGGAACTTGGACATTCTTAACAACCAATGCTTAAAGGTCAAACAATTAATTAAAGAAAATTATGTCAACATTAAAAGCAGACATACTCGTCACACCGCAAGACATTCTTGCGTCTGTGGTTACTCAGGGAACTGACCTTGGGGCGAGAGCAACGTCTGGTGATAGTAGATACTTCCGATACATGAAAATCGGAGCGGCAGCGACTGTAGCTGGTCAGGTTTATCAAGGACCAGCCCAGGATTCTACGAATCTTAATCCTTCTGGAGGATTAGGTTTATCCGCAAACGCAGCAATAGGAGCTACTTCGGTCACTATTAGCACTGCAATAACTGTAGCGGCAGATGTCCTAGCGGGCGGATTTATGACCGTAGCGGTCACGCCTGGACAGGGATATACCTATAAAATTACTGGGAACACCGCAGTTACTGGAGCCGCTGGAATGGTGGTCACATTGGAGGATCCACTACAAATAGCACTGACTTCGGCAGCTTCAAAGGTATGCCTATACAAGAATCCTTATCTTGGAATAGTGGTTGCACCAACCACAATGACAAATGTTATTGTTGGAGTGCCGACTAACATCTACACGGCATTGTATTACGCCTGGATTCAGGTGGGCGGACCATGTTCTTGTCTCCAAACTGGAACAGGAACTTGTGGAACGGCTCTTGGATTCTTACAAGGAGGAACACAGGGATCATTAGCACCTGCTATTGCGGGAACATCGATATTAGCGTGGGCATTGGGAACTTGCGTCACGGGAGAGTATGATTTAGTGAACTTAGTAATAAGTTAACTACAAGAGACCCCTTCGGGGGTTTTTTGTTGCTAAAAAATAAGAGAAGTGGTATAATTTGCGGAAATAAGTGGTCGATATTAAAATTAAAAATAAATAAAATGAGTTCAATTATTGGAAAAGACGAAGGAGTCTACAATCCAGCATTGAGATTTGCCTTCACAAATATCACGGATGAAGATTTTGTATCGGCCTGGAACAACAGTCCAATCATAATCAAGGCTCACCAGACAGTGGAGCTCCCCCATCACTTGGCGGACAAGCTAACTGATGAATTAGTTGATAAAATAATGATTGGAGAGGCAAAAATGGAAGAGTTAGAAAAGAATCAGCAGTATTATAGGTCACCCAAGGGGATATCATTGGGGATTCCTGCCGCCCGAAAACCATGGGAGGATAAGATCGTCAGACAAATGGAAGTTGACGAGGAATCGCCAGAACTTCAGGTCATTAGGGCTCAAATCAGGGAAGAATTGACCAATGACTTGCAGAACGCACAGCAACCAAAGCAACCAGCTAGTGATATCAAAATAAGTCCAACAGAGTTTTCTGAACTAGGGAGAGGAGGAATAACGGTAAAAGCTCCTGCGAAGAAACCTCTAAAAACCAAGGTTATAAAATGAAGTTAATGACGCCTCAAGTGACAAAAGACAAGCAAGAACAACAGCTTGCTCGTGAGGTTTTGCGTTCCGAAGAAGTCAGAATGATGGCGATGAAAGTAAATAAAGACTTGGCTAATGCCGAGTCTAATTTTAACAAAGTATTGGCTGGACAGAGAGAAAGATGGGCCATAGAAGAGTTGAATCATGAGAAAAGAGTAGCCGAGATGACCAGCGAGATAAAAGAACTAAACAAGCAGAAAGAGCTGGCAATGATCCCAATCGAGAAGTACAGGAAGGAAGTTGACGACAAGATGGCGGGAGTTATGGTCTTTTTGGAGGAAGTTAAGAGAAGAGAGCTGGATGTAGATGACTTGGTGGAAAGACTGGAAACCAAGTTAACTGACGTTGGAAGTAGGGAAATAGCCGTCAGGGAGGGCGAAATTAGGCTTCAATTGGGCCTTGAAGGGCTTCAAATGCAAAGGGTGGATACTACCGAGGGTTTGAGGAAATTAACGACCCAAATGGCAAATTTCAAAGAATCCAGAGATCAGGCAGAAAAGGACATTTCAGAAAGAAAAGCCGCCTTGTTCCTATGGGATAGGGATCTGGTCGCCAGAGTCGAAAGATTAAACGGAATAGAAAAGAGATTAAAAGAATTTGAAATAAGACTAAAAGATGAACGTGGGGTTCTGGATCGTATCTGGAAAGAGATAGAAAGGAAGAGAATATCCACATAGAAATTGAGCGGAAATAGTTTATAATATACACAATTAAACATATAAAAATATGAAGGGATTTTACGGTACTCCGTTTAGTAAAACAGCAACTCACGCAACAGATGCGGTCGCAACACAAACAGGGGTCGCATTGCAAACTCATTATATAACTGATCTTTCCGCAAGCTCCGATAAGGCAGGGTCAATAGTATTAGTGAAAGACGGAACAACGACAATCTGGCAGGATATAGTTGGAGCGGTCGGATCAGGAGGACACTACGAAATAAGCTTCATCACCCCACTCAAAGCAACGGCAGGAGCGGACATTTCCGTAACGATAGACGGAACTGCCGCCTGCAAGGCAAACATGAGTGGATTTACACTTAACAACAGCTAAATGGCATATAGAATAGATCCCTATGACAAAAGCATAGTGATTGACGGATGGGAGAAAGGAATTGCAGACTCGCCGTATGCGGGGATTTCTAATTTAAGAAATATAAACATCGTGTCCGTTCCTGGAGAGGCAAGCGTGAGTTTTTCAACCGTAGCAGCATCTCAAGGGCCAGTGACTGCGGGGACAGTATCATCTGCTGATCCAGGGACGGAAAGAATAACATTCTCTGGAGCGGTAGGACTGGAAACTTACATGGCGGTAAAGTTTTCAGGGGCAGGACTTCCGACAGGAATAACCGCAGGAGTGATTTATTGGGTATCACTTATCAATGCAACAACGATGACAATCTATTCTGATTATCAGATGACTGTCATCGTAAATATAACTGCGACAGGAACAGGAACGTTCGCTGTTATAGAAATGGGTCTTCCAAAACATTTTGCTGGTAAAAATTCCATAATAGGAACAGGGGGAAACGGATCAATGTTTCTGGTAGATGGATTGGGACAAGTATGGAGTAACAGCTACGTGACAACTTCATTGAAATGGACTTTTACAGGAAACAAAGTAAATAACTATTCTTATGGAAACGGACTGGTTTATTATGAAGGATCAAATGGTGTGGGATACATATTCTTATTTAATGACAGTTCAATAGACTATACGTTATCCTCAAATATTTCCATTGCTTGGAATTATCAATGGGTTCCTGCCGCAGGAACCGTGGGTGCATGGTCAGCGACTCCAGCGGCTATATTAAAATCAACAATATATTCACAGAACTCTCATGAGGCGATAGTTGCTCCAGACAGCAGAGTCTATTTCTGTGACTCAAACTGGATCGGCAGATGGTATCAAACGGATCCATCGATAGCATTCGTGCCGACAACACTAGCAACTTATACATACGACCAAACAGCATTATTACCAACAACCGACATTTCTACGTGCCTGACATTCCTTGGAACGAACATAATGATAGGAGGAATGAAGAATGTTGTGTATCCATGGAATAGATACGATACACACTTCAATTACCCAATACTTCTTGCGGAAAGTTATGTATCAAAAATGGTGACCATAAACACCAATACATACATTTTTATGGGAAACAGAGGAAGAATTTACATAACGAACGGGACTCAAGTTCAACTTTATAAAAAGATACCAGACCATATTTCAGGAACGATAGAGCCGTATTATATTTGGGGAGGAGCTTGTTCAACAAAAAATCAATTATATTTTGGATTTTATGTTACCAGTAACGCTGGAGGATCGTTGAGCGGAGCTGAGAGATATGCTGGTCTATGGGCGATTGACGTGGACACTGGAGGGATAAGAATGTCAAATGGATTGTCATGGGGACGTTTCTATGGATCTGGGAATCAAGGATATGCTTCTGCATTGTATCCATCAATTCAAATTACAAATGCGGTAGGAAATCCTCCAGGAACAGGATTGTGGATCGGATGGAGAAGCACTGAGGGACTAGTGATACCTGGCGGTACTCAGTACGGAATAGATAAAACATCTTCAAATCCATACATTGCAGGAGAATCAGAGATAGAAACGGACCTGATTCCGATAGGGACATATCAGAAACCTAGGGATCTTGAACGTGTAGAGTTTAAGTTAAATAAGCCATTAATAAGTGGGGAATACGTATCTGTGTATTACCGACTTGATTTCTCTCAAGGATATACGCCTATGTTTATTGACGACACCGTTGGTGACATTTCAAATTCATCGCCAGTGAATTTCAAAAACGCACAATGGGTACAGTTCAAAATAGTAACAGCATCCACATTAACAGATCCATCTTACGTTCGTCTAAAAGAGATAAGAATACTTGGATTAAAAGAATAAAATGGACACACTCCAAAGCGAATCAAAGCCGAGAGAAAATCAGGATTGGATAACTGCACAGGAAACCAGCCAGGATCAGTTTGGAGTGGCCAAGATTCCAGCACACAAACATAGTGGAGTGGATTCGCTGAGAGTGGATGTGGGAGATTTGGAAAGATTCCCGAGCACGGCTGCCGTTGGAAATACGATTCAATTTAACGGAAATCAGTGGATAGCGACATCTGCAGGATCAAACCCGACAGATACAAACCTGGGAGCACAACTCAAAAATACTCCCTACACAAACACGAGTGGTCACTGTCAACTTCAATATGTTAGACTAAATGCAGCGGTGGGATCAGCGGACGGATATGTTCAAATCCAATTTGTAGTAGATGGCAATATTGTGGATTATGCTCAATTGAGTTACGCAGATGGTGCTGGAGTAAATAGAATAAATACTTATCTTTTAGTGATGGGGTTTGTTCCTATCGGTTCTACCTACGAAGTTCAAGTTCAGCGTGGTGGGAGTGGGAATAATCCCAATATTCAGTTCTGGCATGCAATCAACTTTTAATATCCACATAGAAAATTATTAAATAAGTAGTAGAATAATGGCGTATGAAAACTTGGACTACCTATACAAACGACATTCCGAGGATAATAAACAACACTCTGCCCGATAACATAACCTGGGCAGGAGAGGTATTAAACGACTCTCTAAGATATCTGACGACCAAATACTATTTCAACGAAAGAACTTACACGGTAAATACCATATCCCAGCAACAATTCTACAATCTGCCGCCACAGATAAAGAGACTCATAAACGTGACTGTAACGATAGGAAACGTACTCTGGCAACCAAAAGAGTGTCCGTCAAGGCAATATTGGGACTCTCTGAACACGATTCTATTTTATCAGGACTTTCCATCGTTCTTCTTTGTTTATAACGGGAAAGTGGGGATATTCCCGATTCCCTCATCAACAGGAAATCTGATAACTCTAAACTATAAGACTCGTATATCAGACTTAAATCAGGCGGATTATGTTACAGGAACAGTGGGAATAACGACAAACACGACAATAGTGACAGGAGCTTTGACGGTGTGGACCAAGTCAATGCTTCCAGGGGGATGGATCAGAATAAATCCAAACGCAACCGATGCCAAGAACGGAGACAACCAGTGGTACGAGATAGACTCAATAACTGATGGAACTCACTTGGTATTAAAGAATCCGTACACGGGAACAACGGTGGCAGGGGGAAGTTACACGATAGGACAGACGCCTCTCTTGCCAGAGGACTATCAGGATTTACCGCTATACAGAATGGCGATACTTTACTATACAACAAGATTTCCTGATCCAAACAGGGCGGCCTTATACCAAGGACTTTGGGACAAAGGAGAAGCTGCTTTGGATGAAGAATTTGGAGCAAAAACAACAAACGTCGCCTTGACCGATACTGACGCTTCGGTCATGAATCCCAATTTATTTCAAAGGACAGTAACATAAAAACATGGCAACAATTTATACGCAGGCACAATTAAAGGCGATGGGGAAGATGCAGGATCCTGTGACAGGGAATATGTATGACTTACCGACTCCGCCGAAAGCACCAACTCCAACAGCTCCAACAACTCCAACAAATACAACTCCCCCAGCTGGAACGTACACGGGAGGGGGGATGAGTTTCACAACCCCATCTGCACCATTGACGTTTCCCGCAGGAACTGGAATGGGAATAAATCCGATAGGAGTAAAAGCCCAAACTCCAATAAACAACGTAATAGGAAACATAACTTTGCCGTCTAATCAGGTATCAACGGTAAAACCACCCGCACCGCAAAGCACAGCGGGAGGAGTTGCTGGGTCAGGGCCATCTTTTAGTACAGATCCAAATAAGATATTAAATCCAAATCCACAGAATCTAAGTTCTCAACAAATTGCGGCAGGATATTCTAATCTTCCAGGGCCGTATAGTCCGATAACGGGACAACCGAATGTAACTGAAACCCCAGGAACACCGAGTCCAAACACTGGAAACTATACGCCATATACACCCAATGCGGGACTTTACGGACAACTAATAACGGGAGCGGCAAACATGTCAGCTCAACCGTCACCTCAGTATCAGGCAGCCCAAGCACAATACTTGAATCTTCAGAATCAGATGGTGGCTCTTCAACAGAACATGGCACAGCAAACGGCAAACATAGAGGGGAGTCCGATAGATCTATCATTGGCGACAGGACAGCAGGGAATACTAAATAGATTATATGCAGGGAAAGAAGCGGCAGTAGCAGGTCAAATGCAGGGAGCTCAGGCAGCAGCTCAGACAGCCACAGGACAACAGCAGGTCCAACAACAAGGATTGCTGGGAGCGGGAGGGTTGGCTCAACCACAACCATATCCGATAACTACAACTCCTTATAATCCAGCGACGGGAACTTATGGACCAATGGCTGGAGGGGGAACGGCAGGGAATGCACCTTACACGGCTGGAACAGTACAAGGACAGGTTGGAGTAGGACAACAGGCAGCTCAACTTCAATCAGTCCAAGCACAGGCACAACAACTAACCAGTCAATTGACAACATTGCTTGACCAAAATCCATACATAAACCCCATGGGATTATCGGTAGTGAATGGGTTAGTGCAATTAGGAGCTGCTCAACTTGGAAATCCAGTGTATCAAACATTCCAAAACTTAGTGAATGATCTAGTGTCTCGTTATTCGGCTATTCTTACTCCAGCAGGAGGAAATGTAACTGACATGAGATTACAGATAGCAAATAGTCTTATCAATGCACAAGCCAATCCAGAGAACATCAAGAAAGTAATACAAGCATTAGACCAACAGGCAACTGGAGTTATCAACCAAATGAACCCTGCAAACAGACCAGGAGGAACAACTGGGGGAGGGACAATAACGGCAGGGGGATATAACTACGTTCAAAACGCCCAGGGGCAATGGGTTCCATCTCAATGACATGGCGAATTTACCAACAAGAAGCAATAATCCTGGAGACCTCAAGGACCCGTCTACGGGAGAATTTAGGCAGTTTGGTGATCCAAAGGAAGGATACGGAGCCTTATTAAATGATCTCCAACATAAGATAACAACGAATCCAGAATGGAATCTGGCTGACTTTTCAAATGTTTATGCACCACCCACGGACAACAATGATTCGGCTCAGTATGCGGCCAATTTAGCCAATCAACTGAAAGTAAGTCCAGATACAAAGATAAGCCAATTACAACCAAGGATCGGAGAATTTGCCGATGCAATAGGAGTGAATGAAGGATTTGAAGGAAAGAATGTGGCAACGGCAGCTCCTACGGGAACAACTCAATCCGCCAGTCCTACAGTTGGAGGAGTGGCTAACTCAGTTATAAGTGGGTACCAACAATACCTGACGGGAACATTGGGATTGTTTGCTGGACTCATCGGAGGAGGAGATTTTGTACAAAAAGTAGGACCAGTTGCGGCAGGACTTGGTGTTGCGGCAATAACAAAAAGTCCTGCGGCGGGAGTAGCGGCACAATCGATAACGTCAGGAATACTAGGAGGAAATAAAACTCCAACAACACAGACACAAGGAACGACGGCCAGTCAGATGACAGACTTTATTTCACCGCAGTCACAAGAAGCATCGGGAACAGTAGCGAAAGTATTGACCGAATCACTGGGTGCTACTATGACAGGAAGAATTGCACTGCAACAACCTGATACTCAGGCGGGATTATATGCAAACAGTTTATTTGGAATTGTCCCAACTCCAGACGAGAACGGAAACCTGGACTCATCGGAGGCAAGAAAGAAGAGCCAAGGATTGGTCAGTAAAATCAATAGTGGAATGGGATCGATACTTGAAGCCGAAGGAACATCAGGATCGGTGAAAGAAGCCCTTGCCGAAGTTGAAAAATTGATAGAAAAACATATTCCTGACACAGACAAAGAGATAGCCAGAAAATACGCAAGAGAGACGATACCAATTTATGCAAAAGAAAACACAGGAAGTAAGAATGCAAAGGAACTACCATTGGCAGTGTGGCAAAGAATGAAACAACAAGAAGCATACGGGAAAAAATGGGGAATACTTGAATCCACCGCAAAGAAAAGAGCGGCAAAAGTTCTATCCCTTGCGGCCAGGAATGTAATAACGAATAATACAAAGAACAAGGACATGTACGAGTCGGCAATGAAGATGGAACACGACTTGATGAAGGGATGGAAAATACTAGACAGACTAAACGGGAAAAAAGCAGTTACACACCATGCGTTAATGAAAGACTTGTCTCATGCGTTTGGGAGATATTCAGCGTTATACATAGGGGATAAACTGGGAGGGCCGATGGGAGCAATTGTTGGAGACATGATAGGAAGAAGATTGGTAGGAATGATAGACAAAAGACACGGCAAGACGATATTTGAAACTCCCGAAATGCACAAAGCATTAGAAATAGTTGAGAGAGAAAATCCTGATGTTGGATTAAAGTTAAACGAAGCATTAAAAAAACATCTGATAGAAGATGTTCCAGGAGAGGTGGCGGAAACAGGACCAGCGACAGCTCCAGTGATAAAAGGAAAGAAAGGAATGCTTCCCCAATTAGCTAAAGGCGGTGGTAAAAAAATACAAACCAAACAACCAAAAGCACGATCGCAGGGACGATTAACCCAGAAGCGATCAAGGCGATAGTGACAAGACCAGCGATGAATTGAGCTTTAGTAAGACCATAATCACTCATAAACACACTATAACATGAAACAGGGAAATGTAAAGGTATTTGCAAGGGACAAGCAAAAGTTGTATCAGGCAGTAAACATGAGAATAAATGGAATATCTTTGACTTCTATAGCGATGTTCTTCAACTGTGATAGGGGATCAATAAAGCACCAATTGGACAAATACGAGATAGAGCCGAAAACAGACAGCATATACACGGTAGAAAGGATAATAATAAAGTCACTTCCCAAACCAGACGAGAGCCGATGGATATTCAAGAACGGGGAGAAAATAAACACAGGCAGGATGTACAAGGATTATTTCAACAATATCCACATAGAAAAAAAGCAGGAAAGTAGTAAAATTACACAAAAATGAATGCAAGCAGAGATGACAATAGAGTACCGACAATGATAGCGGCATTACAGACCGACGGAAAAACAGTAGTGCCTATTGCCGTAAATCCGATAACCAATGCACTCAAGGTTTCTGATGGATTGGCGGGAGTCAGTCACAGCACTGAACCAGCGATAAGGGATGAGAATAGAGATACTGGAATAATGGGAGTATCGAGTGCCGACGGAGTGACACTGATCCCAATTTATGCAGACGCATTTGGAAATTTATTAATTCAATCAAACTAACATGGCGATATCAGCACCAAGAGATGACAACCGAGTTCCAACTCTTATAGGGGTTTCAAGCGTAGACGGGAAGACTCCTGTATTGCCTTATGTTGATCCAATAACCCATAGATTATTGGTAGACACACTAGGAGGAGGAACTTTTGAATTAACACCAGTACTGCCAGCAGATGGAACGTGGTCAGGAATAACTGAAGCTGGAACTGCGGGAGCAACTTTGGTATTTGGAAATATTTGCTATCTGGTAACGGCCACATCAAGATGGGTATTGGCTAAAGCAGACGTGATAGCAACATCAGGGGGAGTGAAATTGGGGATGTGCGTAATGGCGGCAAATAATGGACAAGTAACAGAGATGTTGTTGTTGGGAAAGATAAGAGCGGACTCGCTATTCCCGTCACTTACCGTAGGAGCAGCAGTTTATATAAGCGACACGACAGTTGGGGCAATAACGAACGTTCAACCAAGTCTCAGCGATCACGTGATAAGAGTGGTCGGGTTTGGAAACTCGGCGGTAGATTTATATTTCTATCCATCACCTGACTACATCACCCATATTTAATATGCTATAATGACTAAAAATAAATGGTCGAGAGAACAATAATTAAATTACAAAATGGCAGCTACATTCAGTTTCTATCACGTATATGGAACGACCCCTTCAACGGAGGTGGCTTCAACGGGCAATACACTGAACTTTTTTGGTGGAACGAGCTTGACTAATACTGCAGTCTATGAGGCAGCAGCGGGAACAGCTAACTACAACAACACAGCGTCAAACATTGCAGCTGGTTCGAACTCATGGCCAATCTGGATTACTGGGAGATTCTCAACGGCAGGTGCTGGAACATTCAACAACATAAAGTTCTGGCAGTATACCGAAGCGAACGGTTCAGCTTTCTGGAATGCTTCAGCTTCAATGATTGCAGTTGGTACAGTCGTGGCAGCTTATGCCGCACCGACAACTAGAGCGACTGGAGCAGGACAAGCTTCAAACGTTCAGGTTCCGATAAGCAGCAGTTCAACGACAGCTCCTGGTTCACCTTTAGTTTTGGGAATAGTTTCCACAGCAGGTGCAGGAACGTGTTTATCACCTTCTTACGTTGTTTATCAGCTTACGACAGCAACAACGGCTCCAGCTGGAGACACGGCTACTGCGGGATTCACATTCCAATACGACGAACAGTAAATATAAATAACCATTTAATTCAATATTATGGCAAAAATAGGCGGAGTGATTGGAGTCCCCTCCTTGGGCATGGTTTCAACACATTTCTTAGGTGCGAGAGCCATGCTCCAGGGAGACTTAGGCCTCAGTTGGGTTGATAAGATAGTCTTGGACGAAGAGATGAGGTCATTGGGAAAACCGACCGATGTCGGTTCAAAAAAGCAATACATAGCAGAATATGCAATAGAACAGGGTGCGGATTGGGTTCTATACATCGATGATGATGTTATCTTCCCACCGAACACATTGATTAAACTTCTCCACAGGAATAAGGATATAGTCGGAGGAGTCTATTGGTCCAAGTCAGAACCCCCAGTGCCTTTGATATTCAAAGGACACATGCAGGGAACTTACAGGGACTGGCACGCAGGAGACTTCATTAAGGTTGACGCCATGGGAATGGGTCTAACCTTGATAAGGACGAAAGTATTCAAGGCAATGGAGAAGCCTTGGTTTACGTTAGATTATACCTACCAAGAAGCCGAGAATAGAACAACGAAAGATTACGGAACAACAGAGGATTTGTACTTTTACAAGAAAGCCAGAGACCACGGGTTTGAAGTCTGGTGTGACACGTCTCTACAGGCGTGGCATTACGAAAAAAATACCAAACAAATGTTTGGAATACAGAATGACTTTCCTCAAGCAATCGCTGGTTCGGACTTAAAACCAAGAGGAAAGAAATTGATAGCGGACATTGGGTCAGGAGAACACAGTCCCTACTTCCCAGAAGGAATTCCAGTCAGAATGGACATAAGGGAAGAGGTTAAACCCGACATAGTCTGTGATGTAAGAAGTATTCCTGAACCAGATGAGAAATACGACATAGTATTTTCATCACATACGTTGGAGCATTTTTCTCACAAAGTAGTTGATGTTGTGCTGAGAGAATGGACAAGGATACTTAAGATAGGTGGAGAGTTAAGATTGATACTTCCGAATCTTGAGTTTGCTTGTGACAGCATAATAAAGAGCAAAGGAGAAATTGATTACAATGCAATCAATATTCTCTATGGAGAACAGACCTATCCGAAGAACTTCCACGCTTGCGGATTTACCCAGAAGACTTTAGCGAGATTATTAGAAAAGATGGGATGTTTAAAAGATATATTAGTTGTCTTTGATGGACCCAAATATAATCTTCTTGCCAGTGCAGTTAAGTATAAAAAGACAAGACTCTTTGAGTCTATACATCCAAGTTATTCGCTCAAAGGAGGAATGCATCGCATTGCTCCCTTACAAAAGGCCGATGAACATTCGATGGAAGAAGTAATGTTTAAACAAAACGATGTCTTACGAAAAAGAGGAAAGGGCAATCTTCAATTATCTGACAAACGACATAAAAGGGCTGGAAAGAAAAACAAAGATAAAGTTAAGAGACACAAGACTCACTCCAGCACATCTAGCACGAGTAACATTACTCTTTAGCAGTGGGAAGATATCAAGTCGAGAGGCAAAAGACATAATAACTAAATTATATGTACAACTGGGAAGCACTCGTGAATAACGAGTTAGTAAAACAGATAGAACAGATAGACGGGTTGTCCGAAGAACAAAGAAACAAGACGACAATGTTCCAGTGGATTGATTACGACACCGAGCGTAAGGTGGGAGTTGATTTAACTGACGGTTCGTTTTTTATAAACGATCAAATACTTCATGCTGGAGAAGATGACGTCAGGGATTTGAGTGATAGGGGAGATTACAGAATTATTTATGCCACAAGACATACAATAATTGGAGGAGGAGATGATCCAAGCAATTATCTTTATCTTGTTGGATGGCAAGTGACCGACGAAGGAAAAAATAAGAAAAGAATTTTGTATATTTATCCTTCGGGGACTGTGATATTTGGAGGATGATAAACAATAATTTAATAGGTCAATTCAATGACTGTAGGACAATCCAATGTGAAAGAGGACTACATTGGGTAGTCCTTTTTTAATATATGGCACTAACAGATAACATATTAAGTTGGTACAAGATGAACGATAACGCCGCTTCAACAGCGGTGAGTGATTCAACCAACAATTGTCCAGGAACTGCTGCTCAAAATACAAATCTGATTTCAACTCCAGATGCCACACCTGCGATAGACAGAGCATTAAGTTTTAACGGAACTTCGGACTCAATTTCTCAAGCTGGTAGCAACGCATTGGCTAACGAATGGACAGTTGCTGGATTTTTTAAACTCAATGATGCTGGAGCAGATGCGTCTCGACAAGTTTTAGTCAACTGGAAACCAGGTTCGGGAGATGTAAATAGAATAGAATTTGAAATAGTTGGGGGTGTCCAAGCTCCTTTGTTGCAGGGTCACATAATGGCAAGGATAACAAGTTCAACTGGGTCTGTTGGAGGAGTCAAAACTTACAGTGGAAATACTTTAACCGTAGACGCAACTTGGTATCATATTGCGGAGACTTGGGATGGAACTAATTTAAAACTATACATAAATGCAGTAGAGGACACACCGTATACAATACAGGACAATACTGCTGTGACGATGACTTCCAGCGTTAGGAATAAAAGACTTGGAAGAAATACTGGTGGGGCAACTTTTTATTTCAATGGAATAATGGATTTAGTTGGTTTCTGGTCAAGAACGTTGAGCCAATCAGAAATATCACAATTATACAATAGTGGATCTGGGTTATTATTATCATTTACAGACGTTGCAGATTTAGAATCCAAAGGAAATATAAGACCTCATCTACCGAAGGATTTGAGAAGTAGAGGAAATATTAGACCTCATCTTTCAAAAGACTTAAGAACTAAGGGTGGGATTAAATATCCCGATATTCCCAGAGGACTACAAACAAAGGGAAACGTAATAGACTCCAAAGTCTTAAGATACGAGTCTGGTCAATACAACGGAAGTAGCACTCTTTTTACTCACACTTGCGGAGGAGCATATCCTGGATTAGTAGTTTTTACTAGAGCTTCTTATACTTTTCCCTGGCTGGGAGTGACAAGTGTAACGTGCAACGGTGTAGCCATGCACCAGGGTCCAGCTTCTGGACAGAGTTCTGTTGGTATAAATCAAAGTTGGTATTATGAGAGTCCAATAGTTGGTGACAATACAATCACAATAATTGGTGGAGGTGGTATTCAGAGTTTTTCTTTTTCATTTGCTGGAGCTAATCAAGATGATTTGGTTGGATTTGCTTATGCCGAAACTTCTTCTACTAGTGGTTCATACTCTAAAGTTTGTGCAACTGAATCTAACGATAGTATATTAGTTGATTCTATAGATAGCGATATTGCAGCTATGCCGTCTCCTGGAGTAAACCAGATTGCAAGAATCAATGACGGAGTTAGTCATAACACCAGCACTCAAAACACAACTACGGCAGGGAACTATACGATGGATTGGACTTTAGGTTTCTCTTTCTTTGATTACAATGTGCTGGAAGTTAAGGAATTTGTTCTTACTAAGATTAAGTCTTTACAATCAAAGGCGTCAATAATACCTACTCCTGTGGTTGCAGTTTTGCTTATCGCAGCTGGTGGAGGGGGAGGAAAGGGTGACCAGGCAAGTCAAGCAGGTGGTGGAGGCGGTGGTGGTGGATATGTATATGATGCATCTCGTTCTGTCATTCCTTCGACAATATATCCTGTAACCGTTGGATTGGGATCGGCAGGAATTGAAGGTGGTAATTCTATATTTGATAGTTTAATAGCGATTGGTGGAGGACGTGGAGGGAGTTATGCTTCGGGCCCAGGAACAGATGGAGGGTCGGGAGGAGGTGGTTGTTCTAATCATGGTGGTCTTGGAACTCAAGGATATGATGGAGGTGATGGACTATCCAGCTATGCTGGTGCTGGAGGTGGAGGAGCTGGAGCAATAGGACAAGATACCCAGGGCAGTGCTCACGGAGGTGACGGAGGAATTGGAATAGTAAATCCAATAGTTGGTTCTACTTCTGGTGAAAATATCGGAGGGATATATTATCTTGCTGGTGGAGGGGGAGGTGGTGCTAATAGTGGAAGTTATGGTATTGGAGGAGATGGAGGAGGAGCAGATGGAGCTCAGGGAGGACTAAATAATGGTCTTGCTAATACGGGAGGCGGCGGAGGTGGTAGATATTATATAGGTGGAATGGCTTCTGGTGGTTCAGGAGTAGTTGTAATTACTTATCCAACTGGAAGTTTAATTGGTGCACTCGGAGGAACAATTACTACTGTGGGAGGAATGACTATCCACACATTCAATGCAAGTGGAACGTTTTCGTTTCAACTTGGCTGGAAAGATTTAAGAACAAAGGCAGAAATTATTAGTTCTGGTGCTATAAGAAGACAAAAAGATTTAGAGTCTAAAGCTAAACTATTCCCTCAACAGAAGAAAGATTTGGAATCTAAAGCAAATGTTTTTCATAATTGGAAAGATCTGAGGACAAAAGGAAACATAAAGCCTCCCATTTTAAAAGACTTAGAATCCAAGGGAAACATAAAGACTACAAATCGCAAGGATTTAGAAACCAAGGGAAGAATAAAGCATACATATCCCAACGATTTAAGAACCGAGGGTAATCTTTGGAAAACCACTACTACTTATAAAGACTTAAGGTCCAAGGGTTCAATAAAGAAAACCAATCGCAAAGACTTAGAATCTAGGGGAAGTATTTCAGGAAGCATAAAGAAGGACTTAAGAACAAAGGGAAATAT
>Ga0315289_10002647_pt1 | contig 27373 bp, 21 predicted proteins | sample YL17G11_40_MG_FD_203452 | JGI IMG/M metagenome (GOLD analysis project Ga0315289, IMG submission 203452) | Sediment microbial communities from Yellowstone Lake, YNP, Wyoming, USA - YL17G11_40 | ecosystem: Environmental > Aquatic > Freshwater > Lake > Sediment | place: USA: Wyoming | collected...
CGAGGGGTCCCGCGACGCGAACCCGGCGTAGAAGAGCGGCACCGACAGCGCCTTGCCCAGCTCCTCGAGCCCGGCGCCGGCGGCGAGCGCGAGCGCGGCGACCGACTCCGCCAGCGCCGCCGCGCGCTCAGGGCCGTGACCGGAGGAGCGCGAGCGGGCCTCTCTGCCCCACGCCGCCAGCGCGGCCCTGGTGGCGAGCACCCCGGCGCGGACGGCGTCGGCGACGCCCGGGACGACGGCGGAGGCCCTCGGAGACGACAGCACCTCGAGCGCCGCGGCCCTCGCGCGCGCGTCCGGGTCTTCCAGCACGGAGTAGGAGCTCGAAGGGGGCGCATGGTGCTGCTGTCCCTGATGCTGCTGCTGCTGCTGCTGGCTCTGCTGAGAGTCGGGCACGCGAGGGGCCAGGGCCGAGAAGGCCGCGTCGAGGGCCGCGGGCACGAGCGAGACCCAGGCGAGGGCGCGCTCCCTGTCTGCCGCGACCGATGAGGCGGCGGCGGCGAGGAGGCCGCCGCCGCCGCCGCAGGGGGCGCCGCCGCGCGGGCCCCTCCCATCCTCCTCCTCTCCCTCTCCGTCGCCGCACGAGCTCGCGACGGCGCAGACGGAGAGCGCCAGAGCGTCCACGAGACCGACGCGGAAGGGGTTGGTCCGCCTCTTGCTCGCCGACGCCGCAGCCGAAGAAGCCGCAGCCGACGAAGCCGTCTTTTGCTTCTTCCTCGCTGCCGCCGCCGCAGCAGCAGTCGCGTCGCTGCCCCCCGCGTCAAAAGCCACCACCGCGCCGTCGTCGGTCACCTCCGCGAGCCCGGCGAAGACGCCCGGCGACGCGTCCGCGGCGTGCGCGATCGCGGCGAGCAGCCGCAGCGCCCGCGCCGCGTGGGCAGCGGAGCACGGGGCCGAGACCCTGATCGGTGTGAGGCCCTCGGCCCAGCGCGCGAAGGCCGAGGCGGGGGGGGCGACGGACGACGCGGCGCCGTGCGCTGGCGAGGAGGGGACCGGCGAGTCGGGGGGCGGCAGCGGCGGCGGCCCCTCCTCCGCCTTGACCACCCTTTCGTGCGCTCCTTGTTTCTCTTCTTCTTCTCCTTTTTCTTTGTCAAAGCCGTCGCCACCGGAGAGCAGGCAGGCGACGACGTGCGGGGGCAGCGCCGCCGCCAGCGCCCTCAGGTCCACCTGCAAGGGCCCGTCGACCAGGACGCCTCCCGCGACGAGCCTCCCGAGCCTCAGGGTGCAGGCTGCTGCGGCCGCTGACGCGAACGCGGAAGAGGGAGGCGGCGGGGCGAGCTGCGAGGCGCCCGAAGCCGCGGCCGCGGCCGCGGCCGACGAGGCCGCGTCCCTGGCCGCGAGCCTCCTCAGCTCGGAGGCCGAGGCGCCCAGGAGGCGCTCGACGCAGCGGAAGGGGTCGGCGATCCTGGCCGCGGCCCCGACGGCCTGCTCGTGGAGGAGCTGGCGCTTCTGCGCTCGGTTTCGGTTTTGGGGGAGGAGCGGAGCGAGAGAGAGAGGAAGAGGTGCATGAGAAGCGGCGGCGGCGACGGCAGAGGCGACGATGACGGCGACGGCGAGCGAAAGAAACCAAAATCGCTTCACACACTCCTGCTTTATCGCTCTCTCTCCCTCTATTTCTTCCCATCCCTCACACACACACAGACACACGCGCGCGCGCCGCACCTTCCTCCCCGATAGCTCTGGCACGTGGTAGTCATCGCTGATCGTGGGCATGGTTGTATTCGTTTCTTCTCAAAAAAAGGAAAGAATCGGACAACAAAAATTAATCCTTCTTTCCCGAGCCCAGGAAGACGTTCCCCCCGTGCCTCGGCGACGACCTGATCAGGGAAAGGGCAATCGCTCCGAGTGCGGCGTAGAGCAGGAGGACCGCGGCGACGAGCTTGGACTCGGAGGAGAAGTCGAGCATGAAGGAGTCCTTCTGTTTGCGCTGCTGGTTCGGGTCGAAGAGTGGGAGAGTGAAGGGAGCGACGGAGAAGAAGGAAAACGACACAAAACGAGTTGATTCTCGTCGCTTCGCTCGTCGAGGCCGTTTCGCTCTCTCGCCTCGCCTCGTTCTTCCTGTGCCTTTTTGCAGCAGCCATGCCTCCGAAATCAGGCAGGCGCAGGGCTGCTGCTGCGCGTGCGAAGCCCGCAGCGGCGTCCCTCGACTGCGAGCAGCAGCACGAGCAGCATTCCCTCGCCGACGACGGCGCCAAAGAGAGCGCCGCGGCCGCGCTCGCCCGCGAATGCCCGGCGCTCAGGCGCCTGATCGACTCGCACCTCGCCCGGATCGACGCAGAGGGTACGTGCGGTGGTAGTGTTGCTGCTCCCGAGAGAGTGCTACAAAGCCAGACTGTACAAAAGGACGGGGAAAAGGGCGGGGATGAAAGCGAAACCGTTTCCTGGAGAAGAAGAAGAGCGCGCATTGCCCTGTCGCGTCGATTCGGTCGGCCTCGACCTTCTCTCTCTTACTCCAACTCCAAAAACAAAAAAACAAAACAAAAACTCCAACAGTCGACAGGCGCATGCACACCATCCTCATCCCCCTCGGGGAGCACCAGGACGAGCAGTTGTACCACGCGATGAAGGCGCAGGTCGCACGCATCCCGGAGCAGGTCTGCTTTTTGCTTTCTTCGTTGTCGTCGTCGACCTTTTTTCTCTTCGCCCCGGAAAAAAAACTCATGTTTCTCTCCGTCTCCCTTTCTCTCGCGCGACCTCAAACCCAAAAAACGCGCAGGTGCGTGAGATGCCCTTCCACGAGCTCATGGTCAAATACGGCGGAGACATGGCAGCGGCATGGGCGGCGGCCGGGGGAGTGGTCGCGTCTGCCCCTGCTCCTCCCTCGCCGCAGGAATCCGAAGCGACCGCGGCAGCAGCCTCCCTCCCCGCCGCTCCCGCCGCCCCTCGCCCGCCGCTGCCCCCTCACCTCCGCGCCGCCGCCGCGGCGGCGTTCGCAGCGTCCCCCTCCAACCCGCCGCCTCGAAAGCGTGTCATGATCGCTGCAGAGCCCCGAGAGCCGAGAGAGGGGGAGAGGGAGCGCGAGGGCGGAGGCGGGCGCCGAGGCGGCAGAGGGCGCGGAAACGGCGACGACGCCGGCGCGGCGAGCCCCTCCTCGCCTCCGCGCCCTCTGAGAGAGCGGGCATCCGGCGGCGGCGGAGGAGGAGGAGGAGGAGAAAACGCTGCTGCTCTTGCTGCCGCTGCTCGCTTCGAGCCCAAGCGAGAGCCCGCGGCGGGAGACGTCTTCTTCTCCGCCAACGGCTCCCCATACGCCCTCGACGGCGGCGGCGCGCTCCTCCGCACCGCGGCCAGGGGAGGGGGAGGCGGGGCGGCGGGGCTCGGCGGCGCCGCCAGGGCGTTCGCCAACCCCGTAGCGCCGCAGAGCACCGCCCGAGGCGCCACGTTCACGATCCTCAAGCCGCCGGGAGCGGGCGCCTCCTCCTCGGGCCTGACGCGCTCGGGCCTTGTGCCGGCCATCGAGTTTGTGCTCGCGTCCGGCAAGAGGGTCGTCGTCGACGTCGAGAATGACGTCTTCGACGACGCGGGGCTGACCGCGAGGGAGGCCAGGGAGGTCGAGGACTACCTGACGGGCCTGAACAGGCTCACCAACGTAGCGATTCGGTCGAGGAGGGGGGGAGGGCGCGGAGGAGGAGGAGGGGGAGGAAGCAGGAGGTAGGAGAGAAAAAGAGATAGGGAGAGAGTTTTTTTTTTTTTGCTTTTTCGTTTTTTTGTTTTGAAAAAACGCTGTGAATCAATAAAAAAAAGATAGAACTGATCGTCAAATCAAAAGTCGAGCGCGTCGAGGTCGAGCTCGGACTCCGATCCGGAGTCGCCGCCGCTGCGAGCAGCAGCAGAAGCGTCCTCTTCTTCTTCTTCCGCAGCAGCAGGCGCAGGCAGCTCCCGTCGCCGCTCCTCCCCTTCCAGCGCCCTCGTCTCCACCCCTCCCTCGTCCCCCCCCGCCTCGACAGCCTCCCTCCCTTCCCTCCAAGCCTGCACCTCTTGCATCTCGCTCCACGTCAGCCTGGGCAGCTCGGCGGCCCCCAGAGCCTCGGCGCCGCCGCGCTCGAAGGCGGCCGCCAGCCGCGCGACGGCCGCCGCCCCGGCGGCCGGGTGCGCGAGGACGTCGTCGAGGTCGCCCGCCGGCGACGCGAGCAGCAGGCGAAGGACCTCGGGGGGGGGCAGCGTGCCGCCATTGGCTGCCTGTGGGGTGTTTCTCGTTTTGGTTTCGCGAGAGGGGGAGGAGCGTTGAGCGGGAAAGAAAAGAAGAGGAGAAAGAAAGATGAGAGAATTCATTCAAAATTGACCTCAACCCTTAATTGGTGCAACCCTGTTTTTGCGTCAACTTGTCTCTCTCTCTCACCCACCTTGATCCGTTTCGTCGTCCATTTATAGTAGTGGTAGTACTTCGGCCTCGGCCTCATCACCTCAGGCAAGAGGTCCTGCGCCTCGCGAGAGAGCAGCGAGGAGAGGGAGAGGGCGGCGGCTACGGCAAAGTCGCCCCCGCCGTTGCCGGTTCTGACGGCGGCGGCGGCGGTCGCGGCGGCGTGCGAGGCTGGGACTCGCCGCCGGAGCCGCTCGACCGCCACCTCGGCCTCTGCCCTCCGCTTCGCCGCCCCCGGACCGCCGCTGCTCTCGCTGCTCAGACAGCGCAGCCATTCGAGCAGCGCCTCCGAGTTCCTCTCCCCGGAGGCCTCGAGCGACGAGGCCAGGAGGGCAGAGGCGGCGGCGCCGAGGGGAGGCCGGGAAGAGGGGGCGCGGGTGACGGCGGCTCGGGCGTCCTTTTTTTTTCGTTTTTGGTTTTCCCCCGCGGGAGTTACGGATGAGCGAGGCCTTTCTTCGTCTCCCTCCCTCTTCATTAGAAAAGAAATCGCACGAGCAATCTCACCCTGAGAGCCTGCTCGCAGTCTCCCGAGGTCAGGAACGCCGCCGAGCGCAGGCACGCGGCGAGACAGCGCCGGGCCTCTCTCTCCGCCGGGTCCCCTCCCCTCTTCGACGGCGGCGAGAGCGACAGCAATACTCCTCCCAGCTCCTCGCTCAGCGCCGGGCTCCCCTCGAACGCCGTCTTCAAAGCCTTCTCGAGCTGCTCCGGACCCATCTCCTTGCTCTGGGGAAGCTTGCGGAGCGCCCAGCGCTCCCTCGGGGGAGCCCAGCGGAGCGGCGCCTCGGCCTCGGCCACGACGAGCGCGGCGGCGGCGGCGAGGGAGGACGAGGTGGGGCAGGGGGAGGAGTCTTTGGCCTGCTCTTCCGAGGGACAAGAGCTTTCTTCCTTCTCTTGCGGTGGATCGCAAGAAGGAGGAGAACGATGAGGAGCTAGAGGCGAGGCTGCAGCGGCCATAACGGCTTCTCGACGAAGGCGTGAGTGGAGGAGGAGGAGCTGGAAGAAAATGGAAAAAAAGGAAGTTTTTTTTCCTTCTGCTCTCACACTTCGTCTGTTGTTGTTTCTCTCTTGATCGAGAAAAGGCAAAAGAAAGCTTTTCGAAGAGGGGACGCGCGTCTCTCTTCTTCCTCTTTGCTCTTCTCTATCCCCCTGTGCGCGCCCTCCTTGCTTTATACGCATCGCCGATTGGGGGAAAAAGAGAACAGCAGCACTGAAAAGAGAAGCAGGACATCAAATCAGCTCTCTGCTCGCACTCCTCGCTCGCTCGCCCCCATCAATCGAGAGAGAGAGGCGGAAGAAGCGATGGCCTCTTCCTCTTCCGCGGACTCCCCGCTCCTCCAGGCCATCGCCGCCCTCTACCACGCTCCCGATGACGCCTCCCGCAAAGCAGCCGGTGCCTGGCTCGAACGGTGGCAGACTTCGCCGCAGGCCTGGCGCGAGGCAGACGCCCTCCTCCACGACGCGGCGCGGCCGATGGAGGCACACTACCTCGCCGCGCAGACGCTCAGGACGAAAGTCCAGCACGACGTCGAGGAGCTACCGCGGGAGGCGCTGCCGTCGCTGCGCGACTCGCTGGCCGGGCTGCTGCTGGCGTTCGGGAGGGGCGCGCCTCCCGTGAGGACGCAGCTGTCTCTGGCGCTGGCGAGTCTCGCTGCGGCGCTTCCCGCGGCGGAGTGGAGGCCGTCGGCGGCGTCGGCGGCGGCGGCGGCAGCGGGCTCGGGCTTGGGCGGCGGGGGAGGACTGGGAACGGGGAGCGTCATGGCCGCGGGCCCCGTGCCCTGGCTCGCGGAGCGCCTCGGCGTGCCCCTGCTGCCGTCTGCCGCCGCAGCGCTCGACGCCGACGCCTCGGACGCGGGCCTGCCGGCGATGCTCGAGTTCCTCACCGTGCTGCCGCAGGAGGCCGAGAGCCCGCGCCCGGCGCTGCCGCCGGCGCGCCGGAGGGCCTTCGCGGCCGAGGCCGCCGCGTCCGTGCCGGCGGCACTCGCGGCCCTAGAGAGCGCCGCGGCGGGCCCGCACGGGGAGGCGCACGGGGAGGCCATCCTCGAGGCCTTCGCCGCCTGGCTGCGGCTCTCGAGCGGCGGCGGCGGCGGCGGCGGAGCCGAGGGCGGACGCGAGGGCGGGGGCGGAGGGGTCGCGGCGCTCCCTGCCCCCCTCCGGGCGGCGCCGAGCGTCACCGCGGCCGCCCTGTCCTCCTCCCCGCTCGTCGCCGCCACGCTCCGCGCCCTGGGAGACTCCGAGGCCTTCGGCGCGGCAGTTGACGCCGCGGCAGAGCTCGTCGCCAAGTGCTGTGCGCCCTCGTCCCTCCCCGGCGGCGGCGGCAGCTTTTCGGGGACGCCCGACCCGGCCGCGGCGCCGCTCGTCTCGCTGCTGCTCCCGGCGATCATGGGACTCCGCCCGCGCTTCGCTGTCGCCAGCAGGCGCGCCGCGGCGGCCTTCGAAGGGCTCGAAGACGACGACGGCGGCGGCGGCGGCGGTGGGGACGAGTACGCAAAGAAGAACAAGCACGGCGGCGGCGGGGAGGCCGCCGGGGGCTCCCCACGCGGCGCCGGCGCCTCGGCCGCCGCCGCCGCCGATTTGGACGACGACTCCGACACCGCCGCGGGCATGGCCCGCCTCTTCGCCGAGGTCGGCGAGGCCTTTGTCGAGGCCATCGCCGCCAGCGACCCGGGCGACGCCGCCGCGAGGGCCCCCGTCGAGGCTCTGCTGGAGGTCGCGGAGCACCCGGACGAGCGCGTCGCTGGCAGCGGGCTCGTCTTCTGGCACCGGCTCGCGCGGTGCCTCGAGGAGGGCGGCGAGGGGGGAGGCTTGTCGAACGGGAATCCTTCCGCTGCTGCCCGTGCTTCGTCGTTCGCGCCGGCGTTCGAGCGCCTCGTCTGCGCCGTGCGCTCGCGGGCGAGCTGGCCCCCGGCGCGCGTCGTCGCCCACTGGCGCCCCGACGACCGCGCCGACTTTAGGCGCTCCCGCGCCGCCGCGGCGGACGCGCTCGAGGACGCCGCGACCGTCTTGGGGGGCAGGAGGACGCTCGAGCTGCTAGCCACCCCTCTTGCCGGGGTCGCGGCGGCCGTGGCGGGTGGGAGTCCGAGCCCGGGGTGCTGGAGGACGGCGGAGGCGGCGCTCTTCTGCGTGCGGGCTGTCTCGCGCGCCGTCGCGTCCAGATCGAACGGCGGCGGCGGCGGCGAAAACGGCGACGGAAGCAACGGGGATCATCCTTCTTGCTCTTCGTCTTTCATCCCCCCGAGAGACCCGCTGCTGTCCTCGCTGCTCTCTTCGCTGCCCTCGCTGCCCAAGCGGCCGGCGGCGAAGGGAACGGCGGCCAGCTCCCCTTCCCCGTCCGACCCGGCGGCCGAGGCGGGCGAGCAAGAGGAGCTCGGCAGGCTCCAGGCCACCGCGGCCTCGCTCGTCGCCTCTTATTCGAGCTGGCTCTCCGCCTCCATCGATGCCGAGGAGGCAACAGCCGCCGCGGGAGCGGGAGCGAGCGGGGGCGTCGGCGTCGCGCAGGGCTCCGCGCCCCTCCCCGCGGCGGCGGCGGCGGTCGAGCGCGCGCTGCTGCAGATGCTTGTCGACGCCCTCTCGCTGCACGAGGCGGCCCCGGCCGCGGCCGCGGCGCTGGTACGCGTCGTCTGCGCCGCGGGGCGCAGGGCCGGGGTCTACGCGGCGCCGCTGGCCGATCTGAACCTGCGGGCGCTGGCCGAGGGCGGCGCGAAGGCGAGCGGGGGGGGAGGGGGCGAGGGAGGGGGAGGGGGACGGAGGAGCGGAGGCGACTCCTCTGCGTCGTCCTCTCTGTGGAACCTCGGCGAGACCGAGGTGCAGCTCATCACTGAGGCCGCCGTCATCGCCGCCTGCGCTCTGGGCCCCGCGGGGGCTCCGGAGGCGGTCGAGAGGCTTTCGCAGCCCCTGGAGCGCGCACTGGCCGCGGAGCTCTCCTCCTCGGCGGCGGCCGAGCAGCAGCAGCAGCAGCTCCTCGTTGCGCAGGGAGGAGGAGCTGCTGCTGCTGCTGCTGCCGCTGCGAGCGCCGCCCGGCAGCACCGCAGCAACGCGCTGCTGCTCTCCGAGAGGCTCACGGCGCTGCTGCGGGCCTGCGCTGACGCCAGGGCTGCAGCCGCGGCGCTGGTGAGGGCGTGGCCGCTCGCCGAGGCCGGGATGGCGTCGGCGGCGTCGCTGGCGGCGGCGGCAGAGAGCGCGGCGGCCGCGGCCGCGTCGTCGTCTGCCGCGGCGGCAGACACCAACGGAAATGCTGCTGTACCTCCTCCTACTTATTATCCCAGCGACCCCACGCTCAAGGAAGCCTCCGCAGCGGCCGAGAAGTGGTGCCGCCTCGTAAAGCACGGGCTGAAATCGGCAAGACACGCCGCGGCCCCTCTCCTCCCAGCGCTCGCGGCGTCGCTGCCGCGCTGGTTTGCCGCCACCAAGGCTTCTTCCTTCCTTTACGTCTCTTCGGAGCTCGTCAAGACCTTTGGAGGGGCCTGCCGCGCTGTCAGCGAGGGCTCCAGCGACAACGGCGCCGCCCCGGCGACCGAGGAGGACCGACGGGTCGCCGCCGCCGTCGTCGCGCTCCTCTCGGCGGTGCTGCCGGCCGCCGTCGCCGCGCTGCCGGACGAGGCCGCCGCGCGCGACCGGCCAGACCTCGCCGACGACGTCTTCCTGCTGTCGGCCCGGGCCCTGAGCTACGCGCCCTCGGCGACGCTCGGCCCGCCCCTGTCTGCGGGGGGGGCCCTGCTGGACGTCGCCTCCCGCGGCCTCCTGCTCCAGCACAGGGACGCGTGCTGCTCGGCGATGCACCTCGTCGAGAGGGCGTGCCTGCCGTCGACGCTGCGCGGCGCGGGCGAGGCCGGGCGGCGCGCGGCGGCCGAGGCGCTGCTCCCGAGGGCCGGCGGCCTCGCGAGGCTGCTCCTGGCCGGGGCGCTGGGCGCCCTGCCTCGGCAGAGGGTGAGGGACGCCGCGGACGCGCTCGCCGTGCTGCTGAGGGCGGCCGGGAGGGCCGCGGCGGAGCCCGTGGCGGAGGCTTTGCTGCGGAGGGTGCCCGACGTGGCGGCGCCGGTCGCCGACCGGGCGCGGGCGGCGCAGGCGGCGGAGGCGGTCGCTGGGGACCCTGGAGCTTCTTCCTCTTCTTCCTCTTCCTCTTCCGCGGCCGCGAACGAGTGGGACGCGGCCCTTGCGGATCTTGCGGAGACGACGCGGAGGTCTGCGAGGGCGAGGGACGCGGCGGTTGCGGCGTTGCTGTAAATAGATTAAGGGGAAACGGAACTCTGATAAGTTTTTTTTAAAGTCTTTTTTCTTCTCGATCTCAGTGTTTTTCGTCCGTCGGAGAAAAAGAGGAGATATGGGAGGCGACGACGTCCTTGGTCGCCCTCTGGGCGGGGCATGCGTGCCCACGCAGCTCCTGCTCGCGGACCTCAAGGAGGCTTCCGAGGACGCGTCGCTGCCGAAGGCAAGTCATTATTCAAGCGAGCGAAGAAGAGAGAGGAATACTGCAGGGATTCCTTCCTCTCCCCATGCGTTTCTCGATCGTCTCAAAAAAAAAGAAAAAAACCTCGACCTCTTTTCATCTTCAACCTAAAAATAAAAAACAGTCGATCCGGAAGCTCGCCGTCGACCTCGCCTCCTCCTCCGCGCCCCCCTTCGAGGGCCTCAGGGCGGTCTATCGCGCTCTTGGGGCTGCCAAGGGAGTTGCCGAGGCCCCGAGCCTCGAAGAGGCCCTGAGCGGCGGCGGCAAGAAGAAGGAGGAGGAGCTGAACGGAGCGGCCGGAGCGGCGGCAGCGGCGCGGGACAGGAACGGGACCGACCGGACGAAGGAGAGGAGGCCGAAGGACCCGGCCCTCGCCGCGAGGCTCCAGGCCCTCCAGGACGCCTCTGACCAGCGCGCCTACGACGCGAGCGTCGCTGACCTCACGGCGCGGGAGCGCGCGGCCTCGCGCCGGTCGGGCGCCGGCCTGTCCCTCTCGCTCGCGGCCTCGGCGCCGGCGGCCGGCCTCGCGCTCGCGGCCTCGGCCGGGACCGGGTACGCAGCGGGCTTCGTCGCCGCCCGAGCCTTGTTTTCCGATGACGTCAAGCACCCGGCGGCTCGGTATATCGGTGGACTGATCGGCCTCGTCGCGGCGATGGCAGTCGAGGCGGGGCTGGTGGTTGTCAGGGCCGTCAGGGCCGAGAACGAGGATAAGAGGCGGGAGAGAGGGCTGGGCCCCCTGCCGGGCTCGTCTTCCTCTTCGTCTTCGGGCCCTCCGCTGCAGAGGATCACGCGCAGGCTGACGGAGGCCGAGCTGGCCGCCGAGGCGGAGGTGGCCGCAACGGTGGTCGCGGGCGCAGCGACGGCGGTGAAGGCCGGAGCCGAGGCGAAAGCGTCGGCGGCGGCGAGAGCAGCAGCGGAACTGGCGGCTGCCGAGAAAGACTCGGAGGCGACAGCAACAGCAGACGAGGCAAAGAAGCAGCGATGAGATCTCGATTATTACAAATGTTGTAACATAAGAGCACCACAAAGATTAACGAACTTTTCTCTTCTCGACGGGGTTTTTGACAGAGAGCAGAAGGCGGGGAGAGTTTTTTTTTTTTCCATTTCTCTTTGCCGACGGAAAACTGGGAGTCGAGATGCCATCGACTGCCGCTCGCTAAAACTCTTTTTCCGTTTTCCCTCTTTCTTCCATTAATTTGCACCCGCGCATTCGATGGCAGCGGCTCCAGAGTGGAATCCTCGCTCCAAGAGGAAGCGGTGGGCGAGGAAGGGCCCGACGCCGAACGAGGTAAAAGATTGAAATCGACTCTTGTTGGGAAAGCGCCTAGCCGTCGACGCCCCCCCCCCCATTAGAAAAACACCGTTCGCTCTTTCACTTTTCCTGCCTGTTTGATCGCTTTGATTCCGATTATAGGTACTACGGAGCCTTTGTCGATGACGTACGCTTTCGAGTGGCACACGCGATGCAAGTTTAAGCAACTCAGTGGTATCAAAGAGAGCGCCAACTCGTTTTCGTTTTTCTTCCATCATTTTCAGGCTCAACGTCTTCCTCTCTTTGAAAAAACATTTCTCAGCTCTTCCCCGCTCTCGCGGCCACCCCGCTCTTCGGCCTCCTCGATGGGAGGTTCGTCTGGGTTCCAGCGGACGAGCGCACGGCCAAGCTCCTCGACGGCGCCTGCGTGGGCACCCCGGCGGGAGGGGCTAGGTCGGCCGCCGACGCCGCCGGCGCCGCCGCGGCCGTCTTTGGCCCCGAGGCCGTCGCCGCCGCCGTCTCCGAAGAGAGGGGCGGCGCCGGGGTCTGCGTGCGGCTGAGCCTGGAGGAGGCCGTCTTCCTCGTCCACGTTCTGGGCACGCTGAAGATCGTGATCGAGCAAGAAGCGCAAAAAACAGTCGAGCGAAGGAGCGAGGGGAAGAGGAAAGGCGAAAGCGAGCACGCGAAGGAGAAGGCGAAGGAGGAGGAGGAGGAGGAGGAGGAGCCTCCCTCCCGCGTCGCGAGGGAGATGGGAGGCGAGGAGCTCTGGCGCTTCGCGTGCCTGCAGGCGAGCTCAAAAGGCAGCAGAGACAGCAGCAGCTGCAGCAGCAGAAGCAGCGGCAGCAGCAGAAGCGGCGGCTGCGGCGGCGAAGAAGAAGAAGACAGCGACGGCGACGGCGACGGCGGCGACGGAGGAGGGGCGTTCCTGCGCAGCTACGCGGCGTTCCACCACTTCCGCTGCAAGGGGTGGACCGTCCGCAGCGGCCTCCGGTACGGCTGCGACTTCGTGCTGTACCGGGGCCACCCCGCATCTTCTCACGCGGATGTGTGCGTGCTCGCGGTGAGGCGCGGCGCGGCAGGGGGAGGGGCGGGCGGAGGGGGCGCGGCGGGAGGCGGGGCGGGCGGAAGGGGCGGGGGCGGGAAGGAACCCCGCCCTCCCTTCTTCACCGCCCGGGAGTCGCCCTCTCGGGGGGCCGGGCCGCTCTCCTGGCTCGACGTCGAGATTGGCAACAGGCTCGCCGCGCAGGTCGGGAAGCGGCTGCTGCTGCTGCACGTGCACGTGAGCGGCAGAGGCGGAGAGGGAGGCGAGGGCGACGAGGGCGGAGGAGCAGGTGGCGGCGAAGAGGGCGGCGGCGGAGGAGGAGAAGGAGCTCCGCGCCGTCGCTCCCTGCTCTCGCTGACCGCCGCCGAGGCCCTCTCCCGCGTGACCGTCGAGGAGCGGCTCGTCGAGAGGTGGGTGCCGGATGTCGACCGCGAGGAGCCCGTGGTTTGAGATGCAACATCTGGAGAGAGGAGAGGAAGGAAAAGGAGAAGGAGAGAGACTCTAGAAAAAAAAAAAGGAACTAATCGGAAAGGAGCACTAGAGGTGACAAAAAAAAAGAGAGGAAAAGTTGAAAGCAACTCTGGGGGAAGCACGCCCTCCCGCACCACGCCCCCCTTTTTGGTTTCTCTTTTATTTTTGTTTTGTTTTTTAAGAATCGTTTATTGTCGGGAAAAGAAGGGCAAGTGTTTTGAACGACGAAAAGAAAATCGCTTTCTTTTCACTCAGCCTTTTTCGCCGCCGGCGCCGCAGCAGCGGCAGCAGCGCCGCCCCCTCCTCCGACGGCCGTGCTCGCGCGCGGGATCTTGGCGACGTAAGGCTCCACGAACTTCCTGTAGTGCGCTTTGCCCTGGTCCGCGGCCTTGGCGGCCAGGCCGTCGATCTCGCCCTTGCGCAGCTCGTAGATCTTGGGCACCGAGAAGGCGAGCGCGGCGGCGACGAAGACGAGGCCGAGCGAGGTGAACCAGGCCGCGACCTTGCCCAGGGCGAAGAGGGCGAGGGCGGCCTGGCCCGCGAGGAGGATGTCCTTGCCGGAGACGAGGCGGTAGGCGAAGGCTGTTGCGTTGGGGATGCTCGGTCGAGGGGGGGAACGAGGGAGGACGGTGAGGAGAAGAGGGGGAAAAGAAGGGTGGGGCGGGCGCGGAAGGGTCAAACGGAGGCGCCGACGAGGTCGAGGGAGCGAGGAACGAGGAATCTTTTTTTCCGCCGCCGTCGAGTGAAACCCTCGTCGATGCGAACTCTACTCACCGAGCGTCTTGTTGACGTAGACGGCTGCGGCGTCGGCGAACGACCGGACCTGCGTGTCGGTCACGCCCGACTTGAGGAACGCCGGGACGGGGAAGCCGGGCCTGGTGGAAAGTTGAGGGGAATTGATATTTTTCGCCGATGGGTCCGTTGGTGAGCGGAGGGGAGTCTCGAGAGGAAGGCGGCAAAATCGGAAAGGCGTTGACGAGGGGATCGATGCCTCGCGGTTGGGAGTGCTCCAGCGTCTCAGAGTCGTCATCTCTCCCGCTTCAGGCGGAGAACCCGACGTTGAGACGAGCCTGGCAGTGTCGGCACCGACTCGCAGCGCCTTCTCAGGCGCTGGCAGAGCCGCGAATGCAGCGACAAAAAAAAGAAACAGGGACAGGGCGCGCCAACCATCAATCGCCCCTCTTCTTGCCCTCTTCTTCTTCCTCTTCCTCGTCTCCCCCCTTCTCGCTTCTCCATTCCTGACTCACTTCCCGATGAATCCGGCCACGTTGTTCCACACAAAAGCCACGGCCACGGTCAGCAGCGCGCCGTTGGCGGCGATCGCGAGCACGGACAGCCCGCTCCACTCGAGGACAAAGTAGGCCGTGGCGATGGCCGCGAGCGCCGCGCCCGACTTCGGCACGGAGCGCCAGAGCAGGAGGTCCTCGACGTCCTTGGAAACGAGCGGGATCCGGACGGTCTGGGTCATGACTTTTATGCTGCTGTTGAAAGTGCGAACGGTTTGAAAGATGGCACGCCAAGAGGAGAGAGGCGGAGCGTAGTTTTCGAGCGAGATGTGAGCTCGAAGCTCTGTCGACTCGATCTCGACCGTCTTCGACCTCGCTCACTCTTCTTCTCTTTCTCTTTCCAATGCTCCTCCGCTTCCTCGTCGCGCCACTCACTCGAGCAGCCTCCTGTCCTCGACCCAGCGCAGCGAGATCTGTCTTCTCGTCCTCGGCTAGTCGCAGTAGGGGAAACATCACCATCATCCGCAGCAATAGCAGCAGCAGAAGCAGAGGCGTCCTTTTTCGATCGCCGTCGTCGTCGTCATCGCCGTGTCGCGTCACCATGGCTTCCGCCTCGTCTTCCTTCTCCACCTACCTCTCCGCGGCCGACGCCGCCGCTCTCGACCGCGACCTCATGGACGAGACGAACGGAGCCGGTTTCACGCTGGACCAGCTCATGGAGCTCGCCGGCCTCGCCGTGGCGCAGGCGGTCGCCCTGGCCTTCCCCCCCTCGTCGCACCCGCGGGTGCTCGTCGCCGCGGGCCCGGGGAACAACGGCGGCGACGGCCTCGTCGCGGCTAGGCACCTGTCGCTGTTCGGCTACGACGTCGAGGTCTGCTACCCCGTGCGCTCGGCCCGCGAGCCGCACTACGCCCGCCTGCTCAGGCAGCTCGAGGGCTGCGGCGTGCCCGTGACGAGCGACGCCGGCGCCCTGCCGAGCCCGCTCTCGCCGGCCTTCGACGTCGTCGTCGACGCCGTCTTCGGCTTCTCGTTCTCTGCGGGCAAGGCGCCCAGGCCGCCCTTCGACGCGCTCGTGGCGGCGATGACCGCGGAGCGCGGCTCGCCCCCCGTCGTGAGCGTGGACGTCCCTTCGGGCTGGGGCGTCGACGACGGGCCTACCTCGTCGCCTTCCTCGCCGTCGATCTCGCCGGCCGTGCTGGTGTCCCTGACGGCCCCGAAGCCCGGCGCGGCGGCGCACCTGCCCGAGGGGTGCAGGCACTTTGTCGGGGGGCGCTTCGTGCCCCCGGCGCTGGCGCTCAAGTACGGGCTGAGGCTCCCCGAGTACAAGGGTGCCGACCAGATCGTCGAGGTCGAGAGGGGGCAGCCGACGCCCTCTCCTCCCGCTTCCGCGGCAGCAGGCGCGGGAGAGGAGCTCGACGTCGCCGGCATGCGGCTCGACTATGGCAGCCCGGAGCCCCTGCGCTCGAGCAATCACGCGGACCCGCTCATTGTTTTTGACGCCTGGTTCCGGGCCGCAAGTAAAACCGCCCCCTCTTCGACCCCGCAGCTCCCCCCTCCGGAGCCGAACGCGATGTGCCTCGCCACGGCGACCGCCGACGGCGTCCCCTCGGCGAGGATGGTGCTCATGAAGGGCTACGACGAGCGCGGCATCTCGTTCTACACACACTTCGCGTCCCGCAAGGGGGCCGAGCTCGAGGCCGGGCCGAGGAGGGCCGCGCTCGTGTTCCACTGGCCGCACCTCGTCCGCTCCGTGCGCGTCGAGGGCAGCGTGGCGCGCGTGCCGGACGCGGAGGCCGACGCGTACTTCGCGTCGCGGCCGAGGGGGTCGCAGGTCGGCGCGCACGCGTCGGAGCAGTCGGCGGTGCTCCGCGGCGGCGCGGCCGAGCTGGCGGCCTCGGCCGCCGCGGCCGCGGCCCGGTTCGCCGACGGGGGCCGGCCCGTCCCCAGACCGCAGGGCTGGGGCGGGTTCCGCGTCGCGCCGGACAGGGTCGAGTTCTGGACGGGCAGGTCGTCGAGGCTGCACGACCGGGTGCTCTACACGAGGGAGGAGCCGGGGGGCGAGGGCGGGGAGGGGGGAGGGTGGAAGGTGGAGAGGCTCGCGCCTTGAGAGAGCGAGCGAGCGAGCGAGAGCGAGAGCGAGAGCGAGCGAGCGAGCGAGAGCGAGAGCGAGAGCGAGAGCGAGAGCGAGAGCGAGAGCGTGAGCGAGAGCGAGAGCGAGAGCGAGAGCGAGAGCGAGAGCGAGAGCGAGAGCGAGAGCGAGAGCGAGAGCGAGCGAGCGAGACAATGAAAGTTCAAAGTATTTTTTTTTGATTTGTTTGCAACACTCTTGGTTTTTTCTCTTCCCCTGAATCTTTCTCTCTCTTTGTTTTATTTTTTCACGTGAAAACGTCCGTGCGGAGACGGAAGGGTTTGTGCTCAATTTGTGGTGTGCAAGTGAAAACTAGAAGTTGAAAAAAAGCAATAGTAGTGAGTTTTTTTTTGGTTCGCCCTGTTCTCTCCCTCCCCTCTCTTTTTGTTCTCGCGTCTCTCTCTTCTCTCCCCCCTCTTGCTCCTCACCCCCTCAACAACTCTAAGCCTCCAGCAGCGCCCTGCTCTTCACCAGGGCCGGGTCCAGCACGCGCATGTAGTACCGCGCGAGGCTCCTCACCTTGTCGAACAGCTCGGCGCTCTGCGCGTCGAACCCCCCGGCGAGCGCGTGCGCCTTGTGCGCGACCCTCGCCGCGTCGGCGACGTGCACGAGGCACTTGGCGTGCGCCACGCCGGCGGCCCTCTCCAGGTTCGCGACCTCGAAGAGTACGCGGGACATGTAGAGCGAGGCGACGTGCAGCGACGCTGCCTTCGCCCTGGCGAGGGCCGCGCGGTCCGAGGGGACGCCGAGCGGGAGCCAGACGCCGTCGGCGACGGAGGCCGGCGCCGGCGCCGGCGCCAGGGATGCCCCCGCCCCCCCCTCGGCCGCCGTGGGCGCCGTGGCGGCGGTGGCGGCGGCGGCGGCGGCAAAGTACCTGCGCTCCAGCGCCGCGACACGCGCCCTGACCCCATCCAGGAACGTCTCGACCCTCCTCCCCTCGTCCGCCGCCCTCCCGCGCTGCATCACCCAGCGCCGCTGCCGCTTGTCCAGCTCGCAGAGCTCGGCGTGCAGGTCGGCCGAGGCGGCCATAGCCGCCCACTTGGCGGCCGGCCAGCTCCCGGGCCGCTCGCTCGCGAGGTGCGCGAGCACGGCCGCCGGCGGCACGCAGAGGACCTGGAGGCGGCCGCGGGCGTCGCCGACGGCGCTGGAGAGCGCCGCGACGGCCGTCGCCGCGGTCATGCCGGGGGGGGGGGAGGGCACGGCCGAGAAGGCCGATATCTCGGCCGCGATCTTGCGGAGCTCCTTGGCGTGGCGCGCCGCAGCGGCGGCCACCGCCTGCGCGTCTCCCGCCCAGTCGTGGCCGTCCTCGCCCCCCTCGCCGCCCTCGGCGGCGTGCTGCTCGGCAAGCTCTAGCCCGTCCGTGCTCGCCCCCTTCGAGGCGTCCCTGCCGCCGCGGTTGCCGCGCACCCAGGGGCTCGAGTCCGCCGCCGAGGGCGGCGCGTACTCGGCCTCCATCACGCCGTCGGGCATGACGGCGCACAGCTCAGCGAAGAGGTCCGCGACGTTGGCGTTCCTCTTGAGGCCCGGGGCGAGGGAGGAGGAGAAGGAGGAGGCCGGGGAGGGAGGAAGAGCTTCAGCGTCGTCGGACGCGGGCGCCTTGCGCGAGGAGCGGCGTGCGCGGCGGACGCGCGTCGTCGGCGCCTCCGAGGCCGCGCGGGCCTCCGCGGCCGCGGTCGTCGCGGCGGCGGCCAGCGCGTCTGCCTGCGCGGGGACTCCCTCGCGCGAGGCTCCGCCGACGGGAGGGGTGGGGACGGCATCCGGGGTCGCGGGGGCGGCAGCGGAGGCGGCGGCGGGGGCCGCTCCGGCCCCCGCCTCCTTGCGTGGCGTCGCGAGCGGCGACTCCTCGCCGCCGCCGGCCCTGGGCGTCGGCGCCGCCGAGCCGCGGCCGCGCGGGGTCTTGAACGTCTCTGCCTCCTCCCCCTCGTCCCTGGAAGCCGAGCGCGAGGAGCCGACGGAGGCCGCCGCCTTGTCGTGCGTGGTCGAGCCGCTGTCGGAGAGGGTGACCGCGTCGTGGAGTCCCACGGCCGTCGCCAAGCAGAATGAGCCCACGGACGAGCCCGTCATGTTGGCGTTGTCGTTGCCGCCGTGGAGGAAGAAGCCGGCGGCGCCGGCGTGCTTGCCCGTCCGAGCAGCAGGGGCGGCAGCAGCAGGAGCGACCACCGGCGCAGCAGCCTTCGGGGTCCTCGCGGCGCTGCTGCGAGGCGTCTCCGCGACCTCGACCTTCTCGGACTGCGAAGTCAGCCCGAGGCGGCGTGCAAACCCGCCGAGGCCGCCCCGCGGCGTCTGCTGCAGCTCCTCTGGCAGCTCCAGCTTCGGCCTCGGCGGCAGCGGCGGCGGCGCCGGCACCGACCGCCTAAACCGCTGTACGAGCACCGCGGGAGAGTGGCCGCGCGACATCGGCTTGGGCGGAGGCAGCTCGAACGAGAACCCGCCCTCGGCGTTGGCCCTGGCCAGCGCCTCGCGCACGACGGCGTCGACGAGCACGACGGCGCCGCGCGCGTCGATCGTCTCGGCGCCGGCCGACGCTGTCAGCTTGCTCCCTCTTCCGTTCTTGTTGTTCTCGGAGCTGGCGACGACGGCGAGGCCGACGTACTCCTCGAGGCCCTTCACGTCGGCGAGGGCCTGCTGGACCACAAGCGCTGCGCGGGACGCCAGGCGCGCCGCATGCTCCGACACGGCGGCATCGCGCGCGGCCGAGGGCATCGCCCTGAGCCCGGCGGCGGCCGCCGCGGCCTCGTCGGCTCCCCGGCGGGAGACCGAGGCACGCTTGCCGGCGCGCAGGGCCTCCATCTCGAGGTCGGCGCGGAGGGCGCGGGTGTCTGCGAGGACGGCCTTGAGCGTCGCGGCGTCGCGGGCGGCCTGTTTTTTTTTGTTTCCGATTTTTTAATTTTTCGAAAGAGAAGAAAGTTGTGTTAGTCTTTCTGAAGAAAAAAAACAAGAAGGAAAAAATGTCTGTTCGCTCGAGCCTCGAATGGAGGGAAGGGGCCGTAAGACAACGACCCCCACGGCCCCTGCTGAAAAGGAGGGATGCAGCAGCGGCACAGTAAAAAAGAGAAAGAGTCTCTTTTAGCCGTTAAAACCGCAGTCTCCCCCCTCAAAAACTCAGCAGGCGCAAAAAAACCCCGAAGCAAATATTTTGATCTAGCCCTCTGAATGGAGGCTCGCGCAGCTCTTAGGTGTTTATTTGAAATGAATCAAAGAAAGTCGATGCTAGCGCGGCTAACGACGAGGGCCTTTAAGGGCAACGCAGTTTTGAAAAAGAAAACAAGAAGAAGAAGAAGAAGGGAAAGAGAGTGGACAAGATAAAATAACCTCACCTCTGCCTCGGCGTCGGCCTTGCGCGCCGCCTCGTCGAGCGCGCGCCTCTCGGCCTCGGAGCGTTCAGCGAGCGCCCGTTGCTTGGCGGCCTTCTCGGCGGCGGCGGCCTTGATCCGAGCGGCCTCCTCTGTTTGTTTAGGATAAAGGCGGGGATTCGAGACAGTAAGGGCGAGAGTGAGTTTTTTTCGAGGTCTCGTCGTGACGATCTCTCTCGACCTCCGAGAGAAAAAAAGAAAAAACGACTGAACTCACCGGCAGCAGCTTTGCGCTCCGCGGCGGCCTTGTCCGCGGCCTCCTTGCGCTCCGCCGCGGCTTTGTCGGCGGCTGCCTTCTTGAGCGCCGCGGCCTCGGCGGCGGCTTTCTTTTTCTCCGCGAGCTCTTTTTCTTGCTCCGCCTTTCGGACCACTGCGGCCTTCTCCTCGGCGAGCTTACGCGCGGCGAGCTCCTGTTTTTCGGAATGGGGAGTTGGAAATAAAGAGAGAGAGAGAGAGAGAGAGAGAGAGAGAGAGAGAGAGAGAGAGAGAGAGAGAGAGAGAGAGAGAGAGAGAGAGAGAGAGAGAGAGATAGAATGGAGCAGGGTGAGTGGGAGGTTCGAGGTTCGACCGGAACGGAGCAGGAAAAGAAAGAAAGAAAAATAGAAAATAAGAGCTCAAATCTCTCACCTTGTCCGCCTCCGCCTTCGCGATCGCCGCGACGCGCGCTGCCTCCTCCTTCTCTTTGGCCGCCTCGGCAGCGGCGACCCTCCTCGCCTCGTCGGCCTCGGCCTTGGCCTTCGCGGCCTGCTCCTTCTTCAACTCGAGCTCCCGGCGCTTGCGCTCCGCGGCCTCGAAGGCCTCCTTCTGCTTCGCGCCCTGCGCCTCGGCCCGCAGCCGCGCCTCCTCGCGCTTCTTGGCCGCCAGCGCCTCCGCGGCGACGCGCCTCTCCTCCGCCGCCTTCTCCGCTGCGATTCTCTTCGCCTCGGCGGCTTCTTCCCTCTCGCGGCGCCTGATCGACGCGGCCTCGTCGGCGGCCAGCTTGCGCGCGAGCTCCGCCTCGATCTCGGCACGCCTGGCGGCGACGGCCGCGGCGACCTCGGCCTCGTCAAACGGCTTCGAGGAAGCGGCAGCCTCGACGGACCCCCCCTCGCCGGCCTCGGCCGGGACGGAAGCCCCCTTCTTGCCTCCTCCGAGGACGCTGCCCAGGAGCCTGCGGGCCGCGCTGCCGGGGCGGGAGGAGCCGGAGGAGGGGAGGTCGACGACGGCGCCCGAGGGCCGCAGCGACTTGAGGACGGCCTCCGCGCCGTCCCTTCCCAGCGGCTCCGCCGGCAGGGAGACGGGAAGGGGCGCCCCGAACCCTCCCGCGCCGCCGATGCCGCGGGAGGCAGCAGGAGCGGCCACCCGCAGCGTGGCCGCCGTCGTGCCGTGCTTAGCGACGTCCTTGGAGGCCGAAAGGGCGATCGCGAGCGCCCTGCCCTCGAGCGCCGCGGCCTCCTCGTCGGTGAACTTGACGAACATGCCGTGCGCGGCGAAGTTCTCGAGCACCGCGAGCTGGCTGAGGTGGGCCTCGGCCTCGTCGCCGTGCCAGAGGTCGGCGGGGGATGCCTGGAGGAGAGGAGGGAGTTTTTTTTTCCAGAGGCCGAGAGAGGTTGAGTGGGAAGTGCCGAGAGAGGCGGGGACGACGAAGCGAGAGCGAGCCGAGCGTCGCTGCCTTTTTTTTTCTTCTCGATTCCGAGACAAGCGAAAGCGTGGCTCCGGGTCTTTTGCGCTTGCGGTCTCTCTCTCTCAATCTCTCTCGCGGTCGAAATACATGACGAGTGCACTCTAGCGAGCGAGGGATGCCAATAATTCGCAAACTACAAAGCGTGACGACAAAGCAAGGAATCGGAATTCTCAGCGGAGAGCGTTAGCTCCGCGTGCATCAGCGTAAGAACGTTTTCTCGTTTTCTGCGATTGTCAAAAAAATGAAAACTCACCTCGGTCTTGGCCGCGGCGGCCATGTCGGCCCTGCCTCCGAGCTTGCGAACAAACATCAGATCAAGAGCGTCGTCTTCCTGTTTCGGGGCGGTGTTGGAGCGGAAAGAGAATGCGCGGGGTGAGTTGGACGAGTCAGAGAGAATTGAGAGGGCGCGAAAGAGGAGGGAGGGACAGGTCGTCTCCAAGACGCTCCTAGCCAACAATCATCCAAAGGGCGCTCCCTCTGTCTCTCGCTTTCTCTCTCTCTCTCTCTCTGCTTGCGTCTCGCCCAATCGTGCCATCTCTCTCGCACGATCTTGACGAGTGTCGATACGCACCTCTGGACACTGGATCCGAGCAGAGACGAGGAGAGTTGGGGGTGGTGGTGAATCGCCCTTTTCTCTCTCTTTCTCTCTCTCTCGAGCAAAAACAGAGCGAGAGAGAGCGTTTGGAAAATGGCGACAAAGCTTCAAATTTCCACTCTTTTCGATTTCTGCCGCGTGCTAGCCTCTCTCTGCCTCTCTCGCGGAAGAGAAGCTCGTTTCTCCGGGTCTGCTCTGCTTCCGATTCTGATCCCGATTCCGCTAGCGAGCCGACATGCAAGCAGCCTTTTCGCTCCCGGATCGCTCCTCCTCTCAAGCGGCGGCGAGCACCAGCGGGGGGCGACGAGGAGGCGCGAGCAGCAGCAGCAGCAGCAGCAGCACTTTCGTCGGCCTCATCAGGCGCAGCCATCGTCGGCGACGAGCTCTGCAGCCCTTTGCCGCGCTCTCCCGTCCTCCCGCGGCCTCGTCAGGCCAATTGGCCCGGTGCGAAGCAGGCCACGGAAACGTTGTACGTCCCGTGTGGAAGGCTCCCCGCGGCGCAAACGCGAGGACGCGGGTCGCCGCTCCTCGCGCAGAAAAGCGTCCTCCGCCATCGTCGTCGACCGCCGCCGCGGGCACCGCCCCCGAGCACGCGCCGGCCTCGACCCTCTCCCCGGGCGAGCTCGCCGCGCGCCTCGACGTCGCGCGCTCCACGGGCCGCCTCGACCTCAGCGAGTGCGGCCTCACCCGCGTCCCGGACGCGGTCGCGCTGCTCGGCGCGGGCCTCGAGGACCTGTCGCTGGCCGGCAACCCCGCGCTCGCGGCGCTGCCCGAGTGGCTCGGCGAGGCGCTGCCGTCGCTGGCGCGGCTGCAGGCCGCGGGGTGCGGCCTGCGCTCGCTGCCGGCCTCGATCGCGGGGCTGACGCGGCTACGGGGGCTGTGGGCGCACGGCTGCGCGCTGGAGGCGCTGCCCGACGGGATCGGGGAGCTCGCCGGCTCGCTGCGGTCGCTGTCGCTGGCGGGCAACCGGCTGCGTGAGCTCCCGGCCTCCATCGGGAGGCTGTCGTCGCTCGAGGAGGCCGGGCTGGCCGGGAACAGGCTCAGGCGCCTGCCCAAGGAGTTTGGGGGGCTCGAGAGCCTGCGGAAGCTGCATCTGCACGGGAACCTGCTTGGACTGGCCGCCGCCGACGACGAAAGGGAGGAAGGCGGCGGCCGCGTCGACGGCGACGACGACGCCGCCCTCGTCGCCGCCGCCCTGGCCGCGCTCCCCGAGGAGGCGCTCGCGCCGCTGCTCAAGCTCACCCACGTCACGCTCCAGGGCAACTTCCTGGCACGGCTGCCAGAGTGCCTGGGCTCGCTGCCGCTGCTGGAAGACCTCAACGTCGCGGACAACAGGCTGCTCTCCCTGCCCCGCTCGCTCGCGGCGGCGCCGTCGCTGAGGCGGCTGACGAGTTACGGAAACAGGATCCGGTCGCTGCCGCCGCTGCTGGCAAGGGCGCCGTCGCTGAGGGGGTTGTGGCTCGAGGGCAACCCCCTGTGCCACCCCTCTGCTGCTGCTGCTGCTGCTGCTGCTACTGCGGGAGGAGAGGAGGAGGGGAAGGAGGGGCAGGGGGGGAACGGAGGGGGCGACGGCGGCGAGGCGTGCTCGCTGGCGGCGGGCAGGGAGCTGCACGCGCTGCTCGTCGACGCCTCGAGGGCGAGCGCCCGGGGCGACGGCGACGGCAGCGGTAGCAGCGGCGGCGCCGAACCGTTTTCGTCCTCTTCCCCCTCGAGCTCTGGCAGCGGCGGCGGCGGCTCCGGCGGAGGAGGAGCAGAGGCGGACGCGGCCTCGGCCGAGGGCGCCGACGGCGCCAGGCGGCGTCGCGTCGGCCTCGACGCAAGGCAGCTCGCCTCGCTCGAGCCGGCCGTCGTCGCCGCCGCCGCCGCGGGGGGGGTCCTCGCCCCTCCCTGCGCCACACTCTGCGGCTCCAAGAGGGGCTACTGGAAGCTCGAGGCCGGGCCCGGGGGAGGCGAGTGGGTCGCCGAGGTCGCGGAGAGGGCAGAGCGCGCTCCCTCTTCGAGGGCGGCGGCGGCGAAGAGGGACAGGCCGCCGCCGGCGGTCGTCGACGGGTCGGGCGCCGAGGGCAGGCGCGGCCTCGTCGTCGCCTTTGGCAGCGCGCCCGGCGAGCCCAACTGGGGAGGGCTGCTGTCCCGCATCCGGAGGAACGCCGCCGACCCGGCGCACGCCAGGTTCGACGTGCTCTACGTCGTCGACGGCGCGAGGAGCTGGTACAATGGCGGGGACGCCGCGGACGGGGACGAGAAGGAAGGCGGCGGCAGCGGCGGCGGCGGAGGCAGCGGCGCCGGCGGGGGAAGGAGCCGCCTTTCTTCCCCGCCCTGCTCCTTCTGGACCGAGCCCATCGCCGCCGCCGCCGAGGCCTATGACGGCGCCGTGCTGCTGCTCGGGGACTCCATGGGCGCGACGGGCGCGCTGCTCGCAGCGGGGGCCGTCGCGGAGGCCTGCCTGCAGAAGAGAAGCACGGTGGCAGCAACAGCCAGCTCCTCTTCTTCTTCTCCTTCTTCGACTTCCTCTCCTTCCTCTTCCGCTTCCGCTCCTCCTTCCCCGCGCCCGCGCGCCCTGGCCTTCTGTCCTCAGGTCGATCTGGCCGAGTCGTCGATCAGGCCGGCGGCGTCGGCGGAGTGGATGGCGCGGCTGAGGGAGCGGACGCTGGCGTCGGTCTCCGTCGCGACGGCCGCCGCCGCCGCGGCCGCGGCCGCGGCCGCGGCGACATCCGCGCAAGGGAAGGAGGGAGGGCAGCATAACGAGCGTGGGCGAGCGTCCCCCCCCGCTCTCCAGGCCCCCGCCCCTCCCGCGCCGATGCGCGTCGACGTCCACGTGGGGAGCTGGCGGCACGACCTCGCACAGGCCCTGCCCCTGCAGTCCGTGGCCGGCGCCGCCGTCAAGGTCTGGGCCGTGCCGTCACACAGGCTCGCGGCGGCGCTGGACTCGCGCGGGGAGCTGGAGCCGCTGGTGCGGAGCGCTCTGCTGTCGGTGATGGGGTTCTCGGACGGGAGGGGCGTGCGGATCTCGAACGTGCTGTGAGAGAGCTGGAGGGAGGGAGAGAGGCGGGGGGAAGGAAGCAGAGACGGCGAGGACGAGGCACACGAGAGGGTTGAAGATGAAAAAGCCACCGGTCGTCGTCGTCGAAGTTTGAGCTCCACTTTTTTTCTCTCCCCTTTGAGTGCATCTTTCCTTCGCTGCTTCCTTCTTCGTCCTCCTCGACAACGATGCAGTCGTCCCTCCTCCTCCGCGCTCGCGCGCCCCTCATCACTGCCCCCAAGCGCGGCGCCGCTGTCAAGCCGCTGGCCGCCACGGCCGTGCCGACAGAGGTAATTTCGCTTCTTGTTTTCCTCGAGTTTCCGGAGACGAACGATAAGAGGCTTCGGCTCGAATGCGTCGCGTTCCGGGCTTGTTATGGCCGCTTCTATCAATGCGATATCCCCGAGGCGTTCTTATGTCACGTTAGAACGGACTAGTCTATTCGACGGACGGAAGTTGGCGCTGAGTTTTGCTGGCGAAGAGCGACGACAATCAGGCCAAGCCGCCGCCGCCGGCTCGTTTTTGCTCGTCGCCGTTGCCGCCGCCGCCTGTCTTTTTTTCCTTCTTCTCAATTGCTCACCTGTTTCTCCCCTCTCTCCGCCTCTTATTCTCTCTTTGCTCAATCCGCCGACGAACAGTACAAGACCGTCGCCCCGCTGGGAGACCGCGTCTTCGTGAAAGTCGACGAGGCAGAGGCCACCTCGGCGGGGGGCATCCTGCTCCCATCCGCGGCGCAAGTCAAGTCGACGCAGGGCGTCATCGCGGCGGCGCCCAAGGGCGGCGCCAAGACGCTGAGCGAGGGCGACCGCGTGCTGTACTCCAAGTACGCCGGGACGGAGATCAAGATGGGAAAGGACGAGTTCGTGCTGCTCAAGGTAAGAACATGGTTTGGGGGGGTGGGGGGGAGAAAAGAGGGGGGGGAATCGAATGAGTTGCCGGTTCCCGATCTAGAGTTCGGTTTCGTTTATTCGTTTCATCGTTCGTCGACCTCGACCACCGCCACCGCCACCGCCACCAACACCGCCGCGCGCCCTTTCCCTAGCACTGCTTATCGCTTGCCCCTCCCTTCAAATCAACTCGGTCTCACACGCAAGCCACTCTCCGCATCATCCAACAACAAAATCTTCAACTTTCCACCGACGAAAAACCAAAAATTCCAGGAGGACGACGTCATCGGCAAGATGAACGGCTCGGACGTCGGCAAGATGAGCCCGCTCGGCGACCGCGTGCTGCTTAAGGCCCTCGAGGCCAAGAAGGAGACCGACGGCGGGGTCATCCTGGCCACGGAGGAGTCCGAGAGGCCGACACTGGGCAAGGTGAGAGGACGGAGAGCGAGCGAGCGAGAGAGAGGGAGGTTGGGGGAGAGAGAGGGAGAGAGAGACAAAGAAAGAAAAAAAGGGATGACGAAATTCGCACTTCGAGTCGGATTTTCCTTCCCCTCCCACCGATCAAATGGGAGCAGTGGATTGAAGACGCCCCGGGTCGGAGGAAGGGGGCTTTAAACCCCCTCTTCCTCTGTCCTGGGGATCCGTGACGATTTATCGCGACATTATTATATAAGTTTGAACGCTTGGCTTCCGACCTTTTTTCTTTCATTTCCTAGTTTTTTTTTTCCCTACATCAAAGACGCTCATCCCGCGATGGTTCTCTTTCTCTGTCTTAACAAAAAAAACACCGCCCGAACCACAAAAAAAAACAGGTCGTGGCCGTGGGCCCCGGCAAGGCCGACGACAAGGACGGAAAGCTCTCCCCCGTCGGCATCGCCGAGGGCTCGACGGTGCTCTACTCGAGGTATGCCGGGACAGACTTCACGGGCGAGGACGGGAGCGAGTACGTCGTCATCTCGGCCTCGGACGTGCTGGCGACGCTCTCGTGAGAATGCAAATGGGATGCGGTTTTTCGCTTTGATCGGCGGCCGCGGGAGAGAGAGGGCGGGCTGTGCTGGGGGAACTTTCGTTTTTGGGGGTGGTGGGCGATTTTCGTGTCAAACAAAAACAAAATCAACTTTGGTTTCTCCCCCTTGCTCTCTTCGGCTCTTGTTCTCGTCATCGTCTCTCTCTTCTCTTACTACAAGGCAGGCAGACATGGATAAAATGACACGGAAGTGAAGCAATGCTTTCTACAAAAAAAAGCACAGAGGGAAGAAGAAATCCAGCTTTGTCTCGTTGCCATTCGTTTTTTTGAGCTCCCCTCTCCTCCCCCGCCCTCCTAAAGCCTCCTCTCACGCCCCCGGGACCAGCCCGGGGCTCCCCTCCAGCATCGCCACGTGCTCCTCCGTCCCTCGGAGGTCGTGCCCGTCGACGACGGCCTTCGACAGGTGCGCTCTGCCGTACGGATACTCTTTCCGTCCGGCCAGGCCCGGGTCCCTGTTCTGCCGCATCTCCCTGCCCAGCCAGCGGCCCAGCTTGCCGCCGAGCCCCAGCGCCGACAGCTCCGCCGCCGTCCTGCCCGCCTCCTCGCCGCAGCCGTCCCACTTGACGAAGGCGATCTTGGCGGCGGTGTCGGCGCAGACGTGGCGCTTCAGCGCCGACCAGAGAGCGGAGAACAGCGCCGGCGCGCCGACGATGACGAAGCGGGCGAGGCGCTCCGGGTAGTGCGTCGCGAGGAGGTTCATGAAGGCCCTCGCGATCCTCGGGTCGAGGTCCTGGGCGGCCTGGGAGATAATTTGCGAGGGGGCGGTTGTCAAAGAAAGAAAGGAAGAGGAAAAGACTTGAGCTTTTTTTTTCGTGTTTTGAAGGAAGAAAAAAAGATGGAGAAAAAAAAAACTCACGAAGCCGTGCATGTCGGAGACCCAGATCCACTGCTCCGCAACCAGCGCTGCTTCACC
>Ga0315289_10002648_pt1 | contig 27364 bp, 23 predicted proteins | sample YL17G11_40_MG_FD_203452 | JGI IMG/M metagenome (GOLD analysis project Ga0315289, IMG submission 203452) | Sediment microbial communities from Yellowstone Lake, YNP, Wyoming, USA - YL17G11_40 | ecosystem: Environmental > Aquatic > Freshwater > Lake > Sediment | place: USA: Wyoming | collected...
ATATTGAAATTATGGAAAATAAAAATGATTTAATTATCAATTTAAGTGACAAACTTATTTTTGATCTTGGTAAAAGCAATATAAAAGAATCCTTTAAGCCAACTCTTAATAAAATAATTAAAATATTGGGTAAAATTAATAATAAAATTAGAGTCGAAGGTTATACAGACAACACCCCTATTTCTAACAGTAATTTCGAATCAAACTGGGAACTATCGGCGGCAAGAGCCGTTGAAATTCTTCGATACCTACATCAGCAAGGTAATGTCTCATTAGACAGACTGGAAGCCGCTGGTTATGGAGAATTTCATCCAATTATGCCGAATGACACACCTCAAGGCAAAATAAAGAATAGAAGAGTTGCCATAGTTATTCGTAATGCTAAGGGATTAGATAAATTCGGGAATTATGGCAAGACAATCAAAATACAAGGCTTTAAATTTCGAGTGCCTGACGAGGAAATTGATGAGCTATACTAACAATAATAAAATACCCTTGCAAAAATTTGTTAAGGATGTATGGTTAGTAACGTTTTCGGATTTAATCACACTCATCCTAACATTTTTTATTATGCTATTAGCAATGTCATCATTAAATGCAATAAAGCTTGAAAAAACTTTCGGAAGCTTTAAAAATATTGGCGAAAAATACATCAGTGAAGAAAAAGATAAAACTTTATCATTGAAAGAAAAACGCATATTCGAAGATGGCAATTTGAATGATATAAAAAATATCACGGATTTAGAAAGCTGGAATGAATTTATCAGCAAAATCAGACCTATCTTACAAACAAATAGAGAGTTCTTTGTAAAGTATGCTGAGAATTCTATTGAAATATCTATAGCCAATGATATCTTATTTGAAGATGAGACATTCATAATAACAGATGCATCAAAAAAAGAAATAAAGAAAATCGCTGATATCTTGAAGGAAGTTCCTTATAATATTATTATTCAAGGAAATATCAAAAGAGGTGACAAGCGATTATCATCTGTTCACGATTTCACGGATAATTACAAACTTTCATTAAAATATACAAGAATTGTTCTTGATGAATTCATTAAAAACAATATTAATCCATCAAGACTTGCAATAGTTGGATTAGGAGATTTGAAATCCCCAGAACAAAACAATATTGATATTATAGTTGAAATAAACACTTAATTGTAGTGTGAACTTTAGTTCGCATCTTTATCTTGCGAGATAAATCTCACACCACAACATGAGGTTACAAAATGGCAAAACAAGAACCTGAAAAAAAGAAGGCTGATAGTAAAGAGGCTCCACAGCAAAAGAAATCATTAACCAAAATGCTACCATTTATAGTGATAATTCTCCTTATATTAATAGGTGGAGGATTGTTTGCCTTTAAAATGATTAATAAAAAACCCGCACAGAATCAAAGCACAACCTCAACAGAAAAGACTGAATCCACGCCTGCGCCAACACCATTAGAAGATAAATCAACCTATGAAATTACTCCAGCTTTTACAGTTAATTTAACGGAGTTTAGTGGTAAAAAATATTTGAAAACAAGTATCATTTTAGAATATAAAGACCCACAGATAAAAACAGATATTGATAAGCGGTTATTTCAGATAAAAGATTCTTTTATTACCGTTTTATCTGCAAAGAACTCTAAAGAACTTGCTACTGAAGAAGGAAAACAACATTTAAAAGATGAACTTATTTCAAAGATTAACGTAATTATAGGCAAAGATAAGGTTACAAATATATACTTTGGAGAATTTATTATACAATAAAACAGATACTTTGGAATAGGTAAAGTAACCCACAGTTTTAACTATGGGTAAAGAAAAAAGTAGGGTGGTGTAACAAGTTTTATTTATCCCCCACGAATAAATTCGTGGGTTACTAAGACATCATACAATAGCAGATGTCACATTCATCTGACAACTATTGTAGGGAACGCACATTGTGCGTTCCGTTTTAGTGAACGCATTTCTGCGTTCACTACATATTAATGTGAGGTATAAATAAAAAATGCCCCAGGTATTAAGTCAAGATGAAGTCGATGCCCTTTTAACAGGCTTAAATGAAGGGAAAATTGGATCAGAAAAAGGTTCTTCCACCGGAGAGGATTCCTATCAATCTTATGATTTTACTAATCAGGATATAATCGTTCGCGGAAGAATGCCTGCACTTGAAGCAATTCACGAGAGATTCTCCCGTCTTTTTAGAACGGCGATGTCTTCAATGCTAAAAAGGGTTGTGACGGTTTCTGTTGTTTCTTCTGAAATGTTAAAATTTGGTGATTATTTTAAATCTGTTACCTTGCCAGCCAGCTTTAGCATTATCAAAATAGACCCACTCAGAGGTTTCGGTATTATTTCCCTTGATAGTGATTTTGTTATGGTTGTGGTAGATATATACTTCGGTGGAAAAGGTCAATTACAGTCAAAGATTGAGGAAAGAGATTTTACATCCATAGAAATGAAAATTGTCGAAAAAGTAGTGGGATTGGCTATAGAGGATTATCAGAAAGCCTGGGCACCGGTTTTTGAATTAAAGTGTACAAATATGCGTTCTGAGGTTAATCCTCAATTTGTAACAGTTATTCCTCAGAATGATATGGTACTAATTGAAATTCTGGAGATTGATTTTGGGACGACGAAAGGTACAATAACCTTTTGTATTCCTTATTCAATGCTTGAGCCAATCAGAGATAAATTGAAAGCTGTTATTCAAAGCGATATTACAGAGGTCGACCCTTCAGTTTTAGAAAAAATAAAAATACATTTAAACGAAATCCCACTTAATCTATCTGTAACCCTTGGCTCAGCCAATATTAGTGCAAAGGAATTGTTGAACTTAAAAATTGGCGATATTATCCAATTAGACCAGGATTATAAAAAAGCAATCATTGCTTATGTAGAGGGTCAACCGAAACTCAAAGTTTATCCTGGCAACTACAATAATAATCGGGCAGTAAAAATTGAATCAATTATAAGAAAAGGAGTGTAAATTATGGCAGAGACAAACATTGAAAAAAATGAATCCACACCTCAAGGTACCACAAATGAAAATCAAGAAACGATTACACAAACGAAAGTGGAATCTTCTTTATCTACTGATACTGGTGTGAGTTCAAAAGAAGATTCACAATCAAAAATCAAAATTCCAAAATTTGCTGAAATCACTCCTGAGAAAAGAGCTGGGTCAGCCTGTATTAATCTGGACCTTTTGCTTGATGTTCCTCTGCAATTCTCAGTTGAATTGGGTAGAGCTAATTTACTTTTGAGTGAATTACTTCAGATGGCACAGGGGTCTGTTATTGAATTGAATAAACTAATCGGTGAACCATTTGATGTTCTTATTAATAACAAACTTATGGCAAGAGGTGAAATTGTCGTAGTAAATGAAAAATTCGGTATAAGAATTACCGATATTGTAAGTCCTCAAGAAATAGTGGAAAAATTGGGATGATACAGTAAGCGATCAGATGAAGAAGTGTCATTCTGAGCGAAGCGAAGAATCTATTTAAAGACGAGATTGCCATGTCACTTCGTTCCTCGCAATGACATTAACAATGTGCGATAAATTGCACCACTACAGTTGTAGCGGTCGGATTTATCCGACATACCCGGAGGTAAATGAATGATCAATCTCTTAGATAATCTTAGCTACCATTTCTCAAATATATCTTTTAATCTCTTAACCTTATCAGATAATGGCTCTATTGAAGAGTTGCTAAAATCAGACAGTAGCATTACTCCTGCTGGACCACCAAATTATCTATTCTGGTTTATGAGAATTTTTTTAGCATTGCTTGTTGTTATTGTCTTTATGGTAGTCTTCTTGTATGTTTTAAAAAAATATTTGGGCAAAACCAATATTCCTTTATTCGATAAGAAAAAAAATATTGAAGTTTTAAGCACCACTTATCTGGGACCAAAGAAAAGTATTTGTATCGTAAGAATAGACTCGGAAATCCTTGTGCTTGGTATAACACCCAATTCAATTAATTTCCTGACGAAATTAGAACCTAAGACAGAATCAGAGAAAACGAATAGAAAAGAACCTTCTGAAAAATCATCTGCCGAAAATAAAAGGGTCGATATCCCTGCATCATCAGCCATAGGAAACGGTTTTAAACCGTTTCCTACTGAAAAATCGTCGGATAACGATTTTGAAGAAATTTTTGATAAGAAAATCAGCACAACAAGCGAAGTAATAACTGATGAAGATATATTAGATGAAGAATTAGATGGCGAAAAATCACTCCTGGAAAACATCAAAAAATTAAGAAAAATCTCTCAAAACCCTCCCAAAATATAGTCTGGAATATTATTTCCAGTGATTCAACATTTTTCCAACCAATTCCTTAAAACTGGTATAACTCTTGTTTATATTGTTACGGCATATCATTTAAAACGTCAAAATCAATTTTACGAAAACAACATTCTCCCGCAAAACCGCATTAACAAAGGAGACGGACTTTATTAAAGGGTAAAATTGTGCAAAGAAAAATGCGTTAATATTTTGACGATGTTATGGATGCCTAAAAAATAAAACAACCAAATTATTGACTATGAAAAAAATATTTTTCTTCTTATTATTATTAATCCTGATTTCTTCACCAGATTTAACTGCACAAATACAAACTTCACCTGCACCAACTATTTCTCTCAACATAAGTGGTAATAACTCCGATGATAATTTATCTTTAGGCTTGCAGATCGCTTTGATTCTGACTCTCATCACTTTAGCTCCAGCTCTTTTGATAATGCTTACGTCATTTACTCGTATTATCATCATCTTTTCCTTTCTAAGACAAGCGATGTCAGTTCAACAAGTTCCTCCAAATCAAATTTTAATCGGTCTATCTTTATTCCTGACATTTTTCATTATGTCTCCCATATTCAAAGAAGTAAATCAGGAAGCTTTCCAACCTTATATAAATAAAGAAATTACTATCCAAACAGCTCTTAAAAAAGCGGAAGAACCTGTCCGAAAATTTATGATTGCTCAAATAAGAAAGAAAGATTTAGCATTTTTCGTAAATGTGTCAAAAATCCCACGCCCAGAAACAATTGCTGATATTCCGACAACAGTAATTATTCCCGCATTCATTATCAGTGAATTAAAAACCGCCTTTATTATCGGATTTTTACTTTATATCCCCTTTTTGATTCTCGATATGGTTGTAGCCAGTTTGTTACTATCGATGGGAATGATTATGCTACCACCTGTGGTTATTTCATTACCATTTAAATTATTATTATTTGTCCTTGTGGATGGATGGTATCTCATCTGCGGGTCAATCATCAATAGTTTTCAATGAGGGAAAAAATGTCAGAAGGATTAGCATTAAACTTATTACAATCAGCTTTTAGAACAACTTTATTGTTGGTGGGACCTTTACTACTCATAACCGTTATTGCTGGTCTATTCGTGAGTATTCTTCAGGCTATTACATCCATTCAGGAGCAATCTTTGTCCTTCGTGATTAAACTGATAACGTTGATAATATCCTTTGTGATATTATTTCCGTTTCTTATGCACATAATAACAAATTACACAATTTATATTATCACTAATATTCCGCAATTCATTAAATGATGTAGCGGCGTGATTTATCACGCCTTATTCGATAGGTTTGATAAATCAAACCGCTACAATAAGAAGAATATGTTCAGTTTCACAATTTCAGCCATATATGTAATGATGTTTTTCGCGGTTCTACTGAGAACTTCTGCAATATTATTTACTATCCCAATCATCGGGAGTCTACAAGTTCCAGTAAAACTTAAGGTTGCTGCATCATTCATATTTACATTGATGCTCTTTCCGGTAGTAAAAATTCATACAGAACATTTTCCTACAAATAATCTTGAGCTTATTCTGGGGGTATTTAACGAAGTAATGTTAGGAGTTGCAATTGGTTTCACAGCCAAACTATTTCTCTCCGCTCTACAATTCGCCGGTCAATTCATAGGAGTAGAAGTAGGTTATGGACTTGCGAATTTAATCAATCCTGAAGAAAGCAATCAAATGTCCGTTGTTGCTGAACTATTTTACTTCGTTGGACTTATGCTTTTTATTATCTTGAATGCTGACCACTATTTCATAACCACATTAGCAGATTCATTTGATAAAATACCATCATTCAGCCCAAGATTAAGTAATGGTTTTTTCCAATATTTAATTAAACTTTCGGGAGACATATTTCTTATTGCGGCAAAGATTTCTGCACCGATATTCACAATCCTACTTATATTAACATTGGCAGTGGGAATACTCGCTAAGACTTCTCCACAGTTCAACATTTTCGATATAAGCTTCCCGCTGAGGATATTTGTGGGATTAATTTTCACATTAATCATTGTGAAATTCGTTTTTGTTCTTTGCGACAATTTTTTTGGCAGAGAATTAATTAAACAAATATATACCGTAATAAAATTTTTATCACCATAACCATAAAATCCCCTCAAACTTAATCCTCTCCCCAGAGGGGAGAGGGAAGGGTGAGGGGGAATATTTATAAATTTATCCCCTCACGAATAAATTCGTGGGTTACTAAGACAGAAGATGGTGCAGGACACAAATACTACACCAAAAACCTGCACAGGATAAATAAAAGCGTAAGCATGGCTTACGCATTATTCAAGCGGTAGCACGGCTACCGCACTCCAAGAAAGAAGGTGAATTATGCCTGAAGAGCTTGAAAGCGATCAGGAAAAAACGGAAGAACCTACGCAAAAACGACTCGAAGAAGCTCGTGAAAAAGGTGACGTCGCTTTTAGTCGCGAAATATCTTCTGTAGCAGTGTTTTTCTCTTTAATATTATTATTTATCCTCTTCAGGACATTTATTCTCAATCAGTTCCAAGAAATATATTATTATTACTTCTCTTCACCAAGGTATCTGACTGATATTTCAATTGAGAATATCGGGGTTCACTTTCTAACATTTGCAAAACAATTATTAACCATCTTATTGCCTATTATACTCATAGTAATCGTTTGCAGTGTCTTCGCTAATCTCTTACAAGTCGGTTTTATTTTTGCCCCTGAAAAAATCAAACCAGATTTATCTAAAATTAACCCTATCAGAGGTCTCAAACGTATATTTTCTATACAATCTATAACTGAGTTGATCAAAGCGATACTAAAAATAATCATAATAGGAAGCATCGCATACTCCACGATAAAAAGCGAAATCAAAAATGTTCCTATACTGATGAACGTAGAAATTATGAATATAATCAACTTCATAGCAAAGGTATCAATCAAATTAGGATTGAGAATATCATTCTTATTAATTTTTCTCGCCGGTTTAGACTTTGGTTATCAAAAATGGAGTGTTTATAAAAAACTCAAAATGACAAGGCAAGAACTCAAACAAGAGCTGAAAGAAAGAGAAGGTGACCCACTTATCAGACAAAGAATTCGCTCAGTCCAAACCGAGATGGCTCGTAGAAGAATGATGGAAGACGTTAAGAAGGCAACTGTCGTTATAACAAACCCGACACATTTAGCTATAGCACTTGAATATAAACGAAATGAACTTCCTGCGCCGAAATGCGTTGCAAAAGGTGGTGGACTTGTCGCTGAAAAAATAAAGAGTGTTGCAAAAGAACACGATGTTCCAATTGTTGAAAATAAACCTCTTGCTCAATACCTCTATAAAAAGGTCAAAATTGGCGAATTCATTCCTACAGCACTATACAAAGCAGTCGCAGAGGTTCTTGCATACATTTATAAAATCAACAAGGAGAAATTTAAACACTTAGCTTAAAATCCTGAGAGACGCATTGCAATGCGTCTCTACATTACAATTAATACCTTTAAGGAGAAGAGAATAATGGCTGTTCAAAATGTAAGTTCACCCACTATATATAGTGTCATATTAAGAAACAAAGATATTATCTTACCTTTTGCTATAATGGGAATACTATTTGTGATGATACTCCCAGTGATCCCAGTAATGCTGGATATGTTATTAGTCATAAGTATAAGTGTGAGTATTCTCATTTTATTTGTCTCAATTTATACACGCAAACCATTGGATTTCTCAGTATTTCCTTCTCTCCTATTAATAGTAACCTTATACCGACTATCATTAAATGTCGCTTCAACAAGATTAATTCTCCTTCACGGTCATGAAGGTGAAGCAGCGGCAGGTCATGTCATCAAAACATTTGGTAAATTCGTTGTTGGAGGTAATTATGTTGTCGGTGGGATTATCTTCCTCATACTTGTTGTTATAAACTTTATTGTTATTACCAAAGGTGCCGGAAGAGTTGCAGAAGTATCAGCAAGATTCACTCTTGATGCAATGCCCGGTAAACAGATGAGTATCGATGCAGATTTGAACGCTGGTTTGATAAATGAGGATAGGGCAAGACAAAGAAGAAAAGAAATCGAAGATGAAGCAGATTTTTATGGTGCAATGGATGGTGCAAGCAAGTTTGTTAGAGGAGATGCTATCGCAGGAATATTAATCACAATGATTAACATCATTGGTGGTCTTATCATTGGTGTTCTTCAACAGCATCTTCCCGTTGCTCAAGCTGCTCAGTTTTATACACTGCTTACTATTGGTGATGGACTTGTAGCTCAAATACCCGCATTAATAGTTTCAACCTCTGCAGGGATAATGGTAACACGCGCCGCTGATGAAGCAAATTTGGGCGACATATTAACAGAACAATTCTATATTCAACCTAAAGCAATCGCCCTTGTGTCAGTAGTGATATTTTTTATAGGACTAATTCCCGGTTTTCCTCATTTTGTATTCTTTTTCATATCAGGATTTGCTGGTCTTGTATCTTATTTAATTTACAAGCAAATGGCTATACAAAAAGTTATTGAAGAAAAGGCAATAGCTGCACCAGAAGTCAAAGAACCCGAGAAAATCGAGGCTATTCTTCCTCTTGATTTAATCGCACTTGAAGTCGGTTATGGATTAATCTCACTTGTTGATTCTGAACAAAATGGTGAATTACTGAACAGAGTCAAGAATATCCGCAGACAGTTTGCACTTGAAATGGGATTTATTGTTCCTCCGATTCATATCAGGGATAATTTGGAACTTAAACCGGGTGGATATTCCATATTAGTTAAAGGTATTGAAGTAGCAAGAGGTGAATTATTAACGGGTCATTATTTGGCAATGAATCCCGGAACTGCTACAAAAGAGATAGAAGGTATTCAAACAAAAGAACCTGCTTTTGGACTCCCTGCTGTCTGGATTAAAGAAAAGGATAAAGAACAAGCTCAAATTAATAGCTACACAGTCGTTGACCTCTCTACAGTCATTGCGACTCACGTAACAGAAATTCTACGTAAATATGCTTTTGAACTCTTAGGTAAACAGGAAACTCAAGAATTATTAGAGATTATTAAAAAGTCTCATCCAAAAGTTGTTAGTGAATTGTTACCTAATATTTTACCCTTAGGAACAATTCAAAAAGTCCTTCAAAATTTACTCAAAGAAAGAGTCTCAATCAGAGATTTACTAACAATATGTGAAGTCCTTTCTGATTATGGAACAACAATAAAAGACCCTGAAATCTTAACGGAATATGTCAGACAGGCTCTATCGAGAAATATTACAAATCAATACAAAACTCCAGATAACAACATTTACGTGGTTACACTCGAACCTCAAGTCGAAGAAGTGCTTTATAGCAGTATTAAGAAAACCGATACGGGTTCGTATCTGATTATTGAACCTAAAATGGCACAGACATTGCTTAACAACATATCAAAATTCTCTGAGAAGTTCGACTTAACCAACGCATTACCAGTCATTGTATGTACACCAGTGATTCGAGCTCAACTCAGAAAATTAACAGAAAAATTCATCCCTGGGCTTATAGTTTTATCTCACAATGAAATAACTGAAGATGTAAAAATTACATCATTGGGGACGGTAACACTGAATGCAAATTAAGAAATTTCAAGCCATTAATATGAAAGAAGCCCTGAAGATGGTTAAAAACGATCTCGGGGCTGATGCAATTATTTTATCATCAAGAACAATAAAAACTGATGAGAACGATTATGGCTTAATGGACAAATCTTTAATCGAAGTCGTTGCTGCAGTCGATAGAAATTTTGAAAGGAATCCCATAAGACAAGTATTAAAAATTGACGAATATCCTGACCAAAACGACAATTTTATGACGGGGAAAAGCCATTCTTTGCCAAAAAATAACCTTTTAGATACTAAATCTGTTGAATCTGCTGTGTTAACATTAAAAGAAGATTTCCGTAGTATTATTGAGAATAATTCCTCTCAATTCTCATCCCAAATCAATCTCCTAAAAACTGAACTTAACGATATTAAATGGTTACTCAAGGGCATTTTTCATGAGGATACCCTTACTGATGAGACCTTTGATAACAATCCTTTTGCCTGTGCATTTAGAAGACTTTTCTTAAATGGCATCGATAAGCTTCTCTCGGCTCAATTAATCGACTCGGTTAGAGAAAATACTCCTGACGAATACATTAATAATCCAGAAATTATCTTCGAGAATGTCAGAAAAGAACTAAAAAGACTTATATCCATAAACTATGACGAGGACTCAAACAGAACCATAGTTATTGCCTTAGTTGGACCTACCGGAGTTGGGAAGACAACAACGTTGGCAAAAATAGCAGCAAAAAAGACCATCGAGGAAAAGAAAAATGTTGGAATTATAACACTGGACACTTTCCGAATTGGTGCAGTTGAGCAACTCAAGACCTATGCTCAAATAATTAATGTCCCGATCAAAGTTGCAAAGAATAATTCGGAATTAAAACAGGCTCTTAATTCCTTAAAAAGCAAAGACATTATAATGATAGATACTGTAGGTCATAGCCAAAAGAATATAAAGCAAATTAAGAAATTGCAGGAGACTTTTGATTTCAATCCTATCATTGAAAACCACCTTGTTTTAAGCTGCTCAACAAAGGAACAAGACCAGTTCGATATAATCAATACATTCGATATACTCAAAATAGATAACCTTATATTTACGAAGACTGATGAGACAAATGAATTAGGTTCAATATTTAACATCTCAGCAAAAACAGGAAAACCTATTTCTTATATTACAAACGGACAAAACGTTCCAGAAGATATAATAAAAGCAACGAAAGAGAATGTCGTTGCATTAATTTTTAATGAGGATGCTGTTAAAATTTCGTAATGCCTAAATTTGTAGGGGTTTGATTTATCAAACCCAGAATAAGGGCGTGATAAATCACGCCCCTACAACAAATTCCTCATTTAAATATCTCAAGGATGGGAGATTTATAGATGGACCAAGCTTCGACCCTCAGAAAATTAGCAAGCAACAGAGATTCCAATGATGTTCCAACCTCTGCTAAAAATAATCGACAAATCCACACTTTGTCAGTTACGAGTGGCAAGGGTGGTGTCGGTAAAACTAATATAGTTGTTAATCTTGCCATTATTTTGAGTAGAATGAATAAGAAGGTATTGATTATTGATGCCGATTTGGGGCTTGCGAATGTCGATGTCATTCTTGGTATCACTCCTAAATATAATCTCTATCATCTTTTAGAGGGGCAAAAAAAGATTGGGGATATTATCGTTGACGGTCCTGAGGGGATTAAGATTTTACCTGCATCATCAGGCATTCAAGAACTTTCTGAATTAAAAACAGACCAGAAACTTCTTTTGCTTGAAGCACTTGATTCTTATGATGGCGATTTCGATTACGTCCTGATTGACACAGGCGCTGGAATATCATCCAACGTTATGTATTTCAATTCCGCGGCTCAGGATATTATCGTCGTTGTCTCTCCCGAACCAACCTCAATCACAGATAGCTATGCACTGATGAAAATATTATCACAGAATTATGGTCAGAAAAAATTCAAGATGATTACCAATAATGTTTCCTCACCTCAAGATGGTAAACGTGTATATTCCCATCTCACTCAAGTTACTGATCATTATCTTGATATATCAGTAGATTTTCTCGGATATATACTCGTAGATGAAAATTTCCCTAAATCTGTCAAAGTGCAAAAACCAATTGTATTATCGTACCCAAATTCAAAAGCAAGCAGATGTTTGAATCTCTTAGCCAATGAATTACTTAATATAAAATATTCTCCAGAAGATATAAGCAATATTGGTTTCTTCTGGAAAAAACTTTTTGCTAACACATAAAGTGCGATTCATCGCATCAAGTAGGGGCACGTTATAACTCAGGGCATATGCAATATGCCCCTACTCGGATATGAGGAGAATAACTATGGAAATTGTCGTCACAGAATTTACACCACAATCAAAGATTAAGAACCCTGCTAAGAGAGAAGAGGTCATTCTGGAATATTTGCCTCTTGTGAAGTATATTGCATATCGAATAGCAGGCAGACTTCCATCTCATCTCGAGGTCGATGACCTGATAAATTCAGGGCTCATCGGCTTAATGGATGCAATGCAGAAGTTTGATCCATCAAAAAAGATTAAATTCAAAACCTATGCCGAATTTCGTATCAGGGGTGCTATATTAGATGAATTACGAAACTTGGATTGGGTACCTCGTTCTCTTAGACAAAAAATTAACAGAGTTGGAAATGCCTTTAAAACCCTTGAAAGCCAATTGGGTAGACCCGCCGAAGACGATGAAGTTGCATTCCATCTTGATATGCCCATTGAAGAATTTCAGAAGATATTAGATGAATCAAAAGGACTTTCATTGATAAGTATCGAAGATATTAGAGTAGATGAGGATGAAAATGGACGAACAAATCTTCTGACTTTTCTCGCTGATAAGACACTATTAAATCCTGCTGATTCATTTAATCTTGACCAGGTTTATCATATTGTTGCGAATACCATAGATGAATTACCGGAAAAAGAAAGACTGGTTATATCACTCTATTATTATGATGAATTGACAATGAAAGAAATTGGTGAAATTCTGAACGTCACTGAATCAAGAGTCTCGCAAATTCATACTAAAGCCATCATCCGACTAAGAAACAAATTAAAATCGGAAATAGTGTAATAAAGATATGTAGGGAACGGTTTCAAACCGTTCCTTAAAAGTTGTAGCGGTGCGATTCATCACACAAACTATAAAAAAGGGACAGACGGCACACGTCTGTCCCCTTTTTATTTGTGTAAATATTATTAAATCATTATTGACTTTCCCTTTGAAAATAATTTATAAAATTTAGAGTAAAATTTGACCACTCATATTATTATTACTGATTATTATTACTGACTTTATTGACGAATATATAAAATGTGGGGAACGGTTTCAAACCGTTTCCCACAAATAAATGTAGGGGCATATTGCATATGCCCTGATCCCCGTTTTCACGGGGACAAGATTATTGGGCACGTGCAACGTGCCCCTACATAAGATTAATCTATGGAAAATATAATAAAAATCCTGTGTTTAAATGCGAATGATATTGTTCAGAAAATGTTGACAAGTGAATTGGGAACTGAGCAATTCCACATTACTTTCGAAGATTATGAAAAAAATAAATTAGATTTCAGCGATTTCAAAGCTGATGTCTTTGTCTATTATCTTCAAAAAAGTTCGATGAATCGAACTGCTACAGACAATTTAAAAAAGTGCCTTTCCTGTATAGATGAAATCAAAGTGTCTTTTTCAGAAGGAAAGCAAGAAGGTTTGATGAATCAAACCGCTACAATAATAGTCCTATTTGAAAAAGATGAATCTAAAACAATCAAAAAATTATCCAAAGCCGGTATAGAAGACTTCCTAAAAGTGCCCTTCAAAAAAGATGAACTCAAAAAATCTATTCAAAACTCTATTGAAAAATGTAAGGGCGTATCGCCATACGCCCCTACGAGCGACGATATTAGTGACATTCATGGCGAGAACATACTTTATGAATTAAGTCTTGAACTTGGCTCCACAAAAGAACTTTCAGAATTATTACAGTTAATCCTGAATGTCATAATGCGTGAAATGAAAGCACAGCAATCTTCAATTCTCTTGTATGAAAAAGAGAGTGAAAATCTCAAAATGCTTGCCTCTATCGGTCTTTCGGAAGAGATTCGAAAAAAAGGATATATTAAACGAAAAGGCTCAATCGCAGAATGGGTTATTGAACATAATGAACCTTTAATTATTAACGACCTCATCAATGATGAGAGATTCACATCAGTCAAAAAAGACAAAAATATAAAATCCTCAATGTGCGTTCCATTACAAGTAAAGGGGAAAGTAATTGGAACAGTTAATATTTCAAGAACGGAAGGTCAAAAAAGATTTACACAAAACGATTTAAGGTTCTTAACTATTCTGGCAAGTCAAGCGGCTATCGTTATCGAGAATGCACGCTTGATAGAAGACAATATTCAAAAAGAACGCATTGCAACTGTGGGACAAACATTGGCAGGTATTTCACATCACATTAAAAATATTTTGACTGGATTAAAAGGCGGATTATCCATAACCGAGTTATCGATTAAGAGTAAGGACTGGGAAATTCTCAATGACGGTTGGCAAATGTTAAAAAGAAATATAAGCAGAATCTCAAATCTGGTAATGGATATGCTTGATTTTTCTAAAGAAAAAGAACCGGTAAAAGTTGAGACAAATATTAATGAATTAATTAATGATGCTTGTGAAATTATTAGTTTCAAGGCACAAAATCAGAAAATTATTATCCAAAAATCGCTTCAATTAGAGGGTGTTGTTCCTGTCGATCCTGACCAAATTTATCGTTCCGTATTGAATCTCATTACGAACGCTATTGATTCAATGCCTATGGGTGGAACTCTTGATATTAAAACTTATCATAAAGATGTGGAATATAAAATCTTAGTAGGGAACGGTCGCGACCGTTCCCTACAAGTAACGGATATATACAAAGGCAAATCAGCAATCATTGAAATTAGTGACACAGGAACCGGTATACCTGAAGAGCTTTATGATGAAATCTTCAAACCCTTCTTCAGTTCAAAAGGTTCGAAAGGCACAGGCATAGGATTAGCAGTAACAAAAAAGATAATTGAAGAACATAAAGGTAAAATCGAGTTCAAATCAATTGTAGGAAAAGGAACAACATTTAGAATTTTCTTGCCTTTCATAAAATTATAAGTTTTAGTTCAGGTTTTTCAATATTAAATAAAATAAACAAAATTACCAAATGTTCAAAAGAAAAATTGGTCATTTACTCTCAAAATTAATACCTCACGAAACTATTCTCCCCATTTTACGCGGTCCTTTAAAAGGTTATAAATGGATTGCTTCAGCCGCAGCAGGAGAAGGAAAAGGACTATCCATCATTTTAAACTTTGCGGAATCCCAGCAATTATCTATGGCAAAGAAACTATCTTCTCCTGATGGTATCTGCTTTGATATTGGTGCTAATGTAGGATTTTATACTCTCCTCTTTTCAAGATATTCAAAGCAGGTATTCGCATTCGAACCTTTACCACGAAATATTATGTATTTGTCCAAAATAATATCCATTAATAAAGTTCAAAATGCTATTATTGTCCCTTGTGCGATATCAGACCAAACTCAAATTGTATTATTTAAAGAAGGAGAAAATTGTGCATTGGGTAGAATCGATAATAGTGGTAAACAACCCGTTGCAGCTTTTTCTTGTGATGATTTCGTATCCGTCTGTAACGTTATACCTTCTTTAATAAAGATTGATGTGGAAGGGGGAGAATTACTTGTATTAAAAGGTGCAAGAAATCTGCTTCAAAAACACAAACCGACCATATTGCTTTCAACTCATGGAGATAACCTACAATCGGATTGTTTTGAATTCCTTAAGAATTTGAAATACTCTCAAATAATTCCTTTAAATAATCCAAACATCGATGAAGCATGTGAATTTGCATTTATTCCATAATATAAAATATAAATACCACCCAATAACCTATAAAGGTAACGGTCGGATTGATGCGACATTAGGTATTTTATGTGATAAATCGCACCGATACTTGTAAAACAAAATTATTTCATCACAGAGAATTAAGATTGTCTTTATTTTACCTTACTTATTAGAGACTATATCATAATTATTTTACTTTGGCTATTTTCATCATCCATAGAAACCATTTAAACGGTTTCTAATAAATATTGTTATTATTTCATTATAACCCACAATTAAAACTGTGGGCTACTTGAATAAATTATTGAATTACGACACAGCCCCATTACAAGAGGGAGAGAAGTTAAAATGAAAAAAGAAAATACAAATATAATTTCAACACTAATGTTAAAGAAGTTAATTTCCTCTGCGAAGAAAGCTCGGGACAAAGCTTATGCACCCTATTCAAAATTCAAAGTTGGTGCAGCAGTATTGACTGATAAGAACAAGATTTTTACAGGTTGTAATATTGAAAACGCTTCTTACAGTCTGACAATTTGTGCAGAAAGAATTGCTATTTCTAAGGCAGTGTCAGAAGGTTGCAAAAATCTCAAAGCCATTGTTATAATTGCTGATACGAAAGAACCTGTTTCACCTTGTGGCGCTTGCAGACAGTTTATGATAGAGTTTAATCCTGATATGATTGTAATTATGGCAAATCTGAATAGGAAAATTAAAATAGAAAATATAAAAGATTTATTACCCCATAATTTTAAGTTATAAATTGAGCCTTCAAATCATTACACTTTGATAAAGGCAAAAAACTTAAGATAAGCGGTTTCTGGAGTGGATAAATGAACAGGATGGTCTGGAGATTGTCCTCCTGAAAAAATGAGTTTCATATCAGCATTGGCATCTTTCGCGGAAAATCTCAATATCTGTAAAAACTCTTCTGTTGAAATGTGATACGAACAAGAAGCTGTTGCTAATATTCCTCCTGGCGATAATACTCTGATTGCTCGTAAATTTATATCTCTGTATGCCTTCAAAGCATTTTTCACATCCTTCTTCCTTCTTGCTAATGGAGGAGGATCTACAATTATAAAATCAAAATACTTACCTTGATTATGCACCCTTTTCAAAAATTCAAAGGCATCCTCCTTAATAAATTGACATTTACTTGATAGTGAATTTCTTTGTGCTGATTCCTGTGCTAATAAAATTGCTGGTTCTGAAGTGTCCACACCAACCGCAGAATCAGCCCCATTTGCAACACTTATCAACGACCAGGCTCCTATATAACAAAACAAATCGAGAACTCTTTTACCTTTAACAAAAGGCATAAGTCGCATTCGGTTTTCTACCTGGTCAAGAAAAAATCCTGTTTTCTGCCCATTAACAATGTCAGTTAGCAAAAATAAATTATTCTCAATCACTTCAGCAGGAGAATGCAACTTTCCATACAAAAGCCCAGTAACTTGCGGCAACCCCTCCATTTCACGTAAAGGAACATTACTTCGCTCATAAATGCAGTCGGGCAACATTAATTCCCGTAAAACATCTACAATCATCTCACGACGAGTGTCCATCGATTTCGTGGACAATTGTATCACTAACCGATTCCCATATATATCAACTACCAAACCTGGAAGAAAATCAGATTCACTAAAACATAATCGGTAGGAATGTCGAAAATAACCAATTTTCTTGCGATACTCAAGTGCAAGACTCAATTGCCTTTTAATAAAATCCTTATCACAATGTTCCGATTTTCGAGAATATATCCTTGCTCGTAATTGTGCTGAAGGACTCAATAATGCATTACCCAGAAATTTCCCTTTTGCAGAGAAAACACCGACCTCATCATTATCTCCCACATCTTCTAACTGAGCCACTTCGTTAGAAAAGACCCAGAGATGACCCTGCTCAACTCTTCTCCCCTCACCTGCTTTTAATATTAATCGTGGAAATTTGTGCATAGTTTATTCAAATGAAAAATAAAAATATAGTATCACATTCATAATATATAGATAATTAAGATTTGAGATCCCTGAAATACTGACTAATTTGTCATTCCCGCATAAGCGGGAATCCAGACTTACACTAAAGTTGTTTAGAAAACTTCTAAATTCCTGCTTTCGCAGGAATGACATGGCATCGTTTGTTAGTTTTTCAGAGATTCCGATTTGTTATCTTTAAAAATTATTTGGATTCAGGAAGATATATCACCTGAGGATTATCAAAATCTCGCCAGGCACCTGTCCCGAAGTCAATCCCAAAACCAATTAAACCAGGAATAAGACCGATGAGAAGTAATACACCATCACCAATAAGCCACAAATTGGGATTGTAGTCCAAATCCACAAAATAAAAACCCCCTTCTCCACCAACATAAAATTGAGGAGCCTTAAATTCCTTTTTAATATGAACTGTTCCACCATCTTTTATTTTAACCCCTTGATAGCGAACTGTTTTCCCTTCGGGAACTGTTTTAACAATAATTGTCTGAGACTTTTCACCAAACATTGTGCAACAACCTGATGTAAAGCTAAACATTGCGAGGATTAAAATAATTGCAATCAGTTTGCACACTAATAGGTTAAAGAAATTATTACTTTTCATCATCAATTCCTCCTTAGAATATCGTTCATTATCCTCACTACATTGTAGCGGTGCGATTTATCGCACCTCATTGTTTGATAAATCAAACCGCTACTATTTTTGGACAATACTTGTTGAAGATTTATAATGTCATATTACATTTTTACCAATCAATAGATTTCCACGGTTCAATCAAACCTTTACCTAATAATTTGACCTTCTTCCAACCTTTACCTTTTGGATCTCTTGTTTTCCAATGCCATTTTGCATGTTCTGATACTAACCAATCTTCATCACCTGTTATTACGATTGTCGAATTATCCCGAAATTTGATATTTAGATATAAAAGTATTCCTGCGGCTCCAACACGATTATAGCCTTCAATGGCAATGCGATTCTTTCCTTTTTGAATCAATTTACGAACATCAGCAGTCACCGCTGATTCTCCATACTCCGCTTCTAATACTTTTTTACCATTTACAAATATTGTTGCTCCGTCATCCGCCCAGCACTTAATATGTGCTGACACAAGTTTTTTATCAACTTCAAAAATTCTAATAAAATATTTCTCACCTGGTTTTGTTTCTTTTGTTGGATCTTTATCAGGATACCAGAACCAGGCTGCTTCAGGCTCAAAGAAGGCAGTTAAGCTACCAGCTTTTGCTAATGTTATGAAATTCGAAAATTCATCTACTTGTCTTTCAAGACGATTAAGATTATAATCAAGTTTAGAATACTTATTATTTCTGAGCCAGAGAGGTTCATAATTTCGAATTAAATATACCAATTCTTTTCTATAAGTCTCTAATTCATTGATAATAGTTTTTTGTTGGTCGTTAGAAAGTTCATATAATTTTTTATTACCGAGAGTTCGTGCAATCCAGTCAAATGTTTGATATCGTTTCGCCATAAAAAGATAACGAAATGTAACATTGTTCAATGAGTCTAAATGATTTTTATCAAATCTTACCTTTTCTTTATTAGTGTCAATGATCTGGAGAACTCTTTCCATATCTTGTGCAAGTCTATTCATTTTCTCCATAAACTTTTCATCATAACTTTTAATCTTTAAAGGATGATGAAGGAATTGACCAGGATATGCCATATCAAAATAATCGAGCCAGCCCAACATCTTTTCTGCTTGAACAAGCTCGGGTGAATCAATTCCATACCTGATTGCAACATAACATCTAAGATACTGATCGAGATTGGGTGTCCCCTCTTCCCATTCAGCAGCGGCTGAAAAGGCATATCCTACCCAATTGTTTTCCCTAAGATTTTCCGCACCATCATCTCCCCAGGACGAGGTAATGCATCCAAGCAATTTTTCCTTTTTAGCAATCTTTGTAAAATTCGAAATATTAGTAATCCCATAATTGTAATTAGGATAGAACGATGCCCAACTCCAGATAGCAGGACTTGCAATGATATTCTTAAATCCTGCATCTTTCAAAGTTTTCACACTTGGGAATTCTGGCTCCTGAGCATAATGCCAATCGACAAATATAGCATCCTTAGGTAAATAATTCAATGCCTCTGGATGGTGAAGAAGCATATCACTATAAAACATCATCTGCCGATTATGCTTTTCCTTAAGGTAATCGTGCAGGTGAGAAAAATACTCTGCATGAACTCGCCCAACACCAATTTTTTTAACTCGTCTTTTACTTGTTCCTTTACCTACATCGTAAGATTCATCTCCACCAATATGAAAGAAAGGTGAAGGTGTGGCTTCAGCTAACTCATCTATGAGTTTTGTAACAAATTCAAATGATTTTTTATTGACAGGAGAAAATGACCACGGTTCTTGCTTTGGGTCTTTAATCTCAGCATATTTGCGATTCTCAGGAAGACTTAAAAGTCTGTCCTGATGCCCTAAACATTCAAATACTGGTGTCAGAACAATGTGATTTTTCCTTGCCTCAGCAACCATCTGCGCCATTTCTTCTTTTGTTACCGCTCCTCGTGTTTTACCAATATTAGGATTGGTATTAAATGTGAACATATCTTCGATGTAAGGTTGATAAATATTTTTCTTATAAAAAGCAAGTTGGCGAATTATTTCTTTAAAATCATCCACCATTGAAACCTGACCACGACTAATATCATCTGAAATACCACGCCATTTTAATGCGGGATAGTCTTTGATTTTCAGTTGAGGAATCCCCTGCCCTTGAACTGTACGTAAAATCTGCCGCAAAGTTTGAGCTCCATAAAATCTCCCCGTTTCTGTAGCTGATTCAATAATTATTTTCTCAGGTTCAATTGTAAGTAAATATCCTTGCTCAATAAATAATGCGGGTTCATTCTTACTCAAAGTAGATCCATTATAGCACATATATTCATTGTTTTTTAATGTAAAACTTCTTAACAAAATATAATTTTTATCAGGGAGTTTATCTACAATTCTCCACTCCCCGTTAAAACAAGCTTTTGCTTCTTCTATCAATAACTCTGCTGAATATACATCATCAGCGTTCTTATCCATTACGCAAATGACCCAATCATTAGACAAAGTCATCATACTATTCTGAAAAGTGACTTCTCTTGGCATTGGTATGAGTTTAAGCTCTTCCATAGCTAATGCTGACCTCATTAACAACAGTGAAAAAAGAATAAGACAAACTTTGACAAGTTTTCTTTCCATAATGCACTCCTCCAAAATATTTTTTTTGAAATATTATCATAGATTTGATGATTTTTTACGACTATTTGACTTCAATAATTTTATATTTCATTGAACAGTCATACAATTCTTCAAGATATTTTATCATTAGATATGGGTCTTTGTTATGTATTTTTTCAAAGAGATGTTTACCACTCTCAATCAACTTGCGATTTTTAGGCAATCCATTGGATAATAAATTTTCCGTCTTTATCATATCGAGAGAAGCTGTTTCAATCGCTGCAATATCATTAGAAACAAGTATACCTATATCAGGCACAAGGGAAGCTGTGCTCATTCCCCAACAATCACAGTAAATAGTGATGTCTGTTAAAAAATTTATGAAAAGTAAATTTTCAGGTTTAAATCTCTCAAGAAATTTAGAAGTGACAAGAGTCATCCCTCTTGAAAAATCTTCAAATGTTCTATTTTCCATTTTTAATGCACCTGTAGGACACACCAGTACACAGTGCTGGCAATAGGTACAGTTATGAAAGAAAATCCATACTCTTTTTTCTTTTTTTTCAACTTTAATCGCATCGTTAGGACAAGCTTTGAAACACTTCAAACAAAAGGTGCAAAGTTTTTTGTTATATTTAATTCCACCTTCGAGACTATGAAGTTTACCTCTAATTATTGGTGGAACAATTCCCATAGCAATATTCTTGATTGCTCCTCCGAATCCACAATCACCGTGTCCTTTAATATGAGCAAGGTCAATAAAGAAATCACTATCCAGAGCCTCTCCTGAGAAAAGTGCATAATCTAATTTTTTAAATCCAATCTTTTCTCTGTAATAATATTTCCCGCTATCACCAAAACAGGAAATGACAGGGCATCCTAAAACTTCTCTCGTATAACCTCTCGGTATCCCGTTTTCAGAATTTTCATCCATAACCTTTACAGAGCTTGAACCCGCTTCTTTTAAAGCCTCGATAAGGATTCTTACAAAAATAGGCTGAATGGTAGTATAACCAAGATTGCTGCCGAAATGCATTTTTATTCCTACCTTTTTGTCTTTCACCCTATTAGCAAGATTAATCTTCTTCAGCATCCTTCTAAACTTCGCTGGAAGCGTTTTCTAAGTTCCAGAGATTCAATTGCAATGTCTGCAAAGTAAACAGTTGAAGTTCTTTTTTTTCTCATTTTACCTTTATTTATCATTCTATATTTCTCGTATGAAAGCGATTATCTTTCATATCGGGATGTAATACGATACTCACCTACAATGAAAATGATTTATTGTGGCTATAACTAATCTGTAGAATATAAAATAATTTTAATCTTGAAAAAGAATTATTTCTCAATTACTTTTAGAGATATTTTTTCATCTTTAAAATGTATGGAGATGGAATATGTATCAACTAAAATATTTGAATTATCAACAAAAAATTAGAACTCCTGAAGAACTCCTGTCGCATCTCAAAAAGTTTAATCTTAATTTAAAAATCTCTGTTGGAATATGGTATTTCACTCCGAGTGGAGGGAGATTTCACGATAGATATGTCCCTGAAGCAACTATTCAGGAACGTCTCGAAATGGCTTCAGAGCTTGCTCAATATGGCATCACAGGTATCGAAGCTCATTATCCATCTGAAGTCAATGAGGAAAATCTTCATCTATACAAGAAACTTGAAGAAGAAACCGGTATTAGACTTGTAGGTTTACCATTCAGTCATTTTTATGATAAAGATTTCGAATTCGGAAGCCTCTCCAATCCATATAAACCGATTCGTGATAAGGCTATCGAAATTGCAATCGGATGTTTGAGATTAGTTAAAGAGACTGGAGCGAACTGTGCAATTTCTTGGCCCGGGATTGACGGATATACATATTCTTTAGGCACAATTTTTCAATGGATGTGGGATAGATTTGAATGCGCTATGGCAGAGGCGATGGATGAAGTACCGGGTGTTAGAATCGCTATTGAACCGAAGCCGTATGAACCTGCACCTAATAATATTTATCGCACAACGGCAGAAGGAATCCTTGCAGCACAACGTATCGAAAGGAAGTTGAAGAATCCGACAAATATAAATTTACTTAAAAATGGTTACATCCTTGTAGGATTAAATCCTGAAATCGGGCATGTAAGAATGGGTTACGAGGATTGTGCCGCTGCATATAGCTTGGTTGGACTTGAAGGACGACTCGCTCATACACATTGGAACAGTCAACCATTGGGAAATTATGATCAGGATTTAAACATCGGCGTAGTGGAATGGCAACAAGCAGAAGCGTTATTTTTCGCTTTAAAAGTGATGGGATATGATGAATTCATAGGGATTGACATCAATCCAGAACGAATGCCAGTCAAAAAAGCAGTTGAAATCAATACAACTATCCTAAAAATAATAAAAGAACGAGTAGATGCACTTCCATACGAAAAAATTATTGACTGTGCTATCGATCCCCAAAATCACAGAGGAGAAATAGAATTAATTTTAGCTAATATGATGAGGTTGAAAAAATAACAGTGAGAATGATTAATCACATTAAAAAATTTCTAATTATTTCACTATTAGTCATTTTGATTACAAGCTGTTCGGCATTTTTTAAATGTAAAGAATTAGCTGATAAGGATGACAATAAAGTCATAAATAAATATTTTGTTAATCCAAGAGTTGTGGAATTAAAAATTACTTACCGCTTAACAGGGATAAAGAAATCTCCTTCTGACAAGGTGACTATGTATGAATTTTCTGAAGAACCCGTAACCTGGACGATGGAAGAGAAAAATGATGAGCCTATCTTGTTATTATATGTTGCAAGACAAAGAGAATATCCTAATCAACGCAATATTGAATATATCAATATCGAACCTAATCCTGACCAGATTGTCTCAAAAGATATTGATGGGAATATTATCGAATTCTGGGATTTGTCAGATAAAATAAAAGATGGTCAAGACATTACAATCACACGCCAATTCAGATTCAAAGCCTATGAGACAGTCTTCAATATCGACCCGGAGAAGGTTGGTAAATACAACACGTTTGTAGTACCTGCTTCAGCAGGTAAAAATGACCCACTAAAGTGTGGACTACAAACAAATCCATTTGATGATTGTCTATATAAATATTATACTCGAACACAGGAATTTGCCGAATTAACTCCTGAAGTGATTCAACTCGCTAAAGAAATCATTGGTGATGAAAAAAATCCGTATCTTCAAGCAAAGGCAATTTATAGCTGGTGCGTGAATAATATTGCCTATGTTTATCCACCAAATAGAGGAATCCGTTTTTCATTACCAAGAAAAACTGGTGATTGCGGAGAATACAGTCTCATTTTTATGAGCTTATGTAGAGCTGTGGGGATACCTGTGAGAGTGGCAAATGGACATTGGTGTTGTAAAGCAAAAATGAATTACCACGTTTGGAATGAGTTTTATTTGCCTAATTATGGATGGATCCCTGCTGATGCAACTGATGGTAGGACAAATAGAGATAATCCTGAAAAATTAGCTGGAAAAGGAGACCCATTCTATTTCTTTGGGAATCTTGATAGTGGTAGATTCATTTCAAGTAAAGGCACATCTATTCAACTCTATCCTTCGCCTCCCTGGCATCTCTGGGGACTTGCTGATACAAATCGAAACCCCATCTTTTTCCAGACGGCAGCAACTGTTTATTCCAATATTACTATTGAAGAACAAAAAGCAACTGTCGAGATTGTTAAGGGTGATGATATTTTGTGGTAATTTAAAAAAAGAGATTAAAATTTAAAAAACGACAATAATCACGAAGAACTCAGAAAAAATATTTAACCACTAATTTCACGAATTTTCACGAATCTTCATTATAATAATTGAACATAATTCGTGGTGATTAGTGTGATTCGTGGTTTCAACTATAATGATTTATTTCTTTTAAACACTACCATATAGTTCACAGGGAAGGGCTCTTTGCCACGGATAAATTTCTGGATGGGTCCATAGTTGTCCCAGAATCTTTGTCGTTGAATCATATCTCTTCCTGCAATGTAAAAGCCTTCTTTTTTGATTTCCCCATTTTTGTTAATATGGGTATGTAAAAGAATATAATCCGGTTTGCGATTCAGGACATATTCATTGTCAATTTTCTCAAAGACTCCACCTGGCATCCGGGCAATATGCTCATCTACTAACCCGAACATATCTATGAACCTAAAATTCGTAATATAAGGTATCACCCCAGCTTCTTCTGCGGCTAATGTAGAACCTTTCGGGAGATTTTCTTTCATCCAGTTCGCACATTCAAAATATGGGTCAATCCACTGCTTGTTTTTAACAAGATATCTCATCATAGAGGTTTCTCTGGATTCGATGAATAGGTTCACGATAATCACAAGCATAATAATAATATAAATAGAAATCGTTAAAAGTTTAAGGTTAAAAGAGTTTGGGAGTTTGGGAGTTGATGAGTTGATGAGAATATTTTTAGCGCCTTCTTGAATGAGTAAGTAAATTAAAGGAAGTATAGGAACAAAGAAGCGATGAAATCCCATCCAATCCCCACCACAATATACTATAAAAAATGTATAGCCAATTATGACACTAAACATATACCAATATGTAGCGGTTTGATTTATCAAACCTTTTTGAATGCAACTTTTGATGCCTTTATTTATTTCATCATTTTGTTTTAATCCTTGATTAATATGAGATTCTTCGCTTCGCTCAGAATGACACTGTAGGGAACGGTCGCGACCGTTCTCTCCAATGACATCATCATTAATGGGATTAGAAGATGAATGTAATGGAGCAATCTCGGTTTCAGATTTTTTCTTCAACAATGCAAAAAACATAAATAAAAAAAGGATACTTCCATTAGCAAGAACGAATTTAATACTATAGATTATTCCTGCTGAAACTTGTTTCTGAATGTCCCCTGTGGCTTTTGCATAAAATGAATTTGGGAATGGTTTGCCATAATAGTAATAATGCCAACTAAAATAAATCAGATATAATAAGATATAAGTTGTAGCCCACAAAATATCCTGTCTCTTAATCTTTTCTTTGTTAAATAAAACGATAATAAATCTCGTGATAAATAATGAGGCAAAGATTATTGGACCTTCGGGTCGGGTAATTGATAAAAGAAAGAGAACAATTGCTGATAATAGAAGTGCGCTTGAAGATTTTCTTTCTATTTCAGACTTAAATGCGACTCCCTTTAGAAATAAAAGAACTGATAATAAAACAAGGAAGGTAAAAAAATTGGTTTCTAATAATCCAACGCTCCAGATAGCAAATGCACCATTGAATGCCAATAAATACAAGGTGATATAATTGATTAGACCTTTTCCTGATAAGTATTTCCGAGAAAAATAATAAATAAGGATGAGAGTGAAAATTCCTGATATTAATCCAAAAATTAAAGAAATCCTGACAGGGTCAAGTCCTAACTTAATGATTAAAGAGAAGATTAAGACGTATAAAAAATTAGAATATCCATCAATCCGTTCACCAACATTAAAGACAATTCCATTGCCTTCAGCAAAATTTCTTGCATAGCGAAAGGTTATGAATGGGTCATCCATACACCAACCAACATAAAACATTGTGTGGATGAGAAATATTAAGATGGCAAGACCTAAATAAATAATTGAGGATTTTGCATTTAATTTATAGTTGATTTTATTTAAAGGAAGACAATTAAGCATCATCTATTAAAAGATGGACAGGATATTCATCCTGTCTACAAAATTAGTGCAGGATATATATCCTGCACTATCTCGTTTCATACAAGGTAAATTATTAAACAAAATATGACAACTGCAATAATTACAATGAGATATGAAATAGAAAATTACATTGCACCATATCCAGTAATTACAACAAACACTGTCTTAACAAGAATTTTGAAATCGAGAAGGAGTGACCAATTATCGATATATTCCAGGTCGAGTTTAACCCATTTATCAAAGGCTAATTTATTTCTACCACTAATTTGCCATAAACAAGTAAGACCAGGTTTCATACTGAATCTTCTTCTATGCCACTTATCATACTTCGCTGCCTCTTCTGGAACGGGTGGTCTCGGTCCCACAAGACTCATATTTCCTACCAAAACATTATATAACTGCGGAAGCTCATCCAGACTTGTTATTCTCAAAATCCTGCCCAACTTCGTAATTCTCGGGTCATTTTGAATTTTGAATGCTGGTCCATCGAGTTCATTAAACTTTAGCAAATGTTTCTTCAATTCTTCCGCATTAGAAACCATTGTGCGGTATTTATAACACCAGAATGTTCTCCCATACAATCCAACACGTTTCTGCTTGAATATTATTTTCTCTCCTTGTTTCG
>Ga0315289_10002649_pt1 | contig 27359 bp, 17 predicted proteins | sample YL17G11_40_MG_FD_203452 | JGI IMG/M metagenome (GOLD analysis project Ga0315289, IMG submission 203452) | Sediment microbial communities from Yellowstone Lake, YNP, Wyoming, USA - YL17G11_40 | ecosystem: Environmental > Aquatic > Freshwater > Lake > Sediment | place: USA: Wyoming | collected...
AGCGCCCCCCCCCCCAAAAAAAAAAAAAAAAACATTGTAAACAACAAAAATCGAATTCTTTTCCGCTTTCTCCCTTTTCCTTTTCTTCTCTCTTTACAAGCTCGTCCTCGTGAACCCCCTCTGGATCATCACGTCCGCCCTCGCCGGGTACACGAGCGTCGCAGCCCGCAGCCTCCTCCTCCTCTTGGGCGTCTTCACCACCCTCTTGTGTCTGTGGCCGGCCGACCACCTCGTGATGGCCTCGCCGTCCCCGGAGAGCTTGAAGCGCCCCTTCCAGCTGGAGACGGACTTCATCTTGCGGCCCTTGGACCTGCGCTGCTTGGTCGTGGAGGCGGCCGCGGAGCCCATGGAGCGGACGCAAGGGACGGGGAAGAGGCGGGGGGACGGCGAGGAGGCCGGGGTCGCGGCCGCGGCCGGGGCGAAGACGGAGACGGGACTGCTCCGGGTGGTGGCCGCCGTTCCCGCCGCTCCGCTCCTCTGCTGCCCGCAGATGAGGAGGAGGTTCCGGGAGAAAGTGCTCGTCGTCGACGAAGAATAGAGGCGGGGGCAGCGAAGGAGCGGCGGCGGCGGCGACGGCGGCGGCGAAGAGAGGGCGCGGGCAGCGAGGGACGGCGGAGGAGACCAGGCCGCCGCCACCGCCGCCGAAGCCGACGACGCCGACGACCTCCCCGCTCCGCGAACTGCGCCCGCCGCGCTGCTGCTGCTGCCACCCAGCCTGGCGAGCGCCGAGGCTAGCCTGAGGCCGCCTCGCATTTGTGATAAAATCAGAGAGAAGACGCGCTGCCAGCCCACGAGAAGAGAAACGAGAGAGAGAGAGAGAGCTCGAAGAGTGATTGGTTCAATGAAAACCTTTGATCGATTTTTCTTCCTCGACCTTGACCTCGACCTCCTCCACTTGCCTTCTTTTTCTTTTCTTTTCTTCATTTTCCCCAGCAAACGGGGGGAGAGCGCGTTTTTTTTCTTGAAAATAACATACGAAACACCGGAGACCATCAAATAACACCAGAGAAACAACCCCGCCGCCCCCAAACGAAAATCCCCTCTGAGAAGAGAGGGAGAGAAATCCCGAAATCCCCCTTCAGAGGAAATAGTCCGGCGTCCTCCTCGCCGCGTCGGGCTCCCCCCTCCTCGGCGCCGGCTCGAACTGCAGGAAGCTCGTCCCCAGCCCCTCCCCGACCTCCATGATCGCCGCCAGGTTCCCGCACCGATAGCAGTAGTTCGGGGCCGAGAAGACGGTCACGACCGCTTGGTCGTGGCACCAGTTGTGGCCCTCCATGACCAATTGATGGGCGCGCGCGACGAGCGAGAGGCCGTTGGCGTGGTTGAACTGCTCCGAGATGTCCGCGCCGAAGGTGTACCCCGCCTTTTGGTATTGGTTGGACGTTTTTTTTTTGGAGAATCAGGGAGCAAGAGAAGAGGGGGAGGAGAGTTCGTTGAGGGGAGGGGGGGGAGAGGGGGATGTGAGGAATCTCGGGGGGGGGGGAGAAAGTGTGGAGGGAAGAGAAAAGAAGAAGAAGAAAGCTCCGAAAAAGTATAGAAATGCTTCTTCGCTCCGCTGCCGCTGCGCTCGAAGGAGATCATAAGAGCAGGCTCCTTGGCTCCGCTCCCGCTCCGCTCGAAGGAAGAAAGCGAGAGGAGGAAAAGCTTCTTCGCTCCGCTCAAACGAAGAAAAACTAGACAGAACGCTTCTCCGCTCCGCTGCCCGCTCTCCGCCCGAGAAGCGAGAGACCCCCCTCGACGAAAGGACACAAAAATCCAAGGACGCGAAAAACTCACCCCTCGCGGGCTGATCCCCCACCCGCACCGGTCGTCCGGGTCCGACCACAGCAGATCGCACATGGGCCCCTCGTGCGGCACCTCCTGCACCCGATCGAGGCTCCTGACGTGGTCCAGCGTGTCGAGCGTCGGCGAGAGGCCGCCGTGCAGGCAGAAGATTGCGTCGTCGACCGTGGCCGTCAGCGGCAGGAAGTCGAAGAGGTCGGTGAAGTGCTTCCAGACGTTGGCGTTGCCGTATTTGCGCAGGCACTCGTCGTAGAAGCCGTAGACCTGCGTGATCTGCCGCGACTCGTGGTTGCCGCGGAGGATGGTGACGCGGTCACGGTGCCTGACCTTGAGCGCGACGAGCAGCGTCGCCGTCTCGACCGAGTGGTAGCCGCGGTCGACGTAGTCGCCCATGAACAGGTAGTTCGTGTCAGGCGCGGGCCCGCCGATGCGGAACAGCTCGAGGAGGTCCTGGGGTGGAGCGGGGGTGGGCGAAGAGAGAGAGGGAGCACGAAGCGCGAGGGGACATGAGCGGGCGGAAGAGGGAAAAACAGGAAGAGGTCAAAGGAAGAAGAGGAAGAGGTCAAAGGAAGAAGAAGAGAGGAGAGGAAGAACGAGAAGAAGAAAGAGAAACCACGAGAACAAACCTGGAACTGCCCATGGATGTCGCCGCAGACCGTCACGGGGCACCGCACAGGCGTGACGTTGGGCTCGGCGGCGAGGACCTCGCGGGCCATGTCGCAGAGCGCCTGTTTGGAGAAAAAGAAAAAAGGGAGGAAAAAAGGTCGGGGTTGAGGGAAGGGGTGAGCGTCGTCGTTTTGGTTATTCGTCGATCGATCGCCGTCGAAAAGAGACATCATCTTCTCTCATTCTCTCCACTCTCCCTTCCTGCACAACAACGCACCTTGACCTCCGGTTCCGGCAGCGGGCTGCATCGGAGCAGCCGCTCGATCTGCGCGTCGAGCTGCGCGCACGCCGTGGCGTCTGGCAAGGCTGGCGGGGCCGACATTCCCTTCCTCGGTGGCCTTTTTTCGCTCTCTCGACTCTCTCGCCTTTCGTTCAAAGCGAGAGGCGCGCGCGTTCCTCCTCCTTTATCCCCCTCCTTGGTTCGCGGCGCTGTGCCTCAAGAGAGGAGGCTCGCGAACGTGTGCCCCCACGCCCTGTGCGGCTGGCCACCGGAGAGCCTTCCGAGAGAGGGCCGAACTCTTGGAGTTGAAAGGGAGGTCGGCGTTCGTTGCAAGTTCTTGATGGGCGTCTCTGTTGCCCCTTTCTCTCTTTCGCTCGCTTGCTTGCTTCGCTCTCACGCTGGGCTCGAATGAGGTCCAGCGCGTTGCGAGAGTAAGAGAGAGAGAGAGAGAGAGAGAGGCTGGCTAGGCGAGAGAGAAACAGAGAACAAAGCTCTTGTCTCGTGCTCTCTGCAGCAAAAACGAGGGAGAGTCGCGAAAGTGAGGAAGTGGAGGGGTAAAGCCGAAGGGCGTTAGCGAGAGCATCGTTGATTTTTCCCGAGTTTTTTCTTTTTCTCGCCTTCACTTCAATCTCTTCACTAAAAACTCAAAAAAATGTCGTCCGAGCGCCGCCGCGACCGCCGCGACGGTCGCAACCGCGACGACGGCGACGAAGCTGGTGGAGGCCAGAGGTCGCGCCAGAGGCAGCGCAGGGATGACGACCGCCACGGCGGCGACGGCGGCGGAGGAAGGCGCGGCAGCTACGAAGACAGCGACCGCCGCCGGCATCATCAAGGCAATGCTTCGACGATTTCTTCGGGCCTCAAGAAAGACCGCGACGCCGACGAGGGCCTGACCTTTGAGACCTCCCCCGGCATCGTCGCGATCAAGTCGTTCGAGAAGATGGGCCTGAGGGTGAGTTTAGTGGAGAGAAAGAGAGCGAGAAAATGGAGAGAAAAGTAGAGGAGAGCATTGGGATTGGGATGGGGGGGCGACAGCGGCGGCCAAGAAAATACTCCCTACCTCAACCTCTCAACCCCTCCTCCCCTCTCCCCCTCAAAACAAAAAACAAAACAGGACGACCTCCTCCGCGGCGTCTACGGCCACGGCTTCGAGAAGCCCTCGGCGATCCAGGCCAGGGCCCTGCCCGCCATTCTGGGCGACCTGCCAGCGAGCGCCAGCGGCTCGGACGCTCCGAGCCCCTCGGCCCCCAGCCGGCGCAGGCGGGACGTCATCGCGCAGGCGCAGTCCGGCACGGGAAAGACGTCGATGATCGCGCTGGCCTCCTGCGCCCTCGCCGACCCGAGGAAGCCGGACTGCCAGGTGCTCATTCTGAGCCCGACGCGCGAGCTCGCGACGCAGACCGAGAGGGCGGCGACGGCGCTGGGGGAGCACGCCGCGGTCAAGGTCTTGGCGGCCGTGGGAGGAGGGAGCGCGGCCCGCGACGCGCGCGAGCTCGAGGGCGGGGGGAGGCACGTCGTGTCCGGGACGCCGGGGCGCGTCTTCGACCTGATCCAGCGCGGGGCGCTCAAGACGGCCAAGGTCCAGACGCTCGTCCTCGACGAGGCCGACGAGCTGCTGGCGCAGGGCTTCCGCGACCAGATCTTCGACATCTACCGCCGCCTCCCCGCCTCGACCCAGACCGTCCTGGTCTCCGCCACCCTGCCGCGAGACGTGCTCGAGATGGCCGAGAAGTTCATGGCGGCGGACCCCCTGCGGATCCTGATGCGCCGGGACAACCTCACGCTCGACGGGATCCGCCAGTTCTCGGTCAGGGTCGAGAAGGAGGAGTGGAAGTTTGAGACGCTCTGCGACCTCTACGACTCGCTGACGATCTCCCAGGCCGTTGTCTTCTGCAACTCGAGGAAGAAGGTCGACTGGCTCACGGGGCAGCTGCGCAAGTCCAACTTCACCGTGGCGAGCATGCACGGCGACCTCCCCCAGAGAGAGCGCGACTCGGTCATGACCACCTTCCGATCAGGCGAATCTCGCGTCTTGGTGACGACGGACGTCTGGGCCCGCGGCATCGACGTCGCGCAGGTCTCACTGGTCGTCAACTACGACCTCCCGCCGAGGCGCGAGGCCTACCTGCATCGGATAGGGCGGTCGGGGCGGTTTGGCAGGAAGGGGGTGGCGATCTCGTTTGCGACGGACGACGACCTGAGGGCGCTGCGCGAGATCGAGGCTTTCTACAAGACGAGGATCCCCGATCTGCCTGCCAACGTCGGGGACCTTCTTTGAACCGTCAGTTTCGTCTTTTTTGTCCTGTAAACATCTGTGTGGATCGGAAGGAGAGATAGAGAGAATTGGAAAATGGGAGGAATAGAAACGGAAACGGAAACGTGTTTTCTTTACTTTTTTTTAATGGAAAAAAAACAGAGCAAAAAATCAGGGGAAAAGCTCGCTGGCGTCCCCTCTCCCTCTCGAAACGCTGGTAGCAAACGGTCTCTTTCTTCTTCCCGTCACTTTCCTCTTCTTCCTACTCGGCGTTCTCGACAAGCTCCGGGATGTCCTCGTCGTCGTCGCCGCCCGCTCCTCCGGCCTCCAGGGCAGCGGCCGCCGCCGCCGCCGCCGCGCCGCCGCCGGAGCCGGCCTGCGCCGCCTGCATCTGCCGGATCAGCGCCTGCAGCTGCTCGGGGCTCATGCCCTGCAGCCCGGCCGGGATCATCTCGTCGGCCGACTTGACGGAGGAGGGGCCCGAGACCACGAAGGTGTTGGCGTTGATCGAGGCCTGGACCTTGGGCGCGCCAAAGTGCACGACGCTGCCGTCGTCGTGGTAGATCGCGACCTCGTCGATGCCCGGGATCTGGTGGACTCCCAGCCTCTTCAGGGTGGACTGGAGGCGCTTGTCGTCGCCCGCGGAGGCCTTGTGGACGGCCTTCTTCTTGCTGTGACGTGAGTTTCGAGGGTTTTTTTTTTTTTAGAGAGAGAGACAGAGAGAGGGTGGGGCCGGTGTGAGAGAAGAGAAAAAGGGGGAAAGGAGTGTCCGAGGCATCGTCGGGAAAAAAAAGGTCGGAAGCCGCCGTGACTCCTGCTTTTCTTCTCGCCCTCTGCTCGATCATCCGGTTTGCTGCTCGCCTTCAACGACGGATCTTCCTTTCGCTCTCTGCCGCCACGCGCGCCTACGAAGTCGTCGCGATCGCCGCGGGAGGTAGCAGAGCGCGCGCCTCGTCCTCTAAGAAGTAGAGAAACGCGGAGCTTTCTCTCGTCCCAAATCAAGCCGGCGGCGGCCAGCATCGTCGTCGCCTTTCTCATGATCCCGTCCCTCTTACCGTCGCATCGTCCCCTTGCCGCCCGTGCGGACGGTGCCTGCCATCTTCTGAAGGCGCTCGACGTTCATCTGAATAATGAAATGGGAGGAAGAGAGCGTTTTTGCATTGGAGAAAGGGAGAGCGGGAGGTGGTGAGAATGATGATGAGCGCTCTTTCCCGACGAAGCTGTCGCGGATGTTTTTCGCGTCGGCGCGGGCACGCAGAGCTCGACCTCTCGCAAGACTGATGAGCTCCGTTGCAAGAGCAGGTTCACATCTTGCTCGCCGAAAGAAGAGGAATCAGATCGCGATCTTCTTACCTTGTCAAAAAGAACCGTGAAAAAACGCGGTCGAAGAAGGAAAAAAAAAGAGGAGAAGAAAAAAAAGTGGAAAAAAGGGAAGGGGCGACTCGCGTCTTCGAAATGTTTTCTTCTCACTCAACATTCGATTTCTTATCCCTGCGCTCTTCTCTTCACCGGGCAATTCCGCGGTCGAGAAGGCGGGAAATTTCTGGCTCGAGCTCGAGCGCGCGAGCAATATCTTCTCGCGTCTGCTCCAGGCAGCGCCAAAGAGCGCGCGCGCGCGCGCGCTAGTCGCGCGATGCAGGGTCTCTTAACGTCGTCGGCAAAGGCGGCAACGCTGCCGCAACGGAATGCCGCGCCGTCGCCGTCGCCGCCGCCACGCCTCGATGCGCTGCTGCGCTCCTCCGGGACGAGACGAAGAAAGAGCTCACTCGCTCGCGCCCTTGCCGAGCGAAATCCCATCGGGAAGACGGGGAAAGGCGGAGACAAGAGGGAAGGGCTTGGCGGCGGAGACAATGTCGCCGCTCCTCCTCCCCGACCTCCCCGACCTTCACCTTCTCCAGCCCTCCTCCGCCGCCCTTCCGGCACGGCAGACGACACGGTGTCGTCCTCTTCTTCGGGCCTCGCCGGCCTCGTCGCCAGGTCCCGGACCAGGGTCCAAGTCGAGGGCAAGGGAGCGACAGGGGACGAAAAAGACGAAGAAGAAGAGGAGGAGTATGAAGAGGACGGGCACAACGGAGGCGGCGGCGGCGGGGGAACCACTGTCGCCTCCGCGACCTCGACCCCGCTGCTGCTCCGGCCCCCAGCCCCCCCGACGCTCGCCCCGCCGAAGCCGCGGCCCGCGGCGTGGCGGGCGATCTCTCGAAGCATTACGGAAGAGGAGGAGGAGGAGGAAGAAGAAGAAATATCGCAGCAGCAGCAGCAGCAGCAGCAGCAGCAGCAGCCGAAAAGCAGCAGCAGCAGCAGCAGCCGGGGCCCTTCCCCTTCCCCTTCCGCGTTCGACGCCCCCAAGAGGAACCGGGAGCACGACTACGCCCTCAACCAGTCGCTGGTCTCGCTGTACGAGGCCGCCGCTGCGAGGAGGCCGACCGCCGACGCGACGGGGTTTGCCGCCGCAGCACTGGTGCTCCTGAAGTTTGAGGACACGGGCTCGGCCGCCGTCGCGGCCGCGGCGCGGGCCGGCAGGGAGCTCGGCGGCGGAGGTGGCGGCGTGGCCCCGAAGCCGACGCTGAGGGCGCCGGCGAAGCGAGTCGTCGGAGGAGGGAGAACGGGGGTCGGAGGAGGCGAGAGGGGCGAGGCCCGGGACGACGAGGAGAGGCGAGAAGGTCGGACGTCGTCGGGCACTCTGTCGTCGCCGTCCCCGTCGCCGCTGCTGCCGCCGCCGACGCCGCGGCCTCCCGCTCCCCCTCCTCCTCCCTCCCCGATCAACCTCGCCACGGCCCTCCACCGCCTCGGGTGCCTCGCGCGCCGCGGGGGGGTCCCCGCCGTGGAGCTCTCGGACCCGTCGGGGGCCCCGGCGAGGCTGCTGGCCGCGGTCGCCGAGGCGGCGGCCGAGTTTTCCCCCTCGCCGCCGCCGCCGTCCTCGCTTTCGCCGTGGGCGCTCGCTCGCTCGCGCTCCTCTGGCTCCGTCCCCGGCCAGGAGAAGAGGAGGAGCAGCAGCGGCAGCGGCAGCAGCAGCAGCGGCAGCGGCAGCAGCAGCAGCGGCGGCCTGCCCCGCCGCTGCCGCCCCTTTTCGAAGTGGCCCCCGCGGGCCATCGCAAACGCGCTCTGGGGCGCCGCGTCGGTGCTGAGGGCGAGGGCGCGCGCGGCGGAGAGGGACGGGGAGGCGGAAGAGGGGGCGGGGGGGGGAGGAGGCGGGGGAGGAGGGCGGCAGCGGCAGCGGCAGCGGCAGGGAGGGAGCCCCTCGCCTCCCTCCCACCTGCCCCCGCCGCCAGCGCCGCCGGCCCCCCCGCTGACCCCGCGCCTCGAGCACTTCTTCCTCTGCGGGATGGAGGCGGCCGCGCAGGCCCCGCGGGGCACCTTCAACCCGCAGGAGCTGGCGACGATCGCCTGGAGCGCGGCCGCGGCGGGCGCGACCGGCTCCGTCGCGCCTTCTTCCGCTTCGCAGTCTACTGCCGCTGCTGCCTCCTCCCCTGCGCCTCCCTTCGTGCATTCGAGGGCGGTCAGGGCCTGGGAGGGCCTCGCTGACGTGGTGGCTGACGCGCTCGAGGAGGCGAACGAGGCCGACCGGAGGGCGGAAGCAGCGGAGGAGGAAAAAGAAGAAGCGGACGGAGGAGAGGAGGAAGAAGAAGAGGACGGCGGCGGCGGCGGCGGCGGCGGCCGGGCGGAAAAGCCGCAGCGGCCCCTCGCCGCCGCCGCCCCCCCTCCTCCCCCCCCGCCCCCGCCGCCGCCCTCCTTCGAGCCTCAGGGCGTTTCGATGCTCTGCTGGTCCCTCGCGCGCGCGAGAGTCCGCCACCCGCGCCTGCTCGACGCCGCCGCGGGCCACGCGCTGCGGCGCGGCGCCGAGCGGTACGACACGCAGGCGCTGAGCAACCTTCTCTGGTCGCTCGCGACGCTGCGGCACCCGCCTCCTCGCCCTGCCGCTGCTCCCCCTGCTGCCGCGGGCCCTGGGCGCCCCGGATTGGTCGAGGTGGCCGGGAGGAGGATCGAGGAGTCGCTGGGAGAGTCGGGCGTGGAGGAACTCGCGCTCGGCGGCAGCGACGGCGGCGGGAAGGGGGCCGCCGCGGGGGGGAGGGGCAGCAGCACCTCTTCTTCTCGCTCCCGCTCCCGCTCTCCTCCCCCCTCGATCTCCCCCGCCGAGGCCGCGCAGGCTCTTGCTAATTACGCCTGGGCAGCCGCCACGCTCGGGGAGCTCACGCCGAGGGCGCTCGGGAGGTTCTCGAGGAGGTGGGAGGCGCTGCTGCTCGCCGACCCCGGCGGCGGCCGAGGAGGCCGCGGGAAAAGCCAGAATCGCCCGAGCTCCTCCTCCCACCCGACCTTCCTCAGCACCATCGAGGGGCTCGGGCAGCTCTGGCAGGCCGACGCCCTCGCGCGCGCGTCGTCGCGCCTGCACCCGGCCCCGAGGGCGCTGACCCCGCGCCTCGCCGACGCCGCCGACGCCGCCAAGCGCCGCGCCGCGCTTTCGGGCGCGTGGGCGACGGGCTTCGCCAACGCCGTCTTCGCCGCGGCCCAGCGGTGCCCCTCCGCCTCCGGCAACGTCGTCGCCGAGGTGGCGGTGTCGGGCGCGGCGCACAGGGTCGACGTCGTCGTCGAGACCAGGAGCGGGACCAAGTGCGCGGTCGAGGCCGACGGGCCGCCGCACTTTCTGCTGAGCCACCCCCGCGACGCCGACGGCGGCACGGCGAACCGGAACGTGACGCTGGCGTCGGAGGGGTGGGTCGTGGTGCCCGTGCCCTACTTCGAGTGGGAGGCCGCCGCCGCCGCCGCCGCCGCCTCCCCGCGGCGCTGTGCTCCTCCGCCGCGCGCCTCTCCGCGGGACGCGGGCGACGAGGTGCTGCTCGACGCCGCGGTGGCGTACCTCGAGGCGAAGCTGCGGACGGCGGACGCGGCCGCTCGCGAGCTCGGTGGCGGCGGCGGCTGCGTCGTCGTCTCGACCTCTCCTTCCGGCGCCGGCGGGAGAGACGGGACCTTGTTTTCGAATCGCTTCCTGACCCCGAGCGAGGCGGCGGCCCTGGGCCCTCCGTCGGAGCTGTATTCTCGTCATTCCCTCGGCGATAAGAAGGCGGAAGAAGAAGAGGAAGAAGAAGAAGAAGAAGAAGAAGAGGAAGAAGAAAAGCAGCAGAGCGCGGCGGCTCTGGCGGCTCGGGGGGCGTGGGGGCTGAGCAGCAGGAGCGGCTGGAGGAGGAGGAGTTGAGAGGAGGGAAGGAGAGAAAAACAGCACGACAGGAAAACAAAAAAAACTTGAAACTTAAGAGACAACTCAGTCCTTTCCCCGCTTTCATTTCATTCTTTTTTGTAAAATAAAACCCGCTACGAACCCCTGGAAAACGAACACAAAATAAAAAATAGCATTGTTGAAAATGATCCTGACACTTGTAGAAAAGAACGAAGACGAAACCAAAATCTCGAACGGGGGGAAAAAAACGTTTTCCCTCAAAAAAAATCCCCGAACTCATCTCTCCTCTTTCCTTCTTTTCACTTCTTCCCTCCTCCCTTGGCAGCGATCAGCTCCTTCGCCGCGTCATTCGGCACGGGCGCGTGGTGAGAGTACTCCATAGTGAACTCCCCTTTCCCCTGCGTCATGGATCGCAGAGCCGTCGAGTAGCCAAACATCGCGGAGAGCGGCACCGACGCCCTCAGCGCGACGTCGCCGTCGTCGCCACCGTCCGCCTCGGCTCCCGCCACCGTCCCCTTCCGGCGGTGCACGTCCCCGACGACCGCTCCCTGAAACTCGGCCGGCACTCGCACGTCGACAAGCATGACGGGCTCGAGAAGCTGAGGGCCCGCGCGGGCGTACGCGTCGCGGAAGGCGTAGGTCGCGGCGAGCTTGAAGGCCAGCTCGGAAGAGTCGACGGCGTGCGCGGCGCCGTCGGTGAGCGCGACCCGCGCGCCGAAGACCGGGTGCCCCGCCAGGGAGCCGCTGGCCGCGGCCTCGCGGAAGCCCTTCTCGACGGCGGGGATGAACGAGGGCGGGACGGCGTTTCCCACGGTCTCGCGGGAGAAGACGAGGTCGGAGGCCGACAGAGAGCTGGAGCTCTCGCCGCTGCTGTCGGCGCGCTTCGCGTTCGAAGCTTCCTCGTCGCCGCTTTCGTCGTCGCTCTTGGGGACGGGCTCGAGGTAGCCGACGACGCGGGCGTACTGCCCCTGCCCGCCGCTCTGCTTCTTGTGCAGCCAGTCGAAGTCTGCTCTTTTAGTGATGGCCTCGCGGTAGGCGACGCGCGGGGCGCCGACGTCGACGGAGACGCTGTACTCTCGCTTCATCCGCTCGACGTAGACCTGATGAGGGGGGAAAGTTTAAAAATTCCGAGGAACGTTTTCGTGAGTTTTTTCTTTTCGGGTTTTGCTTTCCTCGGGTTCTTTTCCTCTCTCTCTCTTCTCTCTTCTCTCTCATCTCTCTCTCCTCCAAGCTCTCACCTCCAGGTGCAGCTCCCCCATCCCCGAGATCACGGTCTGCCCCGAGTCCGGGTCCGTCGAGACCCTGAACGTCGGATCCTCCCTCTGGAACCGCGCCAGGGCCTTCGAAAAGTTGCCCGACCCCTCGCGCGTCGTCGGCGAGACGGCGAGCGACATGACGGGCTCGGGGACGTTCATCGACGTCAGCGACAACCTGCTGCCTGCATTCCCGCCGACGAACGTGTCCCCGGAAGAGCAGTCGACGCCAAACACCGCGACGATGTCCCCCGCGGAGGCAGACGTGGCATCGACCATCTCGTCAGAGTGCATCCGCACCAGTCGCGGCACCTTGACCCTCTTCCCCGTCGCGACATTCAACACCGAATCTCCCTTGGCGAGCCTGCCGCTGTAGACGCGAAGGTAGGTCAGCTGGCCGAACCGGCCCTCCTCGAGCTTGAAGGCCAGGGCCACGAGCGGGCCCTCGGGGTCGCACGGCAAAGGGACGGGCTTCTCGCCGCGGTCGAGATCGAGGGCGGTGTTGGGCACGTCTCCCGGCGCCGGCAGGAAGGCCGCGACGCCGTCCAGCAGCGTCTGCACGCCCTTGTTCTTGTAGGCGGAGCCGGCGAAGACGGGCACGAACTTGAGGGAGATCGTGGCCCTGCGGATGGCGCGGGAGAGCTGGTCCGGGGAGATGCACCGCGACGAAGAGTCGTCGCCGTCGTCGGCGGCCTCCAAAAAGAGCTCGGCGAGCTCGTCGTCGGCATCGGCGACGGCCTCGACGAGCCTGAGCCTCGCCTCCTCGAGCGCCCTCCCCTCCTTCGAGGAGGGGTCGACCGCCTCCTCGACCACGGTCTCCCCCGCGGGGCCCTCGAACCTCAGCGCCAGCCCCCGGACGACGTCGACGATGCCCGTCAGCTCGGCGGACGCGGAGTCCAGCCCCATCGGCAGCGCCACGGCGGCGGCATTGAGTCGGAGCTTCTGCCGCAGCTGCTCGATCACGCGCGCCGGGTCGGCGCCGGGCCTGTCGAGCTTGTTGATGAAGGCGACGCGGGGCACGCCGTACCGCCGCATCTGCCTGTCGACCGTCACCGTCTGGCTCTGCACGCCCCCGACGCCGCACAGGACCAGGACGGCGCCGTCGAGGACGCGCAGGGCGCGCTCAACCTCGATCGTGAAGTCGACGTGGCCCGGAGTGTCGATGATGTTGACGTCTTTGCCCTTCCACTGGCAGAAGGTGGCGGCGGACTGGATGGTGATGCCCTTCTCGCGCTCGAGGTCCATGGAGTCCATCTTGGCGCCGACGCCGTCCTTGCCGCGGACCTGTTTTTTTTAAGTTTTGCGGGGAGGGGGGGGGGAAGGTTTTGAGGTTGGAAGAGAGGTCGAGGTTTCTTTGAGGTTGACGCAAAAAGGAGGAAGTTTTTCGATCGATCTAGCCGCGGCCGAATTGATATAAGTTTCTCTCTCTCTCATCTTCTTCGTTGTCTCTCGTCGTCTCCTCCTCGAAACATACCTCGTGAATGGCGTGGATCCGTCCCGTGTAAAATAGGATGCGCTCGGTCAGCGTGGTCTTGCCGGAGTCGATGTGGGCGGAGATGCCGATGTTGCGGATGTTGGCGGTCGGCGAAGAAGAAGCGGCGGCCGATTTCGCCGGCGCCGCATCGGCCGCGGCAGGCATCGACGCGAGCCCTCGCGCGAACAGGAGCGTAGAAGAGCTCGTTCTTGTCCGAGAAGAGACAGTCAACTTGTCGGAGGCGAAGGAGCGGCTCGCCAGCGACGACGACGACGTTGACGACGACGACGACGAGAGGAAGCGGAGCGACGACGACGATGAGGCATGCTCGATTGCAGCCTCCATCGTCGACGAAGAGGAGCAACTCATGCTGCTGCATCTCCGCGCGGCCGCGAGCGCGGCCCTCGTTGCCGAGGCGCGCATGATGCCTGTCCTTCCTGCTCTTTCCCTTGCAGAAAAAGAAAGAGAGACGAAGTAAACGAAACAAACGAGAAATTGTGAAAGAAAGAAAATGTGAAAAGGTTCGTTCGTTTTTCGTCGTTTTTCAACTTCGCGCTGCCCCTCACGGCCCTCCCTACTCTCCTTTTCCCTCCTCCACCTCTTCCGCCGCCGCCGCCGCCGGCGCAGCAGCAGCGCTCCCTGCTGCCCCGCTCCTCGCCCTCTCCAGAGCCTTCACGGCAAACGCGCTCAGCCTCACCCCGTTCGCCTCGAACTCTGCGGCGAGCGCCTCTGCGGTCCCGGCCCCTTCCTCGCCTCCGGCCGAGGCCGCGGCGTTGAGCAGCGCCGCCGCGAGCGTCGGCGTCGGCTTGACCCGGCAGCCCAGCGACGCGGCCAGCATCCCCTTCACCGCGGAGGCCAACAGCGGAACGCCGGAGGAGCCCTCCTCCGGAGCTGAAGCCGACGACGGCGACGAGGAGCCCTCCTTCGCGGCCCGCTGCAGGGCCCAGGCGGCGTCCGAAAAGGTCTTGGCGCCGACGGGCATCCCGGCCTGCCTCGCCCTCCCCAGCGTCGACGCCAGCAGCTTCGCGACGGCGTCCTCGCTGCTGCTGCTGCCCTGCAGAATCTCTGCGGCGGCCGCGCGCACCGCCGCAGAGGTCAGGGCGGCGTGAGCCCGCGGCCGCAGCTCCCCGCGCTGGCCCCTCTCGACGCGCGCCGCCCTGAGCGCCGCGGCGGCGGCGAAGGCCGCCCTGGCGTCCTCCGCCGTCCGCACCCGGTCGGCGACGAGCGCGAGGGAGCTCTCCGGTTTGGTCCCCGAGAGGGCCAGCGAGCGTCGGAGGGCCGCGGCGAGGGCCGTGGCCGGGGCGTCGTCGGGCAAGGAGGCGCGCCAGGCGTCGGGAGAAAAAGAAGCCGACGTCGAAGAAGAAGAAGAAGAAGAAGAAGAGGTCGAGGTCGGAGAATCGGCCGACGACGCGTCGTCGGCGACGACGTCTGCTCGGCTCCTCCGCCGCCTCTTCGTCGCCGCCGTCGTCGCTGTGGCGTTTACTGTCGCAGCAGCGGCAGCGGTCGTCGTCGAGGCGTAGCGTAGGCTGCTGCACGCCCTGAGAGAGAGCGCAATCAGGGAGGTGGACCGGAGCATGATGATGCTTCTCGTTCGATCAAAGCCGCCGAAGATTGAGAATGGAAAATGAAAAGAAAAGAAAAACTCGACCCTGCTGGGAGAGAAGAATAAAAAATAAACTCGACCTCTCTTCCCCTCCCGATTGTCGCGCCCCGCTCTCCTCCTCTCCTCGCGATTTAATAAGAAACGGATGCAGGAGGAAAGGCAAAAAATTACAGGTTGGTTTTCAGTTGGAGTTGAAAAATAAAAAATCGGGCTTTTTCCTCAAAACAAGCCTCCTCCCTTGCCGGCCTCGCCGCCGCCGCCGCCGCCTCCAAACGCGGCTGCCGCTGCTGCCGCCCTTATCGTCTCCTCCAGCACGATCTTCGCGGCCCCGCGGTGCAGCACCGCGTTGTACTCGGAGCACCCGGCCCAAAAGGTGCACTCGGGGCAGCCCGGATCGCTTCCGCCGTTCCGCTCGCCGTTTCGCTCGTTTCGCGACGACGGAAGAGCGGCGGGAGCGCACAAGGAGCAGTTTGAGACGATGTCGAGAGCGGCGGCCAGGAGCTCGCCAAAGGCGTCGGCGGCCCTCTCCGCCAGGCCGCCGCCGCCGCCGCCCCCGCTCCCACTGCTCCCGCTCCCGTTCTTCTCCCACAGCAGCAGCCTCATCGGCCTGAACCTCGAGTCGTAGGGAGAGTCGCACTCCGTGCCGAAGTCCGCCGAGTCGCAGCCCAGGACAGCCGGCGCGGCCGCAACGAGCGCGTGGCACGCGGCGTGCAGCCCCTCCCTCGCCTCCGGCCCTCCCCCGCCCCCTCCGCCCTCTCCGCTGCCGCTGCCTCCCTCTCCGCCACCGCCTCTCCCCATCCCGAGCTCGTCACGGCACCTGCTCGCCGCCGAGGCGGGGACGCGGCAGAAGGCGGCCCTCGTCCGCAGCTGGACGTCTGGCAGGTGGAGGTCGACGGAGTCGAAGACGCGGTTCGTGGACCTCCAGACCTTGGAGTACCCGAGGAAGCGTGTCGTGACGAGGGCGTCGGCCGCAACGGCCGGGGACGGGAGAGCAGAGGAAGAAAAAGGAGAACGAGAAGAAGATGAAGAAGAAGAAGAAGAAGGAGCAGCAGCTCGAGGGGGGAGGTAGACAGCCTGCCCGCCGACGACGTAGACGTCCCTCATGTCCCTGACGGTGGTGTAATACTTCATCTCCGGGGCAGGCCTGATCCTCGCGACGCGGGACTGCGTGCAGAGGGAGACGCAGAGGTGCGGGCGGGCGTGGCGGAGGACGACGGCGCCGTCGTAGCTTTTCGAGGTTGTTGTTGTTTTTTGGAGAGTGAAAAAGTGAGTTTTTTGCCGAGAGGGTCGAGAGGACGAAAGAAGGGAAGATTTTAAAAAAAACTCTCCAGAAACTCACACGACGAAGAAGGCCTTGGACGCCTCCATCTCCTCCAGCAGGGCTCCCGTGGCGTCGTCGACGATCGAGAAGCGCGTCTCGTCGATGGCACGGAGGCCAAAGGTAGAGTGCGGGAGGGAGGAAGAGGAGCGAGAAGGAGCAGAAGGAGCGAGAGCACCGCCGTTGCTGCTGCCGTTGCCGCCGCCAGTGACGACGACGCCCGCGAAGAAGAGCGGCGTCCCCCTCGCCACGACCGCCTCTGCCGCGGCGTCGCGGTCGGCGTCCGAGCGGCGCTGCTGCTGCTGCGGCGGCGGCGGCGGCGGCTGCGGCTGCGGCTGCTGCTGCTGCTGCTGCCGCTGCTGCCGCCCTCGCGCCCCTCCCGCCGCCGACGTCGAAGACGGAGGCCACGAAGAAGAGTCAGGAGGACTCGGAGGAGGTCCCCCGCGCGGGTCGTCGCGTGACCACCAGTCCCCTCCGACGAGAGCCCCGGCTCGGAGCAGCCCCGCCGCGACCGCGGGCAGCCTCGGTCCGAAGTAGATCCTCGCGTCGTCCCCGGCCGCGGAGGGGTCGAGCGGGGGGCACTCGGCGGCGGCGCAGGCGACGTGGAGGGCGAGGACGCCCTCGTCGACCGTGGCCGCGCCCTCGCCCGCCGCCGCTGCGCTGCCTCGTCGGTTTCCGTTCTCCGGCGACGGCGGAGCAGCAGCCGCAGCGGCCGCGGCGGCATCCACGCGAAACGGGTCAAACCCGCCGCCAGCGGGCTCCGGCGCCCTCCCGAAAAATCTCTCGGGGTGCCGCACGAACCACTGGTCGAGAGCGCCGTCGAAAGCGATCGCGATGTGCAGAGCGGCAGCGTCCCTGCGCCCGGCGCGCCCGGACTGCTGCGCCAGCGTCGCCGCGCGCGGCGGCAGGCCCAGGTGCAGGGTGACGTCGAGCGGGAGGTCGACGCCCAGCTCGAGCGCGTTGGTCGCCGCGACGCCGAGGACGCGGCCGCTGGCCAGGGCCTGCTCGATAGCGCGGCGGGCGCGCGGGTCGTAGCCCGCTCGGTATGCAGCGACGCGGGAGGAGAGAGGGGGGAGGAGGCGCTGAGGGGGTTGAGAAGACGAAGATGAGGTCGAGGTCGAGGTCGAGGCTTTCGTCGTCGTCGCCGCCGCCTTCCTCCTCTTGCTGCTGCTGCTGCTGCTGCTGCTCCTGCTCCCTCCTCCAGCAGCTCCTCCCCTTGCCTCCCTCTCCTCAAACTCCCTCAGCGCCTGGCTCGCGTGCGCCGCCACCAGCTCGGCCAGCTTCCTCGTCTTGCAGAAGGCCAGCGTGCGCAGGCGAGCGCGCACGCACTCGGCGAGGAGCATCCCGCACTCGACGATCGCCGAGGCGCGGCGGTCGGCGGCGTCGACGCCGGCGGCGCCGTGCCTCTCGCGCCAGCGCGGGGGGGCGCCGCCTCCGGCTCTTGCTGCTGCTGCCTCTCCGGCCTCCCTGGCCAAGATGGCGGAGGCCAAAGAGGCGACAGCCGCGGCTGAGTCCGAAGAGGCGGGAGCGGGGAGACCCCCATTGGAGATGCTGAAGGAGCCGGCGGGCTTCTTGCCGCCGCCGCCGCTGCCGCCGCGCCTGGAGGTGCGCCGGAGCAGCAGGGCTGCGGCGGCGTCGAACGCGCCGCCGCCGCTCGCCCCCGGTTGCGTCGTCGCGGCCCCTGCTGCCCCTCCTCGCCCGACGAGCAGCAGCGAGCGCGGCGGGCCCGGCGTGCTCTTCGAGGAGGTCCTCCGCTTCGACCCGGATCCGGCGGCTGCCGCGAGCTCCTCCTGGTTCCTTTGCACCTCCTGCATCGAGAGGAGGGCGTGCCCGGGGCGAGGGGGCGCGGGAGCCCCGTCGTCGCCGGCGCCGGCGCCGGCGCCGGCGGCGGCAGCGGCGGCGGGCGAGGGGGCCCTCCTTGGCAGCGGGGCGAGGTAGCTCCCGCCCCTCCCGGGAGACAGCGGCGGCGGAGAGAGAGCAGGAGCTCGAGCCGCCGGAGAGCGGTGGGAGCCGTCAGGGGGCGCGCGCTGTGGCGGCGGCGGCGGCGCCCGCGCCGGCGGAAGCGGCGGCGGCAGGCTCGCCGCCGCGTCGGCCGCGGCCCTCGCCCTGACCTTCCCCAGGCGCGCGGCGGCGAGCCACTCGTCCTTCGACAGGCCGAAGGGATCTCTTTTCGGTTCCTTGTTTCTCGGTCCCAGAGGAACCGAGGCGGAGTCAGAGGCAGAGGCAGCGGAAGCTGTTGAGGAGAGACCAGGAAGGAGCGACGGCGGCGGCTGCGGCGACGACGGAGACCGAAGCAGCAGCCTGGGCCCGCAGCGCCTCGCCTGCTCTGCCTCTCGAACCGCCGCCCTTACCGCCTCCTGCCTCGCGCGCCTCGAGGGAAGAAGTGGAGGGAGAGAAGAAGGAGCTGCAGTTGCAGCTGGGGCAGCGGCGGCGAGCGTCGGCGGGTTCCAAAGCATGAAAGTCCTCGGGCCCGTGCCGCCGCCGCCGTCACCCCGGACGACCTCCACGCCGCACCCTCCGCTCCCGCTGCCTCTCCTCGCCCCTCTTTCCTCGGCCGAGAGCGGCAGGAGCGCGGCCGCGTGGTCTCCCGGGTTGCCGATCGTGGCGGAGGCGGCGACGAACAGCGGCGGCGGGCGGGCCGCGGCGGCGTCGGCCTCTGCCTCTTGCGACAGCGGCGACGGCGAGGCGCTTCCGTTCTCTTCGCTCCCTCTCCCTGCTCCTCCCCCTCCTCCTCCTCCTCTCCCCATCGCCACGGCCGCCTTGGCCGCCTCGCAGCTGCGCCGCAGCCTGCGCAGCACCAAGGAAGTGTGGCACGCGAAGGCGCCGGAGAACGAGTGCGCCTCGTCGACGGCGACGAGCGCGAGGCCGGCGACGAAGCGCGTCGCGCCGCTTCCGCTCCCTCCGCTTCCGCTTCCGCTTGCGCCGCCGAAGCCGCCGCCTCCAGCGGACGGGAGGAGGGAGGCGTGGACGACGTCAGGGTTGGCGAGCAGCACCCGGGTCCGCAGGGGAGACCACTTGCCAGGGGAGAAGGGGGAAGAGGAAGCGGAAGCGCGGGAGGGGGGCAACAGCTTCTCCCGCTCGGCGGCCGGGACGTCGCCGTCGAACAGCGCGGCGACGGGGGGGCGCTCCACTTCCCCTCCCTCTTCTCCTCCTCCTCTTTCTTCTCCGCCGTCGCCGTCCAGCCCCGCCGCCGCCAGCGCCCTGCGCACAGACGCGAGCTGGTCCGCCGCCAGGGCTTTGGTCGGGTACAGCAGCAGCGCGGTCGCGAACGGGTCCCGCAACAGGAGGCGAAGCATCGGCAGCACGAAGCAGAGCGACTTGCCCGCGGCCGTCGGCGCGACGACGAGGCAGGGCGGGGGCGAGGGGGAGGCGGCGGAGAGCAGCAGCGCCCTGGCCTGATGGTCGTAGAGAGAGCGGCCGCCGTCGGCGACGCCCGCGGCGGCGGCGGCGGCGAGCAGGGGGGGCGTCATCAGGCCGCGGAGGAGGGCGGCGGCGGCGGCGGAGGAGGAGGAGGAGGAGGACTCTGCGCCGTCGCCGTCGCCGCCGCCGCCGCCGCCGCCGCCATCGCCGCTTTCTCTCGGGACGCGGAGGAACCTGGCGGCCCTCGGGCGCAGCGTGCGGCCGTGCTCTATCTGCCCCGAGTACCAGGGAGCGCCGGCGAGTCTCTGCTCGACGAAATCGGCGACGGAGAGCTGGTGCCGGGCGTCGTCGGCGCGCAGGAGGGAGGCGAGGGTCGTCGAGGAAGAGGGGCCGCCCCCCTCCTCCTCTGCCGCCGCCGCCGCCCCTCCTCCTCCGGCGGCGGTCTGCCCTCGCTTCCTCCGCTCGCCGCGCTGCTTATCCTGCTGCTTCTGCTGCTCTTCTTCCTCCGTGCTTTTTGCCCTGCGAGAAGCCTCCTCGAAGGCGCGGACGAACCCTTCGAGCGGGGCGTCCCGCGGCAGGCCGGCGGCGGCGGCGACCGCGGCGGCGCGGAGCAGCGCGGCGCGGAAGACGGCAACTCGGGTCCTCGGAGGAGGAGGCGCCACCGCCGCTGCTGCTTCTCCTCCTGCGAGGCCGAGGAAGGAAGCCGAGGCCGCTGCTCCCCGGGTGCGGATCTTGGAGACCTCGAGGAAGGGGGAGCCCTCGTCCAGTGCCTCCCTCGCCCGCTGCCCCTCGCCGTCGTCGTTCGGAGAAGCACACGGCGGCGCGGTCGCGACGACAGAGCTCAGCAGCGCCGTCGTCGGGGACGATGGAGGAGGCTTCGAAGCGATCGGCCGGCGTTTCTCTCCTCCTCCTCCTCCCCGCAGAGAGATCATCTCGGGGCAGAGAGAGGCGCAGGCCCTGATCGACGCTCCGTCGACGACGGCGGCTGCGGCATCGACGCCTCCTCCTCCTCCCCGCGAAGAAGAAGAAGAAAAAGAAGAAGGAGCCGAAGCCAGAGCCAGCGGCGCCGCGACCGAGGCGAGGAGGTCGGGCGTCGCGCGAAGCTGCCTGCGCGAGACGAAGTCGTAAGCTGCCAGCAAGGTCCTGAAGGCCGCGGCGAGGGAGCGCAGGGCCGGGGGGAGGGGGGGGGGGGCCGGCTCCTCGGGCTCTCCTCCTTCCGGAGCTGGAGGAGGCGGGCTGGGCGGGCGCGCAAGCGGAGGGCGAGGCGGGCGCGGAGGCGGAGGGCGAGGCGGGCGTGGAGGCGGAGGGCGAGCGGGGCGCGCCCCCGTCTCCTCGACCCCGGCTTTCTCTCCTCCTTCCGCCTCCCTGCTCCTCCTCCTGCTGCGGTCCTTTTTCGACTCTGCGCGCACCACGCACGCCACGGTCTCCCCCGGACTGATCCGCAGAGGAGCCGAGTCGTCGCGGAGTTCCACGCCTCGCAGGTAGAGCTTGCAGCTCTTGCGAGTCGGAGGGGGAACGGCGGCGAGTCCAGAGAGGGCCGCGACGGCAACGCGGAGCGAGGCGATGGATGCCCCAGTTCCTTCGAGCTCCACTTGCTTGATCGTGCCGTCGAGCCAGCGGACTCGCGCGGATGTGGTCATGCTTCTGCCGCCACCGTGTCGGTCTTTGGTTTGCTCAGTTCACTCTGGAGCGCAGCAGCAGCCGCGAGCGGCCGGTGATGATACGGGCATTGATTTTCAACTGGCTTGTGTTTTCACAATTCATCGAATCAAACTCTGGAGAAAGGGGGGAAAAAAGAGTCTCTTTCAAAGAATGGCGGAAGAGGGTATGACTTTTTGCTCGCGATGCTTGGAGTCCAATCACATGAGTCCGCTCGCGCGACGGAGGCGATGATCTCACGCAGAGGAAACAACGATGAAGGAAACGAAAACGAAAAAAAAAACTCAAAACAGAGAAGAAGAAGAACAAGGACGCCGAAGGTAGCGACGACGACGAAGAGGAGCAGGAGGAAGGGGAGCTCCCCCCTCCGCCAGTCCACGAGGCGGTCCTCGCAGCCCGCTGGGCCAGCTCGACGCACCGGCAGCAGCAGCAACAGAAAGCCTCTTCAGCGGGCTCTTCGGCGGCGGCGACCGGCGACGCCCTCCCCCCTTCCCCTCGAGAGCCCGCCGCCGCGGTCTCCATCTACCAGCAGAGGGACCGGGGGAGCCTGCACGCGAGGTCCTCCGGGGCCGTGGTCTTCTCCGCTCCAGCGACGAGGACAGTGAAGCGGCCCCGGGAAGAAGAGGAAGGAAGAGGAGAGCCGCTGCCGCTGCCGCCGCCGCCGCCGCTCCCGAAAGCTCCTCGTCCTCCTCCGCCGCCGCCGCCGCCGCCGCTGCCTCCTCCGGCTCCGATCTCCGCCCCGGTCCGCGGGGTCGTGCGCAGCTCCGGCAAATGGGGCGGCGTCGTCGCCGCGCCGTCGTCGAGCGCCGCTGCTCTGACTCCGGCTCCTCGGGAAAGAGACGAGAAATGAAAAAAACGAGAGAAAATGTATTTTTAATAAAATGAAATTTGTTGCACCCTCTTCTTCCTCCCCTTCTCTTTCTATCTCAACTCTACTTCCTCCTCCCGTACACCTGCGGCGTCGCCTGCCTCGTGGCCCAGAGCGTGATGTCTCCCACCTGGCAGTTGGCGGGCCTCGTCACGCTGAACACGACGGCGTCGGCGCAGTCTTCCGCGGTCAGAGCGTCGATCCCCTCATAGACCTTGTCCGCGGCCGCCTCGTCTCCCTTGAACCGCACACCGCCGAACTCCGTCTTGACCGCGCCGGGGGAGATCAGCGTCACGCGCACCTGCGAGTCGACCAGGTCGCTCCGCGCCGAGTTGGTGAAGGCGAGCGCAAAGGCCTTGGTCGCGCAGTACGCGGCGCCGCCGCCGTAGTGGTGGCTCCCGGCGACGCTCCCCATGGTGACGACGTGGCCCCGGTCCCGCGCGAGCATCCCGGGCGTGCACAGGCGGGTGAGGCGGGCCAGCGCGAGGCAGTTCGTCGCGACCATCGTCTCGACGTCCTCGACGCTCAGGTCGGAGACCCCGTCGACGCCGAGGGCGAGCCCGGCGTTGTTCACGAGAATGTCGACCTCCCTGAACTCTGCGGGGAGGGAGTCCAGGAGCCCCGAGACCGCCTCGGCGTCGCGGACGTCGAGCACCGCCGTGTGGATCCTCAGGTCCGGGAAGGAGCGGGAGGAGCAGGAGGGGGAGGGGGAAGAGACGGAGGCCAAGATCTCCGCCCTCAGGGCCTCGAGCCTCTCGCGCCGGCGGGCGACGAGGACGAGGTTGCACCCCTCCTGCGCCAGGGCCCTGGCCGTGGCCGCCCCGATCCCCGAGGAGGCCCCCGTGACGAGGGCACACCAACCTGCGATGGACTGGGAGCGCATTTCGGGGAGTTTTTTTTCCCTTTCTCTCAACGATCAATCAAGGTCTTTGAGAGCTGGCGCGTTCGCTGTACTCTCTTCTCTCTTGCTCAGTCTCGAGAGAGAGTAAAGAGATCGAGCAATTCTCGAGCTAATGGGGAGCAAAAGCAGAGCTCCCCTTGGTAGCGAGGCCGACGCGTGAGAAGATGCCGACGCGAAGAAGAAGCAGAGGAAGAAAGAGTGACTAGTTGCCCGGTTTTTCTTTTTTTCTTTTTTTTCTCGCTTCTCTTGTCGAACCACAAGGCAAGAGAGAGGCGGAGAGAAATCCCCTCCTGACGCTCGATCGAGCAATGGAGGAGCCCCACTCCCCTCCTCCGCGCGCCGCGACCGCGGAGGAGGGATATACGACGCTCCTTGACCTCGACGTCGAGACGTTGCGGCTGGTGAGAGGAGAGAGAACGAGAAAGGGAGGGAAAACTCGCAGCTGAATTGTGGGGCCATCAAGGTGGAGCTTGACGAGCAGAGCGAGAGCGCAACGACAACGGCGACTAACTCTCTTCACCCTCTCAAACCCCCCCCGTGTCCCAAAAAAAAAAAAACTTCTGACCCCCCCCCCCCCTCAGATCCTCGAGCGCCTCCCGGCGAGGGACGTCGCCTCCGCGGGGGCCTCCTGCTCTCTGCTGCGCTCCGCCGCCTACGAGGGCCCCTTCGCCGCGAGCCTCTGGGAGGGGCGCGCGAGGGCCGCCCTGGGGACCTTTGCGGCGGCGCTGCAGCGGCTCGATGTCCCCTCGGAGGGCGAGGCGGCGCGCGCGGGGCCGGGGGCGGCAGCGACCGCTGCCGCGGCTGCACGCAACACCAAGGAGCCCGTGACAGAGCCTCTGGGCTCGGCGGGGGAGCTGCTGGCGACCGGCGGCGCCGGCGGCGGGAAAGGAGGAGGAGGAGCAGAGGAAGGGAGGGACCACCGCGACGAAGACCGCTTCTCCGCAGCCGACGCCGCCGCGGCCGGGGCCCGCGCCAGGGCCGCCGCGGCGACGAGGCGCGCCCTCCGCTGGGCCGCGGCGACCCGCGGCGCGCACTCGATGAGCGAGGGCGGCCTCCGCTGGAGCAAGAAAGTGGCCCTGGGGCTCCAGGCCGCGGTCGAGCAGGAGGAGGCCCGCGAGACGGCGAGCGACAACGGCGGAGCGAGGGCAGAGGCCGGGGCTCCCCCGCAGCCCCTCCCCTCCCGGCCTGCTATGCCCCGCCCGCCGCTGCGCCGCGCCTTGGCCCGTTCTGGGCACGCAGCCACGCCCGTGGTGGCCGTCGCCGTCTCCGAATGCGAGCATGGGAAGCGAGCGGGAGGAAAACGGACCCGGGCGAGGCTCGTCGTCACCGGCGGCGTCTCGCGCGACGGCGGCACCCGCGGCGACATCGACGTCCTCGTCGTGGACGCGGGCTCCGACTCCGAGTGCGATTCCTCGAACTCTCCTTCGAACTCGAGCTCTGATTCTTCTCCGCTCCTCCCGAGGGTTACGCGCCCGCGCGTCGGGACTTGGAGGGACGACGAGGGAGAAGGAGCAGGAGGAGGAGGAGAAGAGGGAGGAGGCTCCTATTCTGCGCACAACGACGGCAACAACAGCAACGCCTCCTCTTCGTCTCCTCCTCCTCGCTACGTCCCCCGGGCCCGGTTCCGCCACGCCGCGGTCGCCCTCGACCTCTTCGCGCACTGCCCGCTGGCCGCCGACGCCCTCGTCGCCGCGGGCGCCGCGCGAGACCTGGAAGATTTGAGAAGGAGAGACGGGGACGCCGTTTTAATCTTTGGAGGGTACGCAGCAGATGGCACCGAGTTCGGAGACTCTGGATCTTTAGACGTGATGTGGGTCGACAAGAGAGGAAGCAGGGCGACGTGGGCGCCGCTGAGGACGCTGCCTGAGGAAGCCCGAGGGCGGCAGCGGCAGCAGCAGCAGCAGCAGCCGCAGCAGCCCGACGGAGGCGGCGGCGGCGGCGGCTTCCCCGCGGCCCGCTTCCACCACTCTGCGGAGCTCTTTTTAAGTCGCGGAGGCGGAGGAAAAGGCGGGCAGCAGAGGAGGCCCTGCGTCGTGGTGCTCGGCGGCGAGGGCGCCGGGGTCCGCGCGAGCGACTCTGGCGGCGGCGACGGAGACGCCTTCGCTGTTTCGAGGAGCGACTTTGACGACGACGACGACGGAGACGCTTTTGCTGCTTCGGCGGGAGCGACCAATGCCTCTGCTCCCTCCCCCTCCTCTTCCTCCCACCCGCCGTGCCCCACCACAGCCTGGGTCCTCGACCTCATCTCGCTCACCTGGCAGCGCAGGCGCACGCGGCCCGACCCGCGCGTCGCGAGCGGGCTCGCGGGGCTCTACTTCCTGGGCGGCGCGGGCACGACGCCGGCAGCCGCGGCCACGGCGAGGGCGGCCGTCGCCGCCGCGCGGGCCCGCGCGCACCCGTGGCCCAGGGCCCTGCACCTGTCGACCACGAGGCACTGCCCGAGGACGGGCAGCCCGCAGCTGGTGGTACTGGGGGGATACAGGACGACGGCCGCGGGGGACGAGAACGACGGAGGGGGAGGAGGGACGGGAGGGGACGCGAGGGGCGCGGTGGCGGCGGCGGCATTTCGCGGCGGCGGCGGCGGCTTCGACGGCCCCGGCGTCCTCCAGTCGCTCGCGCCGTGGGCTCTAGATCTCTCCACCTGGCAGTGGCACGCGGGACCGGCGGCTCTGCGGGAGGCGAGGGCCGCCGTCGAGCGGGCCGCCTCCGCGGCGGCGGCGGCGGCGGCGGGCAGCTCGGCCTCTGCTGCTGCTGCCGGCGGCTGCGGCGGGGGTGCCTCGTTCGGCCAGGTCTTCCCCCTCGGAAGGCCCGCTGCCGCCGCTTCCGACGCTGCTGCCGCTGCTTCCGCTGCTGCGGACGCTTCTGCTGCTGCCGAGTGGTGGTGCCCCCCGGCGAGGCAGCGAGCCGGGGCGTGGAGACTCGGGTGCGACGTCGTCTGCGGGGAGACGCAAGACTGCGACGACGACGACGAAAGAAAAGGCGATGACGGCGCGGCGGCCGAAAAGAGGAAAGGGAAACCCGGCAGCCGCCCCCTCGCCCCAGCCGCCTCCCCGACCCCTCTGGCCGACGCGGCCCCCTGGCTCGTCGTCTCGGGGGGATCCCCGGCGGCCGGCGGGGGCTTCTTCGGGGACGCGCACGCCCTGCACCTCCCGACCCTCGCCTGGAAGCGCGGCGACGGCGGCAACGAGGCCCCCTCGCTCGCTCCCTCCTCCTCGCTCCCTCCCCTCGGCTCGAGCTCGGGACTGTCTGCCCCCTCCTGCTCTCGGCTGCTGGTCCAGGGAAGGCCCACGGGGCCCGCGAGGATAGCGGGCCACTCGCTGAGCGGGGGGCTGGCCTTCGGCGGGTGCATCCCGACGCTCGCCGGCGTCGTCCCCGTCGCGAAGATGGACGTCTTGAGCTTCTTCGGCGGTGGGGGGCTGCCAAAGAGCCCTCTTCCTCCTCCTCCTCCCTCTTCGCATCCTCCGTCTCCTTCTTCCTCGAGGCCCGGTTCGACGATCGCAGCGATTGAGGCGGGTTATGCGGGTGTGGCGGGGGAGGCGGCGGGGGCGCCCGGGTCTCGGACGCGGTCCCCCGCGAGAGCCGCGGCGGCAACGGCGGCAATGGCGGCGGCAGCGGCGGCGAGAGCGGGGGGCGCGAACGCTTTGTCTTCTTCCTCCTCCCCTCCTCGTCCTTCGCCTCCGGGCCCGGGGACGACCCCCCTGTCGTCTTCGGGCTCCCTGCTTGTCTCTGACGGTACGACCTTCAGAGTGTGGAGGGACGCGGCGACCGGGAGGCTCTACGGGGAGAGGACCGGCGAGGAAGAGAGGGCGACGGGGGGAGCTGCTTTTGTGGGGGCGGCTCCTGCTTCTGCTTCTCCTCCTTCGGAGCGATTCGACGCTCCTCTTTCTTTTTCCTCTTCTTCTCCAGCTCCTGATCTCCCCTCCCTGCCGGCCTTCGAGCGGCTTCGGCTCTCCAGCTCCGCGATCGAGAGCGGGGACGACTTCGATGGAGAGGAGGATTCGGGAGACGAGGAAGACGACGACGAGTTTGTTGCTGCTGCCACTCCTGCCGCAGCAGCCGCTGCCGCCGCTGCCGCTGCCGCCGCCGCCGCCGCTGCGGTTGCCTCGGAGTCCGGAGATGTAGTCATTGCTACTGCTAATGCTGCTGCCGCTGCTGCTGCTGCTGCTGCTGTTGACGCACCCGTCGGCGGCGGCGGCGAGAGCAGCCGAGGGAGCGAGGAGGAGGAGGAACAAGAAAACGACGACGAGGACGGCGACGATGGAGAGAGCGCCTCTTCTGATTACAGTGACGACGGCGACGACACTGACGACGACGACAACGAAGGGCACGCCGGAGGGGCCTTTGCCGCCCTCGGGCGCTGCGTGCTTTCGTGAACAAGAACAAGCAAGAGAAGGCGGAAAAGAAACCGCGACCAAGGAAAACAAACCAAGTTAAAAAAACAAGAAGCTCCCCCTCTTTCTCGAAATCCGATAACAACCAAAAATTAGGTCTAAATTTAGATCTAAAGCTCACACTTTTTTTCAAATCCAAGGCGGGGCGACGCCGCTTCTCTCTTAGTACGTACCTCCCGCTGCTTGTGGCCTGTGTTTTACACTCGTTCTGGCGCGGGACGGTGGCGGTGCATATTTTTTTCTGGCCCCTTTTGGGGTTGTAATAATTTCCTTTTGGATCTCGAGCCCGGAAATTATTTCTTCTCTCAAAGCGAGATCGCTTCAAGAACGAGAACGATTCTTGCTCCTTCTCATTCTTTATTTCGTCTCTCTCGCTCGATTGAGCTGCGCCTCGCGCCTGCCGTGACCACGGGATGATACGCGGCATCCGTGACCTCTGG